>Ga0209066_10007152_pt1 | contig 11151 bp, 12 predicted proteins | sample All_14_2_FD_187198 | JGI IMG/M metagenome (GOLD analysis project Ga0209066, IMG submission 187198) | Freshwater microbial communities in response to fracking from Pennsylvania, USA - Allegheny Zone_MetaG_DW_15 (SPAdes) (version 2) ... | reverse complement strand
CGGTCCACGAAGAGAACATAGTCGGCGGGGCCGCTGTCGGTGGGGTATTCGCGCACGGCAACGCCCCGACCGGCGGAGAGGTTCAGCTCTTTCGTGTCTTGCACCACCCAGCCTGCCTGTTCCAAGCGGGCGTCGATGCTCTGTCGTGCTTTGGTTTCCGGCGTCATGCGGGGACTCCCTGCGCCCAACACCGCCCAGGCTGGGGGCGCGCTGGCACTGGGTGTGGGTCGGGGAAGTTTAGTCGCGAGCAAAAAGCTTCTCGCGGGGCTGCGCCCTACCACCGCTGACCGGGGTCGGAACAGACCGGTGCGCGGCCCGCCGTCTCACTCCATTTCAGCGCAGCCTTAGGCTCTCCATATATCAGGGGCTCAGGTCCATAAACCAGCATCCTGGATGCTGTTTTCAGGCCAGCCCCAAGGGGGCCGGGGTGCGTTCGACGATTTCGCGAAAGCGCTGTTGAAAAGCGTCCGCCTCGCCAAACCCGTTCAAGGGGTCGGCGTTTTGCGCAAAGGCGTGCGCGATGTCATTCCAGTCGGCATCGGTGAGATGGCGTTCGGCCAGAGGCATCAGCTCGTGCTCCTCCGTTTTCAGGTGTCGCCAGGTGAACTCGGCATAGGTGGCAACCGTCCGCATCAAGGCGTCCATGCTGCCAGGCACACCAGCTTCAACATTACCCAGACAGCGACGGATGTCACCCAAGGCCTGCGGCTCGTGCGTGTGCTGTCGCTGCAGCTCATTGATCAGGGCATCGGCCTCGTGCGTTCGCTGACGCAGCAGGCGGAACAACCACTCATCTTCTTTGGGGTGGTGCAAACGATCAGGAAAGGCGTCGATGTAATAGACCATCGACCACAACAGCGGGAAATCTACCTTCATGCGCCCGGCATGCACCTCGCTTAACAGGTCTTTGAGGTTGTGAATGACCGCCGCCAGCGTCCGGTGCTCGGCGCGAATGGTGTTGAGGGCCTGGGTACGTGAATCGCTCATGGTGTCAGCTCCGTTGGTCAGGTCACACGCCCAGGTACTCGTGAACGATGCTGGCGTTGGCACGCAGCCCGGCCGAGTCGCCCGACCAGACCACCACACCCTTTTCCATCACATAGTGCTGATCGGCCAGTTCCAGCAGCGGCCCGAGGTTCTTGTCGATCACGATGAGCGACAGGCCTTCCGCCTTGAGCTCGCCCAGCGAACGCCAGATCTCGGTGCGGATGATGGGAGCCAGGCCTTCGGTAGCTTCGTCCAGCACCACCAAGCGCGGGTTGGTCATCAGCGCACGGCCGATGGCCAGCATCTGCTGCTCGCCGCCCGAGAGCTGCGAGCCCAGGTTGGCGCGTCGCTCTTTCAGGCGAGGGAAAAAGCCGTACACGCGGTCGAGCGTCCAGGGCTTGAGCTTCCCATTGGGCCGCAGGCGCGCCGTGGCCACCAGGTTCTCCTCCACCGTCAGGTTCGGAAACACCTGCCGGCCTTCGGGCACCAGGCCCAGACCCAGCTTGGCAATCTGGTGCGAAGGCAGACGCTCGACGCGTTGGCCCGCCAGCGAAATCTCGCCTGCAGACGGCGAAAGCAGACCGAACAGGCACTTGATGGTGGTGGACCGGCCCATGCCGTTGCGCCCCAGCAGGGTGACCACTTGGCCTTCTTCGATGGAAAAATCCATTCCGAACAGCACCTGGGCGGCACCGTAGCCGGCCTTGAGGCCCTGCACGTTGAGCAGTGTGGTCATGCGCCGATCTCCTCGTCGCCCAGGTAGATGGCGCGAACCTCTTCATTGCCCCGGATTTCTTCGGGTGTCCCGGTTACCAGGATGCGGCCGTAGACCAGCACGCTGATGCGATCCGCCAGCGCAAACACGGCGTTCATGTCGTGCTCCACCAGCAGAATCGTGTATTGCTTCTTGAGCGACTTGAGCAAGGCCACCACCGCCGCCGACTCCTGCACGCTCATGCCGGCCATTGGCTCATCCAGAAGAAGAAACTTGGGCTCGGCGGCCAGCGCCATGGCCAGTTCCAGCTGCCGGCGTTCGCCGTACCCCAACTCCGATGCCAGCGCCTGGCTGCGTGCCTCCAGGCCCGCCGCCTGCACCCCGCGTTGGGCTGCCGCCAGGGCAACCTCGTCGTCGAGCAAGCCCTTCCAGAAATCAAACGCTCCACGGCGTGCACCACGGGCTGCCAGGGCTGCGTTTTCCAGCACCGTGAATTCGTCGAACACCGATGTGATCTGGTAGGAACGCACCAGCCCCCGGCGAGCCCGTGCGTGAATGCCCAGCGAAGTCACGTCCTGACCGGCGAACTCGACGCGGCCCGAGTTCGGCGCCAGTTCGCCCGATAGCTGGTTGATGAGCGTGGTTTTGCCGGCACCGTTGGGTCCGATGATGGCGTGGAGTTCGCCCTCACGAACATCGATCGACACCGCGTCGGTCACCAGCAGCGCGCCGTAGCGTTTGGTGATCGCGTGAGTTTTCAGCAATGCATTCATCGGGGCGCCTCCTCTGCTGGCACATTGCTGACGAAACGGTCCGCAACGGATTTCAGCCATCCCGAGATCCCGCGTTTGCCGAACATCGCCATCAGCAGAATCACGATGCCGAAAACCGCCATCCAGTGCTCGGTGTAAGCCTTGAAGACTTCTTCAAGACCAATGAAGGCCAGGGCACCAATGACGGGACCAATGACGGTTCCCATGCCACCCATGACGACCATCACGATGAGGTCACCCGAGACGATCCAGGACATGCTGCTGGGCGAGGCGTAGGCGTTGAGGTTGGCCAGCAGCATCCCGGCGATGCCGCAGGGAATGGCCGACAGCACGTAGGCGGTCAACTGGTAGCGCTGCAGCGGCAGGCCAACGGAGTTGATGCGCCGCGCGTTCTGGCGCCCACCACGCAAGACCATGCCAAAGGGCGACTTCCTCAGCCGCATGACCCAGTAGGTCAGCGCCAACAGCAGCCCCCAGGCGCAGTAGAAGACCGATTCGGGTGAGCTCAGCGTCCAGCCAAAGAAGTTGCTGGCCTGCGCCACACCCAGCCCATCGTCACCGCCGTACTGCTTGAGGCTGACGATGACGAAGTAACCCATCTGGGCGAACGCCAGGGTGATCATGATGAAGGCGATGCCGGACGTGCGCAGGCTGATGAGCCCGGTGATGGAGCCGATCAAGACACACACAAGCACGCACACCGCCAGGTGCACCCAGCCGGAATCGATGCCGTAGTGCACCGGCAAGGCCACGCTGTACATGCCAATGCCGATGAACAGCGCATGCCCCAAGCTGACCATGCCGCCAAAGCCCAGCGCGATGTTGAGCGCACAGGCCGCGATGGCATAGATCAACACGCGGGCGCCGAAGGCGACCAGAAAGCTGTCGTCGATGACGGTCGAGAGTGCTGGCACAAAAACCAGCGCCACCAGCAGCAGCGCCGGCAGGAAAGACAGGTAGCGATGAACGGACTTCATACACTTCCTTTGTGAGCAGGGAAGAGGCCCTGAGGCTTCCAGGCCAGCACGATGGCCATGAGCAAATAGATCGACATCGAAGCCAGTGCAGGGCCTGCAGCGTTGGCTGTTTCGCGATCGGCGAACTCCCGGATAAGCATGGGCAGGAAGGTGCGTCCCAGGGTGTCCACCAGGCCGACGATGATGCCGGCGTACAGAGCACCATGCACGGACCCGATGCCGCCGATGACGATCACGACCAGGGTGGTGATGAGCACGGGTTCCCCCATGCCGCTTTGCACCGACAGGATCGGACCCGCCATCGCACCGGCCAAGGCGGCCAGCGCGGCACCCAGTGCGAACAGCATGGCGTTGAGCAGGCGGATGTTCACGCCCAGCGCGCCCACCATCTGCGGATTGACCGAACCCGCCCGGATGAGCATGCCCACCCGGGTTTTGTGGATCAGCCACTGGCTACCAACAGCCACCAGCAAGCCCACACCGATGATGAGAAAGCGGTAGGTGGGGTACGTGAACCCGAACAGGTCCACCGTGCCCGACAGGCTCTCCGGCAGCGACACAAACATCGGCTGCGGGCCCCAGATCATGCGGACCACTTCGTTGAAGAACAGCACCAGACCGAAGGTGGCCAGTACGTGATCCAGGTGGTCCCGCTGGTACAGACGCGAGACCGCGACCCACTCCAGCACCATGCCGACCACCAGACCCGTGGCCACAGCGGCGAGCACCCCGAGTGCAAACGACCCGGTGTATCCACCCACCACGGCGGCGGCATAGGCTCCCAGCATGTACAGAGAGCCGTGCGCCAGGTTCACGAAACTCATGATGCCGAACACCAGCGTCAGCCCGGCGGCCAGCAGGAACAGCATCACGCCGTACTGCAAACCGTTGAGCAACTGCGCAATAAGCAGAGATGCAGACATGGCTTACTTCGGCTTGCACTGGGACACGTAGGCATCCTGGTGGTTGGACAGCGGGGTTCCGAGCTGCTTGACCACCACCTGAGTACCCTCTTTGGCGACCTGGAAGGCGTAGTAGTTTTGCACCGGCATGTTGTTGGCATTGAACTTGAACGGACCACGCACCGCTTTCAGCTCACCGCCCGCCGCCTTGACGGCCGCAGCAAAAGCCGCCTTGTCGGTCGTGTTGCCCTTCACTTTGCCGACCGCGATGTTCAGCAGGTTTGCGGTATCAAAGCCGACCGCTGCGTAGTGACTGGGCGTACGGCCATACTTTTTGGAGAAGGCGGCGACGAACTCCGCATTGCCAGGGGTCTTGAGCGCCACATCCCACATCGCACCCGAGATCACACCCACGGCCGCATCGCGCAGGGCGGGCATGGTGGTGCCGTCCACCGTGAAGGCCGACATCATGGGTACCTTCTTGGACAGGCCAGCCTGGCTGAACTGCTTGACGAAGTTCACGCCCATGCCGCCGGGGTAAAAAACAAAAACCGCTTCAGGCGCTGCGGCCTGCAGTTGCGCGATCTCGGCGGAGTAGTCGGGCTGGTTGACCTGGGTGTACACCTCGTCCAGTACCTCACCCTTGTAGAAGCGCTTGAAGCCGGCGATGTAGTCCTTGCCCGCCTGGTAGTTCGGCGCCATCAGGTACACCCGCTTGTATCCGGTGTCCTGCGCGAACTTGCCCATGGCTTCGGCCGTGCCGTCGTTCTGCCAAGCGGTCGAGAACACGTTGGGCAGGCAGCCCTTGCCCGCCAGCGGAGACGGGCCGGCGTTGGTGGCGATGGCCACAGTGCCGGATTCCACAATGCGGGGCAGGCTGGCCATGAGCACGTTGGAGAAGCCCAGGCCGACGATGGCGTCCACCTTGTCTCGATCGATGAACTTGCGAGCGATCTGGTTGCCCAGTTCCGGCTTGAGCTGATCGTCCTCACGCAGCACTTTCACGTTCTGCCCGCCGAGCTTGGCGCCCAGCTGCTCGATGCCCAGCATGAAGCCGTCGTACTGGTCCTGACCCACGGCAGCCACAGGGCCAGACAGAGGGCCCGAGAAGCCAATGGTCACGTCGGCCTGTGCGGCCTGAATGGACAGCGCACAGACACCAGCCATGACCGCTTTGAGGGTGAAATTCAAGTTCATCGTTGTCTCCGGAAAAAGTGAGGCCTTGCCGCGTCGACGCAGCAGCAAAAAGTAAAGAGGATGGGACCGGGAAAGCCCGGTCGGCTGCCGTCAGTCCAGACGCAGCATCACGCGCATGTTTTCGATCTTGACCGGGTAGGTCTTGATGTCATCGGTCAGCGGGGCGCACATGGCTTTGCCGGTGCAGACATCGAAACGTCCCTGATGCAGGGGGCATTCGATCTCGCGACCTTCCAGAAAACCATCGCTCATGCGCGCTGCACCGTGGGTGCACACGTTGTCGGTGGCAAAGACATCTCCGTCCACCTCATAGAAGGCGATGTCTTTGCCCGCCACCACAAAACCCACCACATCGCCTTCGGGAACAGCGCTGCGAGGAATTGCGTCAATCCAGTTTTCGGACATGAAATAGCCTCAGATGGGGTAAATGATGGAGTTGGGAATCATCTCGCTGTCGTACACACACAGGCGAGATTGCAACTTCAACCCCTCGGGCGTACGCACGATGACGTCCCGGTAGTAGCCCGCATTGAAGACCGTGGAGTCTCCATCAAGCTTGGTGCGAATGACCACGTAGTTGGCCTCGGACAGAATGCGCTCGCCACCATCATCACGTTCCACAGACAGAATCCGCGGCGTGCCCACGATGTGGCGCTGGTAGTAAGGGTCGTGGTACATCGTCTCTTTGACGCCGTACACACGGTCGCGAATCATGGCCTTGCTCTCCAGTGCCAGCAGACACAGCGGCAAGCCCTGCTCGTGGTTCTCGCGCGGCTGCAGGCGATACGTGCCCGACTCGATAAAGAACTCAGGCCACTTCTCCCATTCGGCGGAGTCGCAGACCATGGCGTAGTCGCTGTACAGATTGAGCAGGTCGAAGTAAGTCTTGAAGTCGATCATTTCATTCCCCCATCACTTTGCGCCAGTAGTTGTACATACCTCGAATCAAGGTCTCGGTGACCATATGGTCGGTATCTGCGATGTCGTAACCGCCCATCTCGACGACCGTACGGTGCGCCGGGTTCTGCTCAAAACCCTCTTGCGACCACTCGATGACTTCACCATCGTCCGCAGACACAAAGCCAGCAGGCCCAAACAAGTTCGCCTGAATCAGGCGGCGCTCGTGCATCTCGGGCGTGTCGTCTTCAAACCCGAAGTGCGTCCAAACGAAGTCGAAAGAACCGTGCCCGTTGGGCTGGATGTGTCGGGTAGACACGCTGTTGACCTGCTGCTGAATGATCACGCTCGGGAAAATGGTCGTCATCACCGCCGTAGGGCCGCCCCACCAGGGTTCCGGCACGATGTCCAGCAGACGCGGGTCGTTGACCTTCATCGACTCCTTGAAACTGTCGACACCCGTCACCACGTCATCGTTCTTGCCGCCCTGTCCTCGCGTGGAGATCATGGCCGCATGGCGGAATTGGTCGTCCATCTTCAGCTCGGACTTGTTGTCCGCGCGCCAGAGACCGAACGTAGAAAACCAGGTATGCAACAGGCCCGGGTGGTAGGGATCCTTGATGTTTTCCTGCATCAGTTTCCAGTTACCCGGAATGCGTTGACGGCGGTAGCCCAACACTTTGAGCTTGCGGCCGTTGAACACGCGGTCGAAGTAATGGAGGATGGTCGGGCCCAGGAACTCTTCAAACGGCTCCACGTCATGATCGAACGAAGCGAACACCACCCCTCCGCGGGTGGCTACCTTCAGCTTTTTAAGCCCGTGGTCTTCGAGCTTGAATTCTTTCGGCATACCGCCGTTGACCTTGCCGTCCTGTTTCACACCCCGGCGGAAGGGAACCCCTTGCAGGTCGCCCTTGAGGCTGTAATTCCACTGGTGGTAAGGACAGAAGAAATCTTTGGCATGGCCGTTACGCTCGCGGCAAAACCGCATACCGCGGTGCGCGCACACGTTTTCCACCACGTTCACGCCCCCGTCGGGGTCGCGAACCATGATGACCGACCGCTCGCCAATCACGGTTCGTCTGAAGTCACCCGGATTGGGGATTTCAGCTTCCAGTCCGACGTAGCACCAGTGACCCGAATAGAACAGCCGGTCCAGTTCGCGTTTGTAATGTTCCTCGCTGGTGTAAGCCCAAAACGGAATACGACTGGTGCCGTCCCCTGGCCAAACGGGGTCTTTGGGAAACACGGTGTTGGTTTCACTCATTGTGGGTCTCCTGGTGGGTGGTGGTATTTGCTGTTGGGAAGATCAATAGGTTTCAAACACCGCTGGGGTAGAAAGCATCGGCATGGACATACTCCGGCGCCATGCCAAGCCTGGCAACGATCAGACTCAGCGCCTCGACCATGGCCGGCGCACCGCACAGGTACGCGCGCCAACCCTCCAGCGACTTGAAGTCGCTTTCAATGGCATCGGTGACCAAGCCACTGCGCAAATCGCTGCTGACGGGACCAGTCGCGACGACGATATGCACCTTGATGTGGGGATGCTGGACAGCCAACGCTTTCAGACGGTCTGCGTCGTAGAGGTCCTCCTGGCTGCGAACGCCGAAGTACAGGTAAATCGGGTTCGTCATGCCCTCGGCGATGGCGCCTCGCACAATCGAGAGCACCGGGGCCATCCCGGTACCACCGCCCACGCACAGCATGGGACCGGTGTGCTTGCGACGCAGATAGGCCGTACCCAGCGGGCCGCTGATTCGGATGTTGGCGCCCTCCTTCAGCTCGCTGAAGATGTATTCAGTCACACGTCCGCCATGCACCTGACGAACCTGAAACTCCATCTCGTCGTCGCCTGGCAGACCAGCCATTGAGTAGGGGCGGATGTGGTCTGGCGTGAACTGCAGGGTGGCGTATTGCCCCGGGCTGAATTCCAGCGTCTTGGCCAGCTTGACCTTGATACGGCGAATGTCGTGCGTCGCTTGCTCAATGGACGTGACAGTTCCCTTGATGATTTTGGCGGGGTGGGTCACGACCTCGCCCACATCCGGGACCTCGATGGTGCAGTCACCGGTCAACGTAGCCTGGCAAGCCAGAACCTCACCTGCTTTGGCCGAGTGCGGTCTTCCGGTTTCCGGACCACCGTCGAGAACCTGGCCACCGGTCACTTTGCAGCGGCAGGTGCCGCAGCGGCCGGACATGCAGCTGTACGAGATGGGAACGCTGTGCGCACGCAGCACATCCAGCAGATTTTTGCCAATCTCTGTCTGCAGGTGTAGCTTGAGGGGCTGAACGACCAGTTCCATTTTTTGCACTCGCTTGTGTCTCCGAATGGCGCGATTCTGGAGACAGGTGCTCTATATGTCGATGCCGTGAAGCTGATAGATAGAATCACCAGCATGAATAATGGGTGCACGGTATGAGACTTCGTGACATGGACCTCAACCTCCTGGTGGTGTTCAACCAGATGCTGATGGACCGCAGCGCATCGACGGCAGCTGAGAAGCTCGGCATGTCGCAGCCTGCGATCAGCAACGCCCTGCGGCGCCTGCGCGATCTGCTCAACGATGAACTCTTCATCAGGACATCCAAGGGCATGGAGCCCACGCCCTATGCGCTCCACCTCGCTGAGCCCGTCGTCTATGCACTGAATGCGCTGCAGACGGCCCTGTCCAGCAAGGAAAGCTTCGACCCACTGACGAGTGCCCGAACCTTCAACCTGGCGATGACCGACATCGGCGAGATGTACTTCATGCCGCCCCTGATGGAGGCGCTGTCGCGCCTCGCACCCAAAATACAAATCCACACGCATCGGCCCAGTTCAGGCGACATCAAAGAGGCCATGGAATCCGGGTCCATCGACCTCGCGCTCGGATTGATGCCTAGCCTGCAGACAGGTTTCTTTCAGAAGCGCCTGTTCCGACAACGCTACGTGTGCCTGTTCAGAAGAGGACACCCCACCGCCAAATCGCCCATGACGCTCGCGCAGTTCAGCAAGCTCGAACATGTGGGCGTCACCGCACCGAACACAGGGCATGGAGAGATCGACAGCCTGCTGGCCCGGGCTGGGATCACGCGCCGCATCCGCCTGGTGGTGCCCCACTTCATTGCGGTAGGCCACATCCTTCAGAGCACCGATCTGATCGCCACGCTGCCTGAACGATTCGCAGAACGCAGCAAAGAGCCCTTTGGCCTGATCGTGTCGCCCCACCCCGTCAAGCTGCCGGAGATTGCAATCAACATGTTCTGGCACGCCAAATACAACCGTGACCCGGACAACATGTGGCTGAGGCAGTTGGTCAGCGAACTGTTTTCTGATCAGTAATTAAGGCTACGCTGAACAAGCGCCGATTCGCGCGTTCAACCTCGTCGATCTCACCGCCTCTGCGCACACGCTGGTTGGTGAAGTCTCTGGCCTTGGGTGCTTTGGAGCCAATCAACGTCTTCTGGCTGGCATAGGCGCTGTCGCCGACATCCGCAGCATGCGCTCCAGCCCGATCGGTGGACGCCCGTTACCGGCCTTGGGGTAGTGCGGTTCGATGACCGAGCACAGCGCCTGCCAGGGCACGATCTGCTCCATGGTGGCCAGGAAGGTGTCGCGCCTGGTGGGCTTGCGGTAACGTTCGAAGCCATCTCCTTGATCTGCTGCCATTGCGAGGATTACTTGTTCAGGACTTGCGCAAAACCGCCATGGCGTTGTTGCTTCGCCTTGCCGTACGTCCGTACTGTCTGCGGCTTCGCGCCTAGCCCTGACGGCTTTGCGTAAGTCCTGTTGTTCAGCGTTGCCTTAAAAATGGAATCACTCCATGCGCAACTGCTGCACCCAGCGCGCACCGGGGGTGAAATCGTCGCGGTCAAACGCACCGTAGGGTGGCTCGTTGGGGTTGTCGGGTGGCACACCGATGCGGTTGAGATCCACCGCTTGCGGGGTACCCACCAACCCAGTGGGCGTGACCGTGAATTTGAAAATGATGCCGTTCCAGAGCTTGGCGCCAAAGTCGGCGGGTTGCTTGAAGAAGAACAGCAGGCTGTGCTCCAGCCATTGCAGTTGCCCCGCCGACGCTGTGCCCGGCTGCGGGTAGGGGTACGGTACGAAGCAGGTGATTTCTTGTGCCGCCGGCAGGCACTTGAACTCGCGCATGGACAAAAAGTGGTCTTGCATGACCTTGGGGTCGATGCGGACCGCAAAACGGGCCGGCGCACCACCGGCCTGCGCGGTGAAGCTGACGGTGCCGATGCGGGTCTGGACGCCATCGCGGGCGACCGCGATCAGGGCTTTGTCGCCCTGAAAGTCGAATGCCCACAGGGAGCCGGGCGCACCCAGTGCGGCGCCCAGCAGCAGTGCTGACAAACCCGCAGCGCGGCTCACTTGAGCGACAGGATCCAGTACACCACCTGGCGGGCGTCGCTTTCGGTGATGGCGACGGCGTTGGGCGGCATGGCGATGCCGGCGGCCTTGTTTTTCCAGTGGCTGGCATACGGATTGGAGCCTTCCAGCACCACCCGCGTGAGGAAGTCGGCCGCGCCGGGCTTGCCGCGGTACTGCGCCGCCACGTCTTCCCAGGCCGGCCCGATGGGCAGTTGCCCGCCCTTGAGGTCTTGGTGGGACACGGTGTGGCAGGCAAAGCAACCGGCGCCCGCCGCTGTTTTCTTGGCGGTCTCTTCAACAGAGGCGGTCTGTGCCTGCGCGGCCAGTGCGGTGC
>Ga0209066_10007150_pt1 | contig 11153 bp, 9 predicted proteins | sample All_14_2_FD_187198 | JGI IMG/M metagenome (GOLD analysis project Ga0209066, IMG submission 187198) | Freshwater microbial communities in response to fracking from Pennsylvania, USA - Allegheny Zone_MetaG_DW_15 (SPAdes) (version 2) ... | reverse complement strand
CGTGACTTTGAACGTGCCGAAGCCGATCAGTTTCACTTCATCGCCTTTTTTCAGGGATGTCGTAATGGTGTCCAGAACAACGTTCAGCGTTTCTTCTGCTTTGGTTTTGGACAGATCGGTTTTCTTGGCGATTGCAGCCACGAGATCAGTTTTATTCATAGGGTACCCCCAGTTTGATAGTTTAGAGTCCCCCCAGATCCAACGGCCGCAACAGCACGGCAACGATACTGAAACTGGGGTCACGGCGATGCGGCTCAAACCATTGGTTTTCAGCCGCACCGGACCATTGGTCTAGACTATTATGCCGATTTTACTGGGTGTCAATGATGAATCACGTCAGAACCCACGGTTTCGCTGGCCTTATCGGTGGCCACTTCAACAATAGGGGTTGACGGGGCTTCAATCGGTGTAGGAATCGACATCAACGCATGAGCGAGAACTTGCTCGATGGTTGTAACAGGCACGATTTCCAAGCCCTTTTTAACATTGGCCGGAATATCCTGCAGGTCTTTCTCGTTTTCCTTTGGTATCAGGACTTTCTTGATACCGCCGCGCAAAGCTGCCAGCAGTTTTTCTTTCAAGCCGCCAATGGCAGTCACGTACCCGCGCAGGTTGATCTCGCCCGTCATCGCAATGTCGCGGCGAACGGGGATTCCGGTAAGAGATGACACAATGGCGGTAACCATGGCCGCACCGGCCGACGGACCATCTTTTGGAGTCGCCCCCTCCGGTACGTGCACGTGTATGGCCTGTTTTTGCAGTTTTTCGTAGTCGATACCGAAATAACCGGCACGCGACTTGATCAACATCTCAGCCACAACGATCGATTCTTTCATCACATCCTGCAAATTGCCGGTCATGGTGACCTTGCCGTCTTTACCCGGCATGTTCACAGCCTCGATCGAGAGCAGATCGCCGCCCGATTCTGTCCACGCCAAACCGGTCACAACGCCCACGCGGTCAATATCATCGACTTCGCCATAACGGTGCTTACGCACGCCGGCATATTTACCAAGATTGGCCGATGTGACACGCAGCGATGTACGCTTGCCCAGCAAAATTTCCTTGATGGCTTTGCGGCACAAATTCGCAAGCTCGCGCTCAAGAGAACGCACGCCTGCTTCACGCGTGTAGTAACGAATGAGGTCACGAATCGCATCATCCGACATCGAGAATTCCGATGCCTTGAGGCCAGCCGCCTTGATTTGTTTATCCAGCAAATGCTGGTGCACGATGCCGAGTTTTTCATCTTCCGTGTAACCTGACAGACGGATGATTTCCATACGATCCAGCAACGGCTGCGGCATTTTCAGCGAGTTCGCCGTACAGATAAACATGACATCCGACAAATCGTAATCAACTTCAAGGTAATGATCGTTGAAGTTGTGATTCTGTTCAGGGTCGAGCACCTCGAGCAACGCTGACGACGGGTCGCCGCGCCAGTCTTGACCCAGCTTGTCGATTTCATCGAGCAGGAAAAGCGGGTTGGTTGTTTTCGCTTTTTTCATGCTGTGAATGACCTTACCGGGCAAGGCACCGATATAGGTGCGGCGGTGGCCGCGAATTTCCGATTCGTCACGTACGCCGCCAAGCGACATCCGCACGAAGTTACGGCCAGTGGCTTTGGCGATCGACTGGCCAAGCGATGTTTTACCAACACCGGGAGGGCCAACAAGGCACAGAATTGGCCCCTTCACTTGTCCCTTACGCGACTGCACGGCCAGATATTCAAGAATACGTTCCTTGACCTTCTCAAGCCCGAAATGGTCTTTGTCCAGAATGGCTTTCGCACGGCGAATGTCTTTCGACACTTTTGATTTTTTGCCCCATGGCACGCCCAGCAACCAGTCAAGATAGTTACGCACGACCGTGGCTTCCGCCGACATCGGCGACATCTGCTTCAGTTTTTTAAGCTCGGTCTGCGCCTTGGCGCGCGCCTCTTTGGACATCTTGGATTGCGTGATCTTTTTATCCAGATCAGCGATCTCGTCATATCCCTCATCGCCTTCGGCAAGTTCCTTCTGAATGGCTTTCAACTGCTCGTTCAGATAATACTCGCGCTGCGATTTTTCCATCTGTCGCTTCACACGGCCACGGATACGCTTTTCAACATGCAGCACACCGATTTCATCTTCGATATGCGCGAGGATGCCTTCAATACGGGCCGCCGTTGACGGGGCTTCCAGCAATTTCTGCTTGTCTTCGATTTTGAGCGCCAGATGCGATGCAATCGTATCCGCCATCTGTGACGGCTCGCTGAGCTGATTGACCGAGACGATAACCTCGGGCGGAATTTTCTTGTTCAGCTTCACGTATTCTTCGAACTGCTCGGCTGCGGTTTTCGCAAGCGCTTTCAATTCTTCGTTATCGGTTGCTTCAGGCACCAGCGTTTCGAAATGCGCTTCCAGATAATCTGCACGGTCGGTAAATTCCGTTACCTTTGCGCGGCGCACACCTTCAACCAGTACCTTGACGGTACCATCAGGCAATTTCAGCAACTGCAATATGGTGCCAACAGTACCAACTTGATACACGCCGTCACGGCCGGGATCGTCCTCAGTCGGGTTTTTCTGGGTCAGCAATAAAATCTGTTTGTCACCCTGCATCACCGCATCGAGCGCGCGCACAGACCGTTCGCGCCCTACAAACAGCGGTACGATCATATGAGGGAATACAACGATGTCGCGCAGAGGCAGGACAGCGATGCTGTTGGACAAGATGGTTGTTTCTACGATTTCGGTCACGAGTCCTCGTCCTACGGCATAAGTGCCGCTTTTGAAATGCATTCTACCAAGACAAACACGCCAATGGTGAATAACTGGTAAATGGCCCCGCACCCCTTGAAAATCAAGGGGCAGCTAAAACCGTTCTATCAGGCGGGTTTTTTATCGACTGCGGTCGGCATGTCTGCACGGGAGGCGATAACATGGTCGATCAAACCGAAGGTTTTGGCTTCTTCGGCAGACATGAAGGTATCGCGGTCCATCGCTTTTTCGATGGCGGTCAGCTTCTGGCCTGTCTGCGTGACATAGATATTGTTCAATTTTTCACGCAGTTTCAGAATTTCGCGGGCCTGAATCTCGATATCCGAGGCCATACCCTGTGCACCACCCGAAGGCTGGTGAATCATGACGCGTGAATTAGGCAGGCTGTAACGCTTGCCTTTCTCGCCGCATGTAAGCAGCAGGGAGCCCGCTGAGGCCGCTTGGCCGATGCACATGGTAGCCACAGGGCACTTGACGTAATTCATTGTGTCCATCATCGCGAAAGCCGATGTGACAACGCCGCCAGGCGAGTTGATGTAGAAAGCGATGTCTTTGGTCGGATTTTCCGATTCCAGGAACAAAAGCTGCGCGCAGATGAGCGAGGAAACATGGTCTTCAACGCCACCGGTCAGGAAGATAATGCGCTCTTTCAGCAGGCGGGAGTAAATATCGTATGCGCGCTCACCGCGGTTGGTGACCTCGATAACCATAGGGACCAAGGATGCCAGTGTGTCGTAGTCAAACTCGGAGCGGGAGCGAAGCATGGAGAAAAAGCCTTTGTTGCGATTCAGTTCACCACAAAAGTTACTCGGCCTGCGCCATCCGCGCAATCCTTAAAAAACACGACTGCCCCAAAACAAAACCGCGGCCCTGTAAGGCCGCGGCTGTAACTGCTTTTGAAAAGCCAACCTTATTTTTTGGCCTTTTTGGCTTTAGGCTGTGAAGCCTCGGCCGTATCGTCATCGTCATCACGTGTCAGGTCTTCGAGGCTGACTTCCGCGTCCTTGATATCAGCCAGCTCGATCATGAAATCGACGACTTTGTCTTCAAAGATAGGCGCACGAAGATTTTCGACCATCTGGTTGTTCTTGCGGAACATCTCGAACACTTGGGCTTCTTGGCCAGGGAAACGGCGGGCTTGGTCCATCACAGCACGCTGGATGTCTTGGTCAGTCACCGTGACGTTATTGGCTTGGCCGACTTCGGAGAGAATTAGACCAAGGCGAACGCGGCGGGCCGCAATGCCTTTGAGTTCATCCAGCTCTTCTTCGCCCAAAGCTTCGGTTTCGCCTTTGTATTTTTTCTCCTGCTCGATCTGGTCGAGGATGATTTTATACTCGGCTTCCACCATGCCGAAAGGCAGCGGGAAGTCGTGTTTTTCATCAAGAAGGTCAAACAGGGCGCGTTTCAGCTTTTGGCGGCTGTACTGGCCGTATTCCGATTCCATCTGGTCGCGGACGGCTTTTTTCAAAGCATTGAGGTCTTCAACACCCAGCGTTTTGGCAAATTCGTCGTCAATCGCCGCGTCAGCCGCTTCATGGATCTCATGAACAGTTACCGCGAAGGTGGCGTTTTTCCCTGCCAAATCGGCTGCGCCGTAGTTCTCGGGGAATGTGACTTTTACTTCCACATCGTCGCCAACATTTTTGCCGACCAACTGGTCTTCAAAACCGGCAATGAACGAATTGGAACCCAGTTCCAACTGGTAGCCAACCGATGACATGCCAGGCTTGGTCGTGCCGTCTTCCAGCTTGCCAGCGTAATCAATGACGACAACGTCGCCTTTTTTGGTCGCGCGGTTTTCGCTGATTTTCTGGGTCTTGCGGTTGTTTTTGGCAATACGGCTCAAAGCGTCTTCGATGGTTTTATCGGCGACTTTGGCAACCGGACGTTCCAGTTTGATGGCCTTGAGGTCCATGACGGTCACGTCAGGCAGAACTTCGACAGTCATCGAGAATTCAAGGTCTTTGCCTTTTTCGAACGATTTGATGTCAACGCTGGGCTGTGTAGCCGGACGCAGTTTGTTGTCGCGAATCGCGGCGGTCGTGCCGTCATTGACGGCTTTTTCGACCACTTCACCCATGACGGCATCGCCATAGCGGCTTTCCATCATCTTGGCCGGTGCTTTACCGGGGCGGAAACCGGGAACCTTCATCGACTTACCCAATTCGGCAAGCCGTGCCGATACGCGCGTCGCCAGTTCAGCGGCGGGGACGGTAACCTTGTATTCGCGCTTCAGACCATCTTTTTTAACTTCAACAGCTTGCATGGTTTTCTTAATCCTATCTATTAGTTCTATTCTGCCCCTAGGGCAGAGGTGGAAAGATTGGTGCGGGTGGAGGGACTTGAACCCCCACGGCTAGGCCGCAAGAACCTAAATCTTGTGCGTCTACCAGTTTCGCCACACCCGCATCAAACTTGCGGATGGATAAAAAACAGAAAAACAGCCGCCTTTCAAGCGTTTTCGGATATAAGCCGTGCAATAATCGCAGGCAACGCATCCGGAAGGTCGGACGCAACGAGGCCGGGGCCAATCGCCAGTCCGGCATCACCATGCAGCCAAACAGCGGCACACGCGGCTTCAAACGCAGGCATTCCCTGCGCCAGAAGCCCGCCGATCATGCCCGCAAGCACATCGCCCGTACCGGCACTAGCAAGGTAAGGGCTGGCATGGTCGTTCACAACCACGCGCGTACCATCGGTAATGGTGGTGCGCGCGCCCTTAAGTACAATCACGCAACCCGCTACTTTGGCAGCAACCTGCGGGTCCATATCACCAAACAGGCGCTTATATTCACCAGCATGGGGGGTAATCACATCGCCTGCCCGTAGCAGTTTCAAGCCGTCGGCTTTGTCGGCCAACGCATTGAGCCCATCGGCATCAACTACAGCCGCCTGTGGTCCACGCGCCATCAGCCAGCGGATGATACCCGCATCATCGCGGCCATAGCCGGGGCCCAGCACCAACAAATTCCGGCGCGGGTCCTGTAATTGCGCGCAGCGGTCGTCTGTTTCGTCTTCAACCATGATATGCGCGGGCAACGCCGCGCGGTATGTGTTGGAAATAGCCGTAGGCGCTATAAGGGTGACGAGGCCGGCCCCTGTCCGCGCAGCGGCCGCCGCAACCAGCCGTGCCGCACCTGTAAGCGTCGCACCGCCAACAACAACGCAATGCCCGCGCGCGTATTTATGGGCATCATGTGACGGGCACGGAAAAAGCGTAAACCAGAGTGCGGGATCATTCGTTTGCATCAGACCGTAAGTGTAGGCCTTTTGGCAGGTTTGGCGCCAGTAGCTGAAACAGGTTTTTCTGAAGCTATTTTGGCGTCAGGCACCACAGCATTGGAATAAAGCGGAATAAGCGTCGGGCTGGACCCGCCACCAAACAACACACCTTCGTATATGGCGTAATCGAATACAGTGAATTCACGCGGTTTTTCATCTGCGGTCATGGCGGGCACCTCGTTGGTACAGGATTTTGAGAACCATTCTCAATTGCCTCCCCATAATTAGTACCAAATCAGTACGAGTTCAATATAAATAAAACAATCGCCAGCAAGGCGAACGCATAAAACCGCTAATGAAGGGGAAGAAATGGGGCGACCGACGGGGCTTGAACCCGCGACAACCGGTACCACAAACCGGTGCTCTACCAACTGAGCTACGATCGCCACATGAAAAGACAGCCGATCCTATACGCGCTTCGGTGCAAAAACGTCAAGACCTACCGCGCAACACAAGCAATTTTACCAATCAGCGTTGCTTTTGAATACCAGCCATGCCATTTGTGCATACCGTGCCCTGCACAATCTGCGCTTGCGACACACTGCCGCACTGCCTCAGATAACTTAATCTGCAATGAATACTCACCTCCAAATAATTCGCACCGCGCGAACCTATAAAAAATCGAAAGGGAATTCCGCATATGTCCGACATTTTCGCCAAAGCCAAAACCGCCGCTGCCGTCGTTAAGGCGCTGAAGGACAACGACGTGCAATACGTCGACTTCTGGCTGACTGACCCCCGCGGCAAAACCCACCATTTGACACACGATATCAGCACGGTTGACGAAGCTCTGCTGACAGACGGCATCTATATGGACGGTTCATCCATCGCAGGCTGGAAAGAAATCCACCAGTCCGACATGTTGCTCCAGCCTGACATGTCCAAAGTCACGATGGACCCGTTCACAGCCCAGCCAACCGCCATTATTTTCTGCGACGTGCTCGAGCCGGACAACAAAAAAGCCTATAACCGCGACCCGCGCTCGATTGCAAAAGCAGCCGAAGCCTACGTCAAGAAAACCGGCAAGGCCGATACAGCTTACTTCGGTCCTGAAGCAGAATTCTTCGTATTTGAAGATGTGCGTTTCAAATCATCAATGTTCGAACAATCCTACTCGCTCGACCATTCCGAACTGCCGATCAACTCCGGCCGCAGCTACGGCGAAGAAGGCAACCTCGGCCACCGTCCGCGCGTAAAAGGCGGCTACTTCCCGACAGCCCCTGTCGATAGCGCACAAGACTTGCGTTCCGACATGCTGGCCGCCATCAAGGCCATGGGCGTGCCAGTTGAAAAACACCACCATGAAGTGGCATCCGCCCAGCACGAACTCGGCATCAAATTCTCGACCCTGGTCGATTGCGCCGACAACATGCAGCTTTACAAATACGGCGTGCACAACACCGCGCACGCTTACGGCCAGTCAGCCACCTTCATGCCGAAACCTGTCTTCGGCGACAACGGTTCGGGGATGCACGTCCACCAATCGCTGTTCAAAGGCAAAGACCCGCTGTTCGCAGGTAAAGGCTATGCAGGCCTGTCAGATATGGCGCTGTACTACATCGGCGGTATCATCAAGCACGCGAAAGCCATCAACGCGTTCACGAACCCGACAACCAACAGCTACAAACGCCTCGTACCCGGTTACGAAGCGCCGGTGCTGCTGGCTTATTCGGGCCGCAACCGTTCGGCTTCCTGCCGTATTCCGCACGCCGTATCGCCAAAAGGCAAACGCGTCGAAGTACGTTTCCCTGATCCTACAGCCAACCCGTATCTCGGCTTTGCCGCGATGCTGATGGCCGGCCTTGATGGTATCAAGAACAAGATCAATCCGGGCGAACCGATGGACAAAAACCTCTACAACCTGCCTGAAAAAGAACTGGCCAAAATCCCTACAGTTTGCGGCAGCCTGCGCGAAGCGCTGGAAGCCCTGAAGGCCGATCACAAGTTCCTCCTCGAAGGCGGTGTCTTCTCGGAAGATATGATCGAAGGTTACATCGAATTGAAAATGGAAGAAGTGCTGCGCTTTGAAACCACGCCGCACCCTGTCGAATTCGACATGTACTACTCGTCGTAATCATACCAATAAAATACAAAGGGGTAACCGCAAGGTTGCCCCTTTGTATTTGCATAAAATATACCTTTTAAGGTCTAATAACGGAATGTTACAACAGACCATGGCACGGGCCGTCCGCCCGCATGACCCCTCCGCATCCATCGTCATGGGTGATACATCGTCCCTGATCAACACGATACGCATATGGCGCAAACAAAGGCCTCTTGTAACCGCCGTAATCGAAGCTTCCGCACGCGCCCTCAAACTGGATGCGCGGCAGAAGGCCATCATCGATGAAGCCGCCCTGCTGGCGGCCGAACCGAACGACAACGCCTTTCACAAAAACCGACATTTTCTCGAAGTATTTGCCGTATCTGCCCTGCTTGGCTGGCGCGCCCACAAAGAAGGCCGCCTTAGTAAGGATGGCCTTACTCTGCTGCTCACAGCCGCGCTAATCCACGATTACAAACACGACGGTACAACCAACGGTACAACACAATACAAACTTGAAAGCATCGCCTACGAAGCGGCAGCGCCACGTCTGGCCGTAGCTGGCGCCACACCTGATGATTTGGCCAAAATAAAAGCCTTCGTGCTGACGACCGATGTCTCACGCGATTTCTCAAAACCCGATAGCATATCGCCCGCCGACAGCGTCAAAAAATACCTGAAATCAGGTAACGAAAATGACCTGGCACAGCCTTTGCGTCCGCTGCATGGCTGGGGGTTGGCCGATACAGCGATGATGCTGCACGATGCTGATTTGTCAGGCAGTCTGCTCTCGCCCGATTTAAACAAACAGGCAGGCGATTATCTGGCCGCAGAACAGGGCCGCACGCATGACGCCAAAAGCGATGCGTTTTTTATCGAACATATTTGCCATCATCGCATGTTTTCAAAAGCCGGGCACGACATGCTCCAGCCCCACATGGAAAAAACCATGCGTGCCCTTGGTGTTACGCTCAAACCGTTAATGGATTAAAGCGTGCTTTGCAGCGCCCTTTTTTGTTTGTATAAACAACGCCATGACACAACACTTCCCCAATGACCTGAGCGACCGTTTCAAGCGCTTCAAATTCCGCCACTACGCCCCGAATGCCGAACATTACGCAGATCTGGCGAATATAGGGCAATCACCACAGATCATGATCGTATCGTGCTGCGATTCCCGTGTTGACCCTGAAACGATTTTCTCGGCCATGCCCGGCGAATTATTCGTGGTCCGCAATGTCGCGAACCTTGTGCCACCTTACGAAACGGACGGTAAATATCACGGCGTTTCAGCAGCTCTTGAGTTTGCGGCACTGAATTTGCGCGTAAAGCACGTTGTGGTGATGGGGCATTCACATTGTGGCGGCATCCGCGCGGCAGTCGAGCATACAGCGGCAAAACAATCGGAAGCCGAATTTATCTCCAACTGGATGTCGATGCTGGATGATGCGCGCGATAAAGTCGTACACGAAAATGCCGATGCCACACCGGCCGAGCTGGCAGAAAAGCTTGAAAAACGCGGTATCGAGAACTCACTCAAAAACCTGCGTACCTTTCCGTGCGTCCGCACGCTCGAGGAAAAAGGCAAACTGACACTTCACGGTGCACATTTCGATATTGGTGCCGGCGCCCTGACAGTGCTTAACGAAGCCACAGGCGAATTCTCAAGCATCTAATCGCTACTGGATTGACTTCAGGATGATCTGAAACGCGCGCGAATTAATCGACCACAGATAAATATCCTGCGTGCGCGATGGCGTGAACATCTCAGCAATATAGGTTTTCTGCACCGGCTTCTCGACACTGAAAACCGCCAGCCACAATTCATGCGATGCCGGCGTTTTTTCGGTGGTGTCGAATTTCGTTAGCTTCTGGTGCAGTTCATAAATATCAAGCACGCCGAAACTTGCTGGTATATTCAGATCGGGCTTGCGCGTCTCTGTCAGCTTGCCAATCACATAGCCTTGGCCCTCGTATTGCTTCCTGATGGATTTCAGCATTTCAGGAATATCAGGTTTGAATTCAGGCTTCGCGATCTCGTCTTTCAACGAACCGTCGGATATCAGCGTCAACCGGAAGACGCCTGATTTGACGCCATTTTCGCCGGGGTTGCTAAAGCGGATGGAAACGCGGTTATCGGTCAGCGCTTCTTCGCCCTCGAACACCCATGATGCAGGGTAATTGAAACGCAACGCCTTAAAGTAGGTACGCTCGACCCGTTTTTCGATAGTGGCCTGACTGTCTTTCAAAAACTTGAATGAACTCAGTGAAAAAGTTTGCTGGTCGCGCTGGTCGTCCCATGCGGCCACAGGCACTGCATATTCAGCCAGTTGCATATTTGCACCAGCAATACGCATTTTTGTACGTACCGCATAACTGTCGTTCTTATCATCGACCACCACATACATGGCCTCGACATTCCGGTCGTCAATTTCTTTCATGCTACGCAGCACATATCCCTGCTTGAGCAGATAGGCGATCAGTTCCAGCCGCGCGGTATTCTCGCGCTTGACCTGAAAGCGCTTGAGCGAGAAATAAGGACGCACATCACCAAAGGCCGGACCGTCATAGCGGGTCATCTCTCCGTATTCCTGACCCAAGGTTGAACGTTCAACCCATGTTTTTGGCAGGGATATTTCAAAGCCAAGGGTGGGAATACCGTCAAATTCCTTTTTGATGGTATCGGTACTGGCGGCATAGCCAGCAAGGTCAAACTCACGGCTCAGTTCCGGCAGGGGCTTAAGCTCCTCGGCCCACGAAACGGGCGAAAAAGCCAGCAAAAGCCCCAAAACGAGGGCAAACAGAAGCGGGGAACGTTTCAATAAAAACACAGGTTTTCCTTGCCTTTCAGCCGTTAGCCCTAGTATGAGTATCCATGACAATATTGGCAAGATTAGGTTTAAAAGCCCCTGAAAGTGATCTATGAGCGACCTGTTTTCAGCCCAACCGAAAAAGCCCCAGACCAAGACCCAGAAAGAATCGATGCCCGCTCCTAAAAAATCGGCCCCCATCGCGTCCGAAATCCTGAAAAAGGGCGCAAACGAAAGCGACAGCTACTC
>Ga0209066_10007149_pt1 | contig 11154 bp, 8 predicted proteins | sample All_14_2_FD_187198 | JGI IMG/M metagenome (GOLD analysis project Ga0209066, IMG submission 187198) | Freshwater microbial communities in response to fracking from Pennsylvania, USA - Allegheny Zone_MetaG_DW_15 (SPAdes) (version 2) ... | reverse complement strand
GGCTGGCGACGCCAAAAAGCCGAGGGCTTGATGCGTGGGGTGATCATGCGCTCCATCATGCCGTCTCAGCCGCCTTCCGGATGAGAGGGGTTTCTAGAAGTTCCCCAAAGCCACCAAAAAGATCGTGCCAGAGAAACGGCGCAAGAAACTGCTCGACCCCGTAACGTGGCTGCGTGACAAGACGCTGGTGGAGTTGGCCAAGCTGGCGCAGCAGGAACTTGGCGAAGATGTGTTTGACGATCACAACGAGTTCCGCACGCGCTTCGATGCCACGATGAAGGCGCACAGCAAGAAGCTGGGGGCGTCCGAGAAAAAGGCCATCTACAAGGCGGTCAGTTGGCGCGATGAGTCGGCCCCGCCGGTCATTGCAAAACGCAGCAAGCTTAAGACGGGTGAACATTTCGAACCTGGCTACGACGGCGCGTACCTGGAAACCGTGGGCAAGGATCGCTTCATGGTCGAGTACGAGGCCGATAGCGACTTGCGCGACACCGAGCAAGTGCCGCTCAAGGAGTCCGGCGGCATCGAAACCTTTTTCGTGCGCGAGGTGCTACCCCACGCGCCTGATGCCTGGATTGCGATGGATTCCACCAAGATTGGCTACGAGATCTCGTTCGCGCGCTACTTCTACAAGCCGACCCCGCTGCGCACGCTAGATCAGATTCGTGCTGACATCCTCAAGCTGGAGGAGCAGACGGAAGGCTTGCTGCACAAGATTGTGGGGGTGGAGAAATAATGTTTCGCCCATATCCGGATTACAAGCCAACTGATTTGAAATGGTTTGAATATTTACCTAAGTCGTGGGCTATCTTGCGTACCAAGCAAGTGTTCCGCTTGGTAATTGAAAAAGCTCCAGCAAATAATCAGATGGAATTGCTATCTGTTTATACCCATATTGGCGTCAGACCGAGAAAAAGCCTTGAACAACGCGGCAACAAAGCATCTACTACCGATGGATACTGGATCGTAAAAAAAGGGGACATAATTTCAAACAAGCTTCTCGCATGGATGGGAGCTATTGGTGCTTCCCACTATGAAGGAGTTACCAGTCCAGCCTATGATATTTTGAGGCCAATCAAGTCATGTAACGCTGATTATTATCATTTTCTATTCAGGACAAAAAAATATCTCCAACAATTCAAAATAAGATCGAGGGGCATAATGGATATGCGCCTCCGGTTATATTTTGATCAGTTTGGGCAAATTCCAATTCCTGTCCCTCCGCGCCCCGAGCAAGATCAAATTGTTGCCTATCTTCGGGCGCAGGACGTTCACTTCTCTAGGTTCATCAAGGTCAAGCGAGAACTGATTGGCCTGCTCACCGAGCAGAAGCTGCGCATCATCGACCACGCCGTGACGCGCGGCCTCGACGCATCTGTAGTACTGAAGCCTTCCGGCATCGATTGGTTGGGGGAAGTGCCTGATCATTGGGACGTGTCTCGCTTGAAATACTGTGTCGCCCGCATTTATTCCGGCGGCACACCTGAAACGGGTGTTGATGGTTTCTGGGCAGATGGAGGTGATGGTGTTCCTTGGCTAATGATTGCGGATGTCACCAAAGCCGATTTGGTTACCAATTCAAAGAAGCGCCTGACACAAGAAGGCTTGGAATCAAAAAAACTCGCACTCCTGCCCGCCGGAACTGTTCTTTATACGATGTATGCAAGCATTGGAAAAACAGCGGTACTAGGAATTGATGCCGCGATAAATCAGGCGATTCTCGGGCTGGAGCCCAAGAAGCAGAAGCTGCAGCCGACCTTCTTGCATCATTGGCTCAGAATATTGGAAAGGCATGTGCGCAACTTGGCGAGCACGAGCACTCAAGCGAACTTGAATGCTGCCAAGGTAAAGGCGCTCCCTGTTTTTCTGCCGCCCCTATCGGAGCAGTCATCGATCTGCACTTGGATCGAAACCGAATGCCGCATTTTCACCGACGCTATCGAGCGCGCTGAGGAAGAAATCAAGCTGATCCTCGAGTATCGCGACCGACTGATTGCCGATGTCGTTACTGGCCTTGTGGACGTGCGCGGGTGGGTGCCGAGTCCGGACGACGCGGTGGCCGACGAAGACTTAGCAGTGCTCGGCGACGACGAAGAATTGGATACGGATGGGGAGGAAGACAATGGCGACAACTGACACCAGCGAAAAAGGCCTAGAGGCTTTGATCGTGCGCGACCTCTGCACCAGCGGCGGCTACGTGCAAGGCAACCCCAGCGACTACAACCGTGACGTGGCGGTGGACGTGGTGCAGTTGCTGGCGTTTCTGCAGGCCACCCAGCCCAAGGCGGTCGAAACACTGGAACTGGCAATCGAAGGAATCAAGCGCACCCAGTTCTTGCACCGCATCCAGGGCGAGATCGCCAAGCGGGGCGTGGTCGACGTGCTGCGCAAGGGCGTAGGCCATGGGCCTGTTCACATTGATCTGTACAAGTTGCTGCCAACGCCGGGCAACGCCAGTGCTGCCGAGAACTTCGGCAAGAACATCTTCAGTGTCACCCGCCAGTTGCGCTACAGCAATGACGAGTCGCAGCGCTCGCTGGACGTCGCCACCTTCATCAATGGCCTGCCGGTGATGACCTTCGAGTTGAAGAACTCGCTGACCAAGCAGACTGTCGTTGACGCCATCACCCAGTACCAGATCGACCGTAACCCGAGCGAGCTGCTGTTCCAGTTGGGGCGCTGCGTGGCGCACATGGCGGTGGACGACGCCGAGGTGCGGTTCTGCCCGCATCTCACCGGCAAGACCTCGTGGTTCTTGCCGTTCAACCAGGGCTGGAACAGTGGCGCGGGCAACCCGCCCAACCCGCATGGCCTGAAAACCGACTATTTGTGGAAGCAGGTGCTGATCAAGGACTCGCTGGCGAACATCATCGAGAACTTCACTCAGGTGGTGGAAGAGGAAGACGAAAAGGGCAAGAAGCGACGCAAGCAAGTGTTCCCGCGGTTTCACCAACTTCGTACCGTCCGTGCCTTGCTGCGCCGCTCCCGCGAGGATGGGGTTGGCGAGCGGTATCTCATCCAGCATTCGGCAGGCAGCGGCAAGAGCAATACCATTGCGTGGCTTGCCCACCAGTTGGTTGAACTCAAGACCGCCGCCGATTCGATGTTGGCTCAGTTCGACTCGGTGATTGTCATCACCGACCGACGTGCGCTGGATACCCAGATCGCCCGCACCATCAAAAGCTACGACCACGTTGCGTCGATCTTCGGCCACTCCGAGGATGCCGCCGAGCTGCGAACCTTCCTGCGCAAGGGCAAGAAGATCATCGTGACGACGGTGCAGAAGTTCCCGTTCATCCTTGATGAACTGGGCGACCTTGGTGGCAAGAAGTTCGCGCTGCTGATCGACGAAGCGCATTCCAGCCAAGGCGGCAAGACGACGGCCAAGATGCACATGGCCCTGTCAGGCGCTCCTGGTGACGACGAGGCCGACGAGGAATCCGTTGAGGACGCCGTCAACAAACTGATCGAGTCGCGCAAGATGCTGTCGAACGCCAGCTACTTCGCGTTCACGGCCACGCCGAAGAACCGGACGCTGGAGTTGTTCGGGGAGCGGTTCATCGAGGGCGGTGAGGCGCGCTACCGATCGCCGGAAGAACTGACCTACACCACCAAGCAGGCCATTCAAGAGGGTTTCATCCTCGACGTGATTGCGAACTACACGTCGGTGGACAGCTTCTATCACGTCGCCAAGACAGTCGAGGACGATCCCGACTTTGACAAGGTGAAGGCGCTGAAGAAGATTCGTCACTACGTCGAATCCCACGATAAGGCCATCCGCAAGAAGGCCGAGATCATGGTCGACCACTTCATAGCGCAGGTGGCGGGGAAGCAAAAGATCGGTGGCAAGGCTCGGGCGATGATCGTTTGCAACGGCATCGCACGGGCCATCGACTACTACCGTGAGGTGTCGGATTACCTCGCCTCAATCAAGAGCCCATTCAAGGCCATCGTGGCGTACTCGGGCGACTTTGAAATTGGCGGGGTGAAGAAAACCGAAGCCGATCTCAACGAATTCCCGAGCAAGGACATTCCGTCCAAGCTCAAGCAAGACCCGTATCGGTTCCTGATCGTCGCCAACAAGTTCGTCACCGGCTTCGACGAGCCGCAGCTGCACACGATGTACGTGGACAAGCCGCTGGCAGGCGTGCTGGCGGTGCAAACGCTGTCGCGGTTGAACCGAGCCCACCCGCAGAAGCGAGACACGTTCGTGCTGGACTTTGCCGACAACGCCGAGGCGGTAAAGGCTGCATTCCAGGACTATTACCGCGCCACGGTGCAGGTCGGCGAAACCGACCCCAACAAGCTGCATGATTTGAAGAACGACCTCGATGCCAAGCAGGTGTACAGCTGGCAGCAGGTTGACGATTTGGTTGCGCTCTATGTCACCGGAGCAGACCGCGACAAGCTCGACCCCATTCTCGATACCTGTGTGGCCGAGTACATCGACAACCTGGACGAAGATGGTCAAGTCGAGTTCAAGGGCAAGGCCAAGGCTTTCGTGCGCAGCTACGGCTTTCTTGCTGCGATCCTGACCTACGGCCACCCTGTGTGGGAGAAGCTTTCGATCTTCCTGAACTTCCTGATTCCAAAGCTACCGGCCCCGAAGGAGGAAGACCTCTCCAAGGGCGTGCTCGAAGCCATTGACATGGACAGCTATCGGGTAGAAGCGCAGGCGTCATTGAAGATGTCAATGGACGATGCCGACGCCTTCATCGAACCGCCGCCGCCCGGCGGTGGTGGTGGTGGCGGTACGCCGGAAATCGACAAGCTATCGAACATCATCAGAGCCTTCAACGATATGTTCGGCAACATCGAATGGAAGGACGGCGACAAGATTCGCAAGGTCATCACCGAGGAAATTCCGGCCCGTGTGGCGCAGGACAAGGCCTACCAAAACGCGCAAGCCAACTCTGACAAGCAAAACGCGAAGCTGGAGCACGACAAGGCGTTGAATCGCGTGGTGCTGGAGCTGATCTCCGACCATACCGAGCTCTTCAAGCAGTTCAGCGACAACCAAAGCTTCAAGCGCTGGCTGACCGATATGGTCTTCGACTCGACTTACCACCCAGGGACAGTGCGGCCAAAGGCGCCACCGCCAGCAGGTGCATCAGCGTGAGAAATACTGAAAGGAAGGCCGCGCCATGAGTGGGACCGACGCAATCATCCAAGCCAAGCTGGCAGCATTACAAAGAGAGGCTGAGCGACTTGAGGAGGATGCCACCTACTCCAGCAAGGGGCATTTCAACGCTGAAGACACATGGGTGCGTCGCAACTACTGGTTGGGTGTCCCAGCTACTGTGCTCGGTGCAATTGCCGGAGCAACGCTGATCAAGAGTCAGCCAGAGTTGGCAACCGCCTTCACGCTTTCTGCATCTTTGCTCACTGGACTTATGACCTTTCTCAAGCCCAATGAGCGAGCTGCGTTGCATCGCTCAGCAGCGGGCCAGTTTCTGGCACTACGCAACGAGGCTAGGTTTTTCCGTGAGATTGAGCTCCTTGAAGCATGGCGCCTTGACGATCTACCTGATCGATTGAAGTCTCTCTCAGACAGAAGGAACGAGTTGAACCTAAAGAGCCCCAGCATCCCACGCAGAGCCTTTGTCTCCGCACGCAAGGGGATCGAAGAGGGTGAGGCTGAGCACAAAGCAGACAAAAGGGGTTGAATGAATGTCGGTATTGAGCTTTCTTACGGACACGGCGAGTAGAGCCGTACTTTCATCAACAGAGCAGTCGTCAATCTCGACCTCAATCAAGACCCTTCAGTCTCGGATGGCGTTGCACTTTGATAGCAGCGCGATTGCACAGCATTTCCGCTTTGGGTCGTCAACACGGGGCACCATCCTGGCCCGCTCGATGGATGAACAGTCCGACATTGACTACATGGTCGTCTTCAGCGACAGCAGCGCCACGCCACAGACGTATCTGAATAGGTTGAAATCCTTCGTTGAAAAGCGATATGTTTCATCGGAAATCTATCAGTCAAGTCCAACCATCGTTCTTGAACTGAACCACATCAAGTTCGACCTGGTGCCAGCGACAAAAACCTGGCTGGGTGAGCTTCAGATACCCAATGGATCGGGGGGCTGGATGACCACGAACCCAAACGACTTCAACGCGACTCTTGAGGCGAAGAACAAGGACAACAAGTCACTGATCAAACCGACCATTCGCCTCTTCAAGTACTGGAATGCGACAGCAGGGTTCCCGTTTCCAAGCTTCGAGATGGAGAAGTGGGTCTGCGGTCTGAACTTTTGGTTTCTGACGAATCAGAAGGACTACTTTCTTGCAGTTATCGAGAACCTGAGTACCAGCACATCCTATTCGCAATGGGTGAACAATGAGATCACGCGGGCAAGGAACGTCGTGGCCAATGTCAGGCAGTTCGAGAAGGATGACATGCCAGTGACTGCTGAGAACGAGATCAAGAAGTTGTTCAGGCTTTGAGTTCACTGGACAGATAAAGCACAAGGGCAACATGTCCAAGCTAGCGGTACGGTTGACGGTGTGGGGGTCCTGTTTGGATTTGGTCCATGCAGGGGCATCACAGCTGCCTTGATTTCAGGGGCGGGGATGAGATTCTGAATGCATGGACACGCACAAGGCATGTCCCTTAACCGTGCAGGAGCCCCTCATGAAATTCACCAAGGCAGAGATCGATGCCGTGATCGCGGCATCCCCCCGTACCACCGCGCCCTTGAACAAGCTGGTGCTGTCGGCAGACCATCAGGTGCGTCCAGGCGGCAGCACCAGCAAGATGAGCATCGCCGAGTTGGCCGCGTCCATCCTGGATTGCGGCGTGTTGCAGAACCTGATCGTCATCAAGGGCCCACGCGGCCTGTTTGAAGTGTGCGCCGGTGGCCGTCGCCTGGAGTCGCTGAACTTGCTGACGAGCAACGGCGACATCCCCGACAACTACCCTGTGCCCATCCTCATCGTGCCCGCCGACAAGGCGCTGATGGCCAGCCTGTCCGAGAACATCTTCCATGTGCCCATGCACGCCGCCGACGAGTACCTGGCCTTCTCGCGCCTGTTGGGCGAAGGCAAGTCTGTCGAGACGGTGGCTGCGGCCTTTGGTGTCACGCCCCTGGTGGTCAAGCGCCGCATGAAGCTGGCAAGCGTGTCGCCCAAGCTGATGGACGAGTTCCGGGCGGATGACATCAGCCTGGAATGCCTGATGGTGCTGGCGTCGGTCGATGACCACGAGAAGCAGGAGCAGGCCTGGGCTGGCTTGCCCCAATGGAACCGCCGCCCCGACTACCTGCGCCAGTTGCTGACGCAGGGCGACATCGAGTCCGACCGTGACCCGGTGGCCAAGTACGTGACGCTCAAGGCATACGAGAAGGCAGGTGGGGCCACACGCCGTGACCTGTTCAGCGACGATGACAAGAAGGCTTACCTGCTGGACGCGCCGTTGCTGGAACGTCTGGCCGTGGAGAAACTCAACAAGAAGGCCAAGCAGGTGCGTGCCGAAGGCTGGAAATGGGTGGATGTGCGGGTGCGCTATGACCGTGACGAGTACACCGGCCACACCGAGTTGCGCAAAGTCCGGCGCGAACCCACAGAGCAAGAGGCCACCGCGCTGGCGGAATTGGAAGCTGCGATGCAGGCTGTGCAACAACGCCTGGATGTGCTGGAAGACATGGACGGCGATGACGCCGACCAGGATGACGGCGCGGCATACCAGGAGCTTGAAGGCGAGCAAGCAGCCTTGCAACTGCGGATCAAGGTCATCGAAGACGAACTGAGTGTGTGGCCTGCTGATCTGATGGAGCAGGCCGGGTGCGTGGTCCACGTGGGACACAACGGAGCCGCAGCGGTGAAATGCGGCCTGATTCGACCGGAGGACCGCAGTGCCGTGGCCCATGTCCTGCCCCAAGGCGCAGGGCAGGCAGGCGAGGGCGGTGCACAAGGGGACATGCTGTCCGGCCCACCGGCCAAGATTCGCCCGGTTCACTCCGACAAGCTGATGCGCCGCCTGACGGCACATCGTGTCGCCGCCGTGCAGGCCGAGTTGATTGCACGGCCTGATGTGGCCTTGGTGGCGCTCACGGCCCAGTTGGCTCAGAAACTGTTCCTCAGCCGCGACTACCGCTACCACCAGCACCCACAGGTGCTGGATATTTCGGTCGCGGACAGCCAGTCTGCGCTGCAGTCCGCTGCCGATGACATCGAGGCCAGCCCGGCATGGCTGCGCATGGAGGCTGAGCGCAGTGCCTGGGCGCAGAAGTTGCCGCAAGATTTGGATGCCGTGTTCCCTTGGTTGCTGGCGCAAGACCAAGCCACAGTGCTCCAACTGCTGACCGTGGTGGTGGCCTGTTCAGTCACTGGCATTCAGGGCGTGGAGTCACCCACCCAACGCACTGACACGCTGGCACAGGCTTTGGGTCTGGACATGCGCCGCTGGTGGACAGCCAATGGCCCTTCCTACCTGAACCATGTGTCCAAGAGCCGCGTGGTGGACGTTGTCACCGAGGCGGTGGACATCAACGCGGCAGCGCCGCTGGCAGGTATGAAGAAGGATGCCGCCGTGGTGGCCGCTGAGTTGGCCTTGGCGGGCTCCGGTTGGTTGCCGCCATGCCTGAGGGGCCCCTCCGCCTCGGAAGCGGCAGCAGACGAAGGCGGGGCTGCCAGCCTGGACGACGCTCAGTCTGAGGTCAATGAACTTGCGGAGTCAGCAGTCTGAGTCAAGGACATGCATAGCTTGCCCAACGCCGACGGCGCAGACATGGTTCTGCGCCGTCGGCGTTCGTCATGACACTGCTTTTGACGTTGCCTCGTGCTTGTCATCCCCATCGCGTGATCCTGACGAAGGTTGTGCTTGAACCGCGCCAAGGTATGCGCATGCGGCACGTGGCCTGGCATGGCCAGCGAGGAGGGCCACAGCCTGTCTTGCCGCGCGATCCACATCGGGCGCCACAACACCGTTGCCGCGAACAGGGGGCGCGGTCCCGGCCAGGGCCTCATAGTGAGAGATCAGCACCTCATGGCGGAGGCCATGTGCGGTCACCCCTCGTTCGCGCACGGTGATGCCGAACTTGGTCAACACGTAGTCAAAGTGCCTGAGGTTCTTGCGCAGGTCATGGGTAGGGTTGCCCATGTGCGCATCCTGGCTGCTGACCACGCCCTGCGCGAATGCCACGGCGGCAAGGCGCTCCGGGCTGTCCAGAGGGATGTGGCGCACCCGGCCTCCCTTGCCCTTGATCCTCGCGTACCGATCTGCCGACTTGTCCTCGGGCGGCAGGCCCGTGGACTCGAAGGGCACGACGCTCTCAAATGGCCGAAACAGCACCGATTCCTTGCGCCGCAGTCCCATGGTGCGGATCAGCCGCAACGAGGCCCCCACAAAGCGGTCGTGGTCACAGACCTGGGTGATCACGGCGTCGATGTCCACCCCATTTGCCGACCAACCTTTGTCCCGGCTGGCGTACTCATGGCGCTGGTATTCGTCAACGCTCAGGCCGTAGTGGTCCGGTGATCGCACGAAGCCATGCTTGCCCATCCACATGGCCAGGCCTCGCAGAAAGCTCAGGTAGGTCTGGATCGTCGCCGGGGCCAGGTGCTCCTGCTGCCAGACCTGCACCATGGCCCGGATGTGCTTTTGCCCCAGGTTGCGCGGGTCAGGCACCGTCTTGAACCCGGCCTTCGCCTTCAAGTCCCGAAAGAAGCGGCGCAGGAACTGGGCGCGCTCCTGCCTTGTCTTGTGTGAGACGGTTTTGGCCATCGAGGTGTGCAGGGCGTTGAACAGTTCGATCAACACTTCCAGCACCTTGAGCGGTGGCGTCTTACCCGTGGGGTAGTGGGCCATGATGTCCTGGGGCGACTTGCCCGCCCAGCTTTGACGACGTGCGGGTTGGTGCTGGCTTGATCGCCCAGGGCTGGATGCTTCCTGGACCCGGCGCCGTGATGATCTGGGCGTGGTGGATCGAGGGGTGGATGAGTCAGACATGATGTGTGCCCATGGTCAAGGGCCCGCTGCCCGAACAGCGGGTTGGTCGTGAGTGAAGGTGGAATCCCATGGAGATCGCCGGTGGCGCGGATTCCGTCGCCCCATCGGCTCGTGGTCAAGCATTCAGCGCCGCACGCGACCACGACAGGTACGGCGCCTACCCAAAGGTTTGTCGGTCGGTGCGGATGCTTGGATGCATCGACACCGTCCAACACGGTCTTTCTTAAAAACGAAACGGGTGATCCGTCCCAGTCGTGCATTTCTGCAGCCGTGGGGTTGGTGATGCCGACTTGCCTCTGGGGCTTGGACGGCATCGGCGCGGAGGTCTGGCCTCTCGCGTCTGTGGTGGATCAGTTCTGGATTCGGAGCGCCATCCACTCGCATGGGTCCACCCCTGACCGAAAGTCCAGGGCGGTGCCGAGTTCATGAGCGAGGTCGCACGGGGAGCCTAAAGAGGCAAACACAACCGTGCGGTGCGCCGAGGCGCGTGCTCAAGGGATGGCGGGAACAGCGGTTCGGCATCGGGTGCCGACTGCGTGCTCGAAGACCGTGGCGCGTTTCTGGAACGCCCAACTCAGGGAGTTGGCAGGGCCATCGGTGCATGCTCTGCGAAGAAAACCTCAGGACCATCACCTCTGGGGCGATGGCGAATTCCGGTTCAAAGACCGGAGCTTGGAGGGCAGGTAACGACTGCGACGCCTTTTGCTCCATCAGGAGCAGAGCCAGGACGGCTCTCGGGAATCTGTAGTGGACTCGCCGGGAGGCTTTCGGTCAAGGACCGCAACCGCAACGGCCCGCATTGCAGGAGGCTTGCACGTGGCGAACTTGGGGTGCGGAACATGCCCTTGAGTCGTGCTTATTTACTGATAGGGCCGAAGAGCCAATCTGCATGCGGGTTTGACAGCAGATTGGCTTGCCTCTGGTTCCGGATGAGGTTTGCTTGCCGTGTCGCTGGTTGGATGGCTGGGGGTTAAGGCGGCTGGCCGTTTGGGGTTGACGAGTGTCATTCGAGTGAGAACGTGGTGACACATGCAAGTCCCCCATCCCACCTCGGCGACCTCCAGCATCAATTCATTGCCGGTACAGCGCAAGTTGGCTGACACCGTGTTGGGGCCGGTGTCGAAATCGAGTCATTTGAGCGGGGATTCTGCGTGGCGAGATCACATCGGCCTGTCGATGCTGATCACCTGTGAAACCCTGTTTGG
>Ga0209066_10007148_pt1 | contig 11154 bp, 7 predicted proteins | sample All_14_2_FD_187198 | JGI IMG/M metagenome (GOLD analysis project Ga0209066, IMG submission 187198) | Freshwater microbial communities in response to fracking from Pennsylvania, USA - Allegheny Zone_MetaG_DW_15 (SPAdes) (version 2) ... | reverse complement strand
TTCTGAAAGAGGCCGCATCGAGTCTCATGCAAGCGGCGAAAATTGCAATGCAGATAAACAAAAAACCGACATGACAAAATTTGGAATATCTATATGGCATCTTCCGCCCCCTCTGCTGTCTTTGCCGCCTTCTCCCGGCCTTCACCTTCGACATCATCCGCTACAGAGGCAGCTGGGGCAAGCAGCTGCTCAAGTTCTGGGCAGATAGCCTTCAGAACCGATAATTCAGAATAATCGGTACTGCCTGCAGCCCTGATCCTCTCGACAGCCCTGGTTGAGGCACCCCATATGGCATGCCGCAGGGCAACCCCGGCCTGATATTCATCAATAATGACTTCCCGACCGCCCAGAAAAGAAACGACCCGGGCCAGAAGCGACGGGTCGTCAATAATATCGGGGTAATAGCGAAAAAATGCCTTAAGAGCGGCATAGCGCTGCCCGGGTGCCCCCTGGCCGGCCGCAAACAAAGCAAGGTAGGCGAGGTAACTCGCAGGGTTCTGCGAATGTACTCTTGTCGCGCTGCCAAGAACCGAAATTGCCTGTGAATAACTCTGAAAAAAATCATTCCGTAAAAGCGACAAGGTCTCCTGCTCAGAAAAGCCGGCAAGCACGGCACTTCTGCTTGTTGAAAAAGTTTCAAAAATGACCTTCTCATCGGTTTTAGTCACGCGCCTGAACCATTTCGTCCACGGCATCTCAAGCCTTACCGGCAACAACTTCGTAATAAGAAAAAGAACGACGAAAAGACTACCGATTCTAATTGATAAATTAATGGCTTCATGAGTTTTCTGCCCAGTCATAGGTACCCCGTATTTAATTAAGAACCCCAGAAAAGATCAGGACTATATACTCTGCCAAACTTTTATCGATACTGAATTTTTATTTATTACAGCTATTCTACAATATGTGAGTCGCTTTTTCCATCAACTTTAAAATCATTCAGACAGCAATGTTCTGACCAGAAGTCTGGAAAATTCATCGACCGGCTCGAAGACACGCTATGTACGACGGTTGCCCGCCCACAGCAAAACAATGTATAATATGCCGGTAAAAAAGTATTTTAATCATTTGAGAGGGTTTTTCCTGATGGTATCATGCAATCCAGAAAAGTTGACGCAGCTGGCCGAAGAAATTGTGGAAGCGCTTGGCTACCAGCTTTTCATCAACGACGACGAGCCAGAAAACGACCCGGAAAGAAAAAAATACCGGCAGCTGGTTCAGCTTATCGAAATGGAGCTGAGTGCCGAACTCTTCGTGTCCACCGGCAACTCTGACGAAGCAGACCAGCCCGAGCCTCTCAGACAGCAGACAACACCGGTTACCAGTCAACAAAGTCTGGCGCAAAAAGCAGCGGCATGGCCCCCGCAGGCAGCCACTGAAAAAGAAACCCCATCTGAAGCACAGTCACAGACTCGACCGGCGCCTGATAAACCGGGCAGCACGCAGATTCGCCTGATCCACCACCAGGACGAAAAAACTTCAACCGGGGCCGCCATACTGAAATCGCTCTCTTTTTCTTCTGCTCCGGCTTTTGGAATCGCAATCGCCACGATCTTTCTCGCCGGTTTTCTGACAGCGCAATATCTTTTTGGTGACAAGAATTCAGTATTTTTATACCCCAATGGCTATGATTCAGGTAAAAAAACAGCCACCGGCCAAAAAGACTCTAAACAACAGCGGGCGGCAAAAGCCTTTTTCATGATGGCAAAAAGCGAACTTGAAAAAAAGAATTATCAGGCGGCGCGCGAGGGTTTCCGCATGGCCCTTTCACTTGAACCTGACAATCCTCAATATCAGGAAGCCTTCAAACAGATAGAAACACTGACAAAAGGCAGCAAAAAAAAGACCAGACCCTGAGTCGGGGCAGAAAGCCAGCAGTTCTGCAAAGTGGCGACGGCCTGTTTCCGAAAGCTCTGCCAACAAATCTGACTGTTCTTGACCGGTGCAGGCAGGTTTGTTATTATCCCCTCTGAAATGAAAAGTTTCTCTTTTTAGAGACAACGCGATTCTGAATGGCGGAAAAACTATGATAGATGCTGTATCTTACCACAGCGATTCGGGCAGTCTCGAACTGCTCGATCAGACTTTGCTGCCGGTCGAAACCAAAACGGTCAGATGCCACAACGAGCATGAGGTCGCTCACGCGATCGTCACCATGAAAGTGCGCGGCGCCCCGGCAATTGGCGTTGCTGCTGCCTATGGCATCGCCCTCGGCCTTGCCAGCCCCGCCAACCACCAGACACCTCTCGAACAGTCTCTGGAAAGCATCTGCAAACTGCTCGCCGCGACCAGGCCGACTGCTGTCAACCTTTTCTGGGCCATCGAGCGCGTCAAAAAAGTCGTCAAGGCCCAGGCTGGCAGTGATTTCACGGCGGCCGCGGCCATCGCTCTCAAAGAGGCACACGCCATCAAGGCCGAAGATATCGAAATGTGCCGCAAAATCGGGCATTTCGGCGCCAGTCTGCTGAAAGACGGCGACACCTGGCTGACGCACTGCAACGCCGGTGCCCTGGCCACTGCCGGCTACGGCACTGCCCTCGGCGTATTCAGAGCTGCCCGTGAACAGGGCAAAAAATTTAAAATCTTCGTCGACGAAACCCGCCCGCTGCTGCAGGGCGCCCGGCTCACCGCCTGGGAACTTTTTCACGAAGGTTTCGACGCGACCCTGATCTGTGACAACATGGCCGGCAGCCTGATTCGCGACGACAAAGTGCAAGGCATCGTCGTCGGCGCCGACCGCATCACCGCCAAAGGCTTCGTCGCCAACAAGATCGGCACCTACCCGCTTGCGGTTCTCGCAAAGTATAACGGCGTACCGTTCTACGTCGCGGCGCCCGCCTCGACCTTCGATCTCAGCATCAATTACGGCAACGAGATCAAAATCGAAGAACGCGACCATAACGAAGTCAGGTTCGTGGGCGGCGTTCAGGTTGCCCCCGACAGTATGCCGGTCTATAACCCCGCTTTCGATGTCACTCCGCCCGAGCTGATTACCGCCATTATCACCGACCGGGGCATCATCAGGCCAATCTACGGCGAAACCATACCAGAGATAATATCATGACCATGCTGCGCGAATTTCAGACCATCGGTCACGACCTGTTCATCGCCGGTCTCAACAACTCACATTCCGGCAACATGAGCGTGCGCCTGAACCGCATGATGGCTATCACCCGCAGCGGCTCGATGCTGCACCGCCTCGATTACGACGACATCGTCGAAACCCTGATCGACGGTGAAGACTCTGCATCGGCACGCGCCTCACGCGAGCGCCCGGTTCACCGCGCCATCTACCTGCAGACCGGCGCTCAGGCGATTGTACACGCGCACCCGCCTCAGCTGATCGCCCTTTCGTTCTTTACCGACCAGTTCAGCCCGGTCGATGCCGAAGGCCGCTACTTCTTTCCGCGCGGCGTGCCGGTGGTCGAAGTGACCAACGCCATCGCCTCAGAAGAAGTGGCCGGAAAAGTCGCACCGCTGCTGCGCGATTACCCGCTGGTTATCGTGCGCGGGCACGGCTCTTTTGCGGTCGGCAACTCGCTCGAAGACGGTTTTCACTATACCAGCAGTCTGGAACACAGTGCCCGGATTGCCTCTGCATATCGCGTAAATTCAAACTCAAGATAAGGACACCTGCAATGCTTTTCGAAAAACCCGAAAATACGGTTTCAGCCCGACGCGAAGAAGAAATCCTCAAATACTGGGAAAAAGAAGACATTTTCCAGAAATCGATGAAAAACCGCGAAGGCGGCAAAAGATTTGTGTTCTTCGAAGGGCCGCCGACCGCCAACGGCACACCGCACCCGGGTCACGTGCTCACCAAGGCCATGAAAGACCTGGTTCCCCGCTATAAAACCATGTGCGGCTACCACGTCGGCCGCAAAGCCGGCTGGGATACCCATGGTCTGCCGGTCGAACTCGAAGTCGAAAAACAGCTCGGCATCGAAAGCAAGCAGGACATCGAAAAATACGGCATCGAAAATTTCATCAAAAAATGCCGCGAAAGCGTTTTCAAATACGAAGCCCAGTGGCGTGCCATGGTCACCCGCGGCGGTTTCTGGGTCGACATGAACGACCCCTATATCACCTGCACCAACGAATACATCGAAACCGTCTGGTGGATGCTCGCCCAGTTCTGGAAAGAAGGCATGCTCTATGAAGGGCACAAGGTCGTGCCCTACTGCCCGCGCTGCGGCACCGCCCTTTCTTCACACGAAGTCGCGCAGGGCTACCGCGAAGTCGAAGACCCCTCGGTCTACGTCAGATTCGCGATCAAAGATCAGCCGAATACCAGCTTCCTGGTCTGGACCACCACACCCTGGACTCTGATTTCGAACGTCGCACTCGCCGTCGGCAAGGACATCGACTACGTCAAGGTCAAGCTCAATGAAGAATACCTGATTCTCGCCAAAGCCCGCCTCGAAGTTCTCAAGGGCGAAGGCGAAGTCGTCGAAACGCTGAAGGGCGAAAAGCTTCTCGGCATCGAATATCACCAGCTCTACACCTACGTTAAACCCGACAAAAAAGCGCATTACGTCATCGCCGGCGACTTCGTGTCGACCGAAGACGGCTCGGGCATCGTTCACATCGCCCCGGCCTTCGGCGAAGACGATTACCGCGTCGGCAAAGAGAACGATCTGCCGGTCATTCAGCCGGTCGGCCTCGACGGCAAGTTCAAAGACGAAATCACCCCCTGGAAAGGCGTATTCGTCAAAGCCGCCGACCCCGAAATCATCAAAGAACTGAAAGTCAGCAAACGCCTGCTGACCTCGGCAAAGATCAAGCACACCTACCCCTACTGCTGGCGCTGCGACAGCCCGCTGCTCTATTACGCACGCCACAGCTGGTTCATCAAAACCACCGCTTTCAAAGATGAAGTGCTGAAAAACAACGACCTGATCAACTGGTATCCCGCTCACATCAAAGAAGGCCGCTTCCTCAATTTCCTCGAAAACATGATCGACTGGGCTATTTCGCGCGACCGATACTGGGGCACGCCCCTGCCGATCTGGGTCTGCACCGACTGCAAACACCACCATCTCGTCGACAGCGTCGCCAATCTCAAGGAAATGGGCCGCAATGTTCCTGCCGATATCGAGCTGCACAAGCCATACGTCGACCAGATCGAACTGAACTGCCCGAAATGCAAAGGCAGCATGAAACGCGTGCCGGAAGTCATCGACTGCTGGTTCGATTCAGGCGCCATGCACACCGCGCAGTGGCACTACCCCTTCGAAAACCAGGAAACCTTCAAAAACAATTTCCCGGCCGATTTCATCTGTGAAGCGGTCGACCAGACCCGCGGCTGGTTCTACAGCCTGCTCGTCACCAGCACCTTCCTGCACAAGGCGCCGCCCTACAAGAACGTCGTCGTTCTCGGCCTCATCTGCGATAAAAACGGCATCAAAATGAGCAAATCGAAGGGCAACGTGCTCGACTGCATGTCGCTGTTCGACAAATACGGTGCTGATGCGGTTCGCTGGTCGCTCTACAGCGGCACCGCCCCCTGGAACACCAGAAGATTCTACGAAGAAGCGATTGCTGAATCGCAGAAGCGCTATCTGGGCACCCTGCAGAACGTCTATAGTTTCTTCGTTCTCTACGCCAATATCGAAAAATTCCAGCCGCAGCAACACAATATTCCGGTTGCCGACCGCCCCGAAATTGACCGCTGGATCATCTCACGCTTCAACCATACCACCGATGAAGTGCGCAAGGCCATGGATCGCTTCGAAGTCGTCTGGGCCACCGGCCACATGGAAAAATTCGTCGACGACCTGTCGAACTGGTATGTGCGCCGCAGCCGCCGCCGCTTCTGGAGCAGTGCAAATGCCAGCGATTCGATGAGCGCCTTCGTAACCCTTTACGAACTGCTCGTCGGGATGGCCAAACTGACTGCGCCGTTCACCCCGTTCATCGCCGAAGACATCTACCGCAACCTGGTTGCCAGCGTCGATAAATCGGCCCCCGAAAGCGTGCACCTTGCCGATTACCCGACCGCCCGAGAAGAACTGATCGATGAACAGCTCGAACGCAAGATGGACTTCGTCATGAAGGTCGTTCAGCTCGGCCGCGCCGCCCGCAACGAAGCCAACCTCAAGGTTCGCCAGCCGCTCGCCGAAATGAAGGTCGTCATTGCCGACGATTTCGAACGCAACGCTCTCAAAGACATGGAAAACCTGCTGCAGGAAGAGCTCAACATCAAAGAAGTCTGCGCGGTTGCCGATGCTGCCAGCCTGGTTCGCTACGTCGCCAAGCCGAACTTCAGAACTATCGGTCAGGGCCCGCTCAAGGGCATGATTCCGCAGATCAAAGCGCATCTCGAAGCCGTTGACGGCAACGAAGTGCGCAAACAGCTTGCCAAGGGCGGCTATGAATTTGAACTTGACGGCAAACCGGTCACTCTCAAGCCCGAAGAAGTCGATCTGCAGGCTCAGGCTTCGAGCGATTTCGCTGTGCAGTCTGAAGGTTCTCTAAGCATCGCCCTCAAAAAGACCCTGTCGCGCGAACTCATTCTTGAAGGCCTCGCCCGTGAGCTGGTCAACAAGATTCAGTTCATGCGCAAGGAAAAAGGTTTTGATATTGTCGACCGCATCAAAGTCGGATATGATGTAATTGATATCGACATGAAAAAAGACATCGAGGATTCAGTCAGCCAGTACGGCAGCTACATCACCCAGGAAACCCTGGCCCGCCACATTGGCGCCCTCGATAATGAGACCGGTGATGCCTCGGAATGGAATATCAACGGCATCAGAGTTAAGCTTGGCATCGCCAGGGAGGCCGCAAAATGAGATTCAGACTGCCACTCAAGACCCTCGCCGAAACCGTTGCAATTGTCAGCAAAGCTGTCGCCATGAAAGGCGTCAGGCCGATTCTCGCCAATCTGCTGATTACTGCTCAGGATGGTCAGCTGCGCTTTGTCGGCACCGATCTCGAAGTCATGATGATCTCGACGATTGAAGCCGAAATTAACGAGAACGGCAGTTTCACGATTCCGGCCAAACTGGTTCAGGAAATCATTTCCAGTATCCCTTCAGATGACGAAGCAATGGTTACCTTCGAACTCAGCGGCGATGAGTCTTCAGAAATCGTCATTTCAAGCGGCAGAAGCAGATACAATCTGCAGATTCAGGGCATCGATGATTACCCGCCGGTGCCGGTTCTCAACGACGACGGCATGCAGTCGTTCCAGACCCGCAGCGACGATCTTGCCAGAGCCCTGAAAGAAGCTTCGGTGGCCATGAGCGTCGAAGAAGGCAACCCGGTACAGAAAAGCATCTGTATCGACTTCAGCAATGTTGACAAGCCCGTAATGGCTTCGACCGACAGCAAAAGACTTGCGGTAACCCGCATTCAGAATATTGCGGTTCCCGAGAATTTCCGCCGCATCTTCATCGTTCCGTCGCGGGCGGTTGCCGAACTGAACAAGCTTTTCGACAGCAATGAAACGGTCATCATCGGCCTGTATAAAGAACAGCTGGTATTCAGCTCACCGCAGTTTCAGCTGATTACCAGACTCGTCGACGGCAAATTTCCTGACTACAACCGGGTATTGCCGAAAGAGTCGAGCCGCATTCTCAAACTCAACCGCAAAGAACTTAACCAGTCACTCAAGGCGGTGGTGCCGATTGCCCGCAACATCAGCGGCCTGGTGCACTTTGACGTCACGGCCAACGAAACACGCGTGTGGTCAGATGCCAAAGAACAGGGCAAGGCTGAATCTTTCATTCAGTCTGAACTGACTGGCGAGCCGATCAACATTGCCTTCAATGTCAAGTTTCTGCAGGATTTCCTCGCCGTAACGGCCGACGAAGAAGTCGTCATCGAAATGACCACCCCGAGTTACCCTGGCATGATGCGCCCGGGCAACCCGGAGTCCGATTTCAAATACGTCGTAATGCCGATGTCTTACTAATCTTTATGAAACAGGAAATAACCATGAGCAAGATTGATGTCGCCAAACTGCGCCGGGAACTTGCCAGCGAAAAGTCAGACATTCGCAAGGCCGCCTTCAGCGAACTGAAGTCTCTGGCAGTCGAAGAAGCCATGCCGATTCTGACCGAACTTCTCAACTGCAAGAACGACGACATTCTCGCCGATGTCAGCAAAGCCATGCTGAACTACAAAGATGAGGCGCTGCCCTGGCTGGTGAAAGCCCTCACTTCAGATACCTGGAGCATGCGCCGCGGCGCCTCGATGGTTCTCGGTCGCCTCGGACCCGGCTCGCTCAACAAGCTGATGTCGATGGTTCCCGAAAACGAAGAAGATGTCGACTACTGGATGGTTCAGACCCTGGGCAACATGGGTGGCGAAGCCGTGCAGTATCTGGTGCGCATCTTCAAGCACCCCAGTCAGAAAATCAGACTTGCAGCCATTCGCGCCGCTCAGAACATCAATGACCCGCGCATGGTCGTAGCACTGCTGCATCTGCTCGAAGAACAGAACTGGCCAGTGCGCAAGGCGGCTTTCGACAGCCTAGAAAAGATTCACCTCTGCAACCCGAAGGCAGTATCTGAAGCTCTCGACACCAGCACTGACGAAGCCAAATTCTGGATCATCAAACTGCTGGCCGATCAGGCAACCCCTGATCTGGTGCCGAGATTTGCCCGCATCGTCGAAACCGCGCCCATGGAATCAAAGCTTGAGGCAATCAAGGCGATGGCCATGGTCGAAAACAGCGAAGCTCACCGTCTGCTCGTCAGCTACCTCGCTCATAAATCCTGGATCATCAGAAAAACCGCGGCCGATTCTATCTGGGCGCAGGGGATTGGTGTTTCAGAAGAGCTGATTTCTGCCATTCGCGGTGCTAATGTCGACGCCCGCTACTGGTCGGTAAAACTGCTTGGCCAGTCACGCGAGCCAAAAATTTTCGAAGAGATTGTTAAATGCCTGCAGGACTCACAGTCACCAGTGCGCTCAGCGGCCTGCCAGGCCCTCGGCTCGCTCGGCGACAAGCGGGCACTGGCGCCTCTGATGACCATGCTCAATGACGAATCGGAAGACGTGCGCACCGCCGCGATTCTTTCGCTGAGTCAGCTTGGTGAACGCGATGAACTGCCTGTCAAAAATGCACTGCCGGCACACGTTCGTAAAGAAAACATGTCTGCCTGCCAGAACTGTGGCAAAATGGTCGGGCGCAACTTCAGTTTCTGCCCGTTCTGCCTCAATCATCTGCGCAATGCCTGCCGTAATTGCGGCAGAGCAATAGAAGCCGGCTGGAAAGGCTGCCCTGACTGCGGAGCTCCTCTCTGAAAGACTGAAAAACAGGAGGCCGGAATGAGCCGAAAAAAAGCCTCAGCATTCTTAAGAATTGCTGTGTTGCTGATTTTTTCGGCTCTTTTTGTCTTTTCGCAGCTGTATGCCGATCAGGAACCGAGCCTGATCAAAATTGGCGTGCTCAAGAAAGAAAGCATCGGCGGCTGGAACTATGAATGGCAGGAAACCATCGATTTCCTTAACCGCGAGGTGCCCGAGCATCTTTTTCAGATGCAGATGATGGGCTGGAGCGAGCTGCGATCGGCGGTCGAAGACGGTGATGTCGACTTTGTCATCGCCAGCCCGATTTTTAACGTCGAAGCCGGCATGGCCGGCAATATGACGGTAATTGCCACTCTCAAACGCGAAAGCGAGAAGATCGAAGCCTTCGATAACCTGTTCGGCTCGGTTATTTTCTGGCGCTCTGACGATAAAAACATCAAATCGCTCTGGGATATCCGCAACAAAAAACTGGCAGCCGGGCCGGTACAGTCGATCGGTGGCTGGCTGGCAGCTGCGCGCGAGTTTGCCGAACGCGGTATCGATCTGCGCAAAGCCTGTCGCGAGATCACTCATTACGCCGATATCGAAAAAATTGTCGATGAGGTTCTCTCGGGTCGGGCTGACTTTGGCATCTGCCGCACCTCAAGCCTTGAGCTGCTGGCCAGAGAAGGCAAATTCAACATGAATTCGATAACCTTCAGCCGCGAGCTTTATCTGCATACCAACGCCCTGCCTTTCGCATGCTCAACCAGGCTTTACCCTGAATGGTCATTTTCAAGGGTCAGGCACACCAACGAGAACCTGGTAGAACGCGTAACTCTGGCGATTCTCAAAATGTCGGATGTTGAAGTCCCGAAAAAAATAACCTGGGGCATTGCGGCCAACTACGCTCAGGTTCATCAACTGATGCAGGTATTGAACCTTGAGCCATACAACACCGACAACTCGATGGTGGCAAATCTGATCAGCAGATTTCGCAACTGGCTGGCTATTTTTCTTGTTTCAATGCTTATTCTCGGCCTGGTTATCTTTTATCTTCTCGCTCTCAATAGGCGTTTGCGCAATGTCACCGAGGAGCTCGCCGGGCAGCGTTCGTTTTTAAAACACCTGATCGATTCCATTCCCGATTTCATTTTCGTCAAAGATTTTCAGGGGCATTATCTGCTCTGCAACCAGTCATTTGCCAGGGGCTTCGGTTGTAACCCTGACCAGATCGCAGGCAAAACCGATGCCGAAGTTTTTCCGGGCATGGAACCCATACTTGAAGCAATACCGCTGCTGCCCGACAAGATCGGCACCGAAAAATTCGCCCGCGAAATCGATCTGCCCGATTCAACCACCATTTTCGGTGAAATTATTCGCGTCACCTGCAAACTCCGCGACAGTGAAGAACCCCGCCTGGTCGGTATCATCCGCGATGTTTCGGTAAGCCACCGGGCCCGTCAGATTCAGGAACAACGCGAAAAACTGATCTCAGGTATCGCCGAGGCCGCACATCTGGTGGTCGGCGCTGAAACATCGGTTGAAGAATCGATGCCGGTTGCGCTCGATGCTATCGCCGTTGCGGTCGGTGCAGACCGTATCGGCCTGATCAAACGCGGCGAAGGCGATCTGCATGACAGCACCTCGATCTCTTTCAGATGCTTTTCATGTTATTGCCGCAACCAGCATCACTGCCACCGCCAGACCGCCGATCTCGTCTACGAGATTATCCGCAGCAACTCTTCGAAACTTCTGAACGGCTCCGGCATCGGCAGAAACTTTGCAGAATTTTCCACCGATATTCAGGCAAACCTGCGTGCGGTCGGCCTCAAATCTCTTCTCATCATTCCGATTTTTGTGCATAAAAAATTCTGGGGCTGCCTCGAGGTACATGTTCTCTCAGAAGAACGC
>Ga0209066_10007147_pt1 | contig 11154 bp, 10 predicted proteins | sample All_14_2_FD_187198 | JGI IMG/M metagenome (GOLD analysis project Ga0209066, IMG submission 187198) | Freshwater microbial communities in response to fracking from Pennsylvania, USA - Allegheny Zone_MetaG_DW_15 (SPAdes) (version 2) ... | reverse complement strand
CCCGTGCACGGCTTCACCGCCGACCAGCTCGGCCGGATGAGCAACCATAACGAGGGCACCTTCCGCTCCGAGGCCAAGGGCCTGGGCTTCGAAGGCGACGACCTGCGCGTGGAGCGCAAGTACCGCCCCTACGCCGATTACGAAACGCCCGGCTACCTGATCATGAGCTCGGAGTTCAACTTCAACTCCCGCCAGGCCAAGCTGCTGATGGCCAGCAAGCTGCCCGCCGGCGCCACGCTGGTGATCTTCACCGATTACGACGACGCTTCTACCAAAGAGAACATCCTGCGCACCTACGAGACCGTGGTGCCCCGCTCCCGCATAAAGGTGATAGCGCTCCAGGGCGCCTACCAGGGCTTCTGGGCCCGCGACGGCATACCGGTGCCCGCCATCGACCGCGGCGGCAACCTGGTGGTGGTGGACGCGGTTTACGGGCACCGCTTCGAGCCCGACGCCCAGATAGCCGGCCTCTTCGGCGCCACGCTTGAGAAACACCGCTACTACTACGAGGGCGGCAACTACATGGCCAACCACGCCGGCGACTGCATCATGGTCAACCACGGCGCGCACGTCCAGATCCCCGACAGCGTCTTTGTCGGCCAGTACGGCTGCAGGCAGATGATCCGCCTGCCCTTCGTGGACGGCATCGGCCACATAGACGAGCACGTGCGCTTCATCTCCGAGAAGGTGCTGGTCACCGACCTGCCCGAGTACAAGGACGTGCTGCAGGGCAAGGGTTTCACCGTGCACATGCTGCCCAAGCCCTCCGGCCCCTACGAGACCTACGTGAACTCCCTCATCATGAACGACCAGGTGATAGTGCCCGTGTTCGGCCGCTCCACCGACGCGCAGGCCCTGGCCGTTTACGAGCGCCTCGGCCTCAGGGCCTCCGGCGCGGATTCCAAGGCCCTCTCCAACCAGGGCCAGGGTTCGGTGCACTGCATCACCATGACCTATCCCCCGGTTCCCATGACCAAGCTGCTGAAATCCCTCGGCGCGCGGGAACTCTGAGCTGAAGTTATAAGTTAAAAAACGCGCGGGCCCCGTGGCCCGCGCGTTTTTTTATCGCCCGGCTTATTTTATCAGCCGGGCTTTCATCTTGCGTATGGAGAAGTAGGAAATGAAGGCGGTGAGGGCCAGGATGTAGAGCAGGTCCCAGAGCAGGGGCGCCGAGAGGGTGCCGAAGGTGGCGGCGCGGGTGATGTTCACGACGTGGGTGAGCGGCAGCAGGCCGGCTATGAACTGCACCCAGCCGGGCATGCCGTCGAGCGGGAAGAAGGTGCCGCTGAAGAGGAACATGGGGTTGATGAAGAGGAAGATGGGGAGGTTGAGGTTGTCGATGTAGGGCGCGATACCGGCGAAGTAAAGGCCGAAAGAGGCGAACATAAGGCCGGCCAGCGCGGCCAGCGGCAGGATGACCAGCGACGAAGGGTAGGCGGCCAGGCCGAAGAGGGTGACGATGAGCAGGATGGCCGCGCCCGCGAACAGGCCCTTGGTGGCGCCCGAGAGGATCTCGCCCAGCAGGATGTCCTCGGCCGACAGCGGCGTGGTGATGACGGCCTCGAAGGTCTTCTGGTAGCGCAGGCGCACGAAGGCGCCGTACATGGTGTCGAAGGTGGCGTGGAACATGACGCCCACGGCCACCATGCCGGGGGCCATGAAGGCCAGGTAGTCGTAGGCCCGGCCGGCGTAGCTGATCTGCTGCACGTAGGCGCCCAGGCCGAAGCCGAAGGCCAGGATGTAGAGCACCGGTTCCAGCAGCGGCGGCAGCACGTTGGTCTTCCAGGTCACCAGGGACACGTCGACGTTGCGGCGCCACATGTACCAGGCGCGGTAGGAGATGTTGCGCAGCAGGCAGGGGTTATTCATCGCGTAAATGCTTGCCGGTCAGTTTCAGGAAGACGTCTTCCAGGTTGCCGCCGTCGGGCAGGTGCTTCTGGATGAGCTGCATGGGCGTGCCCTGCTCTATGATCCTGCCGTTGTCGACGATGACCAGGCGGTCGCACAGCAGTTCCGCCTCCTCGATATAGTGGGTGGTCAGCAGGGTGGTGAGGCCGTTCTTCTTCATGGTCCGGACCTCCTCCCAGATCTGGCGGCGGCTCTGCGGGTCCAGGCCGGTGGTAGGCTCGTCGAGCACCAGCAGGCTGGGGCGGTTTATGAGGGCGCGGGCCATCAGCAGGCGCTTCTTCATGCCGCCGGAGAGGTCCTCCACCGGGCGCTCCAGCTTGTCGTGCAGGTGGAAGCGCTCTATGAGCTCCTCGGCGCGCCTGCGGGCCTCGGGCGCGGGGATGTCGAAATAGCGGGAGTAGACTATGAGGTTCTTGACGACGGAGAAATCCGGGTCCAGGTTGACCTCCTGCGGGCAGACGCCCAGCAGGTACTTGATGCCGCGCGGGTTTTCATTGACGCTGAGGCCTTCCACGGTGATGTCGCCGCCGCTGACGGGCAGGGCGCAGGTGAGCATCTTGACGGTGGTGGTCTTGCCGGCGCCGTTGGGGCCCAGCAGGCCGAAGCATTCGCCCCGGCCTATCTCGAAATCTATGCCGTCCACCGCGCGGAGTTCGCCGTAATTCTTGCGCAGGCCGGAGGCCTTCACTACCGGCGTCACTTGCGGTGTCCCCACAGGGCCAGGGCGGCCTCTTCGTCCTCCGCGCCGGCGACCTTCTTGAACTTGGCGCCGGCTACGCCGTGCACGCGGGCCTGGCAGGCGGGCCAGGCGGCGTCGCGGTGGACAGTCCCGTGGACGAGGGAGAGGTAGTAGCCGTGCTTGGGCGGCTTGCGCTTGGAAGAGGAACTTTTTTCGCCGGGCTTGTGCAGGTGCTCGTCGCCGGGCTCCAGCAGGGAGTAGCCGCAGCCCACGGCGGGCCCGTTGTGCAGGGTTATCTTTGTCCCCTTGGAGAAGGCCACGGCGATGGCGTCGCAGCGCTCGTTGATCTCGTGGCCGGCGTGGCCCTTCACGTGGCCCCAGGACAGGCGGCCCCGGCGGGCGGAGGCCAGGGAATCGAGCAGCTCCCAGAGGTCGCGGTTGACTACCGGCTGGCCGGCGGCCGTCAGCCAGCCCTTCTTCTTCCAGCCGTGGATCCAGCCCTTGATGCCGTTGATGAGCAGGCCGGAGTCCGTGTAGAGCTTGACCGGCTCGGGCCTGTCCTGCACGGCGGCCAGGGCGGCGATGGCGGCCTTCATCTCCATGCGGTTGTTGGTGGTGGGGCGCTCCCCCCCGCCCAGCTCCAGCACGCGGCCTTCGGGGAACAGGATGACGGCGGCCCAGCCGCCCGGCCCGGGGTTGCCCGAGCAGGCGCCGTCGCTGTAGATGAATATGGTGTTATTCATCGCGGCCGCCGGAGGGAATTACCTTACTTTCCTGGCGTACTTTTCCTTGACGGTGGCTTCGATGAAGGTGCCGAGGCCCTTGCCGGCTTCGGCGAGGGTCTTCATCTTGGTGACGTTGGCCATGCCGGCGCTCTGGTTGGAATAAATATAGACGGAGTTGTCGGTGTAGCCGACCCTGACCGAGTCCTTGGCGATCTCGAAGACGGCCACGTTGGACTTGCCGCTGAGGTTCTTGTACTTTTTCATTTGTTCGTTCCTTACGCTTGGCTTCTGAATTTACGGGCCGGACAACCGGGGTTGCGGCGGCCACGTCTATTTTATGATTTTTTGCGGCCCCAGCGGGGGTAAAAAGAAAGAACCCGCGAGATCCCGTTTATAAGGGCCGCAGGTTCGTATATATTTTAGCAGAAAATCCGCGGCTGTCAATACCCTATTTTCATAAAGAGGCGTCTTCGCCGTGGAGGGCGGACCAGCGCTCGAAGAGGGCGTCCACCCGGGCGCGGCACTCTTCCAGTTTCTCCTGGCGCACGGCCAGCTCGGCGGCGTCGGCGGCCACGGCCGGGTCTTCCAGGGCCCTGCGCGCCTTGTCGGCCTGCTTCTCGGCCGTCTGCATTTCGCTCTCCAGCTTGCGGATGGCGGCCTTGAGCTCGCGGCTCTCTTTGGCCGAAGGCCCGGCGGCGGCCGCCGGGGCCGGCGCGGCGGCCGCCTTTTGGCGCCCGCGCTCCGCTATCCAGGCCTCCCATTGCGAAAGGTCCGCGAAGAAGCCGGTCCCGCCCGAGCCGTCCAGGGCCAGGATCCGGCGGCTGACGCGCTCGAGCAGGTAGCGGTCGTGCGTCACCAGCACCAGCGCGCCGGGGAATTCAGCCATGCTGTTTTCCAGCACCTCCAGCGACTGCAGGTCCAGATCGTTGGTGGGCTCGTCGAGCAGCAGCAGGTCGGCGGGGCGCAGCATGAAGCCGGCTATCAGCACCCTGGCGCGCTCGCCGCCCGACAGCAGCCGCAGCGGCATCTCCAGCTGCTCCGCCCGGAACAGGAAGCGCCTGGCCCAGGCCTGCACGTGGATGTTGGCGCCCTTGTAAAGGACGTGCTCGCCGTTGCCGCAGAGCGCCCGCTTGAGCGGCATGTCCAGGTCCAGCGCGTCGCGGTGCTGGTCGAACACGGCCACGCGCAGCCCCTCGGCGTGCTTGAGGGTGCCGGCGTCCGGCCGCAGGTCGCCCGCCAGCAGCCTTAAAAGGGTAGTCTTGCCGCTCCCGTTGCCGCCCAGCAGGCCCAGCTTTTCGCCGGGGCCGAGGGTGAGGTCCAGGGGGCCGAAGAGCCTGCGGCCGCCCAGAGACTTCTCTATCTTCACCGCGTGCACCAGGCGGTTGGCCTGGCGGTCGCCGGCGGTGAAATCTATGGCGGCGGTGCGGCCCTGGGCGTTGTGGGATTCCAGCTCCGAGAGCTCCTCTATCAGCCGCCCGGCCCGGTCTATGCGGGCCTTCTGCTTGGTGGCGCGGGCCCTGGCCCCGCGGCGCAGCCAGGCGATCTCCCCCCGCACGATGTTGCGCACGGAGTCCTCGCGGGAGGCCTGCGCGTCGAAGAAAGCCTCGCGGTTCTCCAGGAAGCGGCTGTAGTTGCCGGCGCTGCTGAAGTGCCCCTCCGGGTAGCGCCGGTTGAGCTCTATCACGCGGTTGGTGACGCGCTCCAGGAAATGGCGGTCGTGGGTGACGACCAGGAAAGGGAACCGGAAAGTGTCGATGAAACCCTCCAGCCACAGCACGCCCTCGATGTCGAGGTGGTTGGTGGGCTCGTCGAGCAGCAGCAGGTCCGGGCGGCGCGCGCTCTGCGCCAGGATGGCCAGGCGCTTGCGCCAGCCGCCGGAGAGGGCGTTGACCTCCTGCGCCGGGTCGGCGAAGCCCGCCGCGGCCAGCTCCCCGTCGGCCCGCAGCTCTTTCTCATGCTCCTCGAGGCCGAGGCCGTCGAGGTTCCTGAGCAGCTCGTCGCGGACGGTCCAGCCGGGCGGGGCGCCTTCGAAGCGGTCCTGCTGGGCCAGGTAGCCCAGCCGCAGGCCGCGCCGGGGCGTGACGGTTCCCCCGTCGGGGGTTTCCAGCCCGGCCAGGATCTTGAGCAGCGTGGATTTGCCGGCCCCGTTGGGGCCGATGAGCCCGGTGCGCTCGCCCTCGGACAGGCCGAAGGAGAGCCCCTCGAACAGGGGGCGCGGGCCGAAACTCTTGGTAAGGTCCTGGCAGCTCAGCAGTATGGCCATAGAAGTAAGAAAGGTCCCCGGGCCCGGGTCAGGCGCCGTCTTTGAACAGGTCCACCTTGAAGCCCCGGGACTGCGGGGCGCCGGGCCTGGCCGGGGCGCCGGCGTCGCGGAGGGCGGTGAAGGCGGGCGACATGATCTCCACGCCGGCGGCGTTGAACTGGTCCTGGATGTTGGCGTGCAGCGCCGAGTAGGTGGCGGCCATGCCCTTCGGGGTTTCGGTGTAGGCGTTCAGTTCGTAGGAGACGTGGTAATCGTTGAGCGCCTTCTGCAGCACGAAGGGCGCCGGCTCCTTCAGGATCTCGGGCGTGGCCAGCGCGGCCGCGGTAAGCAGCTGGTGCACCCTGGGCCAGGGCGCGTCGTAGCCTATGGTTACGGTGGTGTTGAGGATGATGCCCCCCTCTTCGGAGAGCGAACTGTAGTTGACGATATGGCTGCCGAGGATGAGGGCGTTGGGCATGGTAACGCTGATGTTCTTTATGGTGCGGATGCGCGTTACCAGCAGGCTTTTTTCCATAACGTCGCCCACGGTCTCGCCTATCTTCACCCGGTCGCCTATCTTGAAGGGGCGCATGTAGGTCAGCATCACGCCGGCCACGGCGTTGGCGATGGCCGAGCTGGAGCCCAGCGAGAACAGCACGCCGAGGAACACCGAGATGCCCTTGAAAGCCGGCGAACTGGAGCCCGGCAGGTACGGGAAGATTATCACCAGCGTGAAGGCCCAGATGATAAAGCGCAGGATCTGGAAGGTGGGCTTGGCCCAGTCGGGGTAGAAGCCGCTGATGGAAATGCGGCCGGAATTTATCTCCTCGCCGACCACCTTGAGCAGGTTGATGAGGTAATGGACCACGGCCACCGTGACCGCCACGAAGATGAGGTCCGGGATGTAAGCCAGGAAAGACTTCAGCAGGGAGGCCAGGGGGTGCAGGATGTAGCCGAAAAGCACCGGCGAATAGCCGCGCGTCCAGGGGAAGAAGCTGAAGAGCAGCGGGATATAGAAATAGATCAGCAGCAGGGTGGCGGCCGCCCGGAGGGATTTGAGCAGCAGGGTTATGGCCGCCGTGATGCGGGCGGCGTTGAGCAGTTCCAGCTGCTGTATCTTTATGCTCTTTATGTGCGCCTTGGCCCAGGCGTCCAGGCGCGTGAGGGAGGCGGCGTAGGCGGAGGAGAGCAGCTTCAGCGCCACGGCGAAGAGGACCAGCGACAGGAGCGCCAGCAGCGCTCCCGTCAGCAGGCTCCGGGCGGTGTAGTCGTCCCTGAAGTCCGCCAGGGCGTCCCTGATGGTCCCGGCCGCGCGGCGGGCCAATTCCTGCCGGCTGGCGCCGGCCGCGGCGGCGTCGCCGTCCGTGACGGACATGATTACCAGGCCGCCGGAAACTATGTCAGTGGAGGCCGGGCCTTCCTTCAGCTCGAGGGCGCGGACTTTGGAGGGGTCGGCTTTGGACAGCTCGCGCAGGCGTTCGCCGATCTGCAGGGCGCGGTCCCGCGCCGACAACTCGAGCAGGCTGCCGCGCACCTTCAGCACCGGCTTGCCGGCCAGCAGGACCTCGGCCTCGGCCGGCTCCGGCGCCGCCGCCGTTTTCCCGGCGGGCTGGGCCGCGGCGGCCGCGGCGCAGAACAGCAGCGAAATAAAAAGGGCTTTCTTTGTCATACTGCGCATCCTTCGGTGTATTTTATCACCTGGTTCATCATGCGCACGGCCTCCGCCGGGTACTTGCCGGCGGCGGTCTCGGCCGAGAGCATCACGTAGTCGGTGCCGTCCAGCACGGCGTTGGCCACGTCGGAAACCTCGGCCCGCGTGGGAATGGGGCTGGCGGTCATGCTTTCGAGCATCTGGGTGGCGGTGATGACCGGCTTGCCCAGGCGGTTGCAGGTCTTGATGATGCGCTTCTGCAGCATGGGCACTTCCCAGAGCGGGAACATCACGCCCAGGTCGCCGCGGGCCACCATAACGCCGTCGGCGGCGTCTATGATCTCTTCCAGCTTCTGCAGCGCTTCCCTGGCCTCTATCTTGGCGATGATCCTGCAGCCGGGGTTGCGCGGCTTGACCAGCGCCGCCACGGCCCGCACGTCGGCGGCCGAGCGCACGAAGGACTGCGCCACGAAGTCGGGCCTGAGCGTGAGGCCGAAGAAAATATCTTCCCTGTCCTCGTCCGACAGGAGCGGGAAGTCCAGGCGCGCCGCGGGGATGTTGACGCCCTTGCGCGGCTTCAGGAGGCCCCCGGCCGCCACTTCGCAGGCCAGGGAGCCGCGGCCGACCGCTTTGACTTCCAGGGCGATGTTGCCGTCGTCTATGTAGATGAAATGGCCTTTCTTTATGACCTTGAGGGAGCCGCGGTAGTCGAAGGGGATCTCGCCGGCCTTGCGGGCCTCGCCGGCCTGCAGGAGCGTCACGCGCTGGCGCTTCTTCAGTTCGAGCGGGGCTTTCAGGGCGCCCACGCGGATGCGGTTGCCCTTCAGGTCCTGCAGCAGCGTCACGCGGCGGCGCAGCTTGCGGTTGAGCTCCCGCACCAGGGCCGCGCTGGCGGCGTGGCCGGCGTTGTCGCCGTGCGAAAAATTCAGGCGCACGGCGTCGAGGCCGGCGGCGTAGAGCTTGCGCAGCACGGCGGGGGCGGAGCTGGCCGGGCCCAGGGTGGCCAGGATCTTTGTCCGGGGGCAGCGTGGCATTTTCGGCATGGGTCTATTCTACAAAAGAAAACAGCCGCCTTCAGGGGGCCCGTCGGGCTCCGAAAACGGCTGTTTTTTTGACGCTGCGTCCTTTAGTTTACTTTGCAGCGGCGGCGCTTGGAGATCAGGTATTCCCCGTTGCGCTTGTGCATGCGGGCCACCAACTGGTGGGTGCCGGGCTGGTAGTTGCTCCAGTCGAACCACCAGTAGCCGACCGCGTGCCTGCAGGGCTGCCAGGGCTGGTCGTTGATGGAGATGTCCATGCCGGTGCAGTCGCTGGCGCCGATGCGCACGCAGTACTGCCTGGCGGTGATGGTTTCCAGGTTCTTGGGATAGTCCACTACCACGTATTCCTCGGTGTTGAGGACTTTGGTGGTCTTGGGCGTCTTGTTGGCGGTGGTCTTGGGCGTCTTTTTCACGGCTAATTTAAGCATTTCGCTTTCCTCCGTTTCTTGGGCGGCCCCTGTTTTACGGGCCGCATGTCCCGGGCGGGCTTGCGCTGTCGCGCGGAACCTAAGGTTGGGCTTGGCGGCTGTCAGGAATGCGGACACTTTAGCGAAGCGCCCGGCCTTTAGCCGATCCTGCCTGAAGTAGTTTTTTCCCCTCGGGGATTATTGTACACCTTAACCCCGGGGCAGGTCAAGCGTTTTTCATTGAATTGATACCTACGGGGTATCATTATGTCGGGAGAGCGGGCCGCCGCCGGGATTTACGCCGGGCGGATCAGCGGCCGGCTTCTAGGTCGGTTATCTTTTTGAGGCGGCGGGCGTGCCTGTCCTCGCCGGAGAAGCGCGCGCCCAGGAAGGCGTCCGCTATCTCGTAAGCGAGCGACTGTCCTATGATGCGCGAGCCGAGGCAGAGCACGTTGATGTCGTCATGCTCTACGCCCTGGTGGGCTGAGTAGGTGTCGTGGCAGAGGCCGGCCCGTATGCCCGTGAGCTTGTTGGCGGCCACGCAGGCGCCAACGCCCGAGCCGCAGACCACTATGCCGCGCTCGGCGCGGCCGGCCAGCACTTCACGTGAGGCCTTGACGGCGAAATCCGGGTAGTCCACGGGCTTTTCGGGCGAGTCCGTCCCCAGGTCGGAGACTTCGTGCCCGAGCGAGCGCAGGCGGGAGAGGAGGGCCGCTTTAAGGGGGTAGCCGGCGTGGTCGGAAGCGAGGGCGATTTTCATGAGTTAATATCCTTGGTCTAGAGTTTCTCCACGTCCGTCTTCAGGGCCCAGCCTTTGATGCCTTCTTTCTGCAGCCCTATCTCGTAATAGGCCTCGTCCCCGGTGTAGAGGATCTTGACCAGGCGGCCTTCGGGGGCGGAGGCGTAGGTCTTGAAATTCTCGCCGGGGCCGCTGAGCATTTTGGTCCCCCCCGCCTTGGTGATGACGCCGGCGGAGTTGAAGGTGCCCGCCTGGCGGGCGCCCAGCCAGGCCAGCGAGAGGACCAGCAGCAGGCCGGCCGCCGTCGCCGCGCGGCCGGCGGCCGGGCTCCACTTGCTGCCGTCGAGCAGGAAATAGGCGGCCCAGGCCAGGCAGCCCAGCCAGAAAAGGAGGATGGCCAGGGCCTGCAGCTCCCGGGCGGACACCATGTAGTAGGCGTAATGCAGCGCCGCGGGCGAGCCCTGCGGCACCAGGGACTGGCCGGTCTGCCGGAGCGCGAAATCCAGGTTGGCGCGGATGTCGGCGTCGCGCGGGTCCAGGGTGAAGGCCTTGGCGTAGTGGTAGATGGCGGGTCCCATGCGGTTCAGGCGGAACAGGGCGTTGCCGGCGTTGTACCAGCCCCACTGGTTGGCGGGCTCCTTGGCTATCACCTGGCGGTAGCCGTCGAGGGCTTCTTCGTAGGCGCCGCCCCGGTAGAGGTCGTTGAATTCAGCCAGCTCGCCGGAATCGTAGGCGGCGGCCGCGGCCGGCAAAGCCAGCGCCAGGGCGATTAAAAGTCTCTTGATCATCGCAGCTCTTTCTCCAGCAGCTCTATGAGCAGGGAATATTTCTTGGCCAGGTCCGAGGCCCCTTCGGTCCCCGACGCCGAGGGAGCGTAGTGGCGCAGTTCCAGGGCCTCCCAGAGTTCCTTTATCTCGTCGAGTGAGCGCTCCGTGACCTTGGGGAAGCGCGCGCGGACCAGCTCCGAGGCTTTCTTGATGGTGAGGGCGCTCACCTTGACCCCGCACTTGTCGGAGAGGTAATCCATGAAGGAGTCGTAAAGCACCGCCACGGCCTCGCTGGTCTTGCCGGCCTTTATCAGGGCCTCGGCCTGGTCAATGTCGCGGGAGGCCTCGCCCCGGGCCCGGCGGGCGCGGAACAGCAGCGGGTTGGCCAGTTTGAAACGGTTGAGCCTGGCCAGCCAGAACGAAAGCAGCAGCAGCGCCAGCGGGGCCGAGTGGACCCAGGGAGGCAGGGACAGCACCGAGGCCGCCAGCAGGGGCAGCGCGCCGCCGGCGGGCTTGTCGCTGACGTAGCGGATGTCCGAGCCCGAGGCGGTCACCGGGGCCCCGGCGTTGGCCGGGTTGAAATTTACGCTGCGCGCCCCCTGGCCGCCCTTTTCCACGGTCAGGGTTACGGGTTCGGTCTGCAGGCTGCGGTAAACCCTGGCCTGCGGGTCGAAGAAGGAGAACTTGACGGGCGGGACGGTCTTGCGGCCCTCGCTGCGGGGCACCAGGATGTAGGTGAAGACCTTCTTGCCGGTGATGACGTCGTTGTCCTTGTTGACGTCGAGCGAGCTCATGGTGTCGAAGACCTTGAAATCGGGCAGCTCCGGGAACTTGGGGGCGATGACGGCCTTGAGGTTGCCGCTGCCCGCCACCGTAATGGAGAAGTTGACGGCTTCGCCGGCGCGCGCCTCGGGGCGGTCTACGGAGGCCGTGACGGTGTAATTGCCCACCGCGCCGGCGAAGCTGGCGGGGGCGCCGGCGGGCAGGGGCTTGATG
>Ga0209066_10007145_pt1 | contig 11158 bp, 5 predicted proteins | sample All_14_2_FD_187198 | JGI IMG/M metagenome (GOLD analysis project Ga0209066, IMG submission 187198) | Freshwater microbial communities in response to fracking from Pennsylvania, USA - Allegheny Zone_MetaG_DW_15 (SPAdes) (version 2) ... | reverse complement strand
ACGCAGCAGAGGTTGCCGAGCGACTGCACGTAGCCGCGGTCCCACACGTCGCGCCGCTCCGCCGGGATATGCGCGCGCCGGTCCGGGCGCGACCAGTGGAACCCGTCACGGCTGTAGGCGAAGTTCAGCTCCGTGATCTTCGGCAGGCCCTGCTTCTCACAGACATCGTTCTCCGGCCCCTGGTGCATCTCGAAAAAGCCCAGCATGATGCTCTCGTAGGCCACGGCGTCGAGGTTGTAGAGCTGCGGCACACGCCCGATCACCGGATCCTTCGGGTCTTCCCGGTCTGCCGCAGCCCACACCACCGGCGCGTTCGTCGCCCACTTCGCGCCTGCCAGGAAATCGTCGCACTCCCAATAGTGCCGCGACCTTCCCCTGAACCCGGAGCGCAAGCTGTAGACCCACTTCTTGCGGAAGGGGTTGTAGAACATCGTGCTGCGGTCTCCCGTCACGCCGCTCTCCACGCGGTTCGTCCAGTGGATGCCGTCGGCCGAGGTCATGCTCACCCCCGGCTTGTTGCCGCCCGGCCCCCGCAGAAACATTTTGTAGCGCTGTTGCGGCTCCTTGGCCCCCCAGTCCGGCACGACGGTCCACGAGTCGGGCGTCAGGTCCGGCGGCAGCACCTGGTTCGTGCCCGGCTTGACATCCAGCGCGGGCCGGTCCCACTTCAGCCCGTCCTTGCTCGTGGCATAGCAGACCGTGTGAATCCAGCCGGCCTCGTACCACATCTTGAACACCTGTTCGGCCGGATCCCACCACACGCCGCCGCTTTTGGGGACCGCCGCCGAATTCTTGCCCGCATTCAGTTCCAGCGCCGTCTCAGGCTTCAGGATCGGGTTGCCCGCGTACTTCTTGGGCGTGTGAAAGACGCGCTTCAGCGTGCTGGTCGCAACCAGAAGGTCATCCACGAAAAGCTGTCGCCCAATGTCGATCGGGAGGACCTTCGGCGGGCACGTGAGATACGGCGCCGCCATGGGCGCCGTGTCGTGCTCTTCGATCGTCTGAGGCGGCCACTCTTCGGGCAAGACGATGCCGTTGTAGAGCCGCTCGCCCGCACCGAAGAACGCCACTGCCGCGCCATTACCCGCACGCGGCACCTCAAGCCGCTCCAGCGCCCGAAGAGACCCGGTTGCCCACCCGAAAACCGCCGCAGCCAAAGCCAACCCCCGTAACCGTCTCATGTACCGATTCCCCTTTCCAGTATACTGGTTACGATACCATGTGTCTCGCCGCACTGTCAACGTCCGGCGATTCCCGAATTTTCCGACTTCAGCCCCTTCACAAGCTGGACAATCGCCTTTTTGGGGATTATCCTGTTTGCCATTTGAAATGAAAGGGAATGACATGAAGCGTTTAGCCGGGGGCCTTGCATTCGCGCTGTCGGTGGCCACAACGATGTCGGCTCAAGAGCGGCCCGGAATCGTCTGGTGGTCCGCCCCGGTTGAACCGGGCGAGTACGTCCAAGTGCACGGCGGAGCCTGGGGAACGAATCCCGTCGTGGAAGTAGTCTCGCTGCGGAACGCCTCGGCCAAGTCTCCCGCGCAGGCCGCAGCGCCGGAATTCGGCAAGGCGCAGCGCCTCCGCCCTGTGAAGGTGACGGAGACCGGAGTCTGCTTCGCGTATCCCCAAGCACTGGCGGCGGGGCTTGTCGCTTGCCGCGTCGTCTCTGAGAGCGGAGCCGCCTCCGACCCCTTCATCCTGAACGAGCCCGCGGCCTGGTGGATTCACGGCGACCTGGGCGCGGAGGCCTCCCCCGGCGGCTGGATACGGTTCTTCGGGCGGTGCCTCGACCGCGGCGGCAAGGCGCGGGCCGTGCTGGTCTCCGAGGCCGGGAAACGCCTGGAGCTGAACCTTGAGAAGAAGGATGTCTGGTCGCTCGACGCGCCGCTTGCGAAAGACGTTCCGACCGGCACGTACACCGCCTACCTTCACAACGGCTGCGGCGGCCGCGACGGCTGGAGGACGGCCGGAACCATCACGGTCCGGCCCTATCAGGAGGTCTGGAAGAAGGACGTCTTCGACGTGACCGCCTTCGGCGCAATCCCGAACGACGGGCTGGACGACACGCTTGCCTTGCAGGCCGCGCTCGCCATGGCGGCCACCAACAGCGGCGGCATCGTCTATCTGCCGCGCGGGCGCTTCCAATGCAACGGCACCTTGCAGATCTCGCCGCGCACCCTGCTCCGCGGCGAGTCGCGCGAGACCTCCCAGCTCTATTGGCCGGACTGCGAGGAGCCGCCCGAAGCGCTGATCGAAGGCACGCACTCGTTCGGCGTCGAGGACCTCTTCATCCACGCGGGCAAATACCGCGCAGGCATCGTCTGCAAAAATGAACTGGCGGGCAGGCACGAGCTGGCCGCCAGCAAAGAGATGACCTCACACGACATCACCATCCGGCGGGTCTGCTTCAAGCTGATCATCGACCAGTACCTCTTGAAGAACACGGAGGAGTACGAAAAGCGCGCCTACCTGCGCGGGAACGGCATCGTCATCCGCAGCGCCCGCTTCGTGCGCGTGGAGGACTGCGACATTTACTGCTCGAAAGAGGGCTCTTCCACGCTCTTCTTTGTGGTGTCCGGCGACTATGTGCGGATGGCCAACTGCCGCATCAACGGCTCGGGCTGGGCGGTCGTCGGCGGCGACAAGGTCATCTTTGAGAAGAACGACGCCTACAACTGCACCTACAGCATCTCGTCAATCTCGCGGAATCTCTACTGGGGACAGAACCGGCAGCACGACCTCTTCACCAACAACCGGGAGGCCATCACGCACGACGGTGCCAGCGTCGCCTTCCGAGGCACGGCGGGAGCCCGCTGCGACGGCACGCGGATGACGCTGGATTTCGGCGACGCGAAGCCCGATTACCGGAACGGCACAGACTTCTGGGTCGGCCACGACGTGCAGATCATCGAGGGGCGCGGCGCGGGACAGACACGCACCGTCACCTCGCTCACCAACAAGGTGGAGGTGACGATCGACCGCCCCTGGACGATCCGCCCGGACGCGACCTCGCGGTTCGTGATCGCGGCCGAACGGCGGCGCCTGCTCTACGTGGACAACGACACCGAAGACTCTTCGATCGCGATCCAGCTCTACGGCGGCCTCACCGAGGGCGTGCTCGCGCGCAACCGCAGCGCCCGCTCGGGCGGGTTCCGCGGCTTCGGCATGGTCTACCACACGATCATTCCTCTCTGGTTCGTGCAGTACATCGAGAACGCGGTCACCGAGGGCAACAGCTACCGCGGCCCGGCCAACGGGGTTCCCTCAACAGACTCGGTCATCGACATTTCCGACAACGGCGGCAACCTGACGCTGACCCGTTCCTGCGTGACCCGGCGGTGTGTGCTGCACAACAACGCGCAGATCGGCATGGCCAGCGATAACGGCCTGGTCGAGAACTGCACTGTGAAAAACGCCGATCTCGGAATCACGTCCAGCAGCAAGCACGTGAAGACGCTTGTCCTGCACGGCAACCGGTTCGAGAACGTGGCGCTGCCCTTGAGCGCGCAGGTCAGGGACGCCGCGCTGCTCCACCCGGCCGAGCGTGTGCTGGCCATGCTGAGCGGAGCCGAAACGCTGCTCGGCAAAGCGACCCCGGCGGCCTGGGGCCCGCTCAAGGCACGGCTCACGCAGCAGGCGTCCGGAGAAGCCCTGAACGACCCGAAGGCGGAAACGCTGGCGCGGGAGGCCACACTGCTCGCGCTGCGCGCTCTGTCGGAGGCGAATGCCGGCGGGACGGTCTTTGACCCAAGGGTCGCGCGCGCGCTTTTGGGGGCACGGGTCAGCGTCCGCGAGTGGGACAGGAGCACGGAGCAGGCGATCGGCGAAACACCGGCGCGCGCGTTCTCGGTCCCGCTCCAGATCGCGCTCGCAAAAGATGCGCCTGATGCCTCTTGCACCGTAGCGGCAGAGCCCGTCGCCGGCTGGGGGTTCACGGGCGCCGAAGCGCCCCTCGCGGCAGGCGCGACAACGACGCTCTCCTTGCCCGCGACTTCTCCCGAAGGTGCGAAGGGCTTCTTCCGGCTGCCCGTGGCCTGCACGTTCAAGGGTGACGGCTGGAGCCTGACGAGCCGCCACACCCCCGCCCTGCTCGCCGAGAACCGCCTCTGCCAGTGGATGGCGGCAGGGCCTTTCGAGGGCGGCGTGTCCAACCTGACGGCGAAGCTGAACTGGCAGGTGATGACCAACGCGACTGCTCACGGCGAGATGGACCTGGGGCCGCTGGTCGGCGCCAGCGGGAAAGCCGCTGCCGCGTGCGCCGTTCTTCGGGTCATCCGTCCGACGGCTCTCACCTTCGACGTCCGCGGCCCCGTTCTGGTGTATGCCGGCAACACCCGCGTGGGTACGGATTTGCAGCGGGGCTCATGGGGAAGCGTGGTTTTCGCCCCAGGGGACCATGTGCTGAAAGTGGTCACCCGGCCCACGAAGAAGAGCAGCGGCTGGAAGTTCAGGATCTCCTGCTCATTTTCCGAGGCGTGTCAACCGGGCGACTTCGTGATCCTTCCCGCAAACGACGTGCTGAACCTGAAAGACAGCCTTCTGAAATAGCCGGGCGGTCAGTATTTCTGCAGCAGGTCGAGCATCTTTCGGTCGAGTTTGTGACCGTGGAACTCTTCGTAACGCACATCGGCGCGCTCGCTGTCGAGAATGCCGAACGCCCCTCTGAAATTCCACAGCGCCCAGCTCAGCCCCGACTCGTGCCAGAGCTTCAGGTTGTCCTCCATCCACTTCAGCACCAGCGGATGAGGCGTATGCTTGAAGGCACCGAACTCGCCGACCATGGCGAACACCCCCGCATCGAAAGCGGGCTGCCAAGGGGTTATCACGTTCTGACGGAGATAGGCAAGCCCGTCGCAAGCGTCCTCGCCCGACTGAAAAGCGGGGCTTGCCCCGAAGCCCATAAAGCGGAACACGCGGTTGGTTTTGCCCCACGTCTGTTCAAACCGCAGCGACGCCGCCTGTCCCGACTTTCCTGCCAAGGTGACTTTGGAGAGTTGCGCCCAATCGCCGCTGGGGATGCTGACGGAGAGCCGCTGCGCGCCCTTCGGAAGGGCCACGCTCAACTCGGAAAGGCACCGGCCCTGCGAAATCTTCCACTCGCTCTTGTAAACCACATTCGTCCAGCCCGCGGCACCCTGCTTCGGATCGAGGTCGCACTCCAGCACCACCGCGTCATCCGCCGCCACGCGCAAACGGAGCCTGCCCGACACCATCCCGGGCTGCAGAGTCAGGATTCCCTCGGGGACGCGCTCAATCACCAGCGGCACGTTCAGCGGGGCCTTGGCAGGGCCATACAACGGGCTGACCGCCTGCGGCGGCGGCCACACCGGCTCGTCCGTCGGCGTGCCGACCCAGCTCGCCAGGTAGTGCGAGATCGACATGGGTTTGTAGCCGCGCATCGCCTGCCCGATCCCGAGTCTGAAAAGCGACTGGGCGGGGCGCCCGCCCCATGCGATGCCGTCCGCCACAATGAACCGGTCCGGATCCTCCGCCCGGATGGCGGCGACCAGCGCGCCCGCCACCTTCGCATAGGCAGCTTCCTCAACCTCGCCGGGCTCATTGAACAGGTTGAAGCTCACCTCGCGCGAGGGTATCCCTTTATAGCGCCGCGCAAACAGGCTCCAGTGTTTGCAGCAGACGCGCAGCGCCTCCTCGTCGGAAAACAAATCGCGCGGCTCCGAAGGCTTGGCCACGGTGTAACCCGGCGCGCGGTGGAAGCAGAGCTGCACATGGACCCCATACTTCTTGCCCCATGCAATCGCCTGATCGATGGGCTCAAGCCGGGTTTCGTCGACCGCCTCCCAGTTTCCGCCTTGTATCCAGAAGCGGTAATCCATGGGCAGGCGCACAAAATTAAAGCCCAGCCCGCTGATCAGCTTGAAGTCTTCCTCTTTGAAGGAGGTCGGCTGCCCCCGGTAATAGAACATCTCGAGCAGGTTAAAACCCCGCCATCTGACATCGGGGCGCCACGTCTCAGCCGCACTCGCAGCCGACAACAGGAACGCCGTCGCGGCCATTCCCAACAGAATCTTTTTCATTGCTTTTCCTCACCGGGCTGAACGTTCCAGCAGGGCGATGCGCCCGGCATGGGCGAGATCGATGGCCTCGGCAAGAAGCCGGGCGGTCTCTTGCGGCGCGTGAAAGCCCATCGAATTCTCGGCCGCCACAAAGTCCAGACGCCACTGTGCCTGGCGGTGCAGGCCACGCGGTTTCTCGAGAGCGTTCTCGGCGGCACCGTTCTTCTGGGCTGCGGCCAGTTCGCGGATGAGCGCGACCGTTGCCTCTTCGGCACGGTTCATGAGGGCGGCCGTGCGGTTCTGGATGTCCTCGACGCGCGCGACCAGCTCCGCCTCGGTCTGCTTGTGACAGGTCTGGCAAGCGCGGGCCGCGCTGAGCAGCGGGCTGCGCACATGATGGCTGCTGACCTTCACCGCGCCTTCGCGCATGTAAGGCATGTGGCAGTCGGCACAGGCCACCCCGCTTCGCGCGTGGACGCCCTGTCCCCAGAGTTCAAACTCGGGGTGCTGGGCTTTCAGCGTGTTGGCCCCGCTGACCGCATGCTTCCAATCCGTATGCCCCACGGTGTCGTAGTACGCCTCGATCTCCTCCATCCGGACGCCTTTGTGCCACGGGTAGGTCACTCGCTTTTCCGGGCCCTTGAAATAGTACTCCACATGGCATTGGGCACAGACGAGAGAGCGTAGCTCCTGGCGCGACGCATCGGCGTTCACGTCATAGGGGCGGACGCGTTTGCCGGAGCGCCAGCGCATGATGCTAGGCAGGTGAGGCAGCGGCGTCGCCGCCTGCGCAAGCTCGCTCAGGCCGTTAAGCAGACCTGGGCGGGTCACGCGGAGCTGTAGCGAGAAAGGGTCGTGGCAGTCGATGCAGGCGACCGGATGCCGGATGAGCGGGCGGCCATGCGCGTCGGGCAGCTTACGGGCGTCGGCGTACGGCATCGCGCACACGAGGTCGAAGCCGCGCATGACCTGTTCCTGAGGCCTGTCGTCCGCGACGCCGGCTTTGCGCCCCATCTCGCGGTAGGCGGGCAGAACAGACGCATGGCAGTGAAGGCAGGCTCCCGGCTGCTTGAACTGCGTGACGCGCAGGGTCTCCTCCTGGTCGGAAAGCATATAGGCGTGGCCGCGTTCCTCGCGGTAATCCACCGCGAAGGCGTAACCTTGAAAAAGGATGCGCCAGCGCGGGTCCGCATCCAGTTTCTGAAACGCCTCGCTGCCGCCGTGACGGGTGCGCTCGACATCCACCGTGCGGCGGTAGCTGTCATACTGGCGCGGATAATTCTTTCCCCACTCCGCAGGGTCATCCGTGCGCTCACTCAGCTCGACAATCTGAAACACGCGCTGGCGGGCCTCGGCCTTGCGCTCCATGATGTTGCGCCAGAGCGCCATCACCCCCACGGTGGCAGCGGCCACGGCGAGCACGGTGAGCAGATAGGCGGCCGACAGGCGGGCGGTCTTTTGAGCAGGTGTTTTATCGGACATAAGGCCTCCGGGGTTTAGCGCGTGGGCCCGTGCCCGACGTTGTCGTGGCAGCGGGCACAGGTGAAGGGTTCTCCCGCATCGCGGGCGCGGGTGAGCATATCGCTCACCAGATCGCCGTGGCAGCGCAGACAATTACGCTGTACGATCCGGGCGCTTTTGGCACGGATGCGGATGGGCTCGTGGAAATCCTGCAAGGTGAAGGCCTTGGAGTGGGCGAACCCGTTTTCGCCTTTCACGAGATATTTGGGGATGACCGCATGCGGCACGTGGCAGTCGTTGCAGGTGGCCCAGGCGTGATGGCTCGCCTTCTGCCACCCGTCGTAATGCTCCCGCATGATGTGGCAGTTCGCGCAGGTCGCCGAGGCGCTGCCGAGGTAAGCGAGTCCCTCGCCTTCGCGGAACGTGAAGCCCCCCGCGCCCAACAAGCAGCCGAGAAGACAGCACACCGGCAGGGCAGGTGACAAGAAAAAAACGTTTAGCCGCTTTATGGTTTGACTGACAGACAACCGGGTTCCCTCGTTTGTATGTCGGCATTATAGGGACGGCACCTCCGTTTGTACAGAACGGCCATCATCGTTTTTTCGCGCGGTTCTCAGCATCCGCGCCGCATCCGCGTCGGACGCGCTTGCCCCTTCTGCGTCAGACTGATATAGTTCCAGCATGAAAAAAACGTTTGTCCTTCTTCTTCCGTTGCTGCTGGGGACACCGGCTGTCTGCGCGCCGACAAATAACGCGGCCGGCTGGCCGGACGACAAGCCGTTGACCGGTCAAAGCGCCGTATTCACGCTCGAGGACGGCGCATTTGTCAGGGTCGACGTGTTGGGCGAAAAGCTCTTCCGTATCCGGCACAGCAAAGGGCCGCGGTGGACAGAATCTGCGCTCAACCGCTACGGCATCCTGGCCACGACTTTCCCCGCAACCCCCGTCCAGCGCTCGGAAACCAAGGACGCCTACATCCTGGCCACCGCACAGGCAAAGCTCTCGGTGACACGCAAAGGCGGCCAAGTGGCGCTCTCGGCCCCCGACGGAAAAAACGGGGTGCGGCAGACGACGGCGCCGGCGCTCACCGCCTCGAACGGATACGACGTCCGCTTCGCCCTTGAAAAAGACGAGCGGCTGTATGGGCTTGGCGATGTCAACCGCGACAACCTCATGCGGCGGGGCCAGGCGTACGAGTGCTGGGTGCTCAATGTCACCTCCTACATTCCCGTTCCGATGATCCTGAGCCAGCGCGGCTGGGGACTGCTGATGAACACAACCTGGCGCAACACCTTCGACGTCGGCAAGACAGACCCCGGCGCACTGATTTGCACCGCCCCCCGCAGCGACCTCGATTACTATCTTTTCTGCGGGCCGGACTACCGTAGCCTGCTCGAGACCTATACCTCGCTCACGGGGCGGCCGGCCCTGCTCCCGGTCTGGGGATATGCCTTCACCTACGTGTGCAACCAAAATATCGACGCCTTCAACCTGATCAATGAGGCGCTCGAATTCCGGAAGCGGGAAATGCCGTGCGACGTGATCGGCCTCGAGCCCGGCTGGATGTCCAAGAACTACGACCAGACGACCCGGAAGACGTGGCACCCGCAACGTTTCCCCATTCCGTACTGGGCGCCCAAAGGCCCGCACACCTTTATCGGCGCGCTGACGCGAAAGGGGTTTAAACTCAGCCTCTGGCTCTGCTGCGACTACGATCTGGGCGTGTACGAAGAGCAGCTCGTCGCAGGACAGAAGGACCCCTCTGCCGCACCGAAAAGCGGAACGCCAGACGGCGTGCCGGAAGTGTGGCACGACGACCGCATCGCCAAGGGCAAGGCGGAGTCAAAAGCGGGGGCCAAGCAAGCGGTTGCGCCGGAAGGCTCAGAGCCCTGGTTCGAACACCTTAAGCTGTTCGTGGACCAAGGGGCCGCCTGTTTCAAACTCGACGGCTGCGCGCAGGTGACGGAGCACCCGAAACGCCAGTGGGGCAACGGCATGTCCGACGAGGAGATGCACAACCTCTACCCCGTCATCTACGCCAAACAGATGTCCCGCGGGTTCGAGGCCCACGCCAAGAGGCGGTCCATGGTTTATTCGGCAGGCGGCTACGTGGGCGTGCAACAGTTCGTCGCGACATGGGCAGGCGATACCGGCGGCGGCGCCAAGCCGCTGGCCTCCATGCTGAACCTTGGCTTCTCAGGGCATTCCAACCACTCCTGCGACATGGACATCAACACCGCCGAGGGCATCCACTTCGGGTTCCTCCAGACTTGGGCGCAGCAGAACAACTGGGATTACTGGTACCAGCCTTGGCTCAACCACGAGCGCCTCATCCCCGTGTTCCGCGCCTACGGGCAACTGCGCTACAAATTGCTGCCGTACCTCTATTCCAGCGCCGCTGAAGCGGCCCAGACCGGCTACCCGGTCATGCGGGCCATGCCGCTGGTCTGCGCCGACGACCCGACCTGGGACAGTTGCATGGGACAGTACATGCTGGGCGATTTCCTGCTCGTTTCGGCGTATTCTAAAAAGATCCGCCTTCCGGCCGGGACTTGGACCGATTACTGGAGCGGCGAAACATTCGAAGGGCCTGCGGTACTGCCGGTCAAAGTGACGGATGAGCACGGCGGCGCGTTGCTGGTGAAAAGCGGCGCGATCATCCCCACGTGGCCATCGAAATCCCACGTGACGAAAGGCTGGAACGAAGAGGTCGGCCTGCTGGTCTACCCTGCCGCTGCCAGCGGGTTCACCCTGCACGAGGATGACGGAACGAGCCTCGGGTACCGCTCCGGACAGTTCGCGCGCACGCGGCTGACCTGCGAAACAAAAGGCCAGAGCGTGACTCTTACGGTAGGCGGCCGGAACGGCCGCTATGACGGCATGCCCGCTTCCCGCGACTTCAGCGCGACAATCCGCCTTCCGGCCCGGCCGCAAACCGTGACACTCGACGGCGAGTCACTCACAAACACGGTCTGGAACGCTGCAGCCGGAACGCTCACCGCCGCACTGCCATCCTGCGGCGCCAAACCGCGCGTCCTGGTGTGCCGCTAGGCGGTGCGCCACATCGTCGAGGGTTGCCAAGGTAACGCGATCCCGCACATGGCTCACCGGTTGACAAAGCGGCGGAATAGCTTAATCATGGGTGTGTTTCGAAAGGGGCACGAGAATGAAACTGGTGATTATCGGGGGTGTGGCGGGTGGCGCGAGCGCGGCCGCACGGATGCGGAGGCTGGATGAAAAGGCGGAGATCGTGCTGTTCGAGCGAGGCGAGAACGTGTCTTTCGCCAACTGCGGTCTCCCCTATCACATGGGCGGCGTGATCGCCGAGCGTGAACAGCTGCTGATCATGCCGCCCGCCCGGTTCAAAGGAAGGCTGGCCGTCGACCTGCGAGTGCGCCACGAGGTGGTGTCGATCGACCGGACCGCGCACACGGTGAAAGCCGTGAATCTGGTGACCGGCGAAACCGGCACAGAGCATTATGACAAACTTCTGTTGGCGACGGGATCGGTGCCGATACGCCCTTCGCTTCCGGGAGTCGATGACCCCGACGTCCTGACGCTCTGGACGATGGCCGACATGGACGCGATCAAACAGCGGGCGGAAGGTGATGCGAAGCGGGCCGTCGTGATCGGCGGCGGGTTCATCGGCTTGGAGGCCGCCGAAAACCTGCGCCACCGCG
>Ga0209066_10007144_pt1 | contig 11159 bp, 12 predicted proteins | sample All_14_2_FD_187198 | JGI IMG/M metagenome (GOLD analysis project Ga0209066, IMG submission 187198) | Freshwater microbial communities in response to fracking from Pennsylvania, USA - Allegheny Zone_MetaG_DW_15 (SPAdes) (version 2) ... | reverse complement strand
CCTATGTGACACTGGTGGCTGAAAATACCATCATGGTCACCAACATGAACCGTATCCCAGGGATCTCCTATCTGCGGTGTCTGGTCACGCATGATCCTGACCTGAACAACATTCCGCCGTACTACGCCGACAAGTTTACTGAACTGGTCATCCTGGCTGTCAAGGCATTCGTCTACGTCAACACCATCATTCCTCTGGATGAAGGCGCTATCCGTGGCGGTGCTTCTCTCGGACGTATCCGTGAGATCGTGGACGGTTTTGCTGACGCCAACACGATGTACAAGGAATTTCTCCGAGACCAGTGGCGTAAGGCAGGGGTGATGTCGAACAAAGATCAACATCGTCGACTGTTGCGCTATACAGTAGGCAGCCGAAGGTGACAAATAAAAATGAACTAGGGAGGGGCTCGATGCCCTTCCCTATTCTGTCACTGGACACTCTTCTTTCTATTCAGTCTCGAAGCAAGAGTCGATCGATTGATTCCTAGGATAGCGGCGGCCTCTTTGATACTAGAATACTGAACCCCGTCTATAGTCACAGGCCTGGATGTCGCGGCAATCATCTTAGCCCTGTGTTCAGGATCTGTCATTTGTCGCTTAGCGCGTTCAGACTGAGCAGACCTTAACTCGGAGGAGTTCATGACCTCTTTCATCTTATCTGAAAGTCTGGTACGATATTCTGGATCAGCTGCTCTAGCTCTGGAGTACTCAGACAGCATTTGACGGGTGCTATCGGATGCGAGTTTACCTGACGCAGACCTACGGGCATCAACAGCTATGTTGAGAAGATCTCCTCTCTTATGCCCCTCATCTAGTAGAATTTGCTCTAAATCTAGGGCGCTTTCCTTATCGTTCGTAAATATGGCCGACAGATTAAAACACCGATCGTCATTGAAAGCTTCTTGCAGAGGTTTGTTGTCATGCGTACCAGCTTTCAATCGAGATTTGTGTAAATGGATTCGGTTATAAAGGTTTCCAGTACTGCCTATATAACGTTTACCACTTGAGGGATGTGAAAGCACATACGCCGCTGGAATTACATGATCCTTTAAAGTAACCGCTGATATGGGAAGCATGTTCACAGGTAGTTGTGGTGTATCGGTAGAATCAGTCATTTTAGAAATCTCCGCTCTACAAATTATGTCCGATTTTATTATTCTTTTACACGCAATAAAAAGAAAAAAGGAGAGGGCAAGTGCCCTCTCTATTCCGTCAGACTGCAGGAGTCCGATGATTCAGTTTGTACTCGATGACGAAGACCGCTACCATCAGTACGAAGAACAGAATCTGCACGTACACAGCCAACCAGTAGCCGTAGTAAGTGGTGAAGCCGTAGATCAGACCCATGCTGCCCCAGCCGATAGCAGCCAGGACTTTCGACTGATACATCGAGAGACGGAATGAACTGGCCCAGATGTTAACCTGCTCAGCGAAGGTCAGGATGTTTTTGCTGACAAGGTACCAGGCTTGGGCGACCATCATGACGAAAGAGACCAGGCCGGCGATAGCGAAAACGATGTCAGTCCAGTAAGCGATGTTGTTCATGGTATTTCTCCAGATAGAAATGAGGGTATTAGGGGTTTAACAGGTGAAAGGGGTACCGCGTCTTACGACGCGGTGGTTTCGGTAGCCGGCTTTTCAGCGGTCGATTTGACAGCTTCGACCGTCGACTTGGCAGCTTCACCTACGGCTGAAGCGGCAGCCTTGATGTCGTCGACAGCTTTCTTCTTCTTACGCTCTTCAGCGAAGTGGCAGAGAGCTGCACCGGCAATCAGACCCAGGAAGAACTTGTACATGGCGTTACCTCTTTGTTGCGGTTGATGGAATAAAGATCACTGCTGTGTATACACCCTTACTATGTAGGGTTGAAATTATTTCGAATCGAATGCTGACAGCATAGAGAGGAGCCATTGGCTCCTCTCTATGTCGTTATACAAAGTGCTGGTAATCAGGATGGAACACTGCCTTTGAGACATCGCGATAGATGTCCCGAAGGATCTGGGCAACAGCCCGAAGCTTCTCGTAATGCGTCGAGGCTTCAATGGTGTCTGAGAACGAGACACTCTCGATACGAAGCTTGTCCTGCTCCATATTCCACCATGTTGTAAAGCCAGAAGCATCCAGCAACTGTTCTACATTGAACATGGCGTCTTTGAACTGGTTCTCCAGCGCCAGCCTGTCCATCCGATCGATCTCCATCGCCAGGTACTGATCCTCGACGATTTCATACCCGATCATTCGGTACATGAACGCTGTGGTGACGGGGTAGGCTTCACGCCAATGTTCATCCTGACGACACTTCATGAAATAGGTCGGGATCCGCGCCATGATCCAGATCAGTGTCGGGTCAATGGAATGGATAGCCAACAATGACTGAGTCATCACCTGGATGGAGTGGTTCAATGGGATGGTCTTCTTCATGGATATTTTCTCGCTAATGGGTGAGTGCCTCTCTGTGCCACCACATAGACAGAGTATGCGATTTGAAATAACCACAGAGCGGTCATGTACGACAGGACAGGGAACGATCCCATAATGAAACACCAGATCACCCCGACCATCAAGAACGAGGGTAGATGATCCTTTACCAAGGCCATCAAGGTCTCGTAGTAGAACTCACAGACACCCTGCCACATCCCAGTCGCCGTCCCGTTCTTAATGACCCAGATCAAAAATGGAGTCACCGCCATCGATACGATCAACCAGCCCAAGAGGAACTCCACGGCAATCATGACCCATTCACCGATATTCATGGTCACCTACCTGGTCATCAGTGTCCAGTAGGCCCAGTTCTTCAGCCAACTCTTTCACTCGACCTTCACTGCTGACTTTCACCTTACCTTCTTCCACGTACAGGACAGGGATCCCGATGCTCTCATCCTCAGGCTTACCTTTGTAGTAATACAGTGTAGGTAATCCGGCAGGCTCTCCTTCTACCATCGCAGCCGGTTCACCATTACCAGTAAAGTCACCCCGGTACAGATCTTCAAAGGAGGGTTTCACACCATCTTGAGTCTGGACAGGGATTACTTCGACAGTACGACCAGCTGCTGTAAACTGACTGACCACGCCATTGAAGTTCTCATCGAAGTCTTCAACGAAGATACCCACATCAGGGCTCTTCACAGGCGTCATGGGCGTCAATGCTTCTTCCAACGATACAAACGGGTTCATGGTCTCACCATTTAAAACTAGCAGGATTGGCCCGGACTACAGGAGTCCGAGTGTCATTACCGATGATCAATCGATTGAGTTCACTGAACGCAGCTCTACCTGACTTCGGATACACCATTACGTGCGGTACGTTAGTTGCATAACGTTGGCGACCTTCTTCAAAATCGGCCCTAGCCGCTGCGTCGAGGTAAGCCTGTTTGGTTCCGCCTTTGTTCTTAGCGATCTGCTTTTTGAGACCAGAAAGGCTGTGTCCTAACTCACCCCATTCAACTTCAAGCTTAGCCAGTTCTTTTAGATACTTAGCCAACAGTACAGGATCATCTTCAACCCAATTGTGTTCTTCGATGAACTTATCCATGAAGGCCGTTTTATTTCGACTTTCCACTACGGAGAACGGTACATCGACTTCGAACTGGTTGACATCCACCACATATTCGAACAGGGCATTTCCCCTGTACCATGTGTGATGATCGTTCTTAAAAATATCTGCCAAGGTTTTTGACGGGATTGGATCAAAGAAGAACGAAATGTGGTCTACGTAAGCCCCAATGAAACCATGACGGTCTCGTTGCTTTTCAGATTTACGGATTTCCTCCGCACTAGCCCCAGACAATCGCTTCGTCAAAAGTTCAGGAAACCGTGCCTTGGAGTAATGATAGAGTTTCATGCGGAGATCTTCCAGACATAAACGCTGGCCCGTTGGCCAGCTGAACCTATTTAAGTTTTTATTTAACGGATCACACATATCAAGTGTACCGTTTTATAATTCCCTATATAGTGAGGCTACGCCTCACAGGAAGGCATTGTGATGTTGTCTCTCCCTCGGTCGAGTAACCTCTCCCTCACGATAGCCACCAACACAGCAGACTATACCCTTCCTACCTCATCCCCCAGATTAATTCCTCACTACGTTCGTCATTAATCTTACCCCCTTCTCCTTCCTTCCCAGAAAAGTGGATAAGACTTTGCATACAATACAGAATTCACTTAAAAAAGAAAAATAACAGGAGAGGGTATCACCCCTCTCCCTTATTCCGGATCAATGCATCGTATCCACCAGATGAGTCCTGAGCTGACTGAACTCACGCTCAAGAACATCTGGATTGTAACGAGCACTGATAGAACAATGCATGTTACGTCCTGTCTCTAGATGTACCACTTCAGCCAGTACCAATCCATGATTGCTCGCAGACAGGTAATACTGAAGACCACGTTCCCGTAACGCATCAAAGACATCAGCTCGATGATGTTTCAGTATCCCTAGTAAATCATCAAGATGGTACGGGTATTTAGGATCCAACCCACAGACTAAAGTAGTCAGTGTATGGATAGCGGTCCTTACTCGGAGTCTTTCTTCGTTATCGGTGACATCACCCTGTGATCTAACAGAGTCGAATACCGCCACCACCTCATCGATCACACTCTTGACGGTTACTCGATTGTCAATTTCCATTATTCACCTACAGACAAAAAAAGATCCTCTACCACTGGCCATCGAATGGCAAGGGGGCGCCTATGACCAGAAGGGGGTCGGCAGAGGATCTAAAAGGGATTAAATCTTGAAGCTGAAGTAGTAGGTGGTACCCATGCCTACGTCTTCATGCTCGACATGACGGGGTTCTTTACCGACCGGTTTCCCGTCAAAGAACTCTTTGCCATTGGCAATCGCGATACCGCGCCGGTTATCACTGGAGTGCATCGGGGTGTATTCACGAATCTGGCTGTTCATGCGCTTGGCATTCAGGCCGATGGTGATCACCCCTTCCTTACGGTCACAGGCCATCTCCACACCAATTGCCTCAACACTATCCATCAGTGCATTGAGTTGATTGGTGTGGTAGGCGTTTTGAACTTCAGCTACGACCAGGTCGTAAGCCGGGTGATCCACGATACGTTCGCGGAAATCTGCCAGAAGAAGTCCTGGAGCAACATCACTCATCATTGCACGCAGACGACTGGTGAGCGTCCCAGTTATTTCCTTGACAGTCATCGGTTGAACTCCTCCTGTTTTGATGACGCGGACTCCGAGGATACTCGGGTTGGTGTGTTCCAGATCCATAACGTGATTCAGCTCCTCGTCGTCCAACTCAACAACACGGAAGTCCATGTCGGTGTTTGCCAGACGGTTGAATACCGGATGGGAGGAAAGTGTGTTCATCGTAAAGCTCCTTGCACTTGGTTATGTGGATTTAATCACCCTTATCATGTATTGCCAGAAATATTTCGATTCAACTTAAATGTTTACTCGTATCGCTATGATACTTTACCCCATCCCTTCAACAGGATATATCCCATGCCAGATCTCAAACCGACGGTAAAGTCGCTGTTTGATGCGGCGTGCAGTCACCTGACCATCGACCGCGCCTTCATCCGCAAGCTGCAAACATACCGTCAAAAATTCGCCAACAAGAACGACGATCATGTCGAATTCTTCGGCGGTAATCTCATGGGTGTCCAGGACGTACGTTTCACTCGGGCTGACCGTCTGGACTGGTTCACGGACATCTTGGACATCGACGACGTCACGCTCCAGGAAGATCTCTATACACTGGAGACCCTGGTACCAGATCCTGCTAAGGTACGTTTCGTCTCTACCGATGTAATGAACCTATCCTGTCTTTGGCTGGTGCATGCAATTCATGTGTCGAAGCTCTCCCAGGCTGAGAAACACCAAGGTATGATCGACGCCCTGCTGGTGCTGGAATATAAGTTCATCACCTCCATCCTGGCGTACTGGTTCCCTCATCGAGCTGACCGGGCGGTGGCGGTTGCTACTTATGCTCGCCTGCCAAAGAAGTACAAGCTCAAAGAACTGGGTAGCTGGGGTGCGCTTCTCCATTATCGTGCTGAGGAGACCATATCGTCTCAGTCTCCCCATGTAAGGAACCGGACAATCGAGCGGTTTGACGATGACTTGAATATCGTCTATATGGTCAACGATATTCAGGGGCGTATCAAAGGCTACCTCAAGAACATCCGCGATGTCTTTGAGATAGTGCGTCGTGACCCCAGTGCTTTGATCAAGAGTACTTCCAACACCACCCTGAACATTGATGGCGAGGTGGTGGTCAAGAACCGCAAGAACATCTATTCCACGTATCGCCGTTATCTTGAAGAAGTGATGGCCGATCGGAATAGCTTCGTGGTCAAGGAATTGGCTGAAATCGTCGCAGGTGTCATGCCAAAACTTCCTCTCCACAACATGATCCAGGCTCTCGAGTATCTGGCTCTGAAATCTTCCAAGCTCAAGGGCGATCCCGACGTAGTGAAGTTGGCCGACCTGACTCTCGAGCACCTGTTTGATTTCATTGCGGCGAATCGCACGACCATCCGTTCGAACGATATCCCCGGACTCCTCAACAAGCTCTGCAATCTCTACAAAGCCTCTCGGGCCAATAACGACCTTCTTCTGGAAATGCGCGATGTAGGCGAGAAGGTTATCCGCAAGGCAGTGAAGACTAAGAACGACAACCTGGTAGCTTCCATCCGTACGGGTGTCATTCTGTACATCGCTGCGCGCACCATCACCATGAATCACTACAGGAAGTCGTAGCATGGTCACCGTCGAGACTTACCTGCGCCAGCAATACGCAGGAACGTATTCCGAAGTCTCCATGGAGTCGGGTATGGAAAAGATATTCGGTGGTTTTGAACTACCAGATCTCTACTCCTCCCAGTCCATCCCAAAGGGCCCTTGGAATGAACCAGAAGCCAACAAGAAGTATGCTGTAGGTTTCCTTCAGAATGCACGCTATCGTTTGATAGAGGGGCAGTTCCAGACCCCCGTCGGGTCATGGCTCTGGCAGGCCGGTAAGGCTCTCACCTTTGAAGAATGTGTGACTTCACTCCGAACTGAGATGATGGTCTATCGTAACCTCCTCAATATCGCTTGGCCCTTGGTCAGGTCGTATTTGAGGTGGGCGATCCATGTCACAGACCGGATTGAATCAGCCAATCTCCACGATGCATTATTTGAGCGTCCAAAAACATTGGCTGAAGCGTTTTCTGGTTTGAGTCTCTGTCTACTGGGTATGGAACGGGAGCGACCTTTAACGACCTCGGTTCCGTTAAAGGAAGACGTCCTCACCACACTGAGGATTCAGCAACGTGGTGATCTCGGTGCATACAACTACCTACTTCAGCTCAATCCAGAGAAAGCAATCACCTTCCTGGAATTTGCCAATGGGTTGGACGCTATCGCTGATGAGATCGATACCAAGTTTATCTACTTTGAAAAAGCATCGGAACGTCTTAAGAGCTTCCGAGAACTGGTCAGAACAGATGAACCCGACCATTCGATTTATAAGTACCTTGATTCTGAGATGGTCAGACCGTTCAACTCTGAACTGTACTGCGCCATCTTCAATCGGGCCAGGTCGATAGCCAACCACCTCAGGATGCAGATCTACTGCAATGCTGACTGACGACATAGAGGGAGGGCCTAGGCCCTCCCTCTATGCTGTTTCACCGCACGGTTACCAGGTTACCGCGAGTCTCGTATTGGAGCCGATTACGTCGCCCTTGTATGTTCAGGTTCAGTGGTCGGTCAATATTGAGTTCACGCCCAGGTCCGAGGTTACGATTGATGATATTACGTCGTTCTTGTGCCGATTCCTTAATCTGGTCGATACTGGAGATACCTTCCATGTCAAACTCTTCACTGAGCTGACTGATCATGAGATCGATCTTCGATTGAATCTTCAACTTCTCGTAATGGTCTCGTTCCTTCTTGTACGCTTCACTCATCTCGGTGATTTCGTCACGTAGGCGCTGTTGCCGATCGTACCGGCGCTGCTCATCCCAGCTCAACTTATGTTCGGCCTCATAGACACGCCGTTTCACCTCACTCAAGGTGATACCGTAGTGTTCAAGGTTACGAGCGTAAGTCAGGAACCAGTGACAGAGTAGCCAACTGATGACATGGTCATCGTGTCCCGAGGCATCGTGGTCAATCCTGTTATTCCGCTCCACGAGGCGAGAGATCTCGCTTTGTAGTCTGGAGTCACGAACTAGACTACCTGTCTTCTTCGCCGCTTCCTGCAATACAGGGCCGTAAATGATCTCACGGAGTGAGGCGTTGGTTGGGAAACCGAAGTATTTACGGTAAGATCGGTAGTTATCCCGACATCCCGTGAACTCATGGTAACGTTTCTTATCTTGAGGTGAAGCGTCAGCCGCATCCACAAGCGTCGAGTAAATCCGTTTGGCAGGATCTACACCATGAGTAGGTAGTACCAGCAACAACGTATCGAGGATACCGATCCAGGTCGACTTCGCTTCTGGAATTACCGTCATCTTCGGCAGTCTCACAATCATCTTAGCCAACCACATGGCAAACGCCGTAAGGTTAGAATCGTTGACTGTCCAAGCACCCACCAATTCAAGAGTACTGGTATCCACCAAGACCCCAGTGATGTTGTCTCGACCCACTGCGTTCGAGGTATCGATACCCATGACCAATTCACGGTTAGGGATACCGGCATCAACTTCAGCTTTCGGGATGTACCAGCGGACTGAGTACTTGTCGATTTTATCGATCTCCAAGTACAGAGGCTTGATTACACTGGCATGAATCTTACGAAGGACATCCTTAGACAATGGGTTTCGGGCGTTACCCGATGTCCATTCGTTCAGGTAGTCTCGACGGACTTCATCACCGGTCTGACGCGATTCAGCGATCTTCTTTTTCAACCACTCGTCGGTCTTACCCAATTGCTTGTGGTTGAATGTACCGTTGATCAGGATGGCGTCCTTATTACGGCATTGTTTCTTGACCACTTCGTACAGCTCAGCCTGATCAGCGCAGTCGTAGAACGCATCGTTCCATTCTGCACCACCGGTCATGAGGTCGTAAGCGTACGCTCCTTCGGTGGTGTCGAGTTCGCCAGCCGTTGTGGTGAAGATGTTACCGTAAGGCAGGCCATTACGTGCCGCTTCTTCACGAGCAGCACCACCACCTGCGAGCATAACACCGAGCGAGATATGCACGTTCTTCAAGAATGCAATTTCGTCAGTGTGGGAGTGCGGGGTGGTCAGACCACGGCCCAGGTTACGGGCAGCTTCTTCGTCCTTCTGCGGAATGTACACCACCATGCGGTTGCCCTGAGACATGTTGGTGAATTCTTTCTGGTTGTCCGTGTCCTTCTTAATGATGTTGACCAAGTACTTCGGCAGCAAACCCCGCAGTTTCTTCAGACGGGCAATGTGTTCCTTAAACAAGTCACCTTTGGTGAACAAGTTGGAACGGGAGTTACGAGCACCGAAGACTTGGTACCACACGGAGATACCGTCAGAGTTCAGCGACTTACCGGTCTGACGGATCTGTACAAGAAAATAGTCGATGTGGTTAAGGAAACTCCACCACAAAGAGATGTTACCGCGGTTAGCCTGCAGCATAACGGGTTTATCACCAGCCGCTGGAGGTACGCGCATGATCTCACGAATGAAGTACCATGGATTGAAGGTACATTCGATCTTGATCTTAAGTTTCATGTCGTCTGATAGCAGTGGATCAAATGGATCGACACCCTGAAGATCAGGTTGCATCAGTGCCAACATGAATTTGTTGTTCTCGATCCCCATTTCTTGGAGGAGGCCAGCAAATTCGAGAAACGACGTGTTCTTTGTCTTGGTGTCCCAGATAGCAGAGGGGTATCGGTCCCAGTCTTTCCGGAAAAGGATCGTTTCCATGGATGCTCCAAACGGTCATTCTGACCGACAGCACACCAGGCTAGCAGGATGTACCCTGCTAGCCCAGTATACCTATCAGTTACTCTGTTCCACCGCCAGACCAGTCACACCCAGCTGGAGCTGAGAACTGGTCGTTTCACGCAGCCACCGAATATAGATGGTTTCACCTTCGGAGACATCGTTGAGGATCGGGAATTCCTGATTCCAGGCCGCTACACTGAACGGGTACTCGCGAGTCTTGGTGTGAATCACGAAGTGGGTCGGTTCGGGTGCAGCCACCTCAGTGGTGTTGTCGAACAGATGATTGAGTGGGTAATACAGTTTGTCCAGCCATTCGCCGACATCCGTTGCCCCAGCCGATAGGTCGAGGTAAGAGAGGTTGACGTTGACGAACCGGTTCTTGGCAATCACACCGGTGCCAAAGAACTTGGCCTGAGTTGGATCGCATTTCACTTGCCACTTGTCGCCTGGCTCGGTGCCTGCTTTACTGACCACGATTTCCATGGACTGGACGTGACGGTAATCCGGGAGGATCGTGTCAACATTGGCCAGGGATACCGCAAACTTCAAGCGCTGCAGGGTGGTGAAGTTCTGACCATCGAACGGCAGTTCGTTGTCCGGAATCTCGACCATGCTGCGAGGTACTCGGTAGTACACATCGCGATCGACATTGAACAGCCAGAAATCCAGGTCATAGCGACCCGCCGGAGCATTCCAGGACGGGAACGCATAGAGGCGCACACTATAGGCACCATCAGCCGCGATAGCAGTGATGGTAAACGGCTCAGTAATGTGACCGGTTTCGGTAATACCATGCACCAGCGAGAACTCATCTTCGCTCAGACGGTACGAGAGCGTCAGAGTTTTCGGATGAGACTGGATAGTCGGAGAATACCAGCGCAGACCATGGAGAGACATCTTGCCAGAACCATCAAGGATGACTGGGATCTCCATTTCTTCACCAGTGTTGTACCGAACCACACCGGTCATGACCGAAGTCTTCAGATCGATGTTGATCGGAACGATCAGCTGGCTCGGGTCAGCATCCGAGAGGTATGGGCTACGCAGACCGATCGACGTGATCTGCTTGAGACCCGCCGCCGTACGACGTACCAGACTGGTATTCTGCACCAGCATGGATGAATGACTGAGCATGTGACCAGACGCACTGTAGAGAACTACAGTGACCACTTCACCATCGTTCATCCGACGGTTGGTGTTACCAGCCGCTGGTGCCCAGATAGCCCAGTTGTTGATGTCATCATGACCGACGTGCTCCAGTCCGATGTTCTCGCC
>Ga0209066_10007143_pt1 | contig 11159 bp, 7 predicted proteins | sample All_14_2_FD_187198 | JGI IMG/M metagenome (GOLD analysis project Ga0209066, IMG submission 187198) | Freshwater microbial communities in response to fracking from Pennsylvania, USA - Allegheny Zone_MetaG_DW_15 (SPAdes) (version 2) ... | reverse complement strand
GTTGGTGGGCATTGATTTTCGTGTGGCGCGCGGTGTGCTGTTCGGGCTGACGTCCAGCGGCCGCCTGGTGACGATCAACACCACGTCGGGCGAAGCTCGCCAGGTGGGCACTGCCACGCCGCTGGCACTGAATGAGCAACCGATCGGGTTTGACTTCAACCCGGCGGCTGATCGCATCCGGGTGGTCGCTGCCGATGGGCGGAACATGCGCCTGCATCCCGAGACGGGTGCCTTGGCTGCCACTGATCCGGCGTTGTCCTATGCCGGATCGCAAGCCGCGGCGCGGCAGGTCATCGCTGCCGCCTACACGTACAACAAGGACAACGGCAAACTCACCACGAACTACGCCATTGACGCGGGACGCGGCTGGCTGATGACGCAAGGCAGCATCGAGGGGCGCGAACCGGTGGTCAGCCCCAACACCGGCCGGCTGTTTGACGTCGGGGCGCTGGGCACGGGGCCCGTGGAAGACGCCGCCTTCGACATCGCCGACATTGACAACACGGCTCTGGCGGCGCTGCGGGTGGCTGGACGCACGCGGCTCTACACGATCGATCTGAGCAGCGGCAAGGCCCAGTTGCTGGGCTCGGTGGCCGACGGGCGACCGCTGCTGGGTCTGGCCATCGAGCCCTGAACCATGGCACTGTTCTGGCGCTCAGTCGCACGGTGGTCTGGCGGCGTGGCAGGCACGCTGTTGGCGGTGTCGACCTGGGCGGCGCCCTTGGACGTGGTGGTCACCGGCGCCAATGGGCGCCCGCTGGGCGACGCGGTGGTGTGGGTTGAATCCGATGCGGCGCGCGCCGCCGCCAAACCCCTTGCAGGGGTCGAGGTCACGCAGCGCGACAAGGCCTTCATTCCGGCGGTGACGCTGGTCACCGTGGGCACGTCGGTCACCTTCCCGAACCTCGATGTGGTGCGACACCACGTGTATTCGTACAGCCCCGCCAAGCGCTTTGAGATCAAGCTTTACGTGGGGACGCCGTCTGCCCCGGTGGTGTTCGACAAGCCCGGGATCGCCGTGCTGGGCTGCAACATCCACGACCAGATGGCCGCCTGGGTGGTGATCATCGATTCCGCCTGGTCTGCGCGCACCCAGGCCGACGGACGCGCGGTGCTGCCGGACGTGCCCGCGGGGCGTCATGTGCTGCGTGCCTGGCATCCCGATCTGCCCGTGGGCGCACCTGCTGCGGCGCTGCCTCTGGACATGCGTGCTGGCACGCAACGCCTGACCCTGCGCCTGGGGAGCTGACACGGTGTCGCGTTGGAACCTGGTCAGATGGGTTGGGCGAAGCGGGGGCCTGCCACTGTGGACGCTGTTCGTGTGCGTGGCCACCGTGCTGGTGATGGGGATGCAGTGGGCGGTGGTGGCGCGCATGGTGCCGCAGGCCGAAGAGAGCGTGCGCGATGGCATCGATGAGGCCCTGTTGACGGCACACGATGTGTGGACCCGCCGTGCCTCGGAGCATGCTGAGAATCAGGCCAGCCGTGTTGCGACGATCGTGAAGGATCAAGGCTTCATCGAGACGATCAACCCTTCGGTCGATGTGCCTGGCGGGGTGTTCGGGCCCGAGTACCGCCCCACGTTGCTGAGTGCACTGGCCAACCTCAACAGCCGGGCGGCCTATGACGCCGCTTTTGTGCTGGACCACGAGGGACGCGCTTTGCTGCAGGAGCCCGCCTCACTGGTGGTCCCGCCCGAGGTGCTGACCCGCATGATGGCGGGGCTGCGCGCGCGCGGCGCAGCACCGCGCCGAGGGAAGTCTGTGCCTGTCGGGCATGGGCTGGCCGTGCTGGGCGACAGGGGCTACCGGATGGTCTTCCTGGACCTGGGAACGCTGGACGCGCAACGATGGTTGTTGGTGGGGTTCCGGCTGCAGCCCGAGTTGGAGGCGTTGCACACGGACACGCGTGTGGAGGCGTCGTTGCAGGCTCAGGGTCGCCTGGTGGAATCAACCCTCACCGCTGCGCCAGAGCGTGCAGCGCTGGCTTCGGCGAAGGCACAGGCGACGCAGTTCGTCGGGGCAGACCACCTGTGGCGAATCCGCACCGACGGCTTGCAGACGGTGGACGGCAGCGCCCTTTCGTTGCGGCTGGCCCGGCCGCTCGATGCGGCCATGGCCGCGGGGGCCGCGATGCGCCGAGATCTTTGGACCGCCAGCGCCGGGGCCATGGTGGGCTTTGCGTTGCTGCTGTGGGCGGTGTCACGGCACTATGTGACCGCCAGTCTGGCGCAGCTGGTGGGCGCGGCCAGACGGGTGGGCGCGCGTGACTACGACGCATCGATCACGCCGACAGGCCCGGTGCGCGAGGTGCGCCAGCTGGCTGTGGCCTTGGATCAGATGCGACAGGATTTGCGGGCCGAGGAGTACTTCGACCGACGGCTGACGCAACTCCCCAATCGCACCTACTTCCGCGTGGAGCTCGAGAAGATGTGCGCCGAGGGCACCCCGGTGGCGGTGCTGGTGGTGGGCCTGAATCGGTTCAAGGAAGTGAACCGTCGCATTGGCTACGGTGCCGGTGATGGCCTGCTGCGTGAAATGGCCGAGCGGTTGAAGCGGGTGGTCAGAAGCGGTGATTTTGTCGCCCGTCTGGGGGGTGACCTTTTTGCGGTGATGCTGCCCGGGCTCGACCTGTCCGAGGCCCTGTCGATGGCACGGCGCGTGGGGCATGCGCTGGAGCAGCCCGTCGACCTGATGGGCCACCGTGTGGATCGCCATGCCGCCATCGGTGTGGCCAGTGCACCCATCCATGCCGAGCAGGCCGAGCAGTTGTTGGCCCGCGCAGAAATCGCGCTCTACGCCGCCAAAGACCGGCGCGAGGCGGTGCTTGCCTATGAGGCCGGCCTGGAGCGCCAGAACGAGGCCCATCTTGCGCTCCTGTCCGAACTGCGCCTGGCCAAGGAGAACAACGAGCTGCTCCTGCATCTGCAGCCCAAGGTCAATCTGCACACTGGGGCCATCGCGGGTGCGGAGGCGTTGTTGCGCTGGCAGCACCCTCAAAGGGGCATGGTGCCGCCGGGTGCCTTCATCCCGTCGGCTGAAGATTCGCCGTTGATCAAGGAGCTGACGCTGTGGGTGTTCGAATCCGTGGTGAAGCAGCAGTCAACACTTTTGGCTCGCGGCATTCCCTGCATCTCCATCAATCTGTCGGCCCGGGATCTGATGGACCCGGCGTTGCCGGACAAGCTTGATGCGCTCTTGCGGCAACACGGTGCGTGTGCCGAGGCCATTTGTCTGGAGACCACGGAGAGCGCCGTGATGGCCGACATCGCGCGTGCGCGGCAAACACTGACGCAGCTTCGCCAGCAAGGGTTCAAGCTGTCGATCGACGACTTTGGCGAGGGGCAGACCTCGATGCGCTACCTCAAAGAGCTGCCGGTCCACGAATTGAAGATCGACATGGTCTTTGTGAAGGCCATGCTCACAGACCTTCGCACCGAAAGCATCGTGCAAGCGCTGGTGGACGTGGGACACGCCTACGGGTTGTCGGTGGTGGCTGAGGGCGTTGAAAACGCCCAGGCTGCGCAACGTCTGGCGCAACTGGGGTGCGACGAGGGCCAGGGCTGGCACTTTGCCAAGCCCATGCCTGTGGCCGAGCTGCTGGTGTGGTCACAGGTTCATGTGGCGGAGCCGGCCGCGGTGGCCATGGCGTAAGGCAACGCTGAACCGGCGCAGAGGTGACCGAGGCGGGAGGTCACGCCAGAGTGCGTGCCGCCTGCCTGGCCTGCCCAAGGGGGTTGCGGCAGGGGCGTGCGGCGTTCAGGATAGGCCGCTGGTGTTCGCCGAGCGGGCCCGTCGCCTGATCGCCTTGATCCCCTCAAACCACACCAGGCTCGACAGCCCCCAGCCAAACGCCGCGGCCAGTAGCGCAGGCGGCAGCGCTGAAAAGCGCAGCAGCGCGGCGGCCGCCGGCCATTGGGTGACCAGCACCAGCAGCGCCACGGCCGCACCGGCGACGGTCCACAGCGTGGCATTGGGCGTGCGCAGGGCCTGCCATATCGGTGCGGTGTGCGAGCGGTTGGCAAAGATCAGCGCCAGGTTCGAGGCCACCAGGGCGACGAAGGCCATGGCCCGGGCGGTGGGTTCGTCATGCGCCTGCTGGGCCCAGCCGTAGCCCAGCATCAGCAGGGCCAGCGCACCCAGGCCTTGCAGCATGGCCTGGCCGATCATCGCGGCATTGAACAGTGGGGCGCGGGTGTCGCGTGGCGGGCGCTGCATCAGGTCGCGTTCGGCGGGTTCGTTTTCGAAGGCCAGCGAGCAGGCCGGGTCGATCACCAGCTCCAGGAAGGCAATGTGGGTGGGGAACAGCACGCTGGGCCAACCCAGCAGCACCGGCAGCAACGCCAGGCCGGCGATGGGCACGTGCACGGCCAGCAGGTAGCTCATGCTCTTGCGCAGGTTGTCGAAGATGCGCCGGCCCAGGCGCACGGCGCGCACGATGGAGGCGAAGTTGTCGTCCAGCAGCACGATGGCGGCCGCTTCGCGGGCCACGTCGGTGCCGCGCTGGCCCATGGCCACGCCCACGTGGGCGGCGCGCAGCGCGGGGGCGTCGTTCACGCCGTCGCCCGTCATCGCCACCACCTCGCCGGCGGCCTTCAGGGCCTGCACGATGCGCAGCTTCTGCGCTGGCGCAATGCGGGCGCAGACGTGGGTGTGTGCCAGGCGGGCGCGCAGCTGCGCGTCGCCCAGCTGATCCATCTCATCGCCGCTCAGCACTTCACCGGCGGACGGGTGCGTTGACAAGCCCGCCTGCGTGGCGATGGCCAATGCGGTGGCAGGGTAGTCGCCGGTGATCATCAGCACGCGGATGCCGGCCTCGTGGCATTCGCGCACGGCGGCGGGGATCTCATCGCGCAGCGGGTCAGCCAGGCCGAGCAGGCCGAGGAATTCGAAATCGAAGTCGTGCTCTTCGGCCGGCCAGGCATCGCCTTCAAAGCGCCCGCGGGCCACGGCCAGCACGCGCAGGCCTTGGGCGGCCAGCGTGTCCACTTGCGCGGCGATCTGCGCGCGGGTGGCGTCATCGAGGTGGCACAGGTCAACCACCGCCTCGGGCGCGCCTTTGGCGGCCACCACATGCGCGCCGCCTTCCGGCGCACGCCACACATGCGACATGGCCCGCAACTGCGGTGTGAGCGCATAGGCCTGCACCAATTGCCAGTCGCGGTGCAGGTGTTCGGTGTTGCCCAGCATCTGCTGGCCCAGGCGGTGGAAGGCCTGTTCCATCGGATCAAACGCATCGGTGACGCTGGCGAGAATCGAGTATTCGATCAGCGTATGAAACGCCTCCGGCAGACCGTTGGCATGCCAGTCGCTGTGCTCGATCTGCGCGTCCAGCGCGGTGCCACCGGCCACCAGGCGGGTGACGGTCATGCGGTTCTGTGTCAGCGTGCCGGTCTTGTCGCTACACAGCACCGAGGTGGCACCCAGCGTTTCGATGGCAGTGAGCCGCCGCGTGAGCACGCCGCTGCGCGACAGGCGCCAGGCGCCCAACGCCGGGAACACGGTGAGCACCACCGGGTACTCCTCGGGCAGGATGGCCATGGCCAGGGCGATGCCGGCCAGCAGGGCCTGTAGCCAGTCTCCGCGCAACAGGCCTTGCAGCAGCACCAGCAGCAGGCTGAGCACCAACGCCAGGATGGCCAGGGTGCGCACCAGGCGACGGGTTTGCAGCGTGAGCGGTGAGGTTTCGGTGGCCAGGTCGTCCAGCGCTTTGCCGATGCGGCCCACCTCGGTGCGCGGGCCGGTGGCCGTGACGCGTGCCAGCCCCTGGCCCTGCACGACCAAGGTGCTGGCAAACAGGTGGGGGTTGTCGTCGCCGCCTGGGCGTGCCGGCGCGGCGTCGCCGTTGCTGGCGCGCTTGCCCACCGGCACGGCTTCGCCCGTGAGCAGCGATTCGTCGACCTGCAGGCCTTGGCTCTCGATCAGCAGCGCATCGGCGGGGATGCGGTCGCCCTCATTGAGCTGTATCACGTCGCCGTTCACCACGTCGCGTCCGGCAATGCGCTGCGGCTGGCCGTCGCGGATCACCAGGGCGCGTGGGCTGCTCAATTCGCGCAGCGCCTCGATGGCGCGCTCGGTGCGGCCTTCCTGAAACAGCGTGAGTCCCAGCGTGGCCAGCACGCAGCCCAGCAGCGTGAGGCCCTCACTCAGATCGCCCAGCACCAGGTACAGCGTGCCGGCGGCCAGCAGCAGCGCAAACATCGGCTCGCGGGCGGTCTCCAGTGCGATGGCCAGCAGGGTGCGGTGGTGGCCGCTGTCCAGCACGTTGGGGCCGTCGGCCTGCAGGCGTTGGGCGGCGGCAGCGGCGCTCAGGCCGTGGGTGTCGGCGGGCGATGTGGGTTCAGCGGGCATGCCGCGAGCATGCCTCAGTTCACTCAGCGCCTGCTTGCTCGATCGCAGGCCCGGCGTCTGATCACGTCTGGGGCGTGGGCAGCCCCAGCGCCGCCCGAGCCAGGGCATCGGCCTCGCCGTTGCGGTGGCGCGGAATCCAGTGCAGGGACACGTGGTCAAACGTGCTCAGCAGCCGGCGCGCTTCGTCAAACAACCCGGCCAGCCGGGCCACTGGCTTGATGGGCCGGCCATCGAGTTGCTCGATCAGGATGCTGTTGTCGCTGTAGGCCCGCAGCGCGGTGGCGCCCAGGCGTTGCAAGGCCTGCAGCGCGGCCATCAGGGCCAGCAGTTCGGCTTCGTTGTTGCAGCCGCGTGCGCCGGTGTCCAGCGACATCGTGTGGCGCGTGCCATCGGGCGCGGTGATCACCGCGCCCAGGCCCATGCGGCCGGGGTTGGGCAGGGCGGTGCCGTCGCAGTAGATCACCCAGGGCGACGGTGTCGGTTCGGTGGGGAGGCTCATGGGGCCGCCGATTGTGGCAGCGGGCCGCGGCTGTCTCGCCGCATCGGCAGGGTGATTGCCAATGGTCGCGCTGGGCGGCTGCGCGTCCAATGCACGCCGCTGCCGTCCAGCCCTCTCCCTGCAAAGGCCGTTCTCCATGCCCATGTACCTGACCCAGTCGCTGCACCGAGCCCTGCAGTGCCGTGCCGATCACCTGGCCACCGTCTGCGGTGATCGCAGCCACACCTACCGCCAGTTTGTTGACCGCGTGGCCCGGCTGGCCGGCGCCCTGCAGGCCCTGGGCATGGCGCCGGGCGAGCGCATCGGCATGCTGGCCCACAACTCCGATCGGTATCTCGAGTTCTTCTACGGCACCTGGTGGGGCGGCGGCGCGGTGAACCCGGTGAACATCCGCTGGACGGCCGCCGAGATCGCCTATTCGCTGGACGACTGCGACACCCGCATCTTGCTCGTCGACGATCAGTACAAGGCCCTGGCCGGCGAGCTGCGCAGCCGCAGCAAGGCGCTGCGGGTGCTGGTCTACACCGGCGATGGCGACACCCCCGAGGGCATGCTCAACTACGAGCACCTGCTGGCCCAGGCGGCACCCGCCGCCGATGTGCACCGCGCCGGCGACGATCTGGCGGTGGTGATGTACACCGGCGGCACCACCGGCTTCCCCAAGGGGGGTGATGCTGAGCCACACCAACCTGGCTTCGAATGCCATTGCCGCGGTGGCCACCGGGCTCACGCAGGCCGATGGCCGCGCGCTCATCATCGCGCCCATGTTCCACATCGCCATCGGCGCGCTGATGCATGCCCATGTGATGGTGGGCGGCACCTGCGTCATCGCGCCGGTGTTCACGCCACTGGCCACCTTGCAGGCCATGCAGCAGCACCGCGTCACCCACACGCTGATCGTGCCCACCATGGTGCAACTGGCCACCGACTACCCCGAGGCCGATCAGTACGACCTCACCAGCCTGCAGGTGATGGGCTACGGCGGCTCGGTGATCAGCGAGGCCGTGCTGCAGCGGGCGATGAAGCGCTTTCCCAACGCCGGCTTCATCCAGGCCTACGGCATGACCGAGCTCTCTCCCTGCGCCACTTACCTGGGCCCGGCCGACCACCGCGGCGTGACTGGCCAGCCCAGCCGGCTGCGATCGGCCGGCCGCGCCAGCCTGATGACGGAAGTGCGCGTGGTCGATGACAACGACAACGAAGTGCCCCACGGCACCGTGGGCGAGGTGGTGGTACGCGGCCCCACCGTGATGCTGGGCTACTGGAACAAGCCCGAGCAAAGCGCTGCTGCCCTGCGCGGCGGCTGGATGCACACCGGCGACGGCGGCCGCATGGACGACGATGGCTACCTCTACATCGTCGACCGCATGAAGGACATGATCGTCAGCGGCGGCGAAAACGTCTATTCCGCCGAGGTGGAAAACGCCCTGGCCCAACACCCCGCCGTGGCCGCCAATGCGGTGATCGGCATCCCCAGCGAGCAGATGGGCGAGGCGGTGCATGCCGTGGTGGTGCTCAAGCCCGGCGCCAGTGCCACGGCCGATGAGCTGCTGGCCCATTGCAAGGGCCTCATCGCCGGCTACAAATGCCCGCGCAGCGTGGACTTCGTGGCGGCGCTGCCGATGACAGGCGCCGGCAAGATCCAGAAGACCGAGCTGCGCAAGCCCTACTGGGCCGACCGGGGGCGGGCGGTCAACTGAGCGGGCCTTGGATGGGCGCGATGGGCTCCTTGAGCGGCGCGCACGCAGCCGCTCAAGCGGTTTTGCCGCGCGCGCGTTTCTTGGTCGGTTCGGCCCGGGGCGCGGCCTTGCTGGGCGTGTTGCTGGCGCTGCTGCCGGCCACATCGTCCAGCCACAGCAGCGCATCCACGTAGGAGACGAAGCGCTCCAGGTAGTCGGGCGAGAGGTCGCGCATCAACGCCAGCGAGCGGTGCAGCAGGCGCTGTGAATTGAGCGGGCCGGCGTTGTCGGGCACCTTGGCCAGGGCCTGGGTGAGGCGTTGATCGGCGCTGAGCCGGGTCCAGGTGCTTCTGAACTGCTGCACGGCTTTCAGCTCGGCCGGGGCGCCGGTGGGGCGCGCAGCGGCGCTGCCCATCGGGTGGGCGTTGGCCGGCGGGTTGTGCTGGGCGATGTGGTCCAGCAACTGGGTCAACGGCCCCGGGGCGGGCGTTGAAACGAGCGGGGCAGCCGCTTGGCCACGCGCCTGCTCGAAGGCCTCCACATGCGTGGCCAACAGCGTTGCCACCTTGTCATCCAGCACGGCACGCGCGGTGCCGCTGCAGGCCTGGGCCCGCCGCGCCATCGCCTCGATGAGCCGAAAGCGCACCGGCTCGAAGCCATCGGCCCCCTCAGCCCGCCAAGCGTCGATGGCCTCGCTGAAGCCCGCCGCTGGCACGCGGCTCACCACGCCTTCGGGTCGGGCGCAACTGCGGCTGCTGCTACTGTTGTTGGGCGCCACGCCGCGGCCTCGGGGTGGGCGCGATTTCCACGCGCCGGTTTTTTGATCGGCCTTCGGCGTCGTCGTTCGATGCCACCGGCTGCTCGGCCCCAAAGGCCGCGGCAAACACCGATGACGAGGCCATGCCTGACTCGATCAAGGTGCGCGTCACCGTCAACGCGCGTTGGGCCGAGAGCTCCCAGTTGTCAGCAAAGCGGTTGCCGTCGCGCACCAGGCGGTCATCGGTGAAGCCGCTCACCATCAGGATCTCGTCGCGGGCCAGCAGGTAGGCCGTCAGCGGCGCTGCCAGGCTCTTGAGCAGTTGGCGGCCTTCGGGCTGTAGCTCGGCCGAGTTCACCGCAAACAGCACGTTGCCGTTGATGCCGATGCGCCCGCCCACCAGCGTCACCCGCCCGGCGGCCAGCGGCACGGCCAGGGCTTGTTCCAGCGCCATGTGGCGTTGCTCGGCGGCTTGGCGCTGCTTGACTTCGGCCTCCAACTGCGTGGTGAGCTCCAGCTGCATGCCGATGGCCAGCACCAGGATCAGCACAAAGGCGCCCAGCAGCCCGGCCATCAGGTCGCCGAACACGGCCCACACCGGCACCTCGGGCGCCAGCGTGGCGTCGATTTCGTCGCCCATCATGCGGTGGCGGCCGGCTGGCGGGCCAGGCGTTGCAGGTCGTCCACCACCTGTTTCTGCGAGGCGATGCTGAGGTCAATCACTTCGCGGGCCTGGGCCACGTAGTAGGCCAGTTGCTCATCGCTGCGGGCCATGGATTGGCCCAGCGCGCTTTCAATGCCCTGCAGTTGCACCATCAGCTTGTCATTGGCCTGGCTGAACAGCTGCACCGCAAAGCCGAAGGCCTCGCCCAGGCTGGCCACTTCCACGGCGCTGCCGGTGATCTGGCCGGCCACGGCATCGAGCCGCTCGGTGGCGGCATCGGCGCGCTCGGTGAAGCGCTGGCCCACCTGCTGCATCAGGCTGGCTGATTGGGCCACCAGCGCGTCGATGGCGCTGCGCTGCTCGGTGCTGGCGTGGTTCACGGCGTCGAGCAGCGTGCTCAGCGTGCCCAGCAGGCGGGTGCGTTCTTCGAGCATGGTGTTGTCGCGCGCCATGCTGTCAGACAGCTTCTGGCGCAGCTCGGCCATCACCTCGGCCGCGGCACGGGGCGCTTCAGAGGCGGCCTGCACCAGGCGCGTGATCTCGGCGATGGTGCGGCTGCTCTGGGCTTCGGCCTGGGTGGTGATGGTGCTGGCGGTGTGCGCAAGCGTGGCGCAGATCTGCTCTTGCTGGCTCAGCGTGTGAGCCCCGGCTTGTTGCCATTGCTGCTGCAGCGCCGCGGCCAAGTCGTTGAGCGATTGTGTCCACGCGCCCAGGCGCTGGGCATCGCGCGAGGCGAGCGTGTCCTGCAGGTCGGCATGGGCCTGTTGCACGCTGCGCAGCAGGGCGGCGGCTTGTTGCTCGAAGCCGGCGGTGGCCGCAGCCAGGGTCTGCTGCGTGTGGCTGGCCAGTTGTGCGCCGGCGTGCTGCTGGTGCTGGAGCTGGTCGCGCCAGGTTTGGGCCAGGTGGGTGGCGGTGCCGTCCAGTCGGCTGGCCACGCCGTCTACCAGGGCGGTGGCGCGTTGGTCAAAGGTGTGGGCAAAACCGTCGAGGCTGGCGCGCAGGTCTTGCGTCAGGGCCTGGGTGGTGCGTTGTTGCTCGCTCATCGCGGCTTGCCATAGGCCGGCCGTCTGCATGGTGCTGGCGCCGAAGCGCTGCGCCAGGCCGTCGAGCTGTTGATGCACATGCGTGGCCAGGCCGGTGTGCAGGGCGGCGGCTTCGCGGGCGATGCCGGCCATGGTGGCTTCGGCCACGGGCTGGAGGGTGGCACCGG
>Ga0209066_10007141_pt1 | contig 11160 bp, 3 predicted proteins | sample All_14_2_FD_187198 | JGI IMG/M metagenome (GOLD analysis project Ga0209066, IMG submission 187198) | Freshwater microbial communities in response to fracking from Pennsylvania, USA - Allegheny Zone_MetaG_DW_15 (SPAdes) (version 2) ... | reverse complement strand
CGGAAACGCGCCGGGCTGGTCGCAAGCTTGTCGGTGAAGATGCGCTGGAGCTGGCGCCGGGAGACGCCGATCGCCTGGGCGACCGTGTCCATGCGCGTGAGCCGGGTGCCATCGTCCTCCAGCATCTGCATGGCGCGCGCCAGCTTGCGCCCATGCCGGGCCCCGCCCCCACCGGGCAGATCCCGTTGCGCCGCCCCGGCCGGGCGCGGCGGCCCGTGCATACAATGCTCCGACACTCTCAAGGCGAGCTGGCTGCCGAACCGCAGTTCGATGTCCTTGAGAACGAGATCGAGCGCCGCCGAGCCGCCCGCGCAAGTACAGCGCCTGCTGGCAACCTCGAACAGGCGCTCGGTGACGGTCACCCGCGGGAACTGCTCGCGAAATGCCTGCAGGACTTCCCAATGGGCAGTCGCGGAGAGACCGTCGAGAAGGCCACCGCGCGCCAGAACCAATGGACCAGTATCGACACCTCCGACCGTGGCGCCGGCGCGGGCCAGCCGCCGCAAGGTCGGCAGGATCGCCCGCTCCAGGCGCCGCGTCGGCTGGGCATCGGCCACCACCAGCAGGGTGCCAATACTGCCGACTTCCCGCAGCGAGCTATCGACCGCCACCTTGACTCCGTTGCGATCGGGCACCGGCTCGCCGTCGGCCGACACCAGCACCCAGCGATACGGCCGCGAGATGTAACGGTTGGCGATGCGCAGCGGCTCGATGATCGACGACAGCGCGATCGAGGTGAACTGCGGGATCAGCAGAACCGCGATCGGGCTCGGCAGCAGATCGGCGGCGGATGTGGCGGCACGCCTGGCAGAGAGGGACTGCATCGAGAAGGCTCCGGCCGAATCAGACACGCATCTGGCTCAAAAGTATACATAGCGGCATCGACGCTGCCCTAGACTATTTGCGCGGGAGGCCTGCCGGCCGGCCGTCGGGGGTGCAGCGCATGTCGAGAATTACCGTCTTTGTCGCCCGCAAGATTCGGACCATGGAGCCATCGCTGCCCGAAGCAACGGCCGTCGCCGTCCGTGAGGGCTCGATCGTGGAGGTCGGCACGTTGGAGACCCTGCGGCCGTGGCTGGAGGCCCATCCGCACATGATCGACCGGACCTTCGAGAAGCACGTGCTGATGCCGGGCTTCATCGATCCGCACCTCCATCCCTCGATGGCCGCCTATCTGCTGCAGTGCGAATTCATCACCGCCATGGAGTGGCAGCTGCCCGACCGCACGGTCGCACCGGTGCGGACGCGCGACGCCTTCCTCGCGCGCCTGAAGGAGCTGCACGAGGCCAACCCCGATCCCAAGGAACCGCTCTTCACCTGGGGCTACCATCGCGACTGGCACGGCGAGATCTGGCTCCAGGACCTCGACGCCATCTCGAGGACGCGTCCCCTGATCCTCGTCCACCGGTCGTTTCACGAGACGATCGTGAACAACGCCGCCCTCGACTATTTCGAACTCGACCGTGAGAAGCTGCGGGGCGCCCACCAGGTCGACATCGACCGAGGGCATTTTTATGAGGCCGGCAACCGCTTCGTACGCGCGAAGCTCTCCGGCTACCTCCTGTCGCCACAGCGCCGGGGCCCGGCGATGAAGCGCACCGCCGAGGTCATTCATCTCGGCGGCCATACGACGGTCGGCGACATGGCGTTCGGCATCTTCGATCACGAGGCCGAGTGGGCCGGCTCGGTCGCGGCCTTCGACAACGACGACACGCCGTTCCGGGTCGAATTCGTGCCGCACGTGGCCTTCGCGGGCACGGGCCTGCGACTGGAGCAGCTTGCCGCGCTCCCCGCGCGCAACAGGCGCCGGCTGCGCTTCGGCAAGCACGTCAAGCTGTTCACCGACGGCGCCTTTTTCTCGCAGCTCATGCAGCTGGGCGGCCCCGGCTATATCGACGGGCATGACGGCGAATGGCTGATGGCGCCGGAGGCCTTCGAAAAAGCGGCCCGCGCGCTGTGGAACGACGGCTACATCATCCACGTCCATTGCACAGGCGATCTCGGCGTCGAGCTGGCGCTCGACGTGCTGGAGAAGCTGCAGTGGGAACGGCCCCGCATCAACCACCGCTTCACGATCGAGCATTTCGGCATTTCGACATCCGCCCAGGCGCGGCGCATCGCCGATCTCGGCGCCCTCGTCTCGGCCAATCCCTACTATGTGTACGAGCTGAGCGACGTCTACACGCGCCGCGGCGTGGGTCATGAACGGGCCAGCCAGATGGTCCGGCTGGGCTCGCTCTCGCGCAACCGCGTGGCCTTCGCGCTCCACTCCGATTTCACCATGGCGCCCGCCCGGCCGCTGCAGAATGCCTGGATCGCGCTCAACCGTGTGAACGCCGCCGGCGACGTGCTGTGCCCGCAGGAAAGGGTCTCGCTCGACGAAGCGCTGCGAGCGATCACCATCAACGCCGCCTACGTGATGGGCCTCGAGCACGAGATCGGCAGCATCAGCAGTGGCAAGAAGGCCGACTTCACCGTGCTCGAGGCCGACCCCTGCGAAGTGGCACCATTGGAACTGCGCGACATTCCCATCTGGGGCACGGTGTTCGAAGGACAGCCCTATCCTCTGGGCAAGAGATGACATCGGTTCCCGTCACCACGATCGGCGGCTATCTCGGCGCCGGCAAGACGACGTTGGTCAACGGCCTGCTGGCCGGCGACCACGGGCTGCGGATCGGCGTGCTGGTCAACGATTTCGGCGCGATTTCGATCGACGAAAAGCTGATCGTCTCGCGCGACGACGATGTCGTCACCCTGGCGAATGGCTGCGCCTGCTGCTCGGTCGCCGGCGACCTCGCGATGGCGCTGGATCGTTTCGCCGGCCGCGCCGATCGCTACGAGCAGATCGTGATCGAGGCGAGCGGCGTCGCCGATCCGGCCCGCATCGCGGCTCTCGCGGGATCGCCCGGCCTGTCGCGCGGCGCCACCGTGGTGGTGGCGGATGCCGCAACGGTGCGTATCCGCGCCCGCGACAAATTCGTGGGCAGCCTGGTGCGCCGCCAGCTCGCCGCGGCCGACATCCTCATCATGAGCAAGATCGACCTCGCCGATCCGGCGGGCCTGACGGAGACCCGCGCCTTCGCCACGGCACAGGCGCCGGGCGCGCGCATGATCGAAGTCCTCCAAGGGCGCGTGGACGCCGGGGATCTGTTCTCCCAGAGCACGCCTCGGCGCGGGCGCCTGCCCGCCTGCACGTCGGCCGGGTCCGACGCCGCCTCCGCCCTCTTCGAGAGCCATCACTGGAGCAGCGACGCACCGCTCGACATCGAGGCCCTGCGCACCGTCGTCGCCAGCCTGCCCGATGGAATCGTGCGAGTTAAGGGCATCCTGGCCACGGCGGCCGGCGGCCGGGTCGCGCTGCACCGTGCCGGCGCGGACGTCAGCATCGATCCGCTCGACGGTTCGCCGGACAATACGGGCGCCGAGATCGTCGTGATCGGACGCGCGGGCAGCCTCGACGCATCCCAACTCGACGGCGCCTTCGGCGCCTGCCTTCTCCACAGCAGGACTGAATCGTGAACCCACTGCCAAGCCATGCCCGCGTCGTCATCATCGGTGGGGGCGTCATCGGCTGTTCAGTCGCCTATCATCTCGCCAGGCTCGGCTGGACCGACATCGCCCTGCTGGAGCGCAAGCAGCTCACCTCGGGCACGACCTGGCATGCGGCGGGACTGATCGCGCAGCTTCGCGCGACCGCCAACATGACCCGGCTCGCCAAATACAGCCAGGAACTCTACGGCCGGCTCGAAGACGAGACCGGGCTGGCGACCGGCTTCAAGCGCAACGGCTCGCTGACCGTCGCGCTCACCGGGGAGCGCATGGAAGAGCTGAAGCGCGGCGCGTCCATGGCGCGGTCCTTCGGCGTGGAGATCGAGACGATTTCGCCCACCGAGGCTGCGGCGCTGCATCCCCTGCTCGACATCGAGGGCGTGGTCGGTGCGGTGGCGTTGCCGAAGGATGGCCAGGGCGATCCGACCAATATCGCGCTGGCGCTGGCCAAGGGCGCACGCCAGCTCGGCGCCCGGATCTTCGAGCATACGCGAGTTACCGGGATCGCGAAGGATCGCGGCCGGGTGACCGGTGTCTCCACCGACAAGGGCGCGATCTCGGCTGAGTTCGTCGTCAACTGCGCCGGTATGTGGGGCCGCACCGTGGGCAAGATGGCGGGCGTCGGCCTGCCGCTGCAGGCCTGCGAGCATTTCTACATCGTCACGGAGCAGGTCCCCGGCCTGTCGCGCACCCTGCCGGTGCTCCGCGTTCCCGACGAGTGCGCCTACTACAAGGAGGATGCCGGCAAGATCCTGCTGGGCGCGTTCGAGCCGGTCGCCAAGCCCTGGGCAACGGACGGTATCCCCGAAGATTTCTGCTTCGACCAGCTGCCGGAAGACTTCGACCACTTCGCCCCGATCCTCGAGATGGCGACCCGGCGCATGCCCATCCTGGAGAAGACCGGGGTCCATACCTTCTTCAACGGACCCGAGAGCTTCACCCACGACGACCGCTACCTGCTGGGCGAAGCCCCGGAGCTCAGGAATTTCTTCGTCGCCTGCGGTTTCAACTCGGTCGGCATCCAGTCGGCCGGTGGCGCCGGCAAGGCGCTGGCCGAATGGATCGTCGGCGGCGCCCCGCCCTTCGACCTGTGGGACGTCGACGTGCGGCGGACTTTTCCCTACCAGTCGACCAAGTCCTTCATCGAGGCCCGGGTGACGGAGACGCTGGGGCTGCTCTACGCCGACCACTTCCCGTACCGGCAGTTCACCTCGGCGCGCGGCGTGCGCCACACGCCTTTCTACGAGCGCCTCAAGGAACGCGGCGCCTGCTTCGGCGAGATCGCGGGCTGGGAGCGCGCTCACTGGTTCCAGCCGGCCGACCGACGCGAAGCCGCCGTGCCGCCGGCCTATCGCTACTCGTGGCAACGGCAGAACTGGTTCGAATATTCGGCCGCGGAACATCGCGCCGTCCGCACCGGCCTCGGCATGCTGGACATGAGCGCCTTCGGAAAATTCCGCGTCGAGGGTCGTGACGCCGAGGCCGTTCTGCAGCGCGTCTCGGCCAATGACGTCGCCGTCGAGCCCGGCCGCATCGTCTATACGCAGTGGCTGAACGAACGCGGCGGCATCGAAGCCGACCTCACCGTCACGCGCCTGGACGAACACTCGTTCCTCGTGATCACGGCGGCTGCGGCGGTCACGCGCGACCTCGCCTGGCTCACGCGCCACATCCCGGCGGAGGCTCACTGCATGGCTCTCGACGTCACGAGCGGCGAGGCTTGCCTGGCCGTCATGGGCCCCCGCTCGCGCGACTTCCTGCAGTCGGTGACGACGGCCGACCTGTCGAACGCCGCCTTTCCCTTCGGCACGGCCCGCACGATCGAACTCGGCATGGCGCTGGTGCGCGCCCACCGCATCACCTATGTCGGCGAACTGGGCTGGGAACTCTACATGCCGACCGAATTCGCCCGGCAGATTTTCGATCTCCTCGTCGACGCCGGGGAGGCCTACGGACTCCGCCTGGCCGGCGTGCATGCCATGAATTCGCTGCGGCTCGAAAAGGCCTATCGCGACTTCGGCCACGATATCAGCGACGAAGACCATGTGCTGGAAGCGGGGCTGGGGTTCGCGGTGAAGGTCGACAAGCGCGCCGGCCGGTTCGGCGACTTTCTCGGCCGCGCCGCGGTCATACGAAAAAGGCAGGCCGGGCTCAACCGCCGGCTGCTTCAGTTCCAGCTCACCGATCCACAACCTCTACTCTACCACACCGAGCCGATCGTGAAGGACGGCGAGGTTGCGGGCTATCTGGCGTCCGGCGGCTACGGCCACCATCTCGGCGCCGCGGTGGGCTTGGGGTACGTTCCGCGAGAGGCGGGCGCGACGGACGCCGATCTTCTTGCCGCACGCTACGAAATCGAGGTCGCAGGTCAACGGATACCCGCCATGGCGAGCATGAAACCTCTCTACGATCCGACGGGCGCCCGCGTTCGGCAGTAGCGGGGGCTGGGCACCGGACGCAACGCCCGGCCCTGCCGCGGTTTCAGTCTCTCACCATTTCATCCTGAGGCCGAGGGTGAGGGCGTTGTTGTTGGTACCGCCACCGAGTTCGCCATCGTAGCGCAGGCTGACCTCGGTCGCGGCGGCGACCTGGAAGGTGGCGCCGAGACCCACGACCGCCGAATCCCGCTGCGGCGTGGCGCCGAACACGGTGAAGGGCGTACCCGGCGAGCCCGAGAACGACGCCGTCATCGGCCGGCTGGTGTCGGCATATTCGTGCTGCCAGCCCAGGCGCACGCCAATCGTCGCCTTCGGCAGCGTGGCCGAAAGATCCACGCCAAACGTGCTTCGAAGCGAGTTCACCGTCTGCTGCTGGACCACGAGGTTGAGCGAGTTCGCGCCGCTCTCGGTGAATCCACTCTGCGTCGTCGTCGAGCCCTGCAGGCGGGCGAACGGCGTCACCGAGGCCGGCAGCGCCAGCGGCAGGTCGAAGCGCCACCCGCTCTCCAGGAGGCCCATCACCTGGTTCGCGCCGGTCGTTCCCTGGGCGGTCCGTGCAGTCAGTCCCGGGATCGCGATCATCCGCGTCATGCGGTTGCTCGCATAGGCATAGCCCGCGAGACCATCGACATAGAGATTGCCCGGTGTGTAGGAGGCGTAGAGGCTGCCGCTGATGGCATCGGTGCTGGCCTGCCCGGAAAAGCCGTTCACCCACTGGGTGCCGCCGACATAGCCCGCCGCCACACCCACCAGCAGTTCGGGCCGCACCCGATAGTCGATGCCGACCGCGGTGCCCCCGAAATTGTACGTCATGGTCCCGGCATTGGCGTTGCCCAGGACCGAGCCCAGGCCACCCACGCCACTCAGCCAGGCGCCCAGGCGCGGCGGCTCGGGCGGCGCGTCGCAGGCGACGTCGCAGGCCTGGTCGACGGCCGCGGCCATCGCCACATGGGGGCCGCCCCGGCCCTGTCCGCCATGAAGCGCGCTCAACTGCGAGCCCACGGCCGACATGAACGCGCCGGCGGTCTGCGTGTTGAAGGTGCCGAGGTTGGCATAGGACTGGCCGCCGATCGCGTTCAGCGCCGCCGGTCCCTGCTGCGTGTCGAGCTGCACGATGGCGTCCAGCACGGTGGCGAAATCGCCGCTGACGTTGGTGTTGGCCCGGTCGAGCGCGGCACCGACGGAATAATGGTTGGCGGTCTGCGCGCCCTTGGTGAAGGCGTTGCTGCTCTGGAGGAGCGTGAGATAGACGTTGTTGGCGTCGTAGCTGAGCGAGGGCGTCAAGAAGGCGAGGTTGGAGGTGACGCTGGAGAACGCTCCCGTGAGCCCCGCCGATGCCTTGAGGATCGTGTAGGCGGGGCCGCGGATATAGTTGCCGTTGCCGGCCATCACCGCCACCGTCCCGCCGTTCAACACGGCATTGCCGGTGACACTGAGCAGGCCCGTGGTCCCGGGCGTAGCCTGGACCTGGTACGTCGAGCCGGCATTGTTCGTGTAGGTGCCGGCGACGTTCAGCGGGCCGCCGGTACTCAGCGTCATGGTGCCGTTGTTCACGACGTTGCCGCTCACCGTGCCGATGCCGCCGAAGCTCGCGCCGGCATTGACGGTCACGCCGCTGGTGAGGCTCGCGTTGCTCAGCATCAGCGCTCCGGCGGCAACCTCGGTCGCGCCGCTGTAGGTATTCGCGCCCGTCAGGGTGAGCGTTCCGGCGCCTGCCATCGTCAGGCCACCCGTCCCGCCGATCGAACCGGTCAGGGTCGACGTCGTGCCCGCGTCAGGGCTGAATGTCCCTCCGCCGCTTCCAAGGATGAGCGAACGGCCGCTGGTGAATGTGGCCGTCGTCTGCAGTGCTCCGCCGTCGAGCGTCAGGACGCCGCCCGGATTGCCGAGATTGCCGTCCGACGAGATCGACACCGTGCCGGCCGTGACCGTCGTGCCGCCGCCATAGGTGTTCTGCCCCGTGAGCATCAGCGTGCCGCTGCCCTGTTTGATCAACCCGCCGCTGCCTTCGATCGTGCCGGCGAAGTTCGACAAGCTGGCGGTGCCGAGCGCGAGACTATTGGCGCCCAAGTTGATCGTCGTACCCGCAAGCCCGGTCAGATTCTGGATCGTCTGGGTCCCGCTGCTGCCGGAGATGTCGAACATGCCGCCCGGCCCCTCGAGAAACACCCCGGCCGACTGGGCGATGCTGCCGCTGCCGACCAGGGCGAGCGTGCCGGCGCCTATACCGGTCCAGCCTCCATAGGTGTTGGCGCCGGCAAGGGCCAGCGTGCCGCGCCCGGCCACTCCCAGCCCGAATCCGGTGGCGCCACCGATCACGCCATTCAGGGTCAATGTCGTGCCCGCGTCGGGTGAGAAATTCCCGCCGCCGCTGCCCAACGTGATCGAACGGGCGCTTGCAAAGCTAGCCTTCGTCTGCAGAGTGCCGTTGTTCAACGACAGGCCGCCGCTTGCGTTGCCAAGATTGGCGTCCGACGCAATCCACAGCGTACCGGCATTGACTGTCGTGCCGCCGCCGTACGTGTTGATACCCATCAAAGCCAGGACGCCTGCACCGGCCATCGTCAGACCACCGACTCCGCCGACCGATCCGAATTGGCCAAGCCCTGCGCTTGGGCTGTACGTGCCGCCGCCCGCTCCCAGCGTCACCGAATGCCCAATGTTCATATCGGTCGTCGTTTGCAGCGTACCGCCGTCGAGCGTCAGGCCGCTGCTCCTGTCGCCCAGGTTGGCTTGCGACGAGATCGACAGGGTGCCGGCGGTGACGGTCGTGCCGCCGCTATAGGTATTGGCGCCCGCCAGCGTCAGCGTGCCGGCGCCCGCCATCGTCAAACCGCCCGTCCCGCCGATCGTGCCCGCGAAAGTCGACGCGTTGGCCGTGCCGACCACCAGCCTGTTGCCGCCCAGATTGACCGTCGTGCCCGAAATCCCCGCTAGATCCTGGATCGTCGGATTGCCGCTGCTGCCGGAGATGTCGAAGACCGCGCCCGCCCCGGCGAGGTTCACGCCGCTCGACTGGGCGATATTGCCCGCGCCAATCAGCGCCAAGGTACCCGAAGTGACCGTGCTCGCGCCGGCATAGCTGTTGGTCCCTGCGAGCGCCACGGTACCGGCTCCGGCGACCGTCAACCCCACGGCGCCGTCAATCGTGCCGGTCAAAGTCAATGTCGCCCCGGACGTGGCGCCGAGCGTTCCGCCATTGCTGCCCAACGCGATCGAACGGCCGCTCGACATGTTGGCCGTCGCCTGCAGCATGCCTCCATCGATCGTCAGGCCGCCGCTCGCGTTGCCGAGATTGTTATCCGATGAAATCGAAAGCGTACCGGCTTCGACCTTCGTCCCGCCGCTGTAGGTATTCGCGCCCGCCAAGGTCTGAGTGCCGACGCCCTTTTTGACCAGAGCGCCACTGCCCTCGATCGCGCCGGCAAAGGTTGTCGAGTTGGTGCTATCGATCGAGAGCGTTCTGGCACCGAGGTTGACCGACGTCCCGGAGATTCCAGACAGGCCCTGGATCGTCCGTTCCCCGTTGGCGCCGGCGATGTCGAAAACGGCACCGGCACCGGTAAGACTGACGCCGCTTGAGTGCGCGATCTTGCCGTAGTCGGCGAGCGCCAGCGTGCCGGAGGCGATGGTGGTTGCGCCGGTGTAGACGGCCTCGCCCTTGAGCGCCAACGTGCCGGCGCCCGTCGCCGTCAGCCCGCCGGCGCCCTCGATCGCGGTGGTAAGGGTGAGCGTGGTGCCGGCGGCCGGGCTGAAACTGCCACCGTCGCTGCCCAACACGATCGAGCGATTGGTCGAGACGTCTGCGGTCGAGGCCAGCGTGCCGCCGTTCATTGTCAGTCCAGCGCGGGCATGGCCGAGGTTGCGGTCGTCCGAAATCGACAGCGTACCGGCTTTGAATACGGTGCCGCCGGTGTAATTGTTTTCCCCCGCCAGCGCCAACGTGCCGGGGCCCACCATCGTCAGGCTTCCCGCGCCGGTGATGGCGGAGCTCACGGTCAGTGTCGTGCCGGCGGTCGGCGTAAAAGTGCCGCCTTTGTCGCCCAGCGTGAATGGCAATCCGATCCCGAATGACGCCGTGGTCTGCAGCGTCCCGCCGTTCAGTGTCAGACCACCGCTGCCGAGATACTGGTCGGACGATGTCGACAGCGTCCCGGAGTTGACCGTCGTTCCGCCGCTGAAGTTGCTGACGAAGGCTCCGCCGGCAAGGACCAGCGTTCCGGCGCCTGCCATCGTGAGAGTACCCGGGCCGTCGACGTCGGCGTTCAGGGTCAGCGTCGTGCCGGCGTCGGGGATGAAGGTTCCGCCGCCCTGATTCAGCGCGACCGGCAGACCGTACGCCATACTCGCGGTCGTCCGCAGAGTGCCGCCGTTCAGCCTAAGGGCCCCGTTGTTCGGACTACCCAGATTGCCGCTCGACGAGACCACCAATGTGCCGGCATTGATGGTCGTGCCACCGGCGTAGCTATTGGCGCCGGCAAGCGTCAACGTGCCGGGGCCAATCATGAGCAGCCCACCGGGACCGCCGATCGCACCGTTCAAGGTCAGAGACGTCCCGGCGTCGGGCATGAATGCGCCGGCGCGCGGGCCCAGCGTGATCGACCGATCGCTCTTCAGATCGGCCGTTGTCTGCAGCGTCCCGCCATCCACCGTCAACGATCCCGACGAAGCGCCGAGATTGGCATCCGACGAGATCGACACGGTGCCTTCATTGATGTTCGTGCCGCCGGTGTAGGTGCTGGCGCCGGCCAGTACCAGTGTCCCTGTACCTGCCATGGTGAGGGTGCCGGTGCTGGCGCCAAGATCATTGATCGTACCGCTCAGGGTCAGCGTCGTGCCTGTCTCGGGGGTGAATGTCCCGCCTCCCCCGGTCAGGTAGAACGCACTGCTGCTCGACAGGCTGGCAGTCGTCTGCAGCGTTCCGCCATTGAGCGTCACGCCGCCGGTTGGATTACCGAGGTTGGCGGCCGAAGAGATCGAGAGCGTGCCGTTATTTACGGTCGTGCCGCCCTCGTAGGTGTTGTTTCCGGCAAGGGTCATCGTATTGGTGCCGGGTACGATAACGGATCCCTTGCCCGTGATCGCATTCGCCACGGTCAGTGCGCCTAGCGGGTTGAAGGTGACGCTGCCGCTCTCGATTCCAATGTTACCCGACAGGCTCCATGCGCCAGCC
>Ga0209066_10007140_pt1 | contig 11160 bp, 11 predicted proteins | sample All_14_2_FD_187198 | JGI IMG/M metagenome (GOLD analysis project Ga0209066, IMG submission 187198) | Freshwater microbial communities in response to fracking from Pennsylvania, USA - Allegheny Zone_MetaG_DW_15 (SPAdes) (version 2) ... | reverse complement strand
GACCGAAAACGCGCTGATCTTCGCCCTCGTCGGCCAAGTCGCAGCCGAAACCGGTGTCCTGCTTATCATCATGTCTGCGGGGCCGGGCTGAGCGCCGTCCCGAAAAATCGACTTCGGCAGCAGGCTGCTAAGCAAAAAGCCATGCCACCGTTGGGGCCTGCAGCTCCGGTCGCTTCGCTTCCTTCGCTGCAGGCCCCAACGCTGACGCTGTTACACCATGTGACGGGACACGGCCTCGCCACCGCACGCACCAGGGCGTCGGAGCGACCTACCTTGCGGCCATATCGACGGCCAACTGGCGGTGCCAATGGCTCGCTGAACGTGCGCCGGGGACAAGGCGTGTGGTTGCAGCGGAACCAACGCACCGACAAGCAAAGCCGGACCATGCTTCCGCTGACCGGCAAATCCGAAAGTGTGCGCTCGTATCGGCTGTGGAAGGATGTCGATAGGGTATCGCAGTCCGGGCAGATCGCGTCGGCAGTTGCCAAGCAGCCTGACCTCTCAACAATTCCGTCAATCACGGTCCCTCGCCGACAACCGCCGCTCACCCGAAGAGTGGGAGTCCTTCCGCGATAACGTCATCTACGATCCGGAAACCCTTAAAATCATCAAGGGTCATACGGCGCGGTAACAATCGGGCAGTTACGCTGATAGAGGGCATCCTGCCGATCATCCCGCCCAGGTCCAATCGCCGCAAGCCCGTTGCCTGCGACTTTCGTCGCTACCGGGATTGCAACCACATCGAGCGTATGTTTGACACCTTGAGCAGTGCCGCTGTGTCGCCACGCGCTACGACAAAACTGCTCTATCCTTCGCCAGCCTCCTCTACCTCGCCGCAATCCGCAAATGGCTACCCCACTTTGTCAACGCCGCCTAGCTGTCTGGTTGCGATACATCGTTGGGACATAGTAAGCGGCGCTATTGCGGATGACGCATGGCGCTCAGCGACTTTACGGACCGAGGCGCAGTCTTCATCTTCTTCAGCGATGATCACCGGTACCGGTTTGCCTCGGATCACCCCGCGCAGGCCGAGATCGCGCATAAGTCGCTCCACTGTGCAGTGCGCCACTTCGAAACCTTCGCAACACTTGAAATTAGGAAACGCATATAGGGTTAAAGTTATCCGTATTCTAATGTAGTACGGCTATGTTGATCACTATATTTAACAGGAGCCTTTAACAAGCGCCGCTTCTACTAGGAAGCCATTTTCCGTCAGATAACGGGCTTGATTCTTCACTACGCTGCAGTCAAACTGGGCACCTGCAACGTTCGCCGCGTGGATCATCCGTGCATACTGTTGCGCCGTTGACATCTGTAAGCTTTCGCGAAGGATGGTGTTCCCAGCAAAGCGGCTTTGCGCCACCATTTTGCCAAAGGCTTCCGGCCCGCCATCGGCCTGCAATACCTGCTGGGTAAATGGAGCAAGGTGCTTCTTGTCAGTTCCAATAGACCAAAGTGCCAGCAATCTAGCCGATGCCGCCTCGACCATGCCGTTCTTGAGAGCCACAGCAATCATAATACGTTGCACCTGCGATGCCCGCCAACCCCTGCTCGCACTGAGATCGAGAGCTTGACCTGCTTCTTCTCCATGGCCTGCCGCAAACTGCGCACCAGCTAGTAGGAAAAGGTTTTCCGCAGGAACGGGTCGTCGCCTGACTAGCGTTATGGCCTCACGCAAGGCGCCCTCCTTTTTGTGGGCCTGAAGGCTAGCCCTAACGATGTGCTCCTGCGCGAAGCTGCGGAACGGAGCAGGCACCAGCGAAGCAAGATTCGGATCGCGGCGAGTCTGACGATCAAGTTGTGCCCCAACCGCGATCAGCGCCAGCATTATAACCAAGACGTACCACAAAATTCGGGTCATCGGCGTGATTCCGTGTGCCGCATTGTGCTTTGTAACAAGACGACAGCGAAGCCTGCCATGGCAAGCATGGTCTGGTTTCGCAGCGGAAAGGAAAGCAGTGACTGAAGTGCGCAGCAAGCGAGAAATCCCGCGCCTGCAAGCGCTATCCAGTTATTTACACGTAGGGCTTTCCAGAACGCTACAGCAACCCATATCAACCAAGCAGCAGCCAGCAGAAGGCCCGGCAGACCTGCCTCGATGGCCAATTCATAGTAATCCATGTGAGCTCTACCGGCCCTGCGGGGGCTTAGATATTCGAGCGATTCATCGACCTGAAAGACTTCATCGAACGTCCCCATCCCTGCACCGACAAACCAGTAGTGCTGAACGGCGGAAAGCGCATCCGCGCGCATTTCGACGCGTTTTCCGTCATTTCCCGCTTCGAACCGATCTATGATTACGGCAAGCCGGGTGTTCCCCGGCAGCATAATCGAGGCCAGCCCCAGCCCCATGAGAACGGCTGCGCCTACGGGCGCCCAGCCAGGATAGGGCCGAACCTTTGCAGCATTGCCGCTGCCGGCTAGTCTGCTCTTGATACACCGCAATCCTAAAAGTGCCATAGGAGCCGCTAACAGGATGATACCGGTTCGAGATTGCGTCAGTAGAACTCCGGTCAGTAACAGACAAGAAACTCCTACTGATAGTACTATCGTCGTTGGTAATGTGATGCCAAGGAATGATTTTCTAGGATCTAGTGCGATTACCAGCAGCAGGCAGCCCCCAAAAAATATCGCCGCCGCATTCCAGTCGGCAAACGTGGCGCTCATGCGTGAATTTACGGCTCTTAAGCCTTCTGGTCCGATTACCTGCAGCGTACCGTAGAGCATGGCTATCACTCCCATAGCGACGATGGCCTGTGCCAGCCATCGCAACCTGTCGAGTGACAGGACAGATCCGACGACAATGATAGTCAGCGGAAGGAGCGTACCAAGAAAAGCGGTAAGTGTACGGGCTTGGTCGAGACTGACGGGATACCAGCCCTGCCCTCCAGCCAGATCGAGGGAGGCGACGACCATGTCGCGGCCCGGCAAACTTTGCCACAGGACGGGAGGCAGCGGAATCAATTGAACCAGCGGGAGCAGAACGCTAAGTGCAACTAATACACTCAGCGTTCTAGGCTGGCGCAGGAAGAACAACACGAACGCCTTGGGGTGCAGCGCTATCACCGACAGGGCCGCGAGTTCCACAATCAGATTTGCGATACCTGCGCCGACACCGCTGCCGCCCATTGCCACGGCAACAGCGAATAGCGCAGCAAGATGCCATGCGGGGTCTTTGAGCCGATTCATAGTGTAAGTGCGCAATGAACCGGCGCGGAAGGGGCGGGCCGCCGCGGCTCAAGACCGTTGGGGATGATGTGAGGCATTAGAATGGATGGCAATCCTCGGATTATGGGACTTTCACGCCAGATTTTCCGCCGCGGAAGACCTTCGATTAAGCGAGCGATCGTTTCGCTGCAAGCATGGTTCGAGCTAGCAGCGCTATTGCTGTAGCGGTGGTACGTGAGTGATCGGGCATGCAGGTGGAAATGGCTGGGCCTTTACATTGCGGACCCGAGCTTGCCCGGAGCTTTGGAGGCGGATAGAGATAAAGCGCAGGACTTGGGTCTTTTCGAAGCGGCGCCAGAAGGGAGCCGCTGCTTTTGTGTCGTAGCCAGCGCAGGCAGCAAGGTCGGCACCGACTAAATCAGCCCGATCCTCCATGCGCCGCCGCTCCCCTATACTACGTTCCTCGCCGTCACGGGCGATGATGTGGCCCAGTTCGTGTCCAGCAAGAATGGCGAGTTCGTCAGCTGACTGCGTAAAATCGACCATCCTGGCCGTGATAATAATATTAGAGCCATCGGTATAGGCGTCGATCGCGTTCTTCGCATCGACAAAGATACGCGAAGCGCATTGGCTTGTTGGCACCACCTTTACGGTGAACATCTTGTTGTCGCGGCGCAAAACCATAATCACTGGCTTTCCCGGGGAAAGCCTGGCGAGCCCTTCCATCGCATCCAGCGCTCGGGGGCTTTCGTCTTTTACTGCGGTGAATTTGAGCGGAGCCCCATCCACTGACAGCAGGTCGTCGCCCGCCGCAATACCGGCGCGAGCAGCAGGGCTGTCTTTGGCAACAGCTGCGACCTGCAGGGCATCCGACAGGCCCAAAATCTGTCCGATCATGGCCTGATCTCTCTCCCCATAAGAATCGCGGCTGTCGAGAATAATACCGGTGGCCGCAGCCATCGCCGGGCAAGTCTGGCCCGCCGCCACGTGCAGACGCCATTCGATGTCCGCGGTCCGTTGCATCGCATGACGCAACGCGCGCGGCCACGATTCGTCTTGTGCTAAGGCTTGGGGCACTGAGAGTGCTACCGCACACACGAACACAACGGCAGGACGGGCTGAAAGCATCTTTGGATTCCCAACTAAATTTGGATCGTGCCCTCAAGGCAGCGGGCATAAGTATATACACTTGCATCTCATGGTGCAGTGCGATATACGCTGAATAAGGTCTGGGATTGCTCAGCCATTGTATGACGGAGATTTCCTATGAAGTTTCGCGCTCTTGCGATTACGCTTGCGGCTTCCGGTATGGTTTTCGCTCCTGTGGCGGCTCAGGCCGGCACTAAGGCCGCTTCGGCTAGCTCGTCGGTGACTTATGGTCAGCGCACGACCGCAAAGGTTGTCGGCAAGAAAAAGGCTGGCGAAGAAGTTCTGATTGGGCTTGCTTTGGCAGCGGCTACTGTCGGTACTCTTATTGCAACTGATGTAATCGGCGGCGATGATGAGCGCTCACCCGGCGCCGTTTGATATTGTTGTATATCAAGATTGCTTAAAGATGAGCGTCGCTGAAATTTCAGCGGCGCTTTTTCTTTTTCGGCAAAAGATTACTTTTGTGATATCGAAAGTACTTTCTCATAGCCAAGAAATACTAATCTCAATGTGAGAACCTTGCTTTGGGGTAGTTGACCTTGCGAGGTCTTGCTGCAATGCGTCATCCGCTGCAGGAAAGGGCTGCAGCGTGGCGGTGACGTGCAATCATCGCGAAAATCCGACTTCAGCCCTATGGATCGAGGCAGATGGCACACAAGGGAATCATTTTGGCAGGCGGATCCGGGACGCGGCTCTATCCGTTGACCCGGGGCGTATCGAAGCAACTCATGCCAGTTTTTGACAAGCCCATGATCTATTACCCATTGAGCACGCTGATGCTTGCGGGGATCCGGGATATCTTGATCATTACCACGCCCGAGGACAGTAGCCAGTTCCATCGCCTGCTGGGTGACGGGTCGGAGTGGGGCATTGCGCTTAGTTATGCCATCCAGCCCAGTCCCGATGGACTTGCCCAAGCCTTCCAGATTGGTGCGAACTTTCTTGGTAACGACCCCAGCGCGCTTGTGCTAGGGGACAACATCTTTTACGGGCATGGTTTTCCAGAATTGCTGCAGGACGCCACTGCGCGCAGCGAAGGGGCCAGCGTCTTTGCTTACCGGGTAAATAATCCAGAGGCATACGGCGTCGTCGAATTTGACAGCAGTGGCAGGGCTATTTCGATCGAGGAAAAGCCCCTTGTTCCCAAGTCCAGCCATGCGGTGACCGGGCTCTATTTCTATGACAATACGGTTGTGGCGCGCGCGCGCGATATGAAGCCGTCACCGCGCGGCGAGTTGGAGATCACCGATCTCAACAGATTCTACATGGATGAAGGCGCGCTCAACGTGCAGATTATGGGCCGTGGTTTCGCGTGGCTTGACACCGGCACTCATGGCTCCTTGCTCGACGCTGCCACGTATGTGCGCATCACTGAGGAACGGCAGGGCGTGAAGATTTGCTGCCCCGAGGAAATCGCTTGGCGTCAGTGTTTCATCGATTCCGCCCAACTCGAGAAGATTGCCGCTCCTCTGCGCAAGTCGGGCTACGGCGAATATCTCATGCAACTGCTAGCGTGACGCGCTCAGTGCGCCGATGAGGTGGAGGGCGGAGCGTCGATGCTGGCTGCAGGTGCTCGCTGCTGCAGCCTGTCTTCCTGTCCGATCCGCCCCGATCCGAGTCTCTTGAGCCAACGTGCGAACGGCCGCTCGACCAGCACGGCGACCCCTGCCGCAATTGCAACAGCAGCAAGGGATATGATCAGCGCATCGCCGGTCCTGGCATAGGACAGCACTGCTATAGCAACCGGGATGTGCAGAAGGTATAGCGGATAGGAGATGTCTCCGACGTGATCTAGGAACAAGCTTTTGCGGCCCCATCCGGCATTGGCCGCATAAAGGCAGGCCATCGTGATTAAGAAGGTCAACGCCGACAGCGGTTCGTAGGTGATGGGAGACAGAAGGCAGACCAGCGTTCCCGTCACCGTGATTAGTGTAAAATTGCGCCAGTCGGGAGAGCGGGCAAGGTGAACGCCAGCAGCGAAGGGCCAGAAATAGCTGACCATGTTCAGTTTGCTCAGCATCAGCACACCCAACTTGGCCGCCATGGCGTGCGCGCACAGGAAATAGAGCAGAGACAGCCCCGCCATGACTAACAGGATCACGCGATGGCGGGGCAAGCCAAAGCAAACAAGCACGTAGAACGAGAATTCGATAGACAGGGACCAGATCGGCGGATCGTAGCTCAATGCCTTGCAGGCATACATCTGCAACAAAACGAGGTTGCAGCCAACGGTGTAGACGCTGTCAGGCACAAAAGTCTGCTCGGGAACGCGGACTGTGCCCAACAGGACCTGCAGGCTAAGTGCCAAAACCACGGCGAAGAAATAGGCCGGATATATCCGTAAGAATCGCCGCTTCAAAAATCCATCCGGCCGGGACATGAACGAGGTTGTCACCGAGAAACCGGAAATCACCAGAAACCCTATGACACCAGCCTTACCCCCGAACAGCGCGAAGAACGCGCTGACAGCATTGGGGGTGAACCATTCCATATGGTGGTTAAGCACCACGAAGGCGAGGAAGAACCGGCATGCGGCTAACGAGCTCCAGTTTGTATCCCGTCCACCCGTCGGGACTGTGTCGTTCGTAGCCACTCAAAACCTCTTTGACCTACCCACCTGAACGGGGTCGTTTCTGATCTTGGCAAGACCAAAGTATCCGCGCCTATTTATTGACCTTTTTCGAACATGCTGCAATGCATCAAAAAATTTTTTGCTATGTCCGCATAAGGCAGTTCCAATGCTACCGCTCTCATCGGAATGAGAGCACCTCTTGGATACGACCGAAGCATAAAGGATCGGTTCTTGAACATCATCAAATGCGCGATTCCCGGCCCACTGATCATCGAACCCAAGGTGTTGGGTGATGATCGCGGCTTCTTTATGGAAAGCTGGAACGCAAAGGGCTTCATAGAGTGGGGGCTAGACATTGCCTTTGTGCAGGACAATCACTCCCGTTCGCGCAAGGGTGTGCTGCGGGGGATGCATTTCCAGAACCCCGGCCCGCAGGGCAAACTGGTGCGGGTGGTCAACGGCTCGGTGTTCGATGTAGCGGTCGACCTCCGCCGGTCCTCGCCCAGCTTCGGCAAGTGGGTGGGCGTGGAACTGAGCGCCGCCAACAAGCGCATGTTCTGGGTCCCACAGGGCTTTGCCCACGGCTTCCTTACGCTCGAGGATGATACCGATTTTCTTTACAAGTGCGATGCTCCCTATGCGCCGAGGCAGGAGCACAGCCTGGCTTGGGACGATCCTGATGTCGGTGTTGAATGGCCGCTTAAAGGCATGGAACTGCTGATATCCGCCAAAGACAAGGCCGGCACCGCGCTCAAGGACATCGAGGGCTTCGCGTGAAGGTTCTGATCACAGGCGCCCATGGCCAACTGGGGCGTGCCCTGCGCGCGCAGGCCCCTGCCTTCTGGCAGGTCGAGGCGATCGATAAGGGTGATCTCGACCTAACTGACGCTGCTGCCGTCGAGGCGAAAGTGACCTCTGGGGGCTATGACCTCGTACTCAACGCCGCCGCGCACACTGCGGTAGACAAGGCCGAGAGCGAGGAGGATCTTGCTCTGGCGATCAACGCTGGCGCGGTTGGCGCGTTGGCGCGCGGCTTGGCCTGCACGGGCGGTAGGCTCGTCCACGTTTCGACGGACTTCGTGTTCGACGGTTTGTCCTCACGCGCTTACCGCCCAGACGATGCCCGCAACCCTATCTCCGCATACGGCCGCACTAAAGCGTCGGGCGAAGATATGGCAGGTCCCGGTGCACTGATCGTTCGCACTGCCTGGGTCTATACTGCAGGGGGGGGCAACTTCGTGCGCACCATGCTGGGCCTCATGGCAGAGCGCGACGAACTACATGTGGTGGCCGACCAGATCGGCGCGCCGACTTGGGCGCCGGGGCTGGCCGCAACGCTGCTCAGCCTTTCTGAGAAGGGTGCGAGCGGCATTTATCACCACACCGACGCAGGCGTCGCCAGTTGGTACGATTTTGCCGTCGCCATCTATGAGGAAGGCCGCACGATTGGCCTGCTGAACCGCGATGTGACAATCGTGCCGATCCCGGCCAGCGCCTACCCCACCCCCGCCGCGCGGCCCGCTTTTTCGTTGCTCGAAAGTAGCGCGACTCGCGACTTGCTGGGCGACCGCCCGCCGCACTGGCGAGTCAATCTGCGAACCATGCTGCAAGAGGAAAAGACGCTTGGCTAATCTGCTCGTTACCGGGGGCGCTGGTTTCATCGGCGGCAACTTCGTCCATTACTGGGGCAAAAATCATCCTGACGACCGGATCGTTGTGCTCGACTGCCTGACCTATGCGGGTAACGAGAGTACCATCGCCGGAGTTGAACAGGCCGAGTTGGTGGTAGGCGATATCCGCGACACCGCCGTCGTCGAAAAGCTGCTGCGAAAGCACGGCATTGCTACTGTGGTGCACTTCGCGGCGGAAAGCCACGTCGACCGTTCGATCACTGGCCCGGATTCTTTTATCGACACTAACATACTGGGCACCAACAGCCTGCTGAAGGCCGCGCGGCAGGTGTGGTTGGAGGAAGGTTCGGGCATGCCCCACCGTTTCCACCACATTTCAACCGACGAGGTATTCGGCTCGCTTGGACCGGAAGATCCCGCCTTCAATGAAAGCAACCCCTACCAGCCCAATTCCCCCTATTCGGCGTCTAAGGCTGCGTCCGACCATCTCGTGCGCGCCTATCACCACACCTACGGACTCCAAGTCACGACGACCAACTGCTCGAACAACTACGGGCCTTATCACTATCCTGAAAAGCTGATCCCACTGTTCCTTTTGCACGCGCTTTCGGGCAAGCCGCTGCCGATCTACGGCGATGGCATGAACGTGCGGGATTGGCTTTATGTTGAGGATCATTGCCGCGGGATTGAGGCATGCCTTGCCAACGGTACGCCTGGCGAAACCTACAACATCGGAGGTGGCGAGGAACTACCCAACATGGCGGTGATCGACCGTATCTGCACCGAGGTCGACCACGCATTCGAGAATATCGCTGGGCTAGCCGAGCGATATCCCGATGCCCCGGCGGCAAAGGGCATGCCAACATCCACGCTCAAAACCTTCGTTGAAGACCGCAAGGGCCACGACCGGCGCTATGCCATCGATGAGACACGCGCCCGTATCGAGTTGGGCTACGCGCCGCAGCACGATTTTGCGGCCGGTCTGTCGAGCACTCTGCGCTGGTATCTCGACAACGAAGCTTGGTGGCAGCCGCTGCTAAAGGGCTGATCAGGCTTCAAGGACGATGATGCGATGAGGAAGTCTGAAAGCGGTATGCTGCGGGGGCTTGTGGCGCGCCCATGCTTGGGAGCGCAGCTGGGCGGGCGCGACAACCATTTCAACCTGCTGCGGATAATCGCGGCGTATGCGGTGATGGTCTCGCACGCCTTCGCGATCACTACAGGTCGGGAGGCGCTCGAACCGCTGCGCATCGCCACGGGCCATTCGTTGGGCGAATATGCGGTGGCCGTGTTCTTCGGCATTTCCGGCCTGCTGATCGCGCGTAGCTTCGATCGGCGCGCCTCATTCGCCCATTTCTTGACCGCGCGCATCCTGCGCCTATTCCCGGCGCTGCTGGTGGTTTTGGCGCTGAGCGCTTTCGTGCTTGGCCCGGTGGTAAGCGCATTCGATGCCCGCAGCTATTTCCTTGCGTCCGGTACGTGGTCCTATGTGCCGCGTAACCTCTTCCTTGTCTTCCGCATCGACACGCTGCCAGGCGTTTTCGTCGACAACCCGAGGCCGCTCTTGGTCAATTCGCCTCTGTGGAGCCTCTTCTACGAGGTCTTCTGCTATGGCATGGTGGTGCTGGTCGGCTATTGTGGCCTGCTGCGTTACAAGCCGGCCTTTGCCCTTTTCCTCTTGCTGGCAGTGGCTGGCCACCTGCTATCGGTGTTCTTTCAACCCGCCGAAGGCTTGGCCTATCGCCTCGACGTACTCGGCTTTGCGGGCTTTCCCTTCGCACTTGGAATGGCCGCCTATGTCTGGCGCGATCACCTCCCGCTGGGCGCTGTACCTGCCGCGCTGCTGTGGCTGTTCGTCCTGGTTGCGGCTTCCACGCCCCTGCTGGCGAGCGCGATCATGGTCGCCACTGTATATACCGCCTTGTGGATGGCGCTGGTGCCCAAGGGGCCGCTCCTACGCTACAATGCGCTAGGCGACTTTTCCTATGGCTTCTACATCTTCGCGTGGCCGATCCAGCAGACGCTGGCGTATTACGCCATGACAACCACGCCATTAGCAAACGTTGTGGTAACCACGCCGTTGATGCTGGCCTTTTCCTATGCCTCCTGGCACCTCATTGAGGAGCCCTCGCTCAATCATGCGCGGCAGATGGGAGACCAGCTTTGGGCAGCATGGAACCGCTGCTTTGGCATGAAGCAACCGGTACCGTAGGCCGGTCGTCTAAGAGCCCGACCGAAAATTGAGTTGAGCGATTTCAGTAGCTTGTGATTCACCGGGGGTTGCGAAGACCACGGGGATCACATGGGCTGGACTGAAACCGCTCGGCGCGAGCATGACAGAAGCGGGTTGCGCTATGCAAGCGACTGCACCGATGAGGAATGGGCTGTTGTCCGGCCATTATTGAAGCGAACCTCCAGGGTGGGACGCCCGCGCAAGCACAAGGCGCGGACCCTGTGGGATGCGATCCAGTATATCGCATCGACGGGGTGCCAATGGGCGCAACTGCCCAAGGACCCTCAACCAGTGGGAATACCTGACGCGCTACGTCGAAGACGGCAGGATGCCGATCGATAACAATCTTCTCGAACGTGACATCAGGGTTTTTGCAACGACTGGTTCATTATGCACCTCCTCTTCAA
>Ga0209066_10007139_pt1 | contig 11162 bp, 17 predicted proteins | sample All_14_2_FD_187198 | JGI IMG/M metagenome (GOLD analysis project Ga0209066, IMG submission 187198) | Freshwater microbial communities in response to fracking from Pennsylvania, USA - Allegheny Zone_MetaG_DW_15 (SPAdes) (version 2) ... | reverse complement strand
CTCCCTAATAGTAGGGTTTTTAATATCAGTACTAGACTTGATAGGGTCATCTACGATAACAAGGTGCGCACGTTTTGAAGTGATAGAGCCTCTAAGACCGGCGGCTCGGAGCGTGAATTCTTCGTCGCCCACACGGCTGATGCCTGCGTAGTCGAAATCTATACTCCAGCCAATGTCCGACTGCATCCCCGAACGCAACTGAACTTTCGGAAAAATCTTTTTGTACGTAGAAGAATCGATAATTTGTTTGATGATTCGACTTTTAGGTATGGCCGTGGCGATGTTGTACGAACAATAAATAATCTGCAGAGGAAGCCCTGCAGTAGTATGACGTCCGATAATCCATGCTGTGAACATATTAAGCACTGTACTTTTAGCTGAACCCCTCGGCGCTAAAATGTCAAGGTTAGGTCCAGCAATATCCAAGAGATATCTATTGCTCTCACCTGTTATCAAGTGCTTATGCCACTCCAGCATGTGAGCTGCTGGAGCTTTATCCATAATCGTACAGAACGTATGGAAGTCATCTGAAGCGCGTAAAAAGATATTATCGATTGCTCCGGTCTCTGAATCCACGGCTTTTGCTGCGCGAAGCTTTAAAGCACGGCGGTACGCAAATGTCTCTCTGCTAGGCATGTGGATTTAGAAAGTGTCTGTATACTGATAGGCAAGATTCTAATGCCAAATGGCAAAAATTCTTTGGTACGGCGACATTCTCTCAAACACGGGATTCGCCAGAGTTACACATAGCATCCTAGAGCACCTAGCGAACACACATGAAATTGTGGCGTTCGGCATTAATTACAACGGAGATCCTCATGACCTTCCGTTTAAAGTTTATCCAGCAGGAGCTTCTAATCCTTCGGATCGGTTCGGAATCGGTCGTCTTCCTCAAATTGTCGAGAAAGAAAAACCAGATTTTATTATCTGTTTAAACGACATATGGGTCGTTAATCAGGTGTGGGAGCGAGTACACCTCCTAAAGGACTCTGTAAAGTTTAAGTTTATTGCCTACTTCCCGGTAGATTCAGCATATTATATGAGCTCTATGCTCTCATATATTTCTGATTGGGACTTTGCAATTACATTCTCTGTTGAGCAAGCTCACAGGTTAATGGCTCAAGGAGTCCAACCAAAACTTCTAGGTGTCGTGCCTCACGGGCTAGACCAAGGCAAGTTCTTCCCCATCCCACAGAACGAGGCCCGTCGAGCTCTGCGTCTACCCGAGGATAAATTTATTGTCCTTAACGCGAACAGAAACCAACCTCGAAAACAAATTGACTTAACAATCAAAGCGTTTGCTGAATTCGCTGCTGATAAGCCAGACGCCTTGCTCTATCTCCACATGAGCGAGAAGGATCTTGGTTGGGATGTTCGCGCAATCTTCGATGCAGAAATGCGGAGAAGAGGGGCATCTTCTGACGGTCGGTTAGTCATGACTACGGCAAACATTGACTACACCAATGCTCCGTCAGACGAACTACTGAATAAAATTTATAACGCGTGTGATGTGGGTATAAATACGGCAAATGGCGAGGGGTGGGGTCTCGTCTCGTTTGAACACGCATCCTGTAAAAAACCGCTTGTCTTACCTAACCACACGTCGTTTGGCGACATTTGGAAAGACAGCGCTTTGCTGGCGGACGTAGCCGCGTGGGTTTATGACAAAGATTTGAGTGTCGAGCGAGGCATAGTGGACGTAAGCGATGCCGCCTCAAAACTAACAAAACTGTACGAAGACAAAACTTACCGCAATGAAGTAGCCGAAGCCTGCTACAAGATCACTCAAAACCCGGCATATCGCTGGGATCGAATTGCCGACGCATTCAACAAAGCTGTACAGGAGCTGAGCAAGTGACTCAATTTCATCGTTATCGCACCTATCACAACAGCGTGACCCGTCGCGCGTTCACTCCAACTAAAACAGGGTTTCCTTCTGTTTTCGATCAAGCTATCGATATCGGAGGAACATTTACAAAAATCACCTCTGGCCTACCTCAAGATAGTTTCGCGAACTTCAGCCCTTGCGTTGTACAACATCGCGGAGCGACCTTAATCGCGTGGAGGTCCCAGCCAAAGCATTTCGTGTTTAGACACGATATGAAATATTTTTATTACAACAACACGCCTACAGATATCTGGATTGGTCAGTTACTTAAGGACGACACTATTGTCGCCCCTCGTAAACTAATCGATAAACCACACCGTCTCAGCTACGAAGATCCTCGTATTTTTGTATCTCCTGATAACGATCTGCTTTGTCAATTTGTTACAAGCACTTACGCCACTAAGTGGGATACTACATCTCACAAAATGATCCAGTGCCCCAAAGTTTGCACTGGAGTTGTTAATGAGTTTGGTTCCTTAGTCGACAAATACTATCCGCCAATAGGGCAGAACCTGGACGCAGGTAAGTCAGAGAAAAATTGGTGTTTCTTTTCTGACTCGCAGTACCTTCGATTGCTTTATTCCACACAGCCTATTGTTATCAAAACTCCTAACCAAGCTGATAAGACTATAGATTCAACGTGCCTTAAAAAAGTCACTGAAGATCACCCAACATTCAACTCGACAGCACCAATCCTCATCGACGACGAGTGGTTAGTTTTCTTCCACTGGAAGTTTATGTGTCACGAGCTAGATCGACGCCCTTATCTGATGTACGCACTAGGAGCGTACACACTAGATAAAGATCTAACAAAGGTTACCAAGATGCTTAACGAACCTTTATTTGTCGGCTCGACAAACGATGACTTAGTGACTTGGACAGACTCAGTCGGTAATGACATCTCAAATCAGCCGGCCTGCGTACTCCCCTTTGGTTGTTTTGTAGACGATAACGAAGACCTGGTGATGTCTCTAGGGGTCAACGATTACTTTATGGGTCTCTTTAGGACACCTGTACTCAACGTGTTATCTTTGATGGAGCCCGTTGGATAGAGGGTCTTATTAGATCCTTACTATTCCACGAAGCCAGAACGGGCTAGGAGGTAGGCTTCACGTCTACCTTCGCCAACTTAGCTTTTCTCTTCTTTCTCGATCGTCGACCAAACGACCATCGACGCATCTTCCAACAGGGAATACATCGTAGGTGCATCCTCGAAGCTGTTCATCAGTTCGCGCATACAGCGGTCAGCGCCCGCCAGCAACAAACCTCGACGGTCCATGCCGTCTGTAAGTTGCCTGACTGCTTGAATGTGCGAACGAATTTCTTTTTGAAGAACAGCAATTTTGGTAGCAGCCGTGGCGTGATCCAGCATTCCCGTAAGGGTCATCTGCCTTACGTTATGTAAATCGGTTTTTAGAGAATCAATTTCGATAAGAAGAATCTTGCGAAGATCTTCTTTCGGGTATTTCTCTTGAACCCACGCGGTTAAATCTGCAATCGATCCACCATAGCCAGGCTTTAAGAACCTGGCATAAAGGTAAGCCTCGATATCACTCGCGGCGTTTTTTGCGTAATGCTTAAAAGCATCCTGCTGAGACTTGTCTAGTGAACCAAGCCAAGTCCCAACAGAAGTTGAATCTCCGATAGTTGATTTAATCACGCAAATGCTCTTGTGCCAGCGAGAGCCATATTAGCCCCAAACTGTTTCAGAGCTAACTGACCTTTAGTAGCTGCTTTTGTTCGTGCTAAGTCACCAAGTGTCCGCACTTTATCTAGTTGAGCTGCGTTTTCAAACTGCTGAGAACCCAGAGCAAGGAGGCCCTCATTGCTAGCTCGTGTCTGCGCAATTTTATTAAGAGTTTCTGCCTGGTTCTTAGCTACATCACCACGGAGTTGCTCTTGGTAAGAGCGGACGCCGATGTTTGCTGTTCCAAGCTGATTAGCAAGTTGATTTTGACCTGCTAAAGAAGCGGAACCAGCTTGAGCCAGCAACTGAGGGCCCAAGAGTTCCGTACTGAGTTTAGCCTGGCCTAGATCATACAGAGTATCAAGACCTTTGCTAGAGGCATAACCAGCAACAGAAGCTTGAAGTGCAGCATCCTTCTGAGCTCGCTGAAGTGATTCAGTAAGCATACTCAGTTGAGCTGAAGCTTTTGTTGTAGCTTCTTGACCAATAGCACCAGCTAGAGCACCCTGCAGGAGACTAAGACCTTGGTAAGCAGCAGTCAGGGGGTTGTTTTGTGCAGCCATTTGAGCTGCAAACTGCGTATAAGCATCACCGGATTGACTCCCTCCGCTGCTACTTTTACCACCGCCAAAAATGGAAGGGAGGATACTACCCCCAATACCTGTTGCCAGTCCGCCAAGAATTGCTGGAAGTGCCATGACTAGCTAATGGTGGAGGAGGGAGTACCAAAGCTGGAACGACCTTGACCGGCAAGGGCAGCACCACCTTGAAGAACATTAGGGTTAGGCATACCAGCTGTGTAAGCCAGCTGCATCATGCCTAAACCAAGCGTGGCATCTCGATTAATTTGAGCTTCAGTAATGCCACGCCATGCCGAAATTGTGTCACCTTCAATTTTACGGCGAGTGAGCTCACGGGTTTGCTCCATCCCCGCAATACGATTCAGCTCCTGAGAACGCTCCCAGTTAGCTTGATCGACTGCAGCTCGCTCAGCGTATAGACGGGGGTCTAAGTTAGCAAGGGCAATCTTGGCCTGAAGCTCATTAGAGCCTTTAAGTTGCTCTAATAACGCTGCAGCCTGAGCTTCGCTTGCTCCGGTCTGCAAGCGGATCTGTTCTGTAGCGTAGCGGTTTTCATCTGCCTTAAGTATTCGTTGACGCTCAAATTGCTCTCTTGCTTTACGATCTTCACGTGCAAGTGCAGCAGCTTCTTCTTCAGGAGACTTGCCGCCAAAAGCTCTTTCTAGACCAATAGCACCTGCTGAAAACGCGCCGCCGATGAGAGCGTTTTTAAGCAAACCTGCGACTAACGGATTTATAGCCATCTGCTTTACATTCCCTGAGCGACAGTTTGAAGCGATGGATCAATATTAGGACGAGATAAGTAACTTTGGAGAAACTGCTGAGCCACTCCCGAGGAAGCTTGCGCACCCGTACCGGCAGCTTGAGCAATAGCAGGAATAGCTGCAACCGGGATTGCGACTTGAGCCTTGGCTAGTTCGCGAGCACCGGCTTCGTCAGCAGAACGACGAAGCTCGGCTTCACGTTCCCTAACGATATCCTGAGCATCTAACAGGGGAAGATTGCCACCTAAACGATTAAGCACAGAGCGACGCATATTCTCGCCGGCAACAAACTTCTCGATCTCCTTGACGTCTTGCAAGGTGATCATGTATTTGCTACCAGAAGACCCCTGTGGGGCAGGAGGCTCCAGCGCACCAGTGGCGGCCTGAGCAAGCCCCATGCCACCAGAAACTAGAAGGCTTCCGAGCACTTCTTGAAGCAAACCTCCAGGGGTCAGTCCACCTAACTTACCGACAGCAGCAGCGGGAATTTGCGGCGACATTAATCAATAACCCCCAGGATTGTCGTACTTAGTCCCACTAAGGGGCTTCTTAGTTAATTTTATAGGATCTTGTTGATTGTCGGCACTTAGCCCACGCTCAAGTTGCTGAGGTGAGGGGTAAGCGACTGTCTGAGGAAAGTTGCTCTCGATATAAAGACGCATAAATGTAGGTGCGTCGAGATCAGGAGAGAGCTTGCGTACGTCTCTCTCCCTCAGTTGCTGTTGACGAGCGCTTAATTCCATTAGCTCAGCTGCTGATAAGCACGAGAGGGTTCGATACCGTTGGAAGAAGGAGCGTTCAGTACGCTGTAGTTAGATCCGAGATTTGGGGTGTCGTACTCAAGAGGGCGCTGCGAAGAAAGACGATCTGATTCTTCATCCTCTTGCTCAGCAAGTTGCTCCAGAAGCATCATGATCAGGTCATATTCTTCAGGATCCAGAGACGCAATTAACTCCATAAGGTAGGCATCCTCATGAGGTCGTTCTGGTTCCGTGCGAAGTCGAGACGCCAGCTGAGCCTTTTGCATAGGCATCGTGTTGTCTGGATACCCGTTTAGCGAACGAGTTGCGCCCGTGTAAAACCCATCACCCTCCATACCAGGCATAGGAGGAAGACCTTGACCAAAGCGACGTACAATTTGCGCCGTGGCCGGAGTAGCAGCCGCCATTTCCGCAGGAGTTTGCGGAACAGGAAGCCCAAGGACCCGAGCAGCTAATTCGTAATCGGCTTTAGAAAACACCGGATACCGCCACAGCTAGTTCTTCTATCTTACCTTGTATCTTTAAGATATCGCCAGGGTCACAGCTGAGGGTAGTACACAGCTTTTCTAGAACGTCAGGTGACGGTATATACACAGGATCTGTATAAATTTTACGTGTTGTCGTAGGGGACAACTCTGCTAATTTACTCAGCCCGAATGAAGAAATCTTTTTAGCGTCCAGTATCGACTTTAGATTATTTACAAGACGACCACTTGCTGTTCGGGAAGAGTAAAAAGGCATCTTATACGCCAACGCGAATATCAGCTAGTTTAAGCCCTTCACTAATGTTCACTAAACCAGAACCGGAAAAATGACCAAACGATGTAAGGTCTGCTTTCGGGCTCTGGATCTGACGCCACAGAGGCATTTCAGAAGGAAACCTAATATCGTCTAGAAACAAGAAGCGAGGCTTAGGTGTAAAACTAATAGAAGATAATTTAGTTAGAAAAGAACGCTCAAAGACACCATCTTTAGGCCCATCGCACATAATAAAGTCAGCATCATTTAACAGCTGTTTATGTCTATTAAATGTATCTTGGTGCTGAAGGTTCTCTAGAAACTGCGTCAGCCGACCACCGTTACTAACAAAATCAGACTCTGTCAGATAAGTTGTCGGGAACTTATCCCAAGCGGTGACGTCAAAAGTTGTCACTTTGGCTTCAGGTGCGTAGTCAAGCATAACTCGCGTACCCGTGCCATAATGAGTACCTATATCAACAATGCTATTAAGAGTAGAACTATCATCTAGCACACTCAACAGGCCAGATAAAAGACGATAGTGATCACCAGGAAAAGCGTTAGCAAAAGGATTGTCTGTGTCTAATCGTGTCTTTGCTGCAAAGAAGACAGCCTTGCACACCAAGGCCCAATCTGAAAAAGCCTGAGCCGCTGCGTCATCATCGACAGACCAGCAGGCTGACTCAATAACGTGACGAACTAACATGTCAAAAACCTAAGTGCTTTCGGCGGACGAACTCTAAGTCGTAGGTGGTGAAATCGATTGGGAGTTCAGGAACGTTAAAAGGAGTCTTGTAGGTCTCTCCCTCGATATGCGCTTGCCACGCTTCGCTCCATTTCATATGCAGGTACCGTTTATTGAGCTCATGAGCAACGTGGACTGCTGTCTGAAGCCGAGGCTCAGAGCGCCAGGTCTGAGAACCGTCCGAATAATCTTTACGAGTACCGTGGTAATACTCATGGTCAAGCTCTAGGACCCGCTTCAAGTCATCGTGTATAAAGCGCATCCCGTAGTCCATGTCTTCGCAATAGCCGGGATATAAATTTTCATCAAATAACCCGTACTTATTGACAACCCAATCCTTTAAAAGAAAGATATCCCACCCACCGCCAGACCCGTGAATAATTCCAGTTTCCTCATCTTGAGCTTTCTCGTTCATTTCTTGGAGAAAACCCGGCTCAAACATAACATCATGATTTGATATGACCCAATAAGGGGCACGCATAAAGCATTTGATGATCAAGTTCCACGCGCCAGAACATCCGACGTTTGCCGGCATGTGAGTTACGTGTACGTGTTTTACGAACGGATTCGACAACTTACGAACACTTTCTACCGCGTCCGTAATCTGCCCACGTCCATTGTTGTTAAAAACAACAAAGTTATCGACTGGGTAGTCGATGCTCATAAATAGCCTGTGGAGCCAATAAGGATTATTGACAATAGCTGTACCCAGTACAGGAATTGAGTCGCGCATGAAGCGGTTAATCTATAGCAGCATGTTATCAGAAATTATCGTTTTGAACAGGTTGCAGCCACGGGCGGCTTCGGTTTGAGCTTCTGGTATATCAAACGAACATCCATAGGGTGTCAGGTGAACACAATCACAACAAGGAATCTCGTCTACCTCTGTGTCCAGAACAACACGCTCAGGAGGTTGGCTTACGGGAGGAGCGACATCTGAAAAAATCTGTTGAAGTTTACTAATTTTATTTCTAAGCGATCTCAGCTCATCATAGAGATCTGAGCTTACCTCAAAAGTGGTGTACTTATGGTCGCACGTTAAGCACGAATACCTTCTACGCGTACCATCAAATACTTTACGGCTCTCTTTGACTTTTGATGTCAGTTCCCCGCAGTTAGGACACTCTTTAAGCGAACGATACTCATAGAGTGCGCGAAGTTGATTTTCGTCGTGTTTTTTCTTTTGAGCTGCCATTGAAATTCAAATAATGCCCGAGGTGGGATTCGAACCCACCCTGGAGCGGCTCGTGTACAGTGCTGCAGGTGGGATTCGAACCCACAAGGGAGAGTTCTCCCGACGCATTTTAAGTGCGATCCGTAGACCGTTCCGGCACTGCAGCATGAGTTCACACAGGACGAGGTTAAAGCTGATTAAGGAAGGTGTCAAGAAACATCAGTGTGAGATGTGTGGGACAAAAGAATGGCTAGGTAAACCAGTGCCTTTAGAACTAGATCATAAAGATGGAGACACTAAGAACGACAGTTTAGAAAATTTGAGAATATTATGCTGTAATTGCCACGCGCAAACGGAAAATTGGAGGGGACGTAAACTAAAAAAAGCAGAGTGCAGTCATATCTGTCAAAGCTGTTTTAGGACAAAAGTTTCGAGAATAAATCTTTCGTGTCGTTCTTGTGCTGCTAAAAGCAGAAAAACAACAAAAATAGATTGGCCTAAAAGAGAAACTTTAGCAAACATGGTTAAAAGAAGTAGTTATAGAAAAGTAGGTATTTTGTTAGGGGTGTCTGATAACGCAGTGAGGAAGCGATTAGCAAACTACTAAGTCGCTTGCCTCTTCCGCTGGGCTACTCGGGCGAGCAGTGACAGCATACTGGCTTTACTGCTTTTTGGGAACCCAAGTCCCGTCATTAGGAAGCGGCTCTGTGCCGTACTCAAAAGTATCGTAGTCCTCGTCGTTGCGAGGATCTTCTACGAGTACATAGTGCGTAGTCTCCGCCTCAATAAACTCTTGCAAATTTGAAAGAGCTTGAGCTAAAAGCTCCTTTTCCTCAGGCGTCAGTTCGTCGGAGTCGCTCATATCTCAACGGTAGTAAGGGACGTAAGCATTAGCCAAGCGGCCGCACTGCACGGAATCGTATTCGCCGTATTTCTCCAGCTGCGCCTGCATACACTTGGTTTTAATTTCCGTGTAGGCATTGAACCTCTGCCTCTCTAAATGACTGTACTTAACCCAGCCAGGCACATAAGAAAGAAACACAAAAGTAAAGAAAAGTAATACGAAGTACGTCGGACCCTTCCAGGCAATTGCCGCTCGGACGGCGTGTTTTGAGTCAATGTTGATGTTAGTAGCCATGTAGGTCACCTAGTGACATGACAAGCATACACACCAAAGCAAGACCTGTCAAGGAAACCCTGCTACGATGCTGACACATCAAAGTTTTGTCCATGACCACGACAAGCAAGCCGAGCTTCAAGGAGCTGATGGCCCAGCTGGGCGAGGAGACCTCTGCCGCAGCCCCCGTGGTCCAAATCCAAGGCAAGAAAAAGCTCGACGACCGCTATAAGTTCAATCAAGGTTGGTTCGATGCCCTCCTTAACACCGATATGGTGCTCTGCTCTCGTGATGAGGCATCAGAACTCCGCCTAGACCCGCCCGCCAAGCGTCAGATTGTAGAAATTGGCGTTTACGAAGGTGCATCTAGCTGTTTTTGGTCTGACTTTTATCTTTCGCACCCCGAATCTCGTCTAATTTCGATTGATCCCTTCACCGGAAGCTCTGAGCACCACGAAAATCCGGAAAACTACCCCGAATTGCCCAATATCGAACTGATTGCACGCGGAAATATCGCCAAATCCGACAACGCAGCCAAAATCGAGATCATTAAAGGCTGCAGCTGGGACGTTTTCCCTGAACTGAACCGCCGAAACCAGGGCGAACCTTGGATCGATGTCCTTTATATTGATGGTGCTCACGATTCTGCGTCGGTCGCACGAGACACCACGCTGTTTGTTCCGATGGTCAAGAGCGGGGGCATCGTGATTTTTGACGATTACGGGCACCCTGATGTGCAGCGCGGTGTCGACGGCGCTCTTAACGCTTTTGCAACAATGCAGCTGGCGGTGTTTACCGGATGGCAGCTCGTAGCAAAAGCGGCATGAGTCCTCAAGATTTCTGCCGTACCTGTCGGTACTTCCAGCTGACACACGACGCGGATGTCAACGCGGCGGGACAATGCCGCCGCTTTTCTCCTGTTCCCGTCTATATTCAATCTGCGCTACTGCCACGGGCTCAATGGCCTCAGGTCAGCGCCGACAAGGATTGGTGTGGACAGTACAAACCCATCAAATCAAATCTCAAATAAGACACATGAGACTGGCGCTTGAGGGGTTTCGGCCCGCGCCCCACACTTCTCCCCACCAGTAGCTGAGCACGCACGCAGTTTTTTCTTACACCTGCTGCCCTTTATCTTCTACAGCCTGCTCTCGGGCTTCTTTTTTGCGTCCCAGTCCGCTGGCTTTGTCCTGCGCGTCAACTGTGTTTTCCTCTCATCCACCAGGTGCCAGCTACTCACAAAACTCTGCTCGCCCCACGCTGCCTTCACCAGGATCCCATAGCAATCAACCCCGATCACCTCGAAATCATCCTCATCAAATAACACACAATCCATATAACTTACAGCCTCCTAAAACAAACATAAATGCTAAAGTGATAATACACCCTTAAAACTAAAGGGAAACCAGTGGCCAACGGAACTCAATATTTACCGACATATCGCTCTGGTTTCACCGGTCCCAGCGAACGCATCGGTGGATCCTCGGAATACCACATCGACCTTAAAGTTCTCCAAACACTGCCTCTGCAAGAACGAATCCGCGCCATGGATTCGCTCGCCAACCAGTACAAATCAATTGGTCGCGAAATTGAGTTCTCCAATGAAGGCGTCTCTGGTCGCCGCTGGAACCCAACTGCGGCCCTAGAAGAAAAAGTTAACTTACTGGAGCTAGCTGCCAAAGCCCACGCTCCGCGCGGTGGTTGGGA
>Ga0209066_10007137_pt1 | contig 11162 bp, 8 predicted proteins | sample All_14_2_FD_187198 | JGI IMG/M metagenome (GOLD analysis project Ga0209066, IMG submission 187198) | Freshwater microbial communities in response to fracking from Pennsylvania, USA - Allegheny Zone_MetaG_DW_15 (SPAdes) (version 2) ... | reverse complement strand
TTGAATGATGAATTAGTAATTCAAAAACTTGTAATCCAATAAATTATGAAAACCAAACTTCTATTTATCTTTTTACTATTTTTTTCATTGCCAATTTTTTCCCAAAATGAGGGTCAAAAAGAGGACTCAATGGTTGTTGTAACATTGACCAATGGTGAAACTCGTATAGGTACTATTTTAAGCGATGATGGTCGCGAAATTCTACTGTTAACGAAAGATATTGGCAAAATCTATATTCGAAAGGAAAACATAAAAAGTATTGTTCCTTATGATGCGAAGAACTTCAAAATTGTAGATGGAGAATTCAGAGATGTAGGTCCATTTACTACACGTTATCACTTTACCACGAACTCTTTGCCAATAAAAAAAGGAGAAAATTACGCCATGATTAACCTTTATGGACCGGAAGTTCATTTTGCGCTTTCAGATAGATTTTCTCTCGGAGTTATGTCCACCTGGGCTGCAAGTCCATTTGTATTGGCTGCAAAATTCACAATACCAACTAAAAATCCGAAATTAAATTTTGGTCTTGGGACTTTAGCAGGGACATCTGGCTATTTTAATACTTTTAAAGGATTTGGAGGTCTACACTGGGGAATGATAACTTATGGTGATCGTATGAATAACATCACTTTTTCTGCAGGTTACTCCTACATTAAAACAGGTGTCAAAAAAGAATATGGGATATATCAAACTGGAAATTATCCTGCAAAACCTGATGGGTTCGGTGGTTACTATTTTGATAGTCCTGTCTATTTAGGCTTTTCATCTTATGAAGAACCAATCGGCACTGCACCAATTATAGGTATTGGAGGAATTGCAAAAGTTGGTAAAAAGGCGAGTTTCATTTTTGATGCAATGGTTCTTTTTGGAAAACAAAAGGACTCAGGTTTTCCTCAACAAATAAATTACGTGTATGACCCTATTACAGGTCAGCCTTCTTATACTCAAGTGTTAGAAAAAAGTGATGTGCAAACTGAAAATGTTACGATTGCGTTTTTTATGCCTGGAATGCGTTTTCAAACAAAAGACACCAGAGCCTTTCAAATTGCGCTAGCTGGAGCGTTGGTAAAAACGGAAACAAGAACGTTTGCATTCCCTGCTCCTATGGTAAGTTGGTTCTTTAAATTTTAACTCTGATCATTGAGCTATTGAAGTTTAAGTTTGCGAAGCCCCTTTAATTTTCGTTTCTTTGCACCCTAATTTAAAGGTTAATGGCACATAAATCAGGATTTGTAAATATTGTTGGGAGTCCCAACGTGGGTAAATCCACCCTGATGAATAGTCTTATGGGTGAAAAATTGTCGATTGTAACATCAAAAGCACAGACAACACGTCATAGAATCCTAGGAATCGTAAATACAGATGATTATCAAATTGTATTTTCAGATACACCGGGAGTTGTGAATGCAGCGTATAAATTACACGAAACAATGATGGAGTATGTAAATGCTTCATTAAAAGATGCTGATATTCTTATTTTTATCACCGATACTAAGGAGAATGATATGAATCACAAGGAAACCTTAGAGAAAATCCAAAAGCTCAAGGTTCCAGTAATTTGTTTGATCAACAAAATTGATTTAAGTAATCAAGAAAGAGTTGTTGAGCGTATTGCATTTTGGCAAGAGAAATTACCCAATGCATTGATTTACCCAGTATCGGCCTTACACCAATTCAATTTAGAAAAGGTATGGGATAAGATTCTCGAATTGACTCCAGAAAGTCCAGCTTATTATGACAAAGAGGAACTCTCTGATCGACCGATGCGTTTTTTTGTTTCGGAAATCATTCGAGAAAAAATCTTTTTGTTTTGTGAAAAGGAAATTCCTTACAGTTGTCAAGTAGAGATTGAAGAATACAAAGAAGAAATAGGATTGACACGCATTCGAGCCCTGATTATTGTTGAACGTGATTCTCAAAAAGGAATCGTAATTGGCAAGGGTGGCGAAATGTTAAAGAAAATTGGTAAAGAAGCCAGAAAAGAAATTGAAAAATTCATCGATCAACGTGTGTTTTTAGAAACATTTGTGAAAGTGGATAAAGACTGGCGCTCGACTGATAATAAATTAAAGAAATACGGATATTAGAAGAATAAAGAGCAAAGATTAAGGAACAAAGATTGAGTCCATTATCATTGTTCTTTTTTCCTTGTTCATCAGAAATTATGGGAAATATAGTTGCAATTGTAGGTCGTCCGAATGTTGGTAAATCAACATTATTCAATCGATTTACTGAATCGCGTGATGCGATTGTTAAAGAAATCAGTGGTGTTACACGTGACCGAATTTACGGAAGAGGGGAATGGAACGGTGCTCAGTTTTCAGTGATTGATACTGGGGGTTACATTAAAGGTTCAGAAGATATTTTTGAAGGAGAAATCCGCAAGCAGGTTGAAATAGCTGTTGATGAAGCTACCGTGATTGTTTTCATGGTTGACGTCATGACGGGTATAATCGATTTGGATGAGAAAGTAGCAGCTCTTTTGCGCAAGTCGAAAAAGCCAGTTTTGATTGTAGCAAATAAAGTAGATAATACAAATCGTGTTGGTTTATCATCCGAGTTTTATGCTTTAGGATTAGGTGATGTTTTCGATGTTTCCGCTGCAAACGGAAGCGGTACAGGTGAATTGTTGGATGAAATCGTTAAGTATTTCGATAAAGAGGATGTCTCTATAAATGAGCGTGATAATCTTCCAAAAATTGCCATTGTTGGTCGGCCTAACGTAGGGAAATCGTCGATGGTAAATGCACTAACCAACGAAGATAGAAATATCGTAACAGATATCTCAGGTACAACTAGAGATTCTATCAATACTCGATTCAAAGGTTTTGGATTTGACTTCTTGTTAATTGATACTGCTGGGATACGTAAAAAGGCAAAAGTTACCGAAGATATCGAGTATTACTCTGTTTTACGATCGGTTCGTACAATTGAAGATGCAGATGTATGTATATTTATGATTGATGCTTCTGAAGGACTTCAAAAGCAAGATTTACATATCTACTACATGATTGAGAAAAATTCAAAAGGTGTTGTAGTAGTCGTGAATAAGTGGGACTTAGTAGAGAAGGATCAAAATACAATGAATAAGTTTGAGGAAGACTTGCGAAATCAGTTGGCTCCTTTCAACGATGTTCCAATTATCTTTACATCAACTATTTCAAAACAACGTATTCATAAGACTTTGGAGGCTGCAATGCTTGTTTATGAAAATAGAACAAAGAAGATTTCTACATCTCAATTGAATGACGTGATGCTTGAAATTATACAGGCAACACCTCCGCCAGCGTTGAAAGGAAAATACATCCGTATTAAGTATGTGCAACAACTTCCAACGTATTCCCCTGCATTTGCATTTTTCTGTAATCTACCGCAATACATTGAAGAGTCTTACAAGCGCTTCTTGGAAAATCGTTTGAGAGAGAAATTCGATTTCATCGGTGTACCAATTAGGATTTACTTTAGAAAGAAATAAGTGTAAGGATCAAGGAATAAGTGTAAGATGAAATTTGGTGCGATAGATATTGGGACAAATGCTGCCAGATTATTGGTTGGTGAAGTGGAAAAGGAGGGAGAACATTCTTTCGTTAAGAAGATTTCATATACCCGTGTGCCTTTGAGACTTGGCGAAGAAGTTTTCGAAAATGGCAAAATTTCTAAGAAAAAAGCCGAAAACTTTGTTAAAACAATCCAAGCGTTCAAACTGATTGCTGAAATTTTTGATGTAAAACAATTGCGTGCTGTTGCAACTTCTGCTATGCGTGAGGCTGTCAATTCAAAGAAAATAATCGAAAAAATTCAAGAAGAAACTGGAGTTGAAATTGAAGTTATTTCTGGAGAAGAAGAAGCTGCTCTTATTTTTGGCACTTTCTTCCTGTTAGATTTTGACAAAACCAAGGCCTTCATTGTAATTGATGTTGGTGGTGGTTCTACTGAAGTCTCAGTATTTGAAGGTGGTGAACGTGTTGCTTCCAAATCGTTTGAAATCGGAACACTTCGTTTATTAAAGGAAAAAGTTTCTGAAGATATTTGGAAAGATATACATGAGTGGATTAAAGACCATGTAGATTTAAATTCACCTCATCAATTATTCGGAACTGGTGGTAACATCAATAAAGTTCACAAAATATTAGGAGCAGGACAAGAAGAACCTTTGAGTTTTGAAGGCATGCGAAAATTGCGTAAAAAATTAGGTGAATTAACCGTAGCTCAGCGTGTTGATTCGTTTCAATTGAAACCAGATAGAGCTGATGTTATTGTTCCAGCATTAGATATTTACCTTTACATTTTAAATGAATTAAAATGTACTGAAATCATGGTCCCAAAGATTGGTTTATCAGATGGAATGGTGTATCAAATGCATTTGAATTCACATAAAAAATAAGGTTTACTTCAAACTAAATCGAATAGGAACGATCGTCCTTACATTCACTTTTTGACCGTTATTCATTCCTGGAGTCCAACGTGGCATCAACTTAACTATACGAATCGCCTCTTTATCCAAACTAGGACCGTCCTTTATGCCTCTCATGATTTTTACATTGGTTATTTCCCCGGATTTCATCACTACGAAACCAACATAAACCTTTCCTTCAATACCAAGTTCTTTCTCCATTTGTGGATAGTTGATGTTGTCCTGGATAAATTTCATTAATGCTTCAGTTCCTCCAGGAAATTCAGGTTGAACTTCTGCAATATCTAAAATTTCCTCTTGCTTGGGTTCGTATAATACTTTAGGTTCCGGGTATTTAGGAGGTTCCGGAAATGGATAGGGTTCAGGATAAGGTTCTGGCTCTGGATAAGGTTCTGGGAAAGGTTCAACTGGATATTTTACAATAGGGACTGGTTTCTCATACTTTATTTTTGTTGTTGCCTCATCGTTGATTTTAATATCGGCAACAGGTATTTCTTGCTTAATCGTTTCTTTTTTTTGTGCTTGCTTTACTGCTTCTTTGTTAGGTGATTCTTTTTCTTGGCTGCAAGCTTGCAACACCATTAAAACAAGAAGTAAATAAGAATTTCTAAAAATCATTTTCATTGGTAGTAAATTTCGTTTCGCAAAGCAATTATCACGCCGAAATAGCATAAAACAACAAAGGAGAATCTCTCGATTCTCCTTTGCTTTTTATCGTTTCAACGATTAGATTTTCTCGAAAGTCAATTTATCGATTGAACCATCTCCTCCACTTACATCTTCTAATTCAAGTTTTGTTTTTGATTGACTTAAGACTTCCCAATCGTCACTCAAATCTTCTAAATTGGCCGGTATTGGTGATGCAAAATTTAAAATAAAATCAACGTGGTCGCTGTCTTTTTCTACTTTCCATGTCCCAAAATAAGTTACTGTCAACATTCCTGGTTGAACCGTCAAAGAACCATCTGAATCAAACTTAAATAGGTAATCAGTATAATCACTTGTTTCATTGTTCCCATCATCCTCATAAAGCGTAACTTTCCATTCGCCTTCAACGATTGAATCTTCAATTTTGTTAATCGTTTGCTTTTTACAACTTGCTGCAAATACAAGTGTCACTATTGCTAATCCTATAATTTTCATCTTGAAATTTTTTGTAAAGATATCGCCTAATTAACGAGAGAGTTGTTAAATAATTACAAACTTATCGCACTACATTTACATGTCCTGTTATCATTTGCCAAGCATCAGGAAATTCGCACGAAACATAACGTAACACGTATGCATAAGTCCCATTTGGTACTAATCCAAACTGACTCAAGTAAACACCGTCCCAAGCATCTTCAGGGTCGTTTGTAACAAAGACCAATTCTCCCCAACGATTATAGATTTTAAACTCCCATTCCGATACCTCTAAGGCAAATTTGGCGTTAAAATCTCCATTAAACTCATCAGCATCTGGTGTAAACGTATTTGGAATGAAAATTACAAATGGTTCAATATATAATTCTTGGTAACTCGTATCCTTACAACCGAATTCATTTGTGGCAATTTGCATTGGTCGGTGCCACCCGCTCGTTGTATAATTGTACAAAATATTTGCCTCGTAAGCAAAATATGTTGTGTCGTCAAACCAATAAAAAATAGACGTTGCTCCTTGCGATAAATCAGTGAATTGCACTTCAGCATCGCAAATATCTGTTTGTTCTGGATTCACTTTAAAGTCAGAAATTGGGGATGGATGAATGGTCACAGCATCCTGCTGAATTAAAGTCAACGCACTTTCACAACCTTCATCCGTTGTAATTGATAAGGTCACGGTATAACTTCCTGGCGCCGTATACAAATGACTAGGATTTTCCTGTGTCGAAGTGCCACCATCTCCAAAATTCCACATGTAATTAATCGGGGAATCTGCAACACTTAAATCGGTAAAATCAACTAATGCAGGTGCACATCTTGGTCCTGGTTCAACCCTAAAGTCAATTGTTGGCTCTCTGAAAACAAACACATTGGAAGTTGCTGTTTCACTGCAATTATCAAATGAAACTGTTAATGACACCGGAAATAAACCGTGTGTTCCATATACAACATTGTTCACATCCAAGGTCGTTGCAGATGATGGAGTCGCGTTCGGTCCGAAATTCCATAAGTACTGTATAGAAGCTGGACCTGTAGCTGTGCCATCGAAATCATAACTATTATTCGTTATACACAATGAATCTGTATGGGTAAAAGATACAGTTAGCAGTTCGTTTACAGTTACTTGCTCGTAAGTTGTATCATAACAACTAGCAGAAGATCCAGCAATTAAACGAATGGTATAAGTGCCTCCGACAGGAAAATCAAATGTCGGTTCAAATTCAGTACTCACATCTGTTGTTGTGGCTGGCACCCCAAAATCCCAATCATAATTCGATGTTCCTGTTGAATTATTTCCAAAAGTCAGAGTCAAACCTTCACACTCATATCCTACAGGTAAATCAATAGCTGCAATCGGTTCTGGGAAAATGTAGATTGAATCGGTAAACGTTGCGTTGCACTGACCATTCACCCCACTCAATGTTACTGGTATATAGCCTGATGTTGTAAAAGAAACATTATTTACATTCAATGTCGTAGCTGTTGGTACAGATGCATTCGGACCAAAATCCCAGGTAAAATTTGAATTGGCTGGACCATTACTTGTGCCAACAAAATCAAAACTATTATTGAGAATACAAAGTGAATCGTTTGAGGTAAATGAAACATCAAACTGGTTGTTAACCGAAATATCCATGTAGGCTGTATCCGTGCACGACCATCCCGGATTGACGACCAGCATTGCTTGATAATTTCCTGGTGCTGGATAAGTGTATGTAGGTGCGAAGGTAGTACTCACATCCGTTGTGATGCCTAGAACGCCGAAATCCCAAGCATAATTAGTGCCACCGTAGGAATTATTTTGAAACTGAACTGTTAATCCTTGACAGTACGAAATAAATGTAGGCAAGTCTTCTTGCGCAGGCAAAATAGCTTGCATTGTAATATTACAGTTGAATACTTTGAAAAGGAAATCACGCACCGTTTGACCGATTAGCACTCCATTTCTATATTCTTGTACACGGACACCCACCACAAATAATCCCAGCATATTTGGTGATGCAGTCAAAACACCTGTTGCTGGATCTATGCTAATTGTAGCTCCTGGTCCTAGAGGATTTGCAGCTGAAAATCCACCTGCCCAAGCAACTGGAAAATAAGGGGGTGCCGGAGATGGACTTGGAGCAGGATTCATTCCTGATGCCCCTGCATTCGGCGTAACAAGTGAATAAACCAATTGATCACCATCAGGGTCTGTAGCAGAATGATCAAACACTAAATCATCATTATTACATAATAACAAAGGAGGATAATTAGTAAAACGTGGACTGCTATTTTGCCATGCTGTTGTAGCGTTTCCTGGTATTGTAGCTGCTAACGTTAGACCCGTATCATCTGGATTTAACAAATTAGTGATATTCGGTCCGCGGCAACAACGTTGGTAAGCAACAGTATAGCCTCCAGAAGTTGGTGGCAAGGTCAAAACGGTAATGTAAACAGCCTTTTCAACACAAATGTTTGTTGGCGGAACTACGCATGGATTATTAAAGATAATGGGTAAATTAACACTTCCGGGAAACGGAACAAATACCTCTTGAACAAATGCTTGTTGCCCTGAAGGCATGGTGTTATAAACCGCTAGCGAAAGCGGATTGTCATAAGCGGCTCCTGTTGAATTACAATCGCGATAAACAGTAATATAGAAGCGGTATTGATTGTTCCCCAAATAATCATAATAGATATCCCCGCCCACAATGTGTGACGCAAAAAGAGACATGTTTAATGACACTAATATGGTGAGTAAAAAATACTTCATTGGCTTATTAGACGCAAATGTAAAGAGAATGTTGTCTTTTACTGTTAAAATTATGCTAAATAGCTGAATCAATAGGATTTGCGTAGTTAAAATCAAGTTCAGTGGTAAGTAGATTTCCGTCTATTTCCTTCCCCTTTATTTTGTCATCTGAATAAATAGGTGGTTTTAATCCTATAATCTCTGCCATCATAGGATAATACTCCTTTTTAGCAGGATGACTCGGATAAGAAACATTATATACACATGACCATCTATTTCCTGTTATTATCGCTCCAATAGCTTCAATGACATCTTTCAAATGAACTAAGTTTACCGGCACATCTCCACCACTTAAGTTTTCTCTCCCTTGTAAAAAATGAATTGGATGTCTTCCAGCTCCAATCAATCCAGAAAGTCTTAAAATGCAATATGGTCGATTGCTGCTTAGCACTATTTTTTCGGCTAATCGAACCGGATGATTTTCGATGACATTCCCCTTTTCATCAACAATTGCATTGACTTCCTCATACACGCTTGTGGAACTTGTAAAAATAACTTTGGTGGTTTTGGAAAACTGATTCAACAACTCTTCTACTTGCTTTGCATAATTAGACGATTTTGATGGAGGAAAATTAACTATTACAATATCTGAATCTTTCGCATTATCATCTACCTTAAATTGATTTTCCACTGAATAAATGAATGCATGAATCCCCTTGGATCCTAAAGAGTCTAATTTTACTAATGAGGTAGTGGATCCATAGACACTGTATCCTTTAGAAATTAAATTTTCACTCAAGGGCAAGCCAAGCCAGCCACATCCTATCACCGTTATCTTCATAGAAACACAAAGTTAAGACACTTCAAACAACTCATATCAATAGGTTGAATTAAAACTAACATTCATCCCATAATCTCTGCGCCAAAACCCAATTATTTCTGAAAAAAACAGTAATTTCATCACTAAATTTTCATTTTAAGCAAAGCTCAGATTTAGTTTATTTATAACACTTTCGACATGAGTAATTTACAAATAAAAACCTTCGAAGAATACCAACAGAAATACGCAAAAAGTGTTCAAGATCCTGAAGGATTTTGGGCAGAAATTGCTGAAAATTTTCAATGGAAACGTAAGTGGGATCAAGTACTAGAATGGAATTTTGACGAGCCAAAAATTGAATGGTTTAAAGGAGCCACTTTAAATATTACGGAGAATGCTTTAGATCGACATTTGGCAGAACGAGGAGATAAAGTCGCCTTGATCTGGGAACCAAATGACCCTAAAGAAAAAAATATCAAGTACACCTATTCAGAACTACATTCAAAAGTTTGTCAATTTGCAAATGCACTTAAGGCTCGTGGAATTGTAAAAGGAGATCGTGTATGTATTTACATGCCGATGATTCCTGAATTGACAATCGCGGTTCTTGCTTGTGCTCGAATTGGTGCTATTCATTCCGTTATTTTCGCTGGATTTTCTGCAAGTGCCGTTGCGGATCGTGTCAATGATGCACAAGCAAAAATGATCATTACAGCTGATGGTTTAAATCGAGGGACAAAGCAAATTCCTCTGAAAAGGGTTATTGATGAAGCAATCGAAATGTGTAACTCAATAGAAAGTGTGATTGTATACAACTGTCTTGGTTGGGCTCCTTCTATGACAAAACAGCGGGACTTTTGGTGGCACGAATGTATTTTAAATGAATCAACTGATTGTCCAGCTGAAGAAATGGATGCAGAGGATATGCTTTTCATTTTATACACTTCTGGATCCACTGGCAAACCGAAAGGTGTTGTTCATACATGTGGCGGATATATGGTATATACTGCTTATACATTCCAAAATGTGTTTCAATACGAAGAGAAAGACATTTATTGGTGTACGGCAGATATTGGTTGGATAACAGGTCATTCTTACATCGTTTATGGTCCACTATTGTCGGGAGCAACAACTGTAATGTTTGAAGGAATTCCTACTTACCCAGATGCTGGAAGGTTCTGGCAAATCATCGACAAGCATGGAGTTAATCAATTCCTAACAGCTCCAACTGCAATACGTTCATTAATGGCGTACGGCGAAGAACATGTGTTATCCTATAGTTTAGATTCCCTGAAAGTACTAAGCTCTGTAGGTGAACCGATCAATGAGGAAGCTTGGAAATGGTATTATTTACATGTCGGAAAGGAAAAATGTCCAGTTGCAGATAGTTGGTGGCAAACCGAAACGGGTGGAATTATGATTTCAGGAATTGGTGGAATTTCTCCGATGAAACCAACATTTGCTGGATATCCAATGCCAGGCATTCAACCTGTTTTACTGGATCAAGAAGGAAAGGAAATAACGGAGCCAAATGTAGAAGGATATTTATGTATCAAAGCACCTTGGCCATCGATTATTCGCACCACTTATGGTGATCACGAAAGATGTCGCATTAATTATTTTTCACATTACAAAGGTTATTATTTCACAGGAGACGGTGCCAAACGTGATGAAAATGGCATGTATCGTATCATTGGAAGAATTGATGATGTGATTAACGTTTCTGGTCACCGATTTGGCACGGCCGAAATTGAAAATGCAATCAATACGAATAGTAATGTGATTGAATCGGCAGTTGTCGGTTATCCACATCCTGTAAAAGGACAATCCATCTATGCCTTTGTTGTACTGGACAAACCTAGCGATGATTTAGAGAATTCAAGAGGTGAAATCGTTGAATCGGTAGTGGCCCAAATAGGAAAAATTGCTTTGCCTGAAAAAATCCAATTCGTGACTGGACTTCCAAAAACGAGATCTGGTAAAATAATGAGAAGAATACTTCGAAAAGTTGCTGAAGGAGATACTTCCAATTTAGGTGATATTTCTAC
>Ga0209066_10007136_pt1 | contig 11162 bp, 11 predicted proteins | sample All_14_2_FD_187198 | JGI IMG/M metagenome (GOLD analysis project Ga0209066, IMG submission 187198) | Freshwater microbial communities in response to fracking from Pennsylvania, USA - Allegheny Zone_MetaG_DW_15 (SPAdes) (version 2) ... | reverse complement strand
CCGATAGGGCATGGCCATTCTGGCGTTGCCGCACAGGCGCGTCTCGTTGGCGATCAGGAAGTCCCAGTAGAGGGCGTTGAACGGGCAGGCGCCCTCGCCCGTCCGCGCCGCCGGGTCGTAGCGGCAGCCGCCGCAGTGGTCGCTCATGCGCTTGATGTAGGCCCCGCTGGCCGCATAGGGCTTCGACCCGACGATGCCGCCGTCGGCGAAGGTGGCCATGCCCCGGGTATTGGGCATCTCGACCCATTCATAGGCGTCGGCGAAGACGGTCATGTACCAGTTGTCCACCGCGTCCGGATGGACACCCAGCAGCATCATCAGGTTGCCGGTGACCATCAGCCGCTGGATGTGATGGGCGTAGGCGTGGTCGCGGGCGGCGATCACCGTCTCGCGCACGCAGACCATGTCGGTCTCGCCGCTCCAGAACAGCCAGGGCAGAGCGCGATCGGCCTCCAGCGCGTTGCGGCGCCCGTACTCGGGCATCTTCAGCCAGTAGACGCCGCGCACGAACTCCCGCCAGCCGAGGATCTGGCGGATGAAGCCCTCGACGGCGTTCAGCGGCGCCCGGCCGGCCCGCCACTCCGCCTCCGCGCGCTGGCAGACCTCCAGCGGGTCGAGCAGGCCCAGATTGATCGCGGTCGAGACCAGGCTGTGCCACAGGAACGGTTCGCCGCTGGCCATGGCGTCCTGCCAGTCGCCGAACAGCGGCAGCGCGTCGCGCAGGAAGTGCTCCAGCGCCTCGCCAGCCTGCGCCGCCGTGGTCGGCCAGCCGAAGGCGTCCAGGGTTCCGAAATGGTCGGGAAACAGGCGTTCGACGTCAGCGATGGCCTCCCGCGCGATGGCGTCCGGCGCGAACCGGCGCCGCCTTGGCGCGCGCAGCCCGGGCGGCAGCCGCTTGCGGTTCTCGGCGTCGAAGTTCCAGCGCCCGCCCGCAGGCTGATCGCCGTCCATCAGCAGGCCGGTGCGGCGGCGCATCTCGCGGTAGAACCACTCCATGCGCAGCGCCTTGCGGTCCAGCGCCCAGGCCTCGAAGTCGCTGTGGCTGCACAAGAAGCGGTCGTCGTCGCGGATCTCGACCGGGACCGCGCAGCGCGCCGCGAAGGCCGCCAGCGCGCTCTGCAGCCGCCATTCGCCGCATTCGGTCAGGACGACCCGCCCGAACGGCCCGGCCTCGGCCAGCGCCCGCTCCAGCTCGCCGGCGATCGACCCGGTCGACGCTGGATCGTCGATCCGGACGTAGCGGACGCGAAGACCGCGCGATTCGAGTTCCGCCGCGAACGAGCGCATCGCCGCGAAGGTCAGCGCGATCTTCTGCTTGTGATGGCGGACCCAGGTCGCCTCCTCCCGCACCTCGGCCAGCAGGATCAGGTCGGCGGGCGTCGCGTCGGCCAGCGAGGCGAGGCCGGGCGACAACTGATCCCCCAGAACGAGGCGAAGGGACGGGGCAGACTGGGACACACAGGCGCTTTCAGATATTCTGGGGTTGCGATCCGGTTACGGCTCACGATCTTGGCTGGATCAACACAGCCCGGCCTACGGGCGCCCGGATGCCTCCATGTCTTATTCCGCCAGCGTTCTCGACCTCATCGGGAACACCCCCCTCATCCGCCTTCAGGCCGCCAGCGAGGCGACCGGCTGCGAGATTCTGGGCAAGGCCGAGTTCCTCAACCCCGGCCAGTCGGTCAAGGACCGCGCCGCGCTGTGGATCATCCGGGACGCGGAGCGGCGCGGGCTGCTGCGGCCCGGCGGCCGCATCGTCGAGGGCACTGCGGGCAACACCGGCATCGGGCTGGCCATGGTCGCCTCGGCGCTGGGCTACCGCACCACCATCGTCATCCCGCGCACCCAGAGCCAGGAGAAGAAGGACGCCATCCGCCTGGCTGGCGCGGAGCTGCTCGAAGTCGACGCCGTCCCCTACTCCAACCCCGACAATTACGTCCGCTACTCCGGCCGTCTCGCCGAGGAGCTGGCCAGAACCGACCCGAACGGCGCGGTCTGGGCCAACCAGTTCGACAATGTCGCCAACCGCCAGGCGCATGAAGAGACCACCGGGCCGGAGATCTGGGACCAGACCGGCGGCAAGGTCGACGGCTTCATCTGCGCGGTCGGCTCCGGCGGCACCCTGGCGGGCGTCGCCGCGGCGCTGCGGTCCAGGAACCCTGCGGTGAAAATCGGCCTGGCCGACCCCTATGGCGCGGCCCTCTACCACTACTACGCCCACGGCGAGCTGAAGGCCGAGGGCTCCTCGATCAGCGAGGGCATCGGCCAGGGCCGCATCACCGCCAACCTCGAGGGCCTGGTGGTCGACCATCCGTTCCGGGTCTCCGACGAGGAGATGCTGACCACCGTCTTCGACCTGGCCGAGCACGAGGGCCTCGTTCTGGGCGGCTCGTCTGGCGTCAATGTCGCCGGCGCCGTGAAGCTGGCGCGCGAAATGGGGCCGGGCCACACCATCGTGACCATTTTGTGCGACTACGGTTCGCGCTATCAGTCGAAACTCTTCAATCCGGCGTTCCTGAAGGAGCGCGGCCTGCCCGTACCCGGGTGGCTTTCAGGGGAATAAAGGCATGTCCGATCCGCTCGTCTCCACCGCCTGGCTGGCTGACCACCTGGGCGCACCGGACGTACGGCTGATCGACGCCAGCTGGTACTTCCCGCAGGAGGGCAAGGACCCGCTGGAGCAGTTCAAGCTGGCTCACATCCCCGGCGCGGTGTTCTTCGACATCGACGAGATCGCCGACGACTCCTCGAACCTGCCGCACATGCTGCCAAGCCCGGTGAAGTTCGCCTCACGGGTCCGCAAGCTGGGACTGGGCGACGGCTCGCGCATGGTGGTCTACGACCAGCTGGGCCTGCGCTCGGCCGCCCGCGTCTGGTGGACCTTCCGGGCCATGGGTCACGAGGACGTGGTCGTGCTCGACGGCGGCCTGCCCAAGTGGATCGCCGAGGGCCGCCCGATCGCCGACGGCCCGCCGCAGCCGCGCGAGCGTCACTTCACCGTCCGCTACAGCAACGACCTGGTCCGGGACCTCGGCCAGGTGAAGCGCGCCCTGGCCTCGGGCAAGGAGCAGCTGGTCGACGCCCGCCCCGCCGGCCGCTTCACCGGCGAGCAGCCCGAGCCGCGCGAGGGCCTGCGCGGCGGCCACATGCCGGGCGCCTTCAGCGTACCCGCCTCGGAGATCCTGTCGCCGGACGGCACAGTGAAAAGCGCCGGGCAACTGAAGGAAATCTTTGAGAAATCGGGTGTTGATCTCACCCGCCCGATCATCACCACCTGCGGCTCGGGCATCACCGCCGCCATGCTGTCCCTGGCCCTGGCCCGCGTCGGCAAGGACCGCGTGCCGGTCTATGACGGCTCCTGGACCGAGTGGGGCGGCCGCCGGGACACCGACGTGGTCACGGGGGCGGCCTGACCGCCGCATAAGGGCCATGGACGAGGAAAGTCGCCTGATCCGCGCCGGCGCCGGCCGCAAGCCGACCGCGAAGACCGTCGCCCCGGCCATTCAGCGCGGCTCGACCGTGCTGCTGCCGAACGCGAAGGCGCTCTACGACGGCACCTTCGGCTACGGCCGCTCGGGCCTGAACGCCCAGCACGCGCTGTGCGAAGCGCTGTGCGAGCTGGAAGGGGCGCATGACGTCCAGCTGTTCCCTTCCGGCCTGGCCGCAATCACCGCCGCCCTGCTGGCCGTGCTGAAGGCCGGCGACCACATCCTGGTGGTCGATACGGTCTACAAGCCGGTGCGCCAGTTCTGCGACGCCGTCCTGACGCGGTTCGGCGTGGCGGTGGACTACTACGACGCCCGGCTGGACGCCGACGCCGTGCTGGCGCTGGCGACGCCGGCGACGCGGCTGATCCTCATGGAGTCGCCGGGCTCGCTGACTTTCGAGATGCAGGATGTCCCGGCCATCGCCGCCGCCGCCCGCGCGCGGGGCATCCTGACCCTGATCGACAACACCTGGGGCGCCGGCCTGCTGTTCAAGCCGCTGGCCCATGGCGTCGACCTCAGCGTCCAGGCCCTGACCAAGTACGTCTGTGGCCACTCCGACGTCTTCATGGGATCGGTCGCCGTCGCCGACGCCAGACAGGCCGCGGCGATGCAGGATGCGGTCCACGAACACGGCTGGGCGGTGACCGGCGACGACGCCTATCAGGCCCTGCGCGGCCTGCGCACCCTGGCGGTGCGGATGGCCCGGCACGGCGAGAACGGCCTGGCCGTCGCCCGTTGGCTGCAGGACCAACCGCAGGTCCTTCGGGTGATCCACCCCGCCCTTCCCGGCGCCCCGGGGCACGCCCTGTGGCAGCGCGACTACAGCGGCGCCTGTGGCCTGTTCGGCGTGGTGCTGCGGCCCGGGCCGGAAAAGGCGGTGGAGGCCTTCCTCGACGCCCTGACGCTGTTTGGCCTCGGCTTCTCCTGGGGCGGCTTCGAGAGCCTGGCCATCAACTGCGACCCGCAGTTCAAGCGGCGCAAGGTCCCCGTCGACTACGGCGGCCCGGTGATCCGCCTGCACGTCGGCCTGGAGAGCCCGACCGACCTGATCGCCGATCTGAAGGCCGGGCTCGACGCCTTCTCCGCGGCCTGACCTGAAAGGACGGGCCTGCCCCGGATCATCCGGGACAGGCCCTAAAACCGGCGCACAGGAAGGGCGGCGACGGCGACGAGAAGCCAGGCGATGGCCAGTTCGACGATCAACTTGCTGGTCTGGGCCACGACCAGCCCCTGGCTAGCCGCGCGGGCTGCGCCGTCGGGATCGAGGATGCCGCCGACGCTGCCGAGACCGCAGATGTCCCAGGTGGCCAGCGCGAAGAAGAAGTAGCCGGCGATGCGCCAGTGGTCGCGCGAGCTGGCGAAGAACGTTCCGTCCCTCGTGGCGTTGGCGCGCGCGCTCCAGAAGACGGCGATGATCGTGGCCATGATGAGCACGCCGGTCGACGCGAAGAAGGCCGTGTAGGGCCCGGGCAGGCCTGGAATAGCCCAGAGCCCGATCCAGACCGCGCCGCAGGCCAGAAATCCGCGTCGAAAGCCCCTGACGGCGTCGCCCTGCGCGCGCAAGGCTGCGTAGGCGACGCAGAGCGCCCCCACATGGAACGACAGCATCCAGGCGATGGTCCGCGTCGCACCCCAGATCAGCGCCGCCCCGCCCACTTCGCCGCCGGCGGCATCCTGCGCCAGGAAGCGGCGATAGCCAGGCAACACCAGCCAGTTGCCGGCGACACAGTAGGCCAGCAATGCGATCCCGATCAGGAGCCACAGGCGGCCCGCCTGCGACGGCCTGCCGCTTCCGTTGGCCATGGTCATGGTCGGCCCTCCCTGGTCAGCCGGACAATCCGTCCTCGATCCTGCGCAGAAGCCCGCGCAGCGTGTCCCTTTCCGGCGCGGACAACGGCGTGAGCAGGCTCGCCATCTGCTGGAAGACCTCCGGTGCGACGACGGCCGCGAGTTCACGTCCACGATCCGTCAACGCGACGGCCTTGCGGCGACGGTCAGCGCCCTCAGCCGGGGCAAAGACGATCAGGCCGTCGCGAACCATGCCGCTGACCAGGCCGGTGACGGTCGCCCGCGTAACCCCCAGCCTGTCGGCGATTTCCGATGGGGCCAGCGGCGCGGCCCGGGCCTGAAGGGTCATCATCAACGCGTAGCGGCCGGGCGACAGGCCGTGCATCGCGAACTGCTCGGCGAACGATCCGAGCAGCGTCTTGGCCAGACGCAACAGGTCCTGCGCGACGACGATGTCGGTCGGATCGATGTCCGAACGGGGAAGCCGCGCCAGGACCTCAAGGGCCGGTGTGTCGCTGAACTCCAGATCGGACATCGGTTATCGCCCACAAGTTAGCGCCCTAATGATTAGCCCCCTAATTATTTGAACGCAAGTCACCGGCGATCGGGATCAGCAAAGGGACAAAGACGGCTGGCGACCCCAGCAGGACTCGAACCTGCAACCGTCCGCTTAGAAGGCGGATGCTCTATCCGGTTGAGCTATGGGGTCCGCGTCACGCGGAAACTCTAGTGCGTCCAGGGCTGTTTGCGGCCGGCGGCGAAGTTGTCGGCGTAGGCCTTGATGATCTTCTTCGGCTCATGCGGCTCGACCAGCCGGAAGGCGATGCCGTGGCGCTGGGCATAGGCGACGGCTTCTTCCCGCGTCTCGAAGCTCAGCCGGACCTGGCCGTTCATGTCGGTGGACTGGGTCCAGCCGGTCAGCGGATCGACGCGCTTGGCCGCGGCGGGCTCGAACTCGAGCAGCCAGTCTCTGGTCTTGGCCTTGCCGGACTGCATGGCGGTCTTGGCCGGGCGGTAGATGCGGGCGAGCATGAAGAGCCTCTCCGTTCGATCGTTTCCGTGGTCGGGGCGAGAGGATTCGAACCTCCGACCCTCTGGTCCCAAACCAGATGCGCTACCAGGCTGCGCCACACCCCGCTTCACGGAAGCGCGCTCTTTGCCATGCGTCGCGCCGCGCCGCAATGAAGGCGTCCGTCAGACCTTCAGTCTGGGCACCTGGCTCGCCATCCCCGACCGCATGACCGCGGCCATGGGGGCGGGATCATAGTCCGGAGGGAGGATGTCGACGATCAGGTGATGCCGGTCGCGATCGCCGCCGTGCCGCACCTCGTGGAACATCTGGTTGTTCAGTTCGAAAGCCTGCCCGGCCTCGAACCGGAACGGCCTGTCGTCGATGAAGAAGGTCACCTCGGGCCAGGTGATCAACGGCACATGCACCCGGTGGCTGGCGCGCAGCAGCGGCGAGATGTCCTGATGGCGCGCGATGTGCCCGCCGGGAATCAGTTTGGCGAGCTGACACCGTACGACCACGCCGCCCGGCGCGTAGAGGGCCAGGATCTCGTTCAGGATGGGCAGCACCACCGGGCTGAACCAGTCCCAGCCCGCCCGGCGCAGCACGTCGTCCTGGGTGATGCGCCGGTCGTGCGGCATGTAGAGGGCGTTGGTGTAGTAGAGATAGATCGACTGGGTCGGCCGCGCGCCCGTCAGCGCCTGGCGCAGGTCTTCCTCCCCATCCCAGAGCGCGTCATCAACCCTGGCCAGCCGTTCCAGCAGCGGTTGGATGTTGACTTGCTTGAGGAAGCGGTGCGTTTTCCCGAAATCCATGACGCCCATTCTGATGAACCGCGCCCCGCAAGTACAGTAGATCGGTTCGGGAGAGTTCTCGCCCGTGATTATCTCCCACCGTCACCGGTTCATGTTCTTCGCGATCCCGAAAACCGGCACCCACGCGATCCGCTTCGCCCTGCGCGAGCACATGGGAGAGACCGACGAGGAGCAGGTGCGGCTGTTCGTCCAGAAGGCCCTGCCCCACCCCGATATCGCCCGGCTGGGCCATGGCCACATCCGCTGGGACGAGATCCGCTCAGTCGTGAGCCCTGAGGTCTGGAGCGGCTACTTCAAGTTCGCGATCGTCCGCAATCCCTGGGAGCGCTTTCTGTCCTACTGCGTCTTCACGCACCGGGACGGAGACTGGTTCACGCGGGACCCGCGCGGAACGATGGCGCGTGTGCTCGACGAGCCGGGCCATCGGCAGAGAATTGTCTTCCAGCCCCAGCACCGCTTCATCTGCGACGCCGCAGGCCAACCGATGGTCGATTTCGTCGGTCGACAGGAGACCCTGCAGGAGTCGTACGACACCATCTGCGCGCGGATAGGCCTGCCGACCACGGCGCTGCAGCGAATCAACGCCACGACGCACGGGCCCTGGCGCGACTACTTCGATGACGAACTTCGGGACCGTGTCGCCACGCTCTATGCCCAGGACATCAAGGCGTTCGGCTACAGCTTCGAAGAGTCGGCCTGACTGTCGTCGACCTTCTTGCGCATCGGCTTGAACACGCCCGATCCGCGCAGGATGTCCTTCTCGCCGATGTAGATGCGGCCCTCGACGAACACCAGGTCGCGGGTCTGGCGGGTGACCTTTCCCTCGCCGTAGACCCACTCCCCGGCCCGGGCCATCGACAGGAAGTCCAGCGACAGGTGGATGGTCACCGACATGCCGCCGGTGACGCGGCCGACGGCCCCGGCCACCACGCCGTCGAAGAAGGTCGACAGCATGCCGCCGTGGACAATCCCCATGCTGTTGCAGTGGCGCGGCAGCACGAAGAAGGCGTGGACCAGCCCGCCCTCGTCCGTGCGCCTGTGGAACATCGGGCCGTTGTGGGTGGTGTAAGGTCCTCGGCTACTGGGTGCGAAGCCTTCCGGCGGGGCCGGAACCTCCGAAACGGTCACTGGCCGAACATCCGGTGGTGGACGCGGTCTCCCGGCTTGATGCCCAGCTCTGCCGCCTTGCCGCCATAGATCTCCAGCACGCCGATGGCCGGTCCCTCCGACGGCAGCGGCGACTCATCGAACGGCCGGGCGTTGGCCTGGATCGACACGATGCGTCCGTCCGCGCCGATGTAGATGATGTCCAGCGGCATGTAGGTGTTGCGCATCCAGAAGGCCTGCGGCCTGGCGCGCGGGAAGATGAACAGCATGCCGTGCCTGTCCGGCATCGAGGTGCGATACATCAGGCCATGCTGGCGCTCGGCGTCGTCGTCGGCGATCTCGACCCGGTAGTCCAGCCGGCCCGTGGCGGTCTCGATCCACAGCGGCTCGGTGACGAAGTCCGGCGAGGTGGCGTGCGGGGCGTTGATGTCGACCTTGGTGGCCTGAGCCGCCGCGGCGCCTTCGCCGGCCGTGCAGGCGCTGGCCCCCAGGCTCGCCCCAAGCAGAACCGCCGCCAGGACCAGCGACCGGCGGACGTAACGCATCATCCAGCTCAAGGCTTTACTCCGGTTCGATCCCGGTCCCGTCAGGACGCCGAGATCTCGGCCACCACAAGACCCTTGGGCCCCTCGGCGAAGCGCACCATCACGCCATCGCCGGGCTGCAGGTCGTCGAGGCCGCTGCGACGCAGCGTCTCGATGTGGACGAAGATATCGCCGGGTTCAGCGTCGCGCACCACGAAACCGTATCCTTTGGTGCGGTTGAACCATTTGACGGTGCAGTGCTCGAGCGGACCGTCGGTCCGCGTCGGACCGCGGCGGGCGGAATCCTGGCGCGGCGGGGCGCTGAAGCGATCGCGATCACGCGAAAACCCGCCATGACCCTGATCGTCGAACCGGCGCGGCGCCCGCTCCATGGGCGGCGGCGCTGAGGCCTCGTCCAGGTCGACCACCTCCGACACCTGCCAGCCCTTGGGCCGGCGAACGACGTCACAGACTATGACCGCGCCTTCGAGCGCCGACTCGCGGCCAGCCGTACGCAACGACGTGATATGTAGCAGGACGTCCTTGAGCCCCGTCTGGGACGGATCGTCCGGCACAATGAAGCCGTAGCCCTTGCCCGCGTCGAACCACTTGACGCGACCCGCGATGCGCACAGATTCCTCGTGCGCCTCCGGTCCCTCGAAATCGAAACCTGACATTCGCCCCTCTGCCCCGTCCCAAGTCCTTTCTGGACGAGAACTTAAGTATAACACTGTTCTCGTAGAAAGAGAGCCGTCAAGCCAAGAGTTCGCGCGCAAGAGGTACAGAGGCGCCTAACGCGACGATTGGTCGCGGTACGGACGGTTGATTCTCTGGGGGGAGAAACCTCGCGATGGTACGCCCTAGGGGAGTCGAACCCCTCTTACCAGATTGAAAATCTGGGGTCCTAACCGATAGACGAAGGGCGCCCGGTCGCGAGGAAGCGGCTGTATATTCGCGACTCCCGGCAGGCGCAAGCCCCTCTGGTCGAAGTCCGTCGACCTTTTTCAGCCCGCCGCCATACGGGGGTCAGCGGCGTCCTCGATCTCGAGTTCGACGCTCTCGCGACCTTGCCAGTCATCGGGCTTCAGGCGACCGACGACATGCAGCCCGGCGCCGCCGGCCATGATCCTGTCCCCCAGCTCGGTCTCGCCGGCCCGCCAGGCCACGGCTTTCAGTCGTCCGCCCGAGGCGTCGGTCAGTGTGCAGCGCACATGGCCGCCCTTCAGCATCATCGGGCGTTCGACGCGGGCGTCGGCGACCGCGAACATAGGCTCGGGATTGCCCGGCCCGAACGGCGCCAGCCGCTGAAAGTCGGTCCACAGTCCGCGCGTCGCGCCGCTTGGGCTGACCAGGGCGTCGATCTCCACCGCGTCGGCCGCAGCGGCGTCGATCATCTCGGCCGCCAGCTGCTCGCAGAGGAAGGCGCGCAGCTCCGGGATGCCCGAGGGGCGAACGGTCAGGCCGGCGGCCATGGCGTGCCCGCCTCCGGCCAGCAACAGCCCCTCGTCGAACGCCGCCTGCACGGCGCGGCCCAGGTTGACGCCCGGCTGGGAGCGCCCCGACCCCTTGCCGGTGTCGGAGGGCCGGTCGATGCCGATGACGATCACCGGCTTGCGGTAGCGTTCCCGCAGACGGGCGGCGGCGATGCCGACCACGCCGGGGTGCCAGCCATCGCCGGCGACCACCAGCACCGGCGCGTCCGGATCCTGGTTGCTGTCGTTTTCAATGAAGGCCACGGCCTGGTCGATGACGTCCTTCTCGACCTCCTTGCGGGAGGCGTTGAGCGCGTCGAGCTCGGCGGCCAGCTCCGCGGCCTCGGCCGGATCGTCGGTGGAGAGCAGGCGGGCGCCCAGGTCGGACCGGCCGATCCGGCCGCCGGCGTTGATGCGGGGACCCAGGATGAAGCCCGCGTGGAACGAGGTCGCCGGCCCCTGCCCCTTGGCGACGTCGAGCAGCGCCTTCAGGCCCGGGTTGGCCCAGCCTGACATCACCTTCAGCCCCTGCGAGGCGATGGCGCGGTTGAACCCGGTCAGCGAGGTGACGTCGCAGAAGGCGCCCATGGCGGCCAGGTCGAGCCACTGGCGGATGTCGGGCTCGGGTCTGGTCGCGAACAGGCCGCGCTTGCGGGCTTCGCGGTTGAGGGCGGCCAGCAACACGAACGTGACGCCGGCGGCGGCCAGATGGCCCTGGCCGGAGGTGTCGTCGGGCCGATTGGGATTGACCAGGGCGGCGGCGGGCGGCGGCTCGCCGCGCATCAGGTGGTGGTCGACGACAACCACGTCCAGGCCCATGTCCCGCGCGGCCACCAGGGCGTCGTGGGCGGCCGCGCCGCAGTCGACGGTGATGACCAGCTCGGCGCCCTGTTCCTTCAGCCGGCGGAAGGCTGCGGGGCTGGGGCCGTAGCCCTCGATGATCCGGTCGGGAACGTATA
>Ga0209066_10007134_pt1 | contig 11164 bp, 12 predicted proteins | sample All_14_2_FD_187198 | JGI IMG/M metagenome (GOLD analysis project Ga0209066, IMG submission 187198) | Freshwater microbial communities in response to fracking from Pennsylvania, USA - Allegheny Zone_MetaG_DW_15 (SPAdes) (version 2) ... | reverse complement strand
AAGCTGCTGCTCGACCCACCGGGTGAAGCTCGCCCCATTGATCGGCTGGTCGAACACGAAGGGCGCATCGATCCGGTCGCAGCGCAGGGCGGCGATGAAGGTCATCGTCTTCCAGTGCCCGTAAGGTGCCTTGGCGTGGAGCCGCTGGCCGACCGGCGCCCAAACCCCGCAGCGGAGCCATGTTCGTCTTGGCCCAGGTCTCGTCAACGACACGCTGCCCGCGCCTGCTCTCGCATCACAGCGTAGTCGCTCAGCATCTCGCGCCAATGGCCGAGATGCCTTCGACGGGTTCGCCCAGTTCGAACGTGAAGTCACCGCCGAGCGCATCCGCGACAAGGTCCGCGCCTCCCGCATGAAGGGCATGTGGATGGGCGGCTACGTCCCGCTCGGGTACGATGTGAAGGACCGCAAGCTCGTGGTGAACGAAGACGAGGCCGCCACCCTGCGGGGTATCTTCGAACGGTTCGTCGAGGTCGGCTCAGCGACCGTGCTGGCCCGCGAACTGCGCCGCAAAGGCCTCCACAGCAAGCAGGGCACCCTGGTCGACAAGGGATATCTCTACAGGGTGCTGACGAACCGCGTCTATCGCGGCGAAGCCGTTCACAAGGGCAAGGCCTGGCCCGGCGAGCATCAGGCCATCATCGACGGGCAGCTGTGGGATCGGGTCCATGCCATCTTGCGGCAGAACCCGCGAAAGCGCGCCAACAACACTCGCGCGCAGGCGCCTGCGTTGCTCAAGGGGCTGATCTTTACCGCCACCGGCACCGCCATGACCCCGAGCAGCACGAAGAAGGGCGCGCGGCGATACCGCTACTACGTCTCGATGGACGTCATCAAGAATCGAGAACCCCGCGATGAGGGCATCCCGCGACGCCTGTCCGCCGACCTCGTGGAAACAGCCGTGGTGACCGAGTTGCGGCGGGTGATGCGCGCGCCCTCGATCACGGCACAGGTCATCGTCCACTTGGCGCGCGAGGGTCACGCCTTCGCCGAAGCCGACGTGATCTCTGGGCTGCAGACGTTCGAGGACGTCTGGGGCCAGCTGTTCCCTGCAGAGCAGACCCGCATCGTGCAGTTGCTGGTGCGCCGGGTCACCGTGACGTCCGAGGGGCTGGTGATCGATCTCCGGACCGACGGCGTCTCGGGCGTCATGCGCGACATGATAGCCCCACGAAAAAGGGTGGCGGCGGAATGATCAGTCCTGACGAGTCCCTCCAGATCTTCGTGCCGCTCAAGGTCCGCAAGCAGAACGGGCGGCCGAAAATCATGCCGCCCGCTGACTACTTGCCCAGCGAAGACCGGACACAGGATCCGCATATCCTGCGCGCCATTGGCCGGGCGTGGGGCTGGCGGCAGCGCATGGAAGCTGGCGAGTTCAACACGGTCAGCGATCTGGCGAAAGCCGTGGGGCTTGCCGAACGCCATGTCAGCCGACAGCTGCGGCTCGCCTATCTCGCACCGGGGGTCCTCAAGCGACTGGTCTACAAGCGCGAGGGGCCCGCCGTGACCCTGCTGAAACTGACCGATGTCGCGGCCTTGCCGTGGCACGAACAGCCGAAGCGGGTGTTCGACTGAACCGCGATCGCTTCATCGTCCGGCTCCTTCGTCAGACGGACTCTACTCAAATCCGGAGGAAAATCGCAGGGGCAGGTCAATCTCGGTCGAATAAAATCAATGCTTTAGCGTTTTATCTGTCGAACTTTGGCACCGTCCCCAGTGGCGGTCCTCGCCCGGGCATTCACCCTGCGCAACCGCGACCGAGATCGTCGCCTTGTGGGCATCAAGCCCGATGAACGTGCTATCTTGCATGTGGTCTCTCCCCCATTCCCGAGGCTCGGCGCCAGCCAATCGGACGCACCTTCGGACGGAGAATGCCGCGGGAGACGTCACAGACCCAGTCAGCTCATTTCGCGATGATGGGGTCTGAGGATCAGCTCAGGGCGCAAAATGTCCCAATGCTGTCTTCAACGTTTGCCGTAGAACATCTGCCTTGGCCCCCGAGCCTGAAATCTTGGTCGGAACAGCTTCTCCCTTGGGGTAGGTGCGCCGGACCGGCACCTGACAGACCCTGAAGCCCAACTGTCCTGCCCGCACTGTGAGGTAGAATAGCAGTTCGTATTTCTGAAACACGTCGCGGAAGGGACGAACCCTTTCATCCAACAGATACCGCACCGAGTATCCCCGAAATCCGTTCGTTGTATCGGTAAACCAGTGACGGCCCGTTACGCTGAGCAACGGCGCATGAATCAGCCTATTGCCAATGGTGCGTTCAAGCGGCGTGTTTTCGGCCGATCCGCCTTTGACATAGCGCGAGCCCTGCACATAGTCGCAGCCGCCTTCAAGCTTATCCAGAAATAGGCGGATGGCCCCGACGCCGTCCTTGCCATTGCCATCGATGGTCACGATACCCGTATATCCCTGCAGAATACACCAAGCATAGGCCATTCGCAGCTGGGCCGAGAGCTTGCCAGGCCCAATCTTCGTCAACACGGCGCGCACTCCGACCTTTCGCACAAAGTCCTCAGCCAATGAGCCGTCGACTGAACCGCCGTCAGCCACGATCACGTCAATCGGCAGGTTCTCCTGCTGGATCCGGCGCAGCTGCCCACGGATCCTATCACCTTCGTTTATGACCGGGATCACCAAGGCAAAGCGGTAAGATTTTGGCGCAAATACATCTTCGCGGCTTGTAGGCACCTGCCAAGATGACGTATCGAACTGCGGCAATTTAGTGTCTGTCGTGTCAGCGGGAGAAGTATGGGTCATGGCCTGTTTCCTTTGCTGGCGGCCTCGAGCGGCGACGCAGGGCGAAAGACGAAGAGTTTGTTGAGCAAGTAACTCATGGCGAACGACAGGACTGTGGCCAGAAGCAGAATGACAAGGTGGTTTTGGCCCGCGTTCAGGACCTGCGACAGGCTATAGACCACGACCAGCCGGGTAGCCAAGGTTGCGCCTAGCGCACCGCCGTAACGCAGCATCCGGCGCAGGGGCATATGGTGCTCGACTTGTTGGAAGGTCCAGAATGCGTGCAGCAGATAGTTGAAGACGGCCCCGGTGGCAAAGCCCATTGCAGCGGCTAGAACAAGATCGAGCCCCAACGCCGCTGAAAGACCCCAAGCCACTGAGATGTCCACGACCAGCCCCGTCACGGCGACGGCGGCGAATCGCAGGAACTCGGCACATTTGCCTGTCAGGCGGGCCTGTTTCATTGCTGCGGCCTCATGCTGGGACCCTTGGCAGAAGATGCCGCAGATCCGCGGCGGCCCAAGCCGGATTGCTGGTGCGGATCAGTTCGAACAGATCGTAAATATTGTCGATCTTGCCACCCAGGATCGACACGATGCGACTGGTGTCGGGGCTGCGCTGAAACAGGATCGGACGGCCATCGTCCTGTTCGTTCTTCAGCAACACGGTCTTGACATCGAACAGCGACTTCCGGATTTTTAGATTGGCTAGGCAGGGCATGTAGCGCTGTGCGTCGACCTTCATCTGATAGGACCGGCTGGGTCCGCGATAGGCCTGCGCGACGGCGTAGGGTGGAAGAGTGCCTGGAGTGTCAATCCAGTTCAGATGCGGCGTATAACGAACATGGGTCAGCGAATAAAGCTGTTCCGCCGGATAAGGCATCACCGAAAAGAACGGCCCGTCCATCAGCGTGACCGCCAGTCCATCAAGCTCTGGCGGGACCTCGGCCAGCACGATTTCGGCCAACTCATGCTTGAGGTGCGCTTCCGGTAGCCCGGCCTTGCGTAGAATCTGGTTCACATGGCCATATGTAACGTTGAAGACAGTTGCGGCCCGTAACTCTTGTCCGTTGGAGAGCCCGATGGTGACGCCGTGTTCGTCCTCGGACAAGGTGGTTACCTCGGTATTGAGACGCAGGTTCATATTGAGCGCGTCCATCCGTGTCATCAACTCCGTGCGCAGGATGGAATAGTCAAAGGCACTTTCGTTGCAGTCAAAGACCGCCTCAACCAGACTAGGGTTAAACAATGCCGACTGGCTGGCCGACGCCTTCGAAATCGGTGCACCCATTTCATGGAACATCCGCCAGAATCTGGCAACCGGCACTCGCGATCCATGCCGCGCCACGCCGTAGAGCATGCGGAAATCCGACACCACCGCATCAGGGAATTCCTCAATAAAGCGGCGGTGCAGGACCATAGATTTGACGGCGGTCAGCATACTGCGGGGATAGTGGAATCCGGTATGGACGCGAGCCTGATTGACCCGGCTGGCACGGGTCATGATCTGATCATCCGCCTCGATGATGGCGATGCTGTCGGTGATCGACCTCAGGCAAAGCGCCAGACAGCAGCCGTAAAAACCGCCGCCGATGATGAGAAAGTCCACGTCGTTGCGCTTTGTCGCGCGGCCTGCCGTCATCTGAGTTGGCCCAGCACGATGCGCGGGGTCTGGGCTTCCTCACGTCCGCTTGTATCATAATCAACGTTCAGTTCCGTCATCACGTCGCTGAACAGATCCACCGTGCTACTTTCGCCGATCACATCGAGGCCCACGTCCGGCGAGACGAGGTCGATGATCATCTGAAGGCCGCTTGTTAGGCAAAAGACGGCCAACCCCAGAAACGCCGCGGTCCCGCCAAGCAGAAGCGAGGTTGTGATCCACCCCGGCTGGATCTTTTCAGCAAATGTCCAGATGCCGAAAACATAGCATACGAACAGCATTGACACGAAGGCGACAAGCGCCGAGAGGATCGACAGATAGCCTAGGATGCGGGGGGCCAAATTAAACATGAGCTTCTGGATCAGCGAAAGCCGCCCTCCCATGCCGCGCAAACCGCGCCGCTCCAGCACCTTCTCTTCGGGCATGAGCGTCACGCTGACCCTCACCGAAGCATCGCGCGGCGCGAACCTCAGGGCTAGATCCTTATCTGATCGGGCAGCCAGCATGTCGAGAATTGACCGGGGGTAGACGGCCGTCTGCATGTCACGGGTCGAGACGTGAAACCCGCTGGCCTTGCCCAAAGCCCGGATAGCTGGATCAAGCAGACTGCCCCTGCGGCGCCGGCCGATGACCAGGCTCGACTCGGCTACCGAGGTCTCGATCATCGCCACCAGATCCAGACCTGCGGCCTCGGGGCCCGTCGTCATGGCAAGAACATCGCCGATGGCCTGAGAGGCCAGAACGAACCGTCTGCGGTAGGTCGATGTGCCCGCCCGCACCTTGAGCAGCCGCAAGTTGGGCACGATGTCAAAGAGCGGAGCAAGTTCCGCAGCCTCTTCCGCATCAGCGACCACTAGAATTTCCCAGTAGCGGAAATGCGCATCGATCTGCCGTGAGAGGTGCCGAAGGTCGCGGAACCCATCCGCTGTTGGGTTGACCTTGGTCAGGCCAACAGAGACGAGCACATCTTCGCGCAGCTTCGCAGCGAGCAGCCCCTGTTTCTGGTTCATTACGCCGCCCCTTCTGCTTTTGCCATCTGGCGGGCCTGCTGCAGCCGGCCGGCTGCCGCCATCATCGCCTCAATGGGCGCATCGGCGGTCGACTTCATTTCGACCGATACGGCGCGATCATATCCCGAGACGTGCAGCGCACGCAGCACCATTGCCGCCTGCGCGGCGTCGGCAGGGGCAGGTGCCAACTGGGGTTCACTGAAATGCACGTGGGACAGCAGGTCGCCTGCGCTTGTGATCAGCGCGGACGTCTGGTCGAAGGCGTTGTTGATCTGCATGGCCCCAACATCGAGAATGAAGCGCACGGCCGGGTGATCGACGATGCGCACGAAGTCGAGCGCCTGGTCGCCGTGAGTGAGAAAGTTAGTGCCATAGACCGCTGGGTTCGCCTCCATGGCGATCACGGTGCCTTCGGATTGAGCCAAGTCGCCGAGACGGGCAAAGAAGTCGGCTGCTTTGTCGCGCGCCTCTTGCGGGTCCATGCCGCTCGGCACGACACGCTGTCGGGGTGACCCGAAGACAAGGTTTGGAATCCGCGCCCGACCCGCCAGACGTATGGCCCGATGCATTCCGGTCTCTAAGCGCTGAAGGGCGACGGAATCTTCGAACAGCGCCGCCCCGTCGACACCAAAGAGCAGAGACTGCATCGACACCAGCGTAAGACCCGAATGCGCGATCTCGCCGACGGCGCGCTCATATACAGGGGGGGCCGGGTTAAATGGGTCCTCTGCGTCAAAGAAGAACAGGCCGGGCGCGATTTCTAGCCCGTCAAAACCGTTTGCGGCAAGCCACTCATAGGCGACAATGCGATCTTTGGCTGGCCAAGCGATGTTGGAGACGGAATAAATCATGCCGCGCTCCTCTGGGCGTCGGCAAACGCAGTCACCCGAGCCATGACCTGCTCTACATTCTCGAGATAAGGGCCAGTGCGGCCGCGCAGTCCCGCATGCAGGGTCCGCATATCCTCGTAGTGCAGCCGCGCATCAGTGTGCGGCATTTCGCGGCCCGTGACGGCGCGATGGATCTGTGCTGCGGCGACCGGCTCGGTGGCCAGATGCAACACACGGATCCCGTCAGCCGAGGCGGCCTCAATATCCTCCCACAGCCGGTCCACGCCGTAGTATTGGAACATACTGTTAGGATTGGTAAACTGCACGGCAGTAAGGGAGTGTTGGCCAAGACTTTCTTCGATGCAGGCTTGTGCGCCGCTCTGGCGCAGGGCGGTGCGATCCAAGATGAACATGCCGTTCTGCTCGTTCAAGCTGTAAACTTGCTGAAGTATCGCGGCGCTCGGTTTGGAAACCACGCACAATGCCTGCTCCATCATTGTAGCGTTCAGCATTGAAGGCACCGGGTTCAACAGGTCAAATAGGAAGTTCTTCTTCAGACCGGAACCGAACAACGCAGGGAGCCGCAGGATCAGCGTGTTTTCGAAATGCCCGGCGCAGAAGGCTTCGAGAAGCCGGCGGTGGCGTCCGTAGGCCAGCTTGGTTTGAAACGCCTCGGTTGCTTCGTCATCTCCTCCTGAAAAATCGGCAAGAACCGCAATGGAGGAGATCAGCACAAAGCGCCGTGCGCGGATGCCGGAAATTTTGCGGCACAGGGTCTCAATCTGCTGCAGATCTTGTTCGGGAAAAGCATTGGCTTGAAACATAGAACCAGGCGCGGCGGCACAGACGAGGGTGTCGAATGCATAGCCCGCGCTCTCGTCTATATTTCGAGAATTAAACCGGCCAGCAAAGCTATGCTGTCGTGACAGATTTCCCCCGACGAAGCCAGAGTATCCGATGATACCATCAATACTCATATTTGGAAGCCCTCTCGCTGATCTTGGAAATGCACCGGCAGTTGCCCCGTCACGGCAGTATTGCGGTCTGAGAGCCCAACCGAAAATTAAGTTGAGTGATTTCAGTGGCTTGTGATTCTCTGTGGTTTGTAAGGACTACGGAGGATCAGATGGCCTAGACTGAAATCACTCGGGAGTACTATGACCGCAGACACCTGCGCTATGCAAGCGACCGCACGGACGAGGAGTGGGCGTTGATCGAACCGTTCATGCCTGTGCCGCACAAGGTCGGTCGACCTCGCAAATGGCCGATGCGCGAGATATGGAACGCCATCCACTATATCGCGGCGGCGGGCTGCCAATGGGCGATGCTGCCGAAAGACTTTCCGCCCTTTACGACGGTTCAGCACTATTTCTACCGGCTGCGCGACAGCGGCGTGTTCGACATCATCAACGAAACGCTGGTGATGTCCGCACGCCTTCTGTCCGGACGGACGGCAGGGCCGACAGCCGGCGTGATCGACAGCCAAAGCGTGAAAACCACGGAAAGCGGCGGGCCACGCGGCTATGATGCCGGCAAGAAGATCAAGGGCCGCAAGCGCCATATCCTCACCGATACGCAAGGCAACATGCTGGGCGCCATCACGCATCCCGCCGACATTCAGGATCGCGATGGCGCACCGGGCGTCATCGCCGACACCATGGAGAGCTTCCCCACGCTCGCTCATCTGTTCGCCGACGGCGGCTATGGAGGCGACAAGCTGGAAAACGCCTTGCAGAACATGGATGGGCCGACCATCGAGATCGTCAAGCGGCCCAATGGGGCAACGGGCTTCGTCGTCATCGCCCGCCGCTGGGTCGTCGAGCGCACCTTTGCCTGGCTCGGCCGCTGCCGCCGTCTCGCCAGGGACTGGGAAGCAACCATCGCATCGTCCGATGCATGGCTCCTGATCGCCTCCATCCGACGCACCACAAGGATCATCGCAAGGGCTTGAAATCAATGGGTATTAATTTTGAGTCCGACTCTGAGGGCAGGTTACACTCATTGCGAAAACTTTCTTACCGCTCAGCTCCAAGAAATATTCGCAGCCCCTCTCCGACAGAGCCTCTAGCAAGCTTGTGTAACGTGGGTCCCCACCGTGCGCACTGGAATTCCAATCGACGTGAGTTGCAATAATGTGGAACGGAGCCCGTGTAGGGGCCTTGTCGATAACGTAATCGGCGTAACCCCTGTAGTTTCTTAGAATCCTGAAAGTTACGGCCATACGCGCCCCGCCACCCGGCTCGGCAACATGCTCCATTACGTCCGCAGCGATGGCGTCATAGTCTTGCGACAAATAATCTTCAGAAAGGTAAACAGGATCCACCTTCCCACTCTCAAGGTTCAATTCACCGAAATACTGGTGCTGCCCAACTTGAAATCCGGATTTCTCCATAAAGACCTTAAGGGCCCCCCCTCCGTTATAAAGCACAATGTTCGAGGAATCGGCAGCCTTCAACCAGGAGATAAGCTTGTCGTTGTCGGTATGATTTTTATCTCGAGACAGCAACTCGGGAAGAGAGCTAGCGAAATTTGCCGCCAGTGCCGCGACCAGAATGCCGCCAGAAATTCGTCTCCTAAAGTCGATCCTGCCACCCAAGGCCAACCTTGCAGCCAATCCTGCTGCCATCGAAAAAATTCCGGCTGTCCAAGCGATGTGACGGGGCGAGATGGCAGGATATTTTCCAAGCGCGGCCAGAAGACAGAACACGGCATAAAGACTTATAGCGAAGGCAAGCAATCTCCTTGCCTCGGAACTTGTGCGGCTGTGGAACAGGAGGACGGCAAAAATTACGCCAACAATGAACACCCCAAGAAAACCATACCCCCTGACGATCGACCTCGTGAATTTTAGAACGGCCCGGAGACCATCTACACTGTATGCATCAGGAAACGTTTCTATCTGATAGCGAACAGAATACTGGATTTGCAGATAATAGGCGACACCGAATGCGCCCAGCACAAGAAGGAGGAATGCCTCCCTCTTCGCAACCCAGCCGCATTTTGCGACCCTTATGCAAAAAACAGTAAGCGCGCCGCAAATCGCGATCACCAGGGTAGATATCCCCATAACGGCCGCAAAGACTAAGACGCCAAGGTCAACCAGCCCCAGGGGTTTGTTGGTATCATATCTTATCACCCACGCCGCAACAAAAGCTGCACCAGCCATCTCGAAACCGTAAAACTTAAGCTCTGTGGCATACTGAAAGAAAATCGGCGAGGATGCGATGAAGGCTAAGGCGCCCAACATAGGCACTGACCTGAATCGAAATGCTAAGGCGGCCGCGATAAGAAACGCCGCGATAATGAGAATTGAAAACAGAATGCGCATATCGCGCACCTGCAAGCTACTCACTGCCGTTGAAAGAAGGTTGAAAGAAGCCGGGGCGGCTTGTTGCGCATAGGGTAGCGGCGCGAAAATATCAGTCACGCGCGCGAGTGGATAATTTATCAGCGATGATATCTCGTCACCCCACACAGACCTGTCTGAGTAAACAAAAATTTCATAGCATCCGAAGGCGGCGATGAATGCAAGAAGGAAAATCTTAAAAAGATGCCCGGCGCGCCTATCAAGAGAATCCCTCAGCATACAATCCGTCCTCTTCTCTCATTATTGTAATCCCGGCTTATTCATCCAAATCGACGGGGGAAGGTTGCGTACTGAATTTGCCCCCAACGTTGGACCACGTGGGCTGATAAATTCCGGCTTCATCTGACGGCAGGCTGGCCGGGTTTGCCAGCCGGAAGATGAAGCCTGATCGGCACTTCGTTCCCGATCGCACTGTGCGGTCGGACCTCATTATAGTCTCTACGCCAAGCCTCGCATTTTGAACGCGCTTCGTCGAGGCTCAGGAACCAATTAGCGTTCAGACACGCCGCGCGGAACTTGCCGTTGAGGCTTTCAATGAAGGCATTGTCCGTCGGTTTGCCGGGCCGCGAGAAGTCAAGCGTGACGCCACGCATGAAGGCCCAGAGATCAAGCTCTCTGCTGATGAACTCCGGCCCATTGTCCACTCGTATCGTCTTGGGGTAGCCGGCTTCTTGCGCGACACGCTCGAGTGTGTCAACGACGTCCGCTCCCTTGTAGGCAAAGCGGGCGTCAATCGCCGGTGAGAACCGCGTGAATGTATCAACGACCGTGAGCACACGGATCTTCTTCCCGTCAAAGAGCTCGTCATGGACAAAGTCCATCGCCCAGACCTGATTGGGTTCGGCCGCCGGTGAACGATCCTCCCGCAGCTTCGCCTTGACCCGACGCTTTGGAGATTTACTCCGCAATTGCAGGCCCATCTCGCGATAGAGTCGGCAGACACGTTTGACATTGACCTGCCATCCTTCCCGTTGAAGGAGAACATGGATACGACGATAACCGTAACGCACCCGCGTCTCCGCGATCTCCTTGATCCGTTGTTTGAGAGCTGCCGGGTCATCTCGTCTCGACCGGTAGTGATAGGTCGACCGATCAACAGGCATAGCCCGGCAGGCGCGACGGATACTGACCTGCCAGGCCGATCGAACATGGTCGATCAGGCGCCGCTTCCGGGCAGGTCTCAGATTTTTCGGCGGATGACATCCTGCAGCATCTCTTTATCGAGAGAGAGATCAGCCACCAGCTTCTTCAGTCGCTGGTTCTCCTCTTCAAGCTGCTTCAGGCGCTTCATCTCTGACGGCATCAAGCCGCCATACTTCTTGCGCCAGTTGTAATAGGTAGCCTCGGAAATCCCAGCCTTCCGGCAGACCTCCCCGACCGTCGTGCCTTCTTCTGCCTGGCGCAAAATGAAGGCTATCTGCTGCTCGCTGAACTGTAAGCGGTGTTTTGCCCCCACATTACCTCTGGCGTCGTGATCTGCGATCACCTTTTGATGGAAGATTGCAGGGAGTTTCTCCATGGAGAGTACATTGGAGGTTCTCACGATGGGC
>Ga0209066_10007132_pt1 | contig 11168 bp, 5 predicted proteins | sample All_14_2_FD_187198 | JGI IMG/M metagenome (GOLD analysis project Ga0209066, IMG submission 187198) | Freshwater microbial communities in response to fracking from Pennsylvania, USA - Allegheny Zone_MetaG_DW_15 (SPAdes) (version 2) ... | reverse complement strand
CTATCCGATCGGCTGGACCAACGCCTCGAACACACCCTACCGGCTCTACAAGCAGAACACCGCGCTTGGCGGGGTCGCCGATCCGCTGATCGTCTCCTGGCCCAAGGGCGTGGCCGAGAAGGGCGGCCTGCGAAAGCAGTTTGTGCATGTGGTCGATCTCTATCCGACCGTACTGGAGGCCTGCGGGGTCAAGCAGCCCGAGCTCTATCGCGGCGAACCGCAGAAGCCCCTGGAAGGCGCCAGCGTCGCCCCGACCTTCGCCTCGCCCAAGGCGGCGACGCGCACCGAGCAGTATTATGAGCTGGGCGGCTATCGGGCCTTCCAGGAAGGCGACTGGCGGCTGGTGGCCCAGCACCAGCGCGGCAAGCCGTTCGAGGACGACCACTGGGGTCTCTACGACACCGCAAAAGATCCCAACGAGCTGCGCGACGTCTCGGCCGACAATCCCGACGTCGTGGCGCGCTTGAAGGACAAGTGGAACAAGGCTGCGGCCGCCCATGACGTGCTGCCGCTGGACGATCGGCCGCTGCTGCTGAAGCTGGTCCAGACGCGCGGGGCCAAGCTGCGCAAGCGCTGGGACATCCGGCCACCTATCGATCCGATCCCTACGGACGTCTCGCCGATCGTCTGCGGCCTCAGCCACTCCATCGAGTTGGAGCTGTCACGGCCCAACGGCGACGAGGATGGGGTGCTGATCGCCCACGGTTCGATGCCCGCCGGCTACGTGCTCTATGTCGACAAGGGCCGGCTGATCTACGAGACCAGTCTCATACCCTGGAGCGAGGTGATCGCTTCACCGGCCAGGCTGCCGCGCGGAACCGTCAAGGTGAAGTACCAGCAGACCATGACGTCGCGCCCCTTCGATGGTCGCGGCGCGCTCTATGTGAATGGTCGCAAGGTGGCCGAGCGCAAGTTCGACCGGGTGCTTTTCGCGCCGGGTTATGATGGCTTCTGCGTGGGCGCTGACTACGGCAACCGGGTGTCGCGCGCCTATGAGGGGGCCAACCCCTTCCAGGGCCAGATCCAGCGCGTGCTGATCGATGTCGACACCGCCGCCATGAAACCGCTGGAGATCATGCGGTTCATGAAGGCGATGAGCATCCGGGTCTGAGGCGTTTAGAAGCGCGACGGATAGACCTGCTGGGTCTTGCTCGGGTTGTAGGATGAGCCCGGGCAGTCGACTGCGTAGCTGCTGGCGTTCTCGCGCAGATAGGGTCCCTTGCGGCTGGCGCCGTTGAGGGCCGCGCAAGAGACTGCGGTCTTGTAGTTGACCGAGCCGTCCTCGCTGAGTTCGGCCATGAACTGGTCGAAGGCCAGGTCCATCAGGCCGCGCGTGGCGGCCAGGCGGCGGGCGCCGCCGGCTATGGCGGTGGTCACTTCGCCATCGGCCGCGATCGGTCGGGCAATCGGCGTTGGACCTGCCGCCGCGCCGGCGGCGGTGATCGCCCCACCGGCCAGCATCGCCTCCAGATCCGTGAAACGACCGCTGGCGCTGCCGATCGCGGCCGCCGTGGCGAAGGCGGAGGCAAAACCTGCAGGCGCGCGACCGGCGCCGCCGATCCGGGAGGCCTCCACCGCGCCAACCAGGCCGGCATAGGGGGCGTCGGCGATCGAGACGACCAGATTCTGATTGACGTAGTAGCCCAGCGCCACACCTTTCAGCGCGCCGCCGACGGGAGCCAGAGCGGCGTCCTTCGAGGCCAGGAGCGGACCACCGAGGGCCGCGCGGGTCATTTCAGGCGTGAAGCCCGTCCACACGGCGCGATAGCTGGCTTCGATGGCGGACTCCTTGACCAGTTCGCCCGTGCGCCAGCGCACCAGGCGGAAGGTCACGCGGGCCGAGGCCAGCTTGTCGGTTCCAAACCACACATTGGGTCCGTGCAGCTCATCGAACCGCACATAGAGCATGTATTCGCTGTCCAGCCGGCTTGGGGCCAGCATGTCGGCGCGGTCCAGATGGCGGGAGAGGGTCTCGACCACCTGCACGCGGGTGGGGCGGGTGGTGATGATCGCACCGCCGTCGAACCAGCGAAACTCCGGGGCGCCCTCGACCGCCTGCAGCGAGACATTGCGGAAGAACGGCTTGTGCTGGGCGGCCTTGGCGATGGCCACCGGCGGCATGGCCGGCTGGCGAAGGGCGGCGACATCGTCGGCGCTGGCGCAGGCGCTCAGCAGCGCGGCCCCGCTCGCCACAGCGAGCAGCGCCTTCATGGGCTTGGACGTCGTAACCATCGGACCTCTCCAAAATCGCGATGGAGCATGCCTCGACAACCTTAATGGGCCATTTCGCCGCAGTGACGCCTGGCGGCAAAAGAACCCCGCCGCCAGACAGGTTCGGCGGAGGTGTCAGGGCCAACGGAAAATACGGCGTCAGGCGGCGGGGCGTGCTGCCGCTGCGCACTGCCGGGCGATGAAGTCGGCGTGGCTAGGCAGAGTTTCGACCGCGCGCCCCATGATCTGGCGGATATTGGCCATGTATTCGTCCAGCTGCGGATCGTTGACCAGCCGGGTCAGGGGATGGGTTGCGCCTGGCAGCACGCCCTGGCCGATCAGCACCTGGACCCAGCTGGCTTCCTTGAAAAGGTCGTCTTCCTTGCTGAAGATCCGCCCCGATTGGGCAAACAGCTCAATGCGAGCCTTCAGGGTGTCGGGGATCTCCATGGCCTTGCAGGCCCGCCAGAACGGCGTGTCCTCGCGGGTGGTGGCCTTGTAGTGCAGGACCAGAAAGTCGCGGATGTACTCGTACTCCAGCGCGGTCTGGCGATTGTACTCGTCGATCTCGACCCTGTTGAAATCGCCGTTGGGGAAGAGGGCGATGAGGCGGCTCAGGGCCGACTGCACCAGATGGATGCTGGTCGACTCCAGCGGCTCCATGAAGCCGCTGGCCAGACCCATGGCCACGACGTTCCTGTTCCAGAACCGCTTGCGCCTGCCGGTGACGAATTTCAGCCGTCGCGGCTCTGCCAGGGGCGCGCCGTCCAGATTGCGCATCAGCACCTCGGTCGCCTCGGCGGCGCTGATGTGGTCACTGCAGAACACGTGGCCGTTGCCGGTGCGGTGCTGCAGCGGAATCCGCCACTGCCAGCCGGCTTCGCGAGCCGTGGCGCGGGTGAAGGGCGTCAGGGGCGTAACCGAGGCGCAGGGCACGGCGATGGCGCTGTCCATCGGCAGCCAGCTGCGCCAGTCGTCATAGCCGGTCTTCAGCGTCTCCTCGATCAGCAGGCCGCGAAAACCCGAGCAGTCGATGAAGAACTCCCCGCCCACCGCGCGACCGTCCTGTAGGGTCAGGCCGGTGACGAAGCCGGTTTCGGGATGCTGGCTGACGCTGACGATCCTGCCCTCGACGCGTTGAACGCCCTGCGCCTCGGCATAGCGGCGCAAGTACTGGGCGTAGAGCGCCGCATCGAAATGGAAGGCGTGGACCAGCCCCTCCAGATAGCCGCCACCCGCCGTTTGCAGGCGATCGAACCTGCCGGCGCGGGCGGCCAGGGCGTTGAGCGAATAGTCCCAGAGGCTTTCGGCCCGGCCCTGCAAGCGGCGGCGGTTCCAGTAGTGGTGGAAGGCCGCCATGCCCAGCGGACGCCCGACAGGGCCGAAGGCGTGCAGATAGGACTGGCCTACGGTGTGCCAGTCGACGAACTCGATGCCCAGCTTGATCGTACCTTGGGTGGCCGCCAGGAAATCGTTCTCGTCCAGGCCCAGGAAGGCGTTCAGCAGCTTGATCGCCGGGATGGTGGCCTCGCCGACGCCGACCGTACCGATTTCGTCGGACTCGACCACCGTGATCGCCACGGTCGAGCCCAGCGCGCGGGAGAGCATGGCGGCGCTCATCCAGCCGGCCGTTCCGCCGCCGACAATGGTCAGGGACTTCAGTCCGCCGTCCGCCATCACTGTTTCGCCCGGTTCGCCCCTGATGGGGTCTCTCATAAAAAAGCCCCCGCCAGGCAGGTCTGGCGGGGGCTGGTAGTTGGGGATTTTGGACCGCCTAGAGCGTTTCCGATAAGTGTAAAACGGTTATCGGATCAAAAACGCTCTAAACTTTTGATGTAGAGCCCTTTTCGCCCGACCCTGATGAAAAATCAGGTCGGAAAGGGCTCTAGTAGCGGTAGGAAACACCGATCATGTAGGTCGCGCCGTATTCCTGGTAGTCGATGGTCTGGCGCGCATCGTTGTTGTCATAGGTCTTGAAGGGCTCGTTGGTGATGTTGTTGGCCTGCAGCAGCAGGGCCATGCCATTGAGCGGGCCGTCGCGGAATTCATAGCCGATCTGGGCGTCCAGCACCGATTCCGACTCCACCGTACGGAACACCCGCGCGGCGCTGAGGCCGGCGACTTCACCCAGGAACTTGCCGCGATAGCGGTTGCTGACCCGGGCGTTGAAGCCGTTGTTCTCATAGTAGAAGGTCGTGTTGACGACCTTCTTGGACAGGCCCGGGATGGTGATCGGATCCTGGCCCTTTTCCAGCGTGACTTCGCTGTCGGTGAATGAGCCGCTGACGATCAGGCCGAAGTTCTTGAGCGGCGCCCACAGCATGTCGCCCTGAACCGAGGCCGACAGTTCGATGCCGCGGATATAGCCGCCGTCACCATTGTCCGGACCGGAAACCAGGCCCAGCGGCGTGCCGAGCGCAGCGCTCTGGGCGGGGCTGAGCACGAACAGGAAGTCCGAGAAGTCCTTCAGGCTCGATGAGTTGGAGTTGACGAAGTTCGACAGCTCCTTGTGGTAGACCGCCCCGGAGATATAGCCCGAGCGACCGAAGTACTTCTCGACCGACAGGTCGACGCCGTCGGCGATATAGGGCCGCAGCTTGGGATTGCCGCCATTGGCGCTGAAGTAGGACGTGTTCGGATCGGTGGAGGTCAGACGCGTCGGATTCTGGTTGAAGGACTGGCTGGCGCGCAGTTCGTCCATCCGGGCGCGGGCCAGGGTGCGAGCCGCGCCAACCCGGACATAGAGTTCATTGCCCATGTCGAAGGTCAGGTTCAGGCTGGGCAGGGCATAGGTGTAGGTGTCGCCATCGTCGGTCACGGTCGGGTTGGCCGTGTCGTTGGGATTGACGGCGACGCCGCTCGAGAACTGGTCGGTGCGAACCACTTGCAGGCCGAAATTGCCGCGAACCGGGATGGCGCCGGCCTGTGTGTCGACGCCGAACTTGGCGTAGGCGACCTGGACATCTTCGCGAACCGACCAGTTGCGGGTCTGCACGGCCGGATTCTGGTCGGCGATCAGGGTGTAGACGCCATTCTTCAGCAGGTAGGTCGGATCATAGGCCAGCATGCCGGAGATGCCGATCATGTCCAGCTTGGCGACGCCGATGATGGCGGCTTCCGGAATGGCCCGGCTTAGCGGGGCGCCATCGGCGATGCGGCCGCCGAAGGTCAGGAAGCTCTCCCGGACGTTCTTTTCCTTTTCCCGGCGGCTGGCGTTGACGCCGAATTCGACGCTGGTGACCGGACCCCAGGCCAGGTCATGCCTGGCCGAGAAGCGGGCCGCCGACAGCTCGTCGGTGATCGAGGGGGTGTTGTAGAAGCCGGCCTGGGTCAGGGCGCCGCCAGCTGCGCCGCCGCCCCAACCTTGCGGGTCGGTCAGCATGAACAGGTTGCGGTTGGTATAGTCCAGCGTCGACTGGAACACCGTGCCCGCGCCGGGCGTGGTGGTGAAGCCCAGGGTGTCGGTAGCGCCGACGCCGTTGGGGCCGGTGCCCGAATAGGATTCGAAGATCACGTCGGTGCGGTCGGCCGACGAATAGCTGAGGTCGGCGATCAGGCCCCAGCCGTTGTCGGTCTGATAGTCGATGTTCCAGCCGGCTGACTTCAGGGTGGTGTCGCGGGTGTTGATGTCGTTGCGCATCACGCCCTTGACACCCGTATAGGTCCCCTGGGTGACCAGGCCGTTCTGGACGGTGGCGCCGGGTTGCAGCATGGCCGACGACCAGTACAGCGGAAGCTCGATGCCGCGCAGGATCTGCTCTTCGGCGAACTCCGAATAGTACAGGTCCAGCGAGGTGCTGAGCTTGTCGTTGGGCTTGAACTCCAGCACGCCGATCACGCCGGTGCGCTTGAGATTGTTGGACTGGTTGTAGGGCTTGGCGCCGCCGATCACGCGGTCGTTGGCCGCATTGATGGTCGGATAGCCCCAGGCGTTGAAGCGCCGGCTCTGGGTTGGGGTCGAGATATCCGACACGGCCAAGGCCACGCCGACAGTGTCGCCGGCGAACTGGTTGACATAGGTGGCGCTGATGCGGTGGCCAGTGTCCTTGGCGTCCGGGTTCAGCTTGTCTTCGCTGTTCATCTCATAGCGGGCGTTCGCCGAGAGGATGCGCTTGCCGTATTTCAGGGGGCGGATGGTCTGCAGGTCGGCGGTACCCGACAGGCCCTGGCCGATCAGCGCGGCGTCCGGGGTCTTGTAGACCACGACGCCCGACAGGATTTCCGACGGATACTGATCGAATTCGACGCCGCGGTTGTCGCCGGTGCTGACCTGCTCGCGACCGTTCAGCAGCGTGGAGGTGAAGTCGGGGCCCAGGCCGCGGATCGAGATCACCTGGGCGCGGCCGTCAAGGCGCTGCGCGGTCAGGCCGGGCAGGCGGGCCAGGGATTCGGCGATCGAATTGTCGGGCAGCTTGCCGATGTCTTCGGCCGAGATGGCTTCGACGATCGAGGTCGAGGTCTTCTTGAGCGCGATGGCGTTTTCGATACTGGCGCGAATGCCGGTGACCACGATCTCCTCGACGGCCGAATCCTGTTCGGCGGTGTTGGTGGTGGTTTCCTGGGCCTGGGCCAGGCCGGCCGAGGCGAACAAAAGCGCCAGGCTGGTTGCGGCGCCGCCCATCAGACGCACACGGTTGCGCTGAGTTCTTGAGTTCATGGTCTCACCCTCCCTGTTCGGCTCCGCGCGTTTCTGATGCTGCGGTCGGGGCCGTTGTCGCAAATTACTGCAAATTACCACGATGTAATCAACCCAAAAAATCGCAAACCCCGGCCGGGCGCAAGCCGGGCGCAGGGCTTTTGAGCTGAGGGTGATGCAAAATTGCTGCTAGACCGGGTAGGTTTCGAGCCTTCTCCGCAAAGGAATGCCGTTGTGGAGATTGACAGGCGGCGAGGGCGGCTGCAAATTTATGCAAATTATTGCATTGAACGGCTCCGCAAAAGGGAGCCGCGGGGCGGTTGGGGGAAACATGTCGGCCTGGGCTTCCTGGCGACGACGACTGATGGCCTTGGTGGCCGGCGGGGCGCTGACGGCGGCCTGCGCCGGCGCGGTCGCGTCGACCGCGTCGAACGCCTATCTCCAGCGAAATCCTTCGGATGAAGTGATCTACTTCGTGTTGCCCGACCGGTTCGCCAATGGCGATGCGGTCAATGATCGCGGCGGCCTGACGGGAGGTCCGCTGGCCACCGGCTTCGATCCGACGCGGACGGGCTTCTATCATGGCGGCGACCTCAAGGGCCTGACCCAGCGCCTCGACTACATCCAGGGGCTGGGCGCCACGGCGGTCTGGCTGGCCCCGATCTTCCGTAACAAGCCGGTGCAGGGCGAGCCGGGCCGCGAGTCGGCGGCGCATCACGGCTACTGGATCACCGACTTCACCGATGTGGATCCGCACTTCGGCACGCGCGCGCAGTTCAAGGCCTTTGTCGACGCCGCCCACGCGCGGGGAATGAAGGTCTATATGGACATCATCACCAACCACACGGCCGACGTGATCCAGTATCGCGAGTGCCCGGCCAATGATTGCGGCTATCGCAGCAAGGCCGACTACCCCTATGCGACCCGCGGCGGGGTAGGGGGCGATGCGATCAATGACGGCTTCGACGGCCGCGATTTCACCCGGCTGACCCGGCCCGACTACGCCTACACGCCCTATGTCCCGGCCGGGGAGGAGAGCGTCAAGAAGCCCGCCTGGCTGAACGACATCGCCAACTATCACAATCGCGGCGACAGCACGTTTGCCGGCGAAAGCTCGCTGCATGGCGACTTCGCCGGGCTGGACGACCTGTTCACCGAGAACCCGCGCGTGGTGCGGGGCTTCATCGACATCTACGGCCAGTGGATCGACGATTTCGGGATCGACGGCTATCGCATCGACACTGCCCGACACGTGAACCCCGAGTTCTGGCAGGCCTTCATCCCGGCCATACGGGCCCGCGCCAGGGCGCGGGGTATCGAGAACTTTCACATCTTCGGCGAGGTGTTCGACAGCGATGTCGCCACCCTGGCCCGCCACACCAGGGTCGACGGCTTTCCGGCTGTGCTGGACTTCGCCTTCCAGTCCGCCGTCACCGACGTCGTCGCGCGCAAGGTTGGCACGGACCGGCTGGCGCGCGTGTTCGCCGGCGACGCGGTCTATGCGGGCGGCGCGGCGACCGCCTTGCAACTGCCGACCTTCCTGGGCAATCACGACATGGGCCGGTTTGGCCATTTCGTGCTGAAGTCCAATCCGGGGATTTCCGACGCCGAGCTGCTGGACCGCGTCACCCTGGGCCACGCCATGATGATGTTCTCGCGCGGCGTGCCGACGATCTATTATGGCGACGAGCAGGGCTTCACCGGCGACGGCGACTATGCCGACAGCCGCGAGGACATGTTCGCCAGCCAGGTCGCCAGCTACAACGACAACCGGCTGGTCGGGACCCCGGCGACGACGGCGACCGACAGCTACCGCACCGACGCGCCGCTCTATCGCGCCATCGCCGAGATGGCTGCCATCCGCGCCGCGCATCCCGTTCTGCGCTCCGGCCGTCAGGTCGTGCGCGCCCAGGGCGACAAACCGGGTATCCTGGCCCTCTCGCGACGGGGCGAGGCCACTGAGTATCTGGTGATCTTCAATACGGGCTCTGCGCCCATCGCCGCCCAGGTGGAGGTCGAAACGACTTCGCGCGCCTGGCGGTCGGTGCGCGGCGCCTGTGCCGGGGCGTCCAGCGCGCCCGGCAGCTATCGGGTCGAGGTCGGCCCGCTGGACTACATGATCTGCGTTTCCGAGGGGCTACAGTGACGGTCAAGGTTCTTTCACGTCCGGCAGTGGAGCCCGCGATGGACGCCCAGTGGTGGCGCGGCGCGGTGATCTATCAGGTCTATCCGCGCAGCTTCGCCGACTCGAACGGCGATGGGGTCGGCGATCTGCCCGGCATCACCGCGCGGCTGGAGCACATCGCCTCGCTGGGCGTCGACGCCATCTGGCTGTCGCCGTTCTACAGGTCGCCGATGAAAGACTTCGGCTATGACGTCTCCGACTATCTGGATGTCGATCCGATCTTCGGGACCCTGGCCGACTTCGACCAGCTGATCGAAAAGGCCCATGGGCTGGGGCTGAAGGTCATCATCGACCAGGTGTTTTCCCACACCTCCGACGAGCATCCCTGGTTCGAGGCCAGCCGGCAGGATCGCATAAATCCGTATGCGGACTGGTATGTCTGGGCCGACGCCAAGCCGGATGGCTCGCCCCCCAGCAACTGGCAGTCGGTGTTTGGCGGCCCGGCCTGGACCTGGGACGCCCGGCGCGGCCAATACTACATGCACAACTTCCTGGCCTCGCAGCCGCAGCTCAATGTCCATTCGCCGGCGGTGCAGGACGCCCTGCTGGCGACGGCGAAGTTCTGGATCGATCGCGGGGTCGAGGGTTTCCGCTTCGACGCCATCAATTTCTCGATGCACGACCCGGCCCTGACCGATAATCCGCCCCTGCCGCCCGGCGGCAAGCGCACCCGGCCGTTCGACTTCCAGGACAAGATCTACAATCAGAGCCACGCTGACATCCCGGCGTTCCTGAGCCGTCTGCGCGCCCTGACCGACGCCCATGGCGGCCGTTTCTCGGTGGCTGAGGTCGGCGGCGACCACGCCGACCGCGAGATGAAGCTGTTCACCGCCGGCGAGGACCGCCTCAACAGCGCCTATGGCTTCCTTTACCTCTATGCCGACCGCCTGACCGCCGAGATGGTGCGCGAAGGGGCGGCCATGTGGATGGGCGGCGACGGCGAGGGTTGGCCCTCCTGGACCTTCTCCAACCATGACGCGCCGCGGGCCGTGTCACGCTGGGCCGAGGGCCGCGACCGCAAGGCCTTTGCCGAGATGGCCCTGCTGCTGCTGGTGGCCCTGCGCGGCAATGTCTTTATCTATCAGGGCGAGGAGCTGGGCCTGCCCCAGGCCAATGTGCCGTTCGAGCGGCTGGTCGATCCCGAAGCCATCGCCAACTGGCCCCAGACCCTGGGCCGCGACGGCGCCCGCACGCCGATGCCGTGGGTGTCATCTGCGCCGAACGCCGGCTTCTCGGCGGTCGAGCCCTGGCTGCCGGTCGATCCGGAGCATCTACCGCTCGCCGTGGACGCGCAGGAGGCTGATCCAAACGCGACCCTGCATGTGGCGCGGCGATTGATCGGACTGCGTCGCGCCTATCCGGCCCTGCGCACCGGTGGCGTCCGGTTCGTCGAGACCAACACGCCGCTGCTGATCTTCGAGCGCGGGGAGGGGGGCGAGGCTCTGCTCTTTGCCTTCAACCTCGGCCATGAGGCGGTGGCCTGGTCACCGCCGGAGGGCTGGGCGGTGGTCGAGCGCGTCAACCTGACCGAGGACAGCGTGATGCTGCCCTGCAGTGGGCTGATGGCGCGGCGGGCTTAGGGCCTGCCTTTACCCCTCTCTAATAGAGAGAGGGAGGGGCCCACGCGCAGCGTGGGAGGGTGAGAGGTTTCACCCTTTGCCGGAAAATCTCTGTCCTTTCCTCGCGCCTCTAGAAGGGTTGAGGCTAGGGTCATAGGCCGCTTTCGTAAGGGCTCAGTCCTGAGAGATTGTAACCTCTCACCCTCCCACCGCTTCGCGGCGGGCCCCTCCCTCTCTAATAGAGAGAGGGTTTCGAGCGCGCGGGTCGCTTAACCCCCGCAGCTCTCGCGGATGATCAGGTCCGTGGGCACCCGCTCCGAGCGGCTGGCCTTCTCACCGCTGGCGTCCAGCAGCTTGGACACCATCAGCCGGCCGGCCTTGGCTGTGTCCTGGGCGATGGTGCTGAGGGCGGGGCTGGCGTAGCGGGCGAACGGCACGTTGTCGAAACCGACCACGGAGACGTCGCCGGGCACCGACAGGCCCGCGTGCTTCAGGGCGCGGATGGCCCCCAGGGCGATCAGGTCGGAGGCCGCCACCACGCCGTCGAACGCCACGCCGCGATGGATCAGCGAGTCGA
>Ga0209066_10007131_pt1 | contig 11170 bp, 14 predicted proteins | sample All_14_2_FD_187198 | JGI IMG/M metagenome (GOLD analysis project Ga0209066, IMG submission 187198) | Freshwater microbial communities in response to fracking from Pennsylvania, USA - Allegheny Zone_MetaG_DW_15 (SPAdes) (version 2) ... | reverse complement strand
TTCTCCGCAGAAGCGTCGGCGACGTAATTGCCCAGATAGCCCCACACCTGATCGCGCGTGGCGTCGCCCATCACGCCGACCAGATTGAGCAGCAGTCCGAACGTCACCGGCAGGCTCCCCTCGGGCAGCGCGCCGTCGTGGATATGGTGCACCGGGTTGCCCAGCTTCTGTTCGATCGCTTGGCCCGGATAATTGCCGCGGAACTGCCAATATTCGTCCACCGCACGCGGGATCACGCCCATGTGCAGCTGCTTCGCCTTCTTAGGTTCGCGATAGGCGTAGAAGGCCAGGCTTTCCTCCGGCCCGTATGTCAGCCACTGCTCCAGCGACAGGCCGTTCCCCTTCGACTTGGAGATCTTCTCCCCCTTCTCGTCCAGGAACATCTCGTAATTGAAGCCCTCGGGCGGCCGCGCGCCCAGCGCCCGGCAGATGCGCGAGCTCTGCGTCACGGAATCGATCAGATCCTTGCCCGCCATCTCATAATCGACGCCCAGCGCCACCCAGCGCATCGCCCAGTCGACCTTCCATTGCAGCTTCGCGCCACCGGACAGCGCCGACTGCTCGATGATCTCGCCCTCATCCTCGAACCGCACGATGCCCGCATCGGCGTCGACCACCTCGACCGGCACCTGCAGCACGATGCCGCTCTTGGGCGAAATCGGAAGGATCGGCGAATAGGTCAGCTGGCGCTCCTTGCGGAGCGTCGGCAGCATGATGTCCAGAATGTCCTGATTGTGCCGCAGCACCAGCTTCAGCGTCTCGTCGAACGCGCCCGCCCTGTACCGCTCCGTCGCCGACACGAACTCGTAGTCGAACCCGAACCGATCCAGAAACTCCCGCAGCATCGCATTGTTATGATGCGCGAAGCTCTCATACTTGCCGAACGGATCGGGCACCTGCGTCAGCGGCTTGCCCAGATGCTCGGCCAGCATTGCGCCGTTGGGCACATTGTCCGGCACCTTGCGCAGCCCGTCCATGTCGTCGCTGAACGCCACCAGCCGCGTCGGTATGTCCGACAATGCGTGATAGGCGTTGCGCACCATTGTCGTGCGCAGCACTTCGTTGAACGTGCCGATGTGCGGCAGGCCCGACGGCCCATAGCCGGTTTCGAACAGGATGTGCCCTTTTGCGGGCGCGCCATTGGGATAGCGCTTGAGCAGCTTGCGGGCCTCTTCATAGGGCCAGGCCTTGGAAGCGGTCGCAGCGTCGCGCAGGGTCGTATCAGTCATGCCTCAGGCCCTTAGCTTTTCCCGCGCACAATGGAACCCCCGTGGTCGCGTCCATGCTTTCCGCAAAATTAACCTTGGCGGCGTAACAATCGCCATCGGAGGTTCGTGACCCATGTTCTCATCCCGCAACGAACAGCGCCTGAATGTCGATATTCCCGTCACGGTCACGACCGTGCTGGAATCGGCCGACGCCGCGATAGTCGACCTCAGCCACTGGGGCGCAAAGGTCGTCGGTGCGGGCCTGAAGCCGGGCGCGGCAATCATCATCGACGTGGACGGCTACAGCGTCTTCGCCACGGTCCGCTGGTCCGAAGTCGACCGTATGGGCGTGCGCTTCCTCTCGCCTCTGGCCGAAGGCCCACTGTTCACCGCGCTCGAAATGGCCGAAGCGGCCCAGCGCGCCCCGCTCCGCGCGCCCCCACAGGGTTTCGGGCGCCGCAACGCCGGCCTCTGAACGCCCGATTGCCGCCACGACGGAGGTGGCAAATGCGCCGCCCTATTGCGGACGCGGTATGCGCATCCCTTTCGTTCGGCTGGTCAGGTGGAACTGCCGGCACAGGCCGCAGCGATAGGGCCGCAACACCACATCCGCCCGCCGGATCACGACCCAGGCCTCCGCCTCGCTGCCATAGCGCGCCTTCTTGAGGCAGGTACCAAGTTTCGTGCGCATGGATGCTATCGCCTCATTGCGACCAATCGCCACGTCGCCCCGAGCATTATCCGACGTCTCGCGGTTCCCCACGAACAGGAAGCGGAATGCCCGGTCAAGCCTGGCAGCGCTCACCACCAACGACCCGAAGCAGCCCGTGGAATTTCCGACACTGGTCGCGCTTCATCGAAAAAGTTATGACATGCATATGCTGAAGCGCCCTATCGCTACCGGTAAGCATATCGCACTTTCGGTGCTAGCCATGGTGTCGGGGATCATAACGGCCGTCGCGCTTTCTACAGGATATGTTGCGATAACGGGTTGGCAGACCCTGCGATCCGCGCAAACGAGGGGAGCCGATTTGCTGTTTCCTCTGGATGCGCAGATCGATTTCGCATTTCAACTGTCGACTTTGATAGCGATCGTAACCGCGCTGGTCTGCGTACCGATCTGGATGTTGTTGGCGGCGCTCAAACGCGACGGCGCGATTGCCGCCGCCATCCTTGGCTTCGTCCTGCCCCTGCCTGTGATGATGGCTCTGGATCAAAATATCCCGGCAGCAGCACAGCTGTTGAGCGGACTGCCATTTGCCGTATGCGGAGCCGTTGCCGGGTTAGTCACTTGGCATGCATCGCCGAACGAGCGGACCGCAATCGGCCTTTTCAAGAAGACTTGAACGGAAGCCTACTGTAACAAATCCGCCTGTCGCAGGCATGTGTTGTGTCCGCCCCGCGCCGCACCCTACTCCGTCTCTGCCAGCGCCTTTGCCAGTTCCGTCCGCACAGCTTCCAGCCGCGCGATCAGGCGCGCGTGATCGCTTGTCGGCACACGCACTTCCACGCCCAGGTCGGGCACTTCCGCCTTGGCGGGCGCCATGGCGCCATCCGCCGCGCTACCCTCGGCCAGGGCCTTCTGCGCGCCGCGTACGGTAAAGCCCTCCACCGACAGCAGGTGATGGATGCGCCGCGCCAGCGCCACGTCGGCCGGCCGGTAATAGCGTCGGTTGCCCGATCGCTGCAGCGGCCGCAGTTGCGGAAACCGTGTTTCCCAATATCGCAATATGTGCTGCGGCACGTTCAGTTCGACGGCAAGCTCACCGATCGTCAGAAACGCCTTTTCAGTCTTATCCATGATCTGATGCTGCACTCTTGCCTGAACGGCGGTCAATGCCCCTTGTCAGGCAAGTGGTCGGGCGAACGCCTCAGCTCCGCGCAATCCGGTCGCGCATCGCCTGGCTGGCGCGGAATGTCAGAACCCGACGCGGCTCGATCGGCACTTCTATCCCGGTTTTCGGGTTACGGCCGACACGCTCCGACTTGTCGCGCAATACGAAGGTTCCAAAACTGGAAATCTTCACATTCTCGCCACGCTCCAGCGCAACCGACATCATTTCCAAGATACTTTCGACCATCGCGGCCGACTCGGCGCGCGAAAGCCCGATCTGCCGGTTCAGTGATTCGGCCAGATCTGCGCGCGTCAGCGTCCCATTACCTGTCATGTGTCCCCACACATCTGCGCCCTATTCCCCCAGTGGCCGCCAGAGCGCGAACGACCAAATTGTGGTTTGCGGCATTTCAGTGCGATTCGCAAGCGACGCGGGACGAGTCGATGACACTGCGTGTCAGATACGCAACACGCTGGCGCCCCACGTAAAACCACCGCCCATCGCTTCCAGGACAACCAGGTCGCCGGCTTTTATGCGCCCATCCCGCACCGCAACATCCAGCGCCAGCGGCACCGAAGCGGCCGAGGTATTGGCATGCCGGTCGACGGTCATGATCACCTTGTCGGGCGACAGGCCCAGCTTGCGCGCGGTCGCTTCCAGGATGCGGGCATTCGCCTGATGCGGCACCAGCCAGTCGACGGCGTCCGCGGTCAGGTTCGCGGCCTCCAGCACTTCGCGCATCACGCTGGCCAGGTTCACCACGGCATGGCGGAACACTTCCTGCCCCTTCATGCGCAGCTTGCCGACCGTACCCGTGGTCGAAGGACCGCCATCGACATAGAGCAACTGGTTATGCCGCCCATCGGCGTGCAGCTTCGTGGCGAGAATGCCGCGTGCGCCATCTTCGCTTTCCTCCGCGCCCAGCACGACCGCGCCCGCGCCGTCGCCGAACAGCACGCAGGTGCCGCGATCTTCCCAGTCCAGGATGCGGCTGAACGTCTCCGACCCGATCACGATCGCCTTGTCGGCCGCACCGCCCCGGATCATGTTGTCCGCCACGGAGATTGCGTAGAGGAAGCCCGAGCAGACCGCCGCCACGTCGAAGGCGACGCAGTCGTTGATGCCCAAAGCCGCCTGCACGATCGTCGCGCTCGCGGGGAATGTCTGGTCCGGCGTCGCCGTCGCCAGCACGATCAGGCCAATCTCGGACGGGTCCACACCTGCCGCGTCCAGCGCCTTGCGCGCCGCCTCGGTCGCCAGCGTCGCCGTCGTCTCGCCGTCCCCGGCGATATGGCGGTTCTGGATGCCTGTCCGCTCGCGAATCCATTCGTCGCTGGTATCGACCGTCTGCGCCAGTTCGGCGTTGGAGACAGCGCGCGGCGGCAGGGCGGAGCCCGTGCCGAGCAATACGGCGCGACGGATCATTTCGCGGGCAACTCCACCTTCACGTTGCGCTGGTCCACGTTCGACAGGTCGTCCGCGATCCGGCGCGTAATATCCTCTTCCAGCATGCGCGCGGCGACATGCACCGCATTGGCCACACCCTTGGCATTGGCGCTGCCATGGCTCTTCACGACAATGCCGTTCAGGCCCAGGAAAACCGCACCATTATGATTATTGGGGTCGAGGTGATGCTTCAGCAGTTCGGTCGCGGGCCGCGAGATCAGGAAACCGATCTTCGACCGGACCGAGCTGGTAAAGGCGCGACGCAGCAGGTCGGTCACGAACCGTGCCGTCCCCTCCGCTGTCTTGAGCGCCACATTGCCGGCAAAGCCGTCGCACACGATCACGTCGGCCTCGCCCGTCGCCAGCTTGTCGCCTTCGGTGAAACCATCGAAGGAAAAGGGCAGATCGGACGCGCGCAGCGTCGCTGCGGCAGCGCGTATTTCGTCGGTGCCTTTCAGTTCCTCGGTGCCGATGTTGAGCAGGCGCACGCGCGGACGCGGCAGATCCAGCACGGTGCGCGCATAGGCCGCGCCCATGACTGCGAACTGGACGAGATTGCGCGCGTCGCACTCGGCGTTCGCACCCAGGTCGAGCATGACGAGATCATTGTCGCCCAGCGTCGGCAGCAGCGCCGCCAGCGCCGGCCGGTCGATGCCCGGCATGGTGCGCAGCGCCAGCTTGGACATCGCCATCAGCGCGCCGGTATTGCCTGCAGATACGGCCGCCCCCGCCTCCCCCGCCTTCACGGCGTTGATGGCAAGGCCCATGGAGCTGTTCTTCTTGCGCAGCGCCACGCTCGGCTTGTCGGTCGATTCGACCACATCCGTCGTGTGAACGATTTCGGACGCCGCATTCAGGTTGGGGTGGTTTTCGAGCGCAGCCTTGATGCGCGCCTCGTCGCCGAACAGCGTAAAGCGCAGCCCTTCGTGACGGCGACGGGCGAGCGCGACGCCAGCCAGCATCACGCGCACGCCTTCATCGCCGCCCATCGCGTCGATTGCGATCCGCGGCTCTCGGCTCACTTTAGTCCCCCCGTAGGAGAAGCGGGATTATCAGGCGCCGACCGCCACGATCTCACGGCCGTTATAGTGGCCGCAGGCGTTGCAGAGGTTGTGCGGGCGCTTCAGTTCACCGCAGTTCGAGCATTCCTGATAGGCTTCGGCCTTCAGCGAATCGTGGCTACGGCGCATGCCGCGCTTGGAAGGAGAAGTTTTCCTTTTTGGGACAGCCATGTCGGCACCTGTATCCGTATCTGTTCAAAACCGTGCGATTGAGCCGAGCCGGATAGCGGCGCCGACAGCCCGTTACGACTGCGGTAGCGCCGCAGCCCGGACGATCGCGAAGGCTTGCGCCTATAGCGAATTCGCGTCGCGGCGCAAGACTTTCCTTGCCGCCCGTCCCCCGCCAAAGCAATGTGCGCCCAACACCGCCGGGAGGGACCCTATGCTTTTGCCGATCACGCTGACGCTGGCCGCCGCAGCCGCGCTGCTCAATCTCTGGCTGGCGTCCCGCGTGGTGCGCCTGCGCCTCGCGCAAAAGGTGCTGCATGGCGATGGCGGCAACATGATTCTCGGCAAGCGGATGCGCGCGCACGCCAACTATGTCGAATATACGCCCTTCGTCCTGATCCTGTTCGCGCTGGTGGAAATGGCGCTGGGCAGCAGCACATGGCTTTGGCTGCTGGCGCTCGCTTATGTTGTGGGCCGCGTTGCCCACGGCTTCGGCATGGATGGGGACAAGCCCAATGCCGGGCGCGGCATCGGCATTCTTCTCACCTGGCTTACGCTGCTGATCCTGTCGGGCGCGGCGCTCTACGCCGCCTATGCCTCCATGCGCACCATAGAGGCGCCGCCGGCGCTTGCGGCGCATATGTAAGCGACCACGCCGTTCGTTTCGGGCCAGGTCGGCAAACGAACGGCCTCGTGGGCCCTATCCCTGCGCCAGCACCGCATCCGCCACGAACGGATTCGTGCGCCGTTCATGTGCGAAATTGCTCATCTGGCCGTGGCCAGGCACAAAGGCCGTCTCGCCACCCAGCGGCCACAGCTTGCCCGTGATCGCATCGATCAGGTCCTGGTGATTGCCCAGCGGAAAGTCCGTCCGGCCGATCGATCCCTGAAACAGCACGTCGCCCACGATCGCCAGTTTCGACGGCGCATGGTGGAACACGACATGGCCGGGCGTGTGGCCGGGGCAATGGATCACATCCAGCACCAGATTTCCTACCGTCACCTGGTCGCCGTCGACCAGCCAGCGATCGGGCTCGAACGTGCGGCCATCGATGCCATATTTCCGGCCGTCCTCGCCCAGCTTGGCGATCCAGTACCGGTCGGCCTCATGCGGCCCTTCGATCGGCACGCCCAGTTCTTGCGCCAGCATGCCGGCCTGCCCGCAATGGTCGATATGGCCGTGCGTGATCAGTATCTTCTCGATGGTGACGCCCTGCTGCTGCGCCACCGCCGCCTTCAATCGCGGCAGGTCGCCACCCGGATCGACGAACGCACCACGCATGGTCTGCGTGCACCAGAAAAGCGTGCAGTTCTGCTGCAGCGGCGTGACAGGCACGATGGCGGCCTTGAGCGGAGGCTGAGTGGTCATGCCCTCCATGTGGCGGACGGGCACAGGCCGCGCAAGGGGCCGATCAACAGCCCCAGCCGCGCGCGATTCCCAGCAAGGCTTCGCCCAGCCCGTCGGGCGTGGAAAAGAATGGCGAATGATCGGTATCGATGCGCACCACCGGATCGCACGGCGCAACGGCCTGCATCGCCTGCTGCCGCGCCATGCTGAGCGCGCGGTCCTGCAGGCACTCGATATAGGCGCGTGGCAACTGCCCCCACCGTTCCCAGCTCACGGTCGCGGGCGTCGCGATCGGCCCAGCCGGCTCCAGTTCCAGCTTCGCCGTCGCCCACACCGCATCTGCCTGCGTGCAGCAGTTGTAGAACAGCGACATGGCCAGGTCCGGTGGATAGGATATGCTGGCCGGGTGACCGGCCGTCAGCGTCGGATCATGCCGCAGGCCGCTGGCCTCCAGCGCCGTCAGCCCCGGCGGAGCGATGATCGCCGCGACATAGATCAGCCCGCGAATGGATGCAGGCGCCCGTTCCGCCGCTTCTCCGATCACGACACCGCCGCGACTATGCGCGACCAGAATCACCGGGTCGGGTGCGGTCCGCGCGATATCGGCGACATGCTCGCCCCAAAGGTCCAGGGTAACGTCCGCATGCGCGACGCTTGTGTCGCCGCCCATCCCCGGCAGGTCGATCGCCATCGATTCATGCCCGGCCTGCGCAAGGATCGGCGTCACCCGATCCCATGTCCACGCTCCGTGCATGGCGCCAGCAACAAAAATGAATGTCGCCATCTTCCTCTCTCCTCGGATTTTGAGGACAGATGGCAGACCGGCGCCGACCCGCAAACAGGCAATGGGATGAAGGAAGTGGGGAGCTTCTGTTGCCCGGCGCCCCCCCAACCGCTGGAATCCCTTCTGTTGCCCGGTGGGTCCAACCGCGTTCTATTTGTGTAATGTCAGGGCGTGAGCCCCTCAATTACGCAGCAAGAGCAAGAGCCTCGTTATCGTTGGCACTTGTAGGTTTTGAACAGTTTCACGGCTTACTCGGGCCGGGCAAAAACAGCGCTTTTCAACACACGTCGATCCTGGTTCGGCCCCGTCAGAAACGGTGTCCAGAAACACCACCTTGTGGTGGAGCCGCCGGGTACTGCCCCCGGGTCCGCTGCGTCTATGTACGCCGCCATTTATCACCATAGCCGGATCGAAACCCGGCAAGCCCTATATAGGCGCTCGCGGCTGAATGAAAAGTGACCATGGACGTCGATTGGACGACCCATGCCCGCAATGGCGATAAAAAAGGCCCCGCCGGTTTCCCGACGGGGCCTTTCTCCTTCCGGCGGTGGCGCTCACGGCGCCCCTTGTCCGGCATCCTCAACTCTACATCTTGTTGTCGACCTTGTCGGCGGCCGCTTCACCCGCGTCGCGCACGGCATCTGCCTTGTTATGCAGGGCGTCGGCCGCGCTTTCGGCAGCATTCTCCATGTTGCCGGTCATGTTGTCGGCCATGCCTTCCATGTTGTCCGCTGCGTTCTCCAGATTTTCCGCCTGGTTGTCATAGGCGTTCTGGACATTCTCGGCTTCCTTGGACTGGCAAGCACCCAGTGCGACCAGGCTGGCGATACCGAGGACCTTCAGCGAGGTCTTCATGGCGGTTTTCACGGCGTATTCTCCTGTTGCGCCCCTTTTGGGCCGGGAAATCGTCTCAACAGCGGCGGCTGGGGTTTACCCCTCGCCGCTTGACGCACTTGAACCTGTGGCAAGGCGGTTGGTTCCGCGCTTCGTCGCAATCGTTACGAAACTCTTACTTTTTCAGCGAATCCCGGATTTCGCGCAGCAGCACCACGTCCTCGGGTGTTTCGGCCGGCGCTTCGGCGACAGGCGGATTGATCTTGTTCACGGCCTTGACCAGCAGAAAGATGATGAAGGCCAGGATCAGGAAGTTGATGAAGACCGTCAGGAACTCGCCCCAGCCGAACAGCGCAACGCCTGCCGCCTTCAGGTCGGCATAGCTTGCCGGATCGCCCTTGAAGGTGGCCGGGATCTCGCCCAGCCGCACGAAGTAGCGCGAGAAGTCGACCCCGCCGAAGATGAAGCCCACCACCGGCATGATCAGGTCATCGGTCAGTGACTTGGTGATCGTGGCGAACGCGCCGCCGATGATGACGCCGACCGCCAGGTCCATCACGTTTCCGCGTGCGATAAAGGTCTTGAACTCTGAAACTATGGACATTTTTCCGGTCCTCCTGTGCTGTGCGGCCGAACATGACGCCATGCCGTCGACAAGTCCAGTTGCGGAGCGGTCAGGGACAGCCTATCTCACGCGCGACATTCATGCCCTCCGGGAGAGCATTCATGACGTTGCGTCGCCGTTTTGCCCCTGCCTTTCTTGTCCCTCTCGCGGCACTCGCCCTGTCCGCCTGCGGCATCAACTCTGTGCCCACCGCAGAAGAGAATGCAAAGGCCAAGTGGGCCGACGTTCAGGCCCAGTATCAGCGGCGCGCGAACCTGATCGGCAATCTCGTCGCCACGGTGAAGGCCGCCGGCAAGCAGGAACAGGGCACGCTCGTCGCCGTGACGGAGGCGCGCGCCAAGGCGACCTCGGTCAACATCACCGCCGACGACCTGTCCGATCCCGCCAAGGTCGCCCAGTATCAGGCGGCGCAGGCTCAGCTGAGCCAGGGTCTCGGCCGCCTGCTCGCCAATGTGGAGGCCTATCCGGACCTCAAGACCAACCAGAATTTCCTCGACCTGCAATCGCAGATTGAAGGGACGGAGAACCGCATCGCCGTCGCCATCCGCGACTATAACGGCGCGGTGCAGGCCTATAACACCCGCATCCGCACCTTCCCCGACGCGATCGGTGCAAAGCTGATCCATGGCGCCAAGCCCATGCAGCCATTCCAGGCGACCACGCCGGGAGCCGAGGAAGCGCCGAAGGTCGACTTCGGCAACTGACCCGCAGCTGATGGGTAAGGTTGCCCACCTTCTAGCCGCGACGTTGCTTCTCATCGGATGCAGCGCCGCGGCGCCGGCCCCTCGGCCAGCCATGGAGCTGACGGGTCGTGTTGTTGATCGGGCCGACCTTCTCGATCCAGGGACTGAAGCCATTCTGACGGCGCGGCTCGAGAAGCTGGAGCGCGATACCCAAGCACAGATGATCGTAGCGACAACGCCTACTCTGAGTGGCCGTTCGATCGAAAGCTACTCACGCGATCTCGCCAATAGCTGGAGTGTAGGCAGCAAGGAACGCAACGACGGCTTGGTGCTTCTTGTTGCGCCGACGGAACGCATGGCGCGGATCGAGGTCGGCAAGGGTCTGGAAGCCGTGATGACCAACGAAATCTGCAACCGCATCATTCAAGAGAAAATGATTCCATTGTTTCGCAAGGGTCAGATGCAGACGGCAATTCTTGCAGGTACGGGTGCGATGTTGCGCGTGATGGACCGCCAGTTTCCAGTAAAGAAGGTCGCATGAAGGCCGTGCGCACCCTGTTCATGATCTTCGCGCTGCTGGTCCTCGCACCGGCGGCGGCGCTGGCGCAGAACTTCCCCAAGTTCGACGACAGCGGCGTGGTCGACGCGGCCAACATCCTGACGCCACAGCAACGGCAGGCGCTGTCCACGAAGCTCATCGAGCAGAAAAAGACCAGCGGCCGCTCGCTGTTCGTCGCAACGATCCCGGACCTTCAGGGCTACGATATCTCCGACTACGGCTATCAGCTCGGCCGCGCCTGGGCGATCGGCGGCAAGGAGAATGACGGCGTCCTCCTCATCGTCGCGCCCAACGACCGCAAGGTGCGGATAGAGGTCGGCTACGGCCTAGAGGGCATCCTGACGGACGCCGTATCGTCACAGATCATCCGCAACCAGATCACGCCGCGCTTCAAGGCGGGCGACATGGCCGGCGGCATCGCGGCGGGCACCGACGCGCTTGCGACGCTACTCACCCTGCCTCCCGACGAAGCGCGCCAGCGCGCGCTCGCCGCCGAAAAGGCCCAGCGCGAAAGGCAGGACGACGGCGGCACGGTCATGCTGGTGTTCTGGATCATCGTCATCCTGTTCATCGTCATCCCCATGTTCTTCGGCCGCAGCCGGGGCCGGCGCTATCGCGG
>Ga0209066_10007130_pt1 | contig 11170 bp, 7 predicted proteins | sample All_14_2_FD_187198 | JGI IMG/M metagenome (GOLD analysis project Ga0209066, IMG submission 187198) | Freshwater microbial communities in response to fracking from Pennsylvania, USA - Allegheny Zone_MetaG_DW_15 (SPAdes) (version 2) ... | reverse complement strand
ACCACTGGGACAAGCCCGGTGGTGACGCTTTTTGGAGCAGGTGAAAGCGAACCAAATAGCAAATGGCATGAACGCATGGATGCCTGCCGGCATTTTCCCGATGCGCCATAAAAAAACGGCCGGGGTTTTGCCCCGGCCGTTTCCGTTCTGGATGCCCTGAGGATCAGGCTGCGAGATTGCGCAGCACGGTCTGCAGGATGCCGCCGTTCTTGTAGTAGTCGATCTCGTCCAGCGTATCGATGCGGCAAAGCACTTCGAAGGTCTGGGTCGAGCCGTCGGCGCGGGTCATCGTGATCGGCAGCTTCTTGCGCGGCTTCAGATCGGTGGCGATGCCGGTGATGTCGAATTTCTCCGTGCCATCCAGCTTCAAATCGAAGCGGGTCATGTCATTGAGGAATTGCAGCGGCAGCACGCCCATGCCCACCAGGTTCGACCGGTGGATACGTTCGTAGCTTTCCGCGATCACCGCCTTCACGCCGAGCAGGATGGTGCCCTTGGCCGCCCAGTCGCGCGAGGAACCGTTGCCGTATTCCTTGCCGGCGAAGATCACCAGCGGGGTGCTGGTGGCCTTGTACTTCATGGCGGCGTCGTAGATCGACATCACCTCGCCGGTGGGCTGATACTTGGTGATACCGCCTTCGGTGCCCGGCACCAGCTCGTTCTTGAGCCGGATATTGGCAAAGGTGCCGCGCATCATCACTTCGTGATTGCCGCGCCGCGCGCCATAGGAGTTGAAGTCGGCATAGGCCACGCCATTCTCGATCAGATACTTGCCGGCCGGGCCGTCTTTCTTGATCGAACCGGCGGGCGAGATGTGGTCGGTGGTGATCTTGTCGGGCAGCACCGCCAGCACGCGCGCGCCCTTCACATCGGTGATCGCCGCGGGGGTCTTGCTCATGCCGTCGAAATACGGCGGGTTCTGCACATAGGTGGATTTGTTGTCCCAGCCATAGGTCTGGCCGGTGCCCACCTTGATCTTGCGCCAGTTCGGATCGCCCTTGAACACGTCGGCATAGCGCTTCTTGAACATCTGCGCGGTGACATACTTGCGCACCGTGGCGGCGATCTCCTTGTTGGAGGGCCAGATGTCCTTCAGGTAGACCGGCTTGCCCTTGGGATCGAAGCCCAGCGGTTCCTTGGAGATATCGATCTTGAGGTTACCGGCCAGGGCATAGGCCACCACCAGCATCGGCGAGGCCAGGTAATTCGCCTTGGTGAGCGGATGCACGCGGCCTTCGAAGTTGCGGTTGCCCGAAAGCACCGCACCCACAACGAAATCGTTGTCGGTGACCGCCTTGGAGATGTTGTCAGGCAGCGGACCGGAATTGCCGATGCAGGTGGTGCAGCCATAGCCGACAACCTGGAAGCCCAGTTTGTCGAGATCCTTCTGCACGCCGGCCTTGGCGAGATAATCGGTCACCACCTGCGAGCCCGGCGCCAGCGAGGTCTTCACCCAGGGCTTGGTGCGCAGGCCCTTCTTGATGGCGTTGCGCGCCAGCAGGCCGGCGCCCAGCAGCACCGAGGGGTTGGACGTGTTGGTGCAGGACGTGATGGCGGCGATCACCACATCGCCATGGCCGAGATCGAAATTGGCCTTCTCGACATTGGCGCGGAAATCCTGGCCGGTCTTCTTGCCGTAGAAGGTGCCGAGCAGTTCCTTGAAATCGCCAGCGATGCGGCTGAGCGGCACCCGGCCCTCGGGGCGGGTAGGGCCGGCCAGCGAGGATTCCACCGAACCGAGATCCAGTTCCAGCGTGTCGGTAAACACCGGCTCCGGCGCTTTCTTGCTGCGCCACAGGCCCTGGGCCTTGGCATAGGCTTCCACCAGCTTCACGCGGGCGGGATCGCGGCCCGTGGCATTCAGATAGGCGATGGTTTCTTCATCCACCGGGAAGAAGCCGCAGGTGGCGCCGTATTCCGGCGCCATGTTGCCGATGGTGCAACGGTCGGCCAGCGAGAGGTCTTCCACGCCGGGGCCGAAGAACTCGACGAACTTGTTGACCACGCCCTTCTTGCGCAGCATCTGCGTGACGGTGAGCACCAGATCGGTGGCGGTGGTGCCTTCCTTCAGCTTGCCGGTGAGGCGGAAACCCACCACTTCAGGCAGCAGCATGGAGATCGGCTGGCCCAGCATGGCCGCCTCGGCTTCGATGCCGCCCACGCCCCAGCCCAGCACGGCCAGGCCGTTCACCATGGTGGTGTGGCTGTCGGTGCCCACCAGGGTGTCCGGATAGGCCACCTCGGTCTTGCCATCCATGCCGGTCCACACGGTCTGGGCCAGATATTCGGTATTCACCTGGTGGCAGATGCCGGTACCCGGCGGCACCACGCGGAAATTGTCGAACGCGAACTGGCCCCAGCGCAGAAAGGCATAGCGTTCGCCATTGCGCTCGTATTCCAGGTCCACATTCTTCTTGAAGGCGCCGGCAGCGGCGGAATAATCCACCATCACCGAATGGTCGATCACCAGATCCACCGGCGACAGCGGGTTGATCTTGCGGGTATCGCCGCCCAGCTTGGCCATGGCGTCGCGCATCGCGGCCAGATCCACCACGGCAGGCACGCCGGTGAAATCCTGCATCAGCACGCGGGCCGGGCGATAGGCGATTTCGCGGTCGGACTTGCGATCCTTCAGCCACTTGCCCACCGCCTTGATGTCGTCGACGGTGACGGAACGGCCATCTTCATAGCGCAGCAGGTTTTCCAGCAGCACTTTCAGCGAATACGGCAGGCGCGAGAGATCGCCGAGCGTCTTCTCGGCGGCCTTCAGGCTGTAATAGGCGTAGCTCTTGTTGCCGACCTTCAGGGTCTTGCGGGTTTTCAGCGTATCCTGGCCTACCGCGATCGGGACCGCACGCGCAGCGCCGGCAGCTTTCGCCTTGGCCGGGGCTTTCTTGGCGGGCGCCTTCACCACGGCCTTGACGACCTTCTTCACGGCCTTCTTGGCGACCTTCTTCACGACCTTCTTCACGGGGGCCTTCTTGACCGCAGCCTTCTTGGCAGGGGCCTTAACCACCTTCTTCACGGCTTTCTTCACAACCTTTTTCTTGGGGGCTGCTTTCTTGGAAGCCGGCTTCTTGGAAACAGGGGCTTTCTTGCTGGCGGACTTTTTCGGGCGTTTCACGGGGCGCTCCTTCCTACGGGGCTGGGCTTTAAGGGCCGGGAGAGGTCGTCGCGGGATTCGTGCCGTAAATCCGGCGCTTTGCCAAGAGGTTCCGGCGAATTCCCTTCATCTCCAACGTGAATTCTACTCAAGGGGCCTCGCACTGGGTTTCAGCCTTTACCGCTGCGGCAATGGAGAGCCAAGCCGGCGGATACGGCAAATGCTCTCGCCACGGAGCTTGACGGCGGCAAGCCTGGGCGGTCACATAGGCGCACAAATGATGCGGACCCGAGTCCGCACAAGCCACCAGGGAGGCGGCGTTTTGGGAAACCAGGGGCAGATCACACCCGGATTCCGACCTGTATCCGAAACCGGGCATGGCACAGACAGCCAGGCCGGCGTGGATCAGGCCGGCGTGGATTCGGCGGGCCGAGACACTATCCCGAAATACCTGCTGCATAATGCGCTGCATCGCCGCGACCGCCCGGCCATGCGGGAAAAAGACCTGGGCATCTGGCAAAGCTGGAACTGGGGCGAGGTGGCCGGCCAGGTGCGGCATATGGCCAGCGGGCTGGCCCAGGCCGGGCTGCGGCGCGGCGACAAGGTGGCGATCATCGGCGACAACCGGCCCATGCTGTACTGGTCGCTGGCGGCGATCCAGGCGCTCGGCGCGGTACCGGTGCCGATCTACCAGGAAAGCGTGGCCGAGGAAGTGCAATATGTGGTGGACCATGCCGAGGCCCGCTTCGCCATCGCCGAAAACCAGGAGCAGGTGGACAAGCTGCTGGGCATGCGCGAACGCCTGCCGCGGCTGGACCTGATCATCTATACCGACCCACGCGGCCTGCGGCATTACCACCAGCCCGGCCTGCGCGACATGGCCGGCATCCTGGCCGATGGCCGCCAGCATGCCGAAACGCACCCGGATTTCCTGGAAACCGAGATCGCCAAAGGCCAGGGCGGCGACCTGGCGCTGATCTGCTACACCTCGGGGACCACCGGCCGCCCCAAAGGCGTGATGCTGAGCCACGACAATGTGGTGCGCTCGGCCAACATGGCCATCGCCTTCGACCGGATCAATGAAAACGACGAGATCCTGGCCTATCTGCCGCTGGCCTGGGTGGGCGACAATTTCATCTCCTATGCCGAGGCGACGATTGCCGGCTTCTGCGTCAATTGCCCGGAATCCGGCGAAACCGTGCTGACCGACCTGCGCGAGATCGGCCCCACCTATTTCTTCGCCCCGCCGCGCATCTTCGAAAATCTGCTCACCACGGTGATGATCCGCATGGAAGATGCCAGCGCGATCAAGCGCGGCCTGTTCAAGTATTTCATCGCCCTGGCGCGCCGGGTGGGCCGGCCGATCCTGGAAGGCAAGCCGGTGGGCCTGGCTGATCGGCTGCTCTATGGCCTGGGCGAAGTGCTGGTCTATGGGCCGCTGAAAAACGTGCTGGGCATGAATCGCCTACGGCTGGCCTATACCGCCGGCGAAGCCATCGGCCCGGATATTTTCGATTTCTTCCGCGCGCTCGGCATCAATCTCAAGCAGCTTTACGGCCAGACCGAGTGCACGGTCTATCTCTGCATGCATACCGACGACGACGTGCTGCCCGATACCGTGGGCAAGCCGGCGCCCGGCGTGGAAGTGCGGATCGACGACAAGACCGGCGAAGTGATGTTCCGCAGCCCCGGCGTATTCGTCGGCTATTACAAGAATCCCGAGGCCACCGATGAAGCCAAGACGCCGGATGGCTGGGTGCATAGCGGCGATGCCGGCGTATTCGCCGATAACGGCCATCTGCGCATCATCGACCGCGCCAAGGATGTCGGACGGCTGAATAACGGCGCCCTGTTCGCGCCGAAATACATCGAAAACAAGCTGAAATTCTTTCCACAGATCAAGGAAGCCGTGGCGTTCGGCGACGCGCGCGATTTCGTTGCCTGTTTCGTCAATATCGATCTCGGCGCGGTCGGCTCCTGGGCCGAGCGCAACGGCATCGCCTATACCTCCTATGCCGATCTGGCGGCACGGCCCGAAGTGTACGACATGGTGCGCGGCTGCATCGAAACGGTGAACCGCGACCTGGCCTCGGATTCCTCGATGGCCGACAGCCAGATCAAGCGCTTCCTGGTCCTGCATAAGGAACTGGATGCCGATGACGGCGAACTCACCCGCACCCGCAAGGTGCGCCGCCGCATCATCGCCGACCGCTATGCCGAAATCATCGAGGCGCTGTATTCCGACCGCAAGAGCATCGCCGTGGATGCGAAAATCACCTTCGAGGATGGCCGCACCGGCAGCTTCAAGGCCAACCTCGCCGTGGCGGATGCGCAAAGCTTCGCCACCCCGGCCCCCACCACTTTACGCAAGGCGGGCTGAGCCGATGACCGCAACAGCTAAGAAACTCGGCGATGTGATGCTGCGGGTGGAGAATATCTCGCTTTCGTTCGGCGGCGTGAAGGCGCTGACCGATATCAGCTTCGATATCCGCGAGCATGAAATCCTCGCCATCATCGGCCCCAACGGCGCCGGTAAATCCTCGATGCTGAACTGCATCAACGGTTTCTACCATCCACAGCAGGGCAGCATCACCTTCCGCGGCCAGACGCGCAGCCGCATGAAGCCGCATGAGGCGGCCAGCCAGGGCATCGCCCGCACTTTCCAGAACATCGCGTTGTTCAAGGGGATGTCGACGCTGGACAACATCATGTCCGGCCGCATGCTGAAAATGCATTCCGGCATCATCGCCTCGGCCTTCTACAAAGGCCCCGCCGAGCGCGAGCAGATCGCGCACCGCGCCTTCTGCGAAAAGATCATCGACTTTTTGGAGATCGAGGCGATCCGCAAGATTCCGGTGGGGCGCCTGCCCTATGGCTTGCAGAAGCGCGTGGAGTTGGGCCGCGCGCTGGCCGCCGAACCCACCTTGCTGCTGCTGGACGAACCGATGGCCGGCATGAACCTGGAAGAGAAGCAGGATATGTGCCGCTTCATCCTGGATGTGAACGACGAATTCGGCACCACCATCTGCCTGATCGAACACGATATGGGCGTGGTGATGGATATTTCCGACCGCGTGGTGGTGCTGGATTACGGCCGCAAGATCGGCGACGGCCCGCCGGACGAGGTAAAGCATAACCAGGAAGTGATCGACGCCTATCTCGGCGTTCAACATTAAACCGGCAGCATTAGGCGGAGCGGGCAGGCATGGCATTCTTCCTGGAAGTTCTGATCGGCGGCCTGATGGCGGGCGTGATGTATTCGCTGGTGGCCTTGGGCTTCGTGCTGATCTTCAAGGCTTCGGGCGTGTTCAATTTCGCCCAGGGCGCCATGGTGCTGTTCGCGGCCTTGTTCTTCGTCGGCTTCATCGAGCTGGGCCTGTCGGTCTGGCTGGCGCTGCCGCTCACCGTGCTGGTGATGGTGGCGCTGGCCTGGGCGGTGGAGCGGCTGGTGCTGCGGCATCTGGTGAACCAGGAAGGCATCATCCTGTTCATGGCCACCATCGGTGTGTCGTATTTCCTGGATGGGTTCGGTCAGTCGATCTGGGGCAGCAATGTGCGCCAGTTGGATATCGGCCTGCCCACCGATCCGATCTTCCTGATGGATGGCGATATCCTGATCCAGGCCTTCGATCTCTGGGCCGCTTTGGTGGCCGGTTCGCTGCTGGTGGCCCTGGTGCTATTCCAGCGCACCAGCGTGGGCCGCGCGCTGCGCGCGGTGGCCGACGACCATCAGGCGGCGCAATCGGTGGGCATTCCGCTGAACACCATCTGGATCATCGTGTGGAGCATCGCCGGCCTGGTGGCCCTGGTGGCCGGCGTGATGTGGGGCTCCAAACTGGGCGTGCAGCCGGCCATCGTCAGCCTGGCCCTGAAGGCGCTGCCGGTGCTGATCCTGGGCGGCTTCACATCGATTCCCGGCGCCATCATCGGCGGCCTGATCATCGGCGCCGGCGAAAAGCTGGCGGAAATCTATATCGGGCCGTTTTTCGGCGGCGGTATCGAAAACTGGTTCGCCTATGTGCTGGCACTGGGCTTCCTGCTGATAAGGCCGCAGGGCCTGTTCGGCGAACGCATCATCGAACGTGTCTGAGGGCGGAAAGCATCATGCTGTATCGTGAATCCGGCCAGTTCAAAACCAGCTACCCCGCCGACCAGGCGATCTTCACCATCAAGCAGGACCGCTGGTTCTTCGCGCTGCTGATGCTGGCGGCCTTCGTGGGCATTCCGCTCGTGGCCACCGATTATCTCTACACCGCGCTGATTATCCCCTTCCTGTGCATGGCGCTGGCGGCTTTGGGCCTGAATATCCTGACCGGCTATTGCGGCCAGGTTTCGCTGGGCACCGGCGCCTTCATGGGGGTGGGCGCGGTGGCGGCCTGGAATCTGGCTTTCCGCGTGCCGGAGTTGAATCTGCTGGTGGTGCTGGTGCTGGCCGGCCTGGTGGCCGCCGCCGTGGGGGTGATTTTCGGCCTGCCCAGCCTGCGCATCAAGGGCTTCTATCTGGCGGTGGCCACGCTGGCGGCGCAATTCTTTCTGCCCTGGCTGTTCACCAAGGTGGGTTGGTTCACCAATCACAATTCCTCCGGCGTCATCACCGTGCCGCGCATGACCCTGTTCGGCTGGGAGATCAACACGCCGATGGAGAAATACCTGTTTGCGCTTGGTGTGGTGACGATCCTGGCACTGGCGGCGAAAAATCTTGTACGCTCCAATCCCGGTCGGCGCTGGATGGCGATCCGCGACATGGATATCGCCGCCGAGATCATCGGTATCCGGCCGATCGTCGCCAAGCTGAGCGCGTTTGCCGTTTCATCCTTCTTTATCGGTATCGCTGGCGCCTTGTATCTGTTCGTCTATCTCGGTTCCGCCGAGCCGGACGGCTTCAACATCAACCTGTCGTTCCAGGCGCTGTTCATGATCATCATCGGCGGCCTGGGATCCATATTGGGCAGTTTCCTCGGCGCCTTCTTCATCCTGCTGGTGCCGATCTTCCTCACCCGCGTGCCGCCGCTGATCGGGTTGGACATGTCCACCGCCGCCATCGCGCATACCGAGGTGATGGTGTTCGGCGCCCTGATCGTATTCTTTCTGATCGTGGAACCGCATGGCCTGGCGCGGCTGTGGCAGATCGCCAAGGAAAAGCTGCGCATCTGGCCGTTTCCATACTGAAATCGCAACAATCCAAGCTTTGGTAGGCGTGCTTAAGTCTGTTAGAGTTTTGGCAATCCGCCCGTTTAAGGGCGGTCTATGGGAGGAAAGAAACATGATGATGAAGAAGCTTGGCCTGGCCCTTGCGGCCGGCGCGGCTCTGCTCGGGGCGCATGTCGCCGCCTCGGCGCAGGAGCAATTGATTCCCTCGATGGTGTACCGGACCGGGCCTTACGCCCCCTCGGGCATCCCCACCGCCGACGGCTTCCATGACTATATCGCCATGCTCAATGCCCGCGATGGCGGCCTGAATGGCGTGAAGCTGAAGGTGGAGGAATGCGAAACGCAGTACAACACCGAACGCGGCGTGGAATGCTATGGCCGCCTGAAGGCGCAGGGCGGCACCATCTTCAGCCCCTATTCCACCGGCATCACCTATGCCCTGATCGACCGCGCCGGACCCGACAAATCGGTGATTTTCTCCATGGCCTATGGCCGCGCCTCCGCCATGGTGGGGCAGTATTTCCCCTGGGTGTTCAACGCGCCGGTCACCTATTGGTCGGGCGCCTCGGCGGCGATCCAGTTCTTCGCCAAGGAAGCCGGCGGCAAGGACAAGCTGAAGGGCAAGAAGATCGCCCATGTGTTCATCGACATCCCCTATGGCAAGGAGCCCAACCCGGTTCTGCAGAATTATGCCGACGAACTCGGCTTCAAGCTGGAACTGGTGCCGGTGCCCGCCCCGGGCCTGGAGCAGAAGTCGATCTGGTTGCAGGTGCGCCAGATGCGGCCGGATTATGTGTTCCTCACCGGCTGGGGCGCGATGAACGCCGTGTCGCTGAAGGAAGCGGCGGCGGTGGGCTTCCCGCGCGAGAAAATTCTCGGCGGCTGGTACACCTCGCAGGATAGCGACACCGTGGGCGCCGGTCCGGCGGCCAAGGGTTTCCGCGGCCTCACCTTCCATGCCGCCTCGCGCGACCTGCCGCTGCTCAAGACCATCAAGCAGCATGTGACCGACAAGGGCATGGCGAGCCAGAATGGCAAGCATATGGGCGAAATCGGCTATCTGCGCGGCGTGCTGAACGCCGTGTTCACCACCGAGGCTCTGCGCACCGCCCAGGCCAAATACGGCAACAAGGTGATGGATGGCGAGCAGTCGCGCTGGGGCTTCGAGAATCTCGACCTCACCGCCGCCAAGCTGAAGCAGCTGGGCCTGGAAGGCTTCATCCAGCCGATCAAGCTGAGCTGCGACAACCATCAGGGCGAAGGCAAGGTGCTGGTGGTGCAGTGGGAAGGCGACAAGTGGAAGCATGTCAGCGACTGGATCACGCCCGAGAACCAGAAGCTGATGCCGCTCTATCTCGCCGGCGCGGAATCCTATGCCCGCGAGAAGAACATCACCGCGCAGAATTGCGCAAAGTCTTAAGCCGCGCAGAATTGCGCAAAGTCCTAAGCCGCGCAGAATTGCGCAAAGTCGTAAGCTGAATGGCGGCCTCTCCCGTTTCCGAACGGGAGAGGTTTCGCCGAAATGACAGGTCGCCGAAAATGACAGCAGCAGCACCGCTTCTCAGCGTCAACAACATCGAGGTGATCTACAATCACGTGATCCTGGTGCTGAAGGGCGTATCGCTGCAGGTGCCGCAAGGCGGCATCGTGGCCTTGCTGGGCGCCAATGGCGCGGGCAAGACCACCACTTTGAAATCAATCTCCAGCCTGCTGCGTGCCGAACGCGGCGACATCACCAAGGGCCATATCGAATATCGCGGCAACCGCGTGGAAGCGCAGGATCCCGCCAGCCTGGTGAAACAGGGCCTGATCCAGGTGATGGAAGGCCGGCATTGCTTCGCGCATCTGACGGTGGAGGAAAACCTGCTCACCGGCGCTTATACCCGCTCCGATGGCAGCCGCGCCGTGGCCGAGGAACTTGAGAAGGTCTACACATATTTTCCGCGCCTGAAGGTGCGCCGCAAATCCATCGCCGGCTACACATCGGGCGGCGAACAGCAGATGACCGCCATCGGCCGCGCGCTGATGAGCCGCCCCAGCATGATCCTGCTGGACGAGCCCTCCATGGGCCTGGCGCCGCAATTGGTGGAAGAGATTTTCGAAATCGTGCACCGGCTGAACAAGGAAACCGGCGTCAGCTTCCTGGTAGCGGAACAGAATACCAATATCGCCCTGCGCTATGCCGATTACGGCTATATCCTGGAAAATGGCCGCGTGGTGATGGATGGCGAGGCTTCGCATCTGCGCGAAAATTCGGATGTGAAGGAATTCTATCTCGGGCTCGGCGCTGGCGGCCGGCTGAGTTTCCGCGACACCAAGCATTACCGCCGCCGCAAACGCTGGCTGGCCTGATCACTTTATCATTTGGAGTGCGTAGCAATGGCTGATTTTTATGATGCAAAAGAAACCCGCGATCCCGCCACGCGCCAGGCCGAGCAATGGCAGGCCCTGCGCGCCCAGATCGCCCATGCCCAGGCCAACGCGCCCTATTTCGCCGAAATCCTGCACGGCGTGAATGCACAGGATATCAAAACGCCCGCCGATCTGGCCAAACTGCCGGTGACGCGCAAATCCGATCTGCATGCGCGCCAGAAAGCCGCGCCGCCGCTGGGCGGGCTGGCCGCCGTCGCGCTGGCGAAGCTGAAGCATGTCTATCAATCGCCGGGGCCGATCTACGAACCGGATGGCTTCGAGGCCGATCATTGGCGCTTCGCCCGCGCCATGTGGTGCGCCGGCCTGCGCCCGGGCGATCTGGTGCTGAACTGCTTTTCCTATCATCTCACGCCGGCTGGCATGCTGGTGGAAAGCGCGGCGCATGCCATCGGCTGCCCGGTGATCCCCGGCGGCGTGGGCAATACAGAATTGCAGATCCAGGCAATCAACGACCTGAAGCCGGTAGCCTATGGCGGCACGCCG
>Ga0209066_10007129_pt1 | contig 11172 bp, 9 predicted proteins | sample All_14_2_FD_187198 | JGI IMG/M metagenome (GOLD analysis project Ga0209066, IMG submission 187198) | Freshwater microbial communities in response to fracking from Pennsylvania, USA - Allegheny Zone_MetaG_DW_15 (SPAdes) (version 2) ... | reverse complement strand
TGGAACAGATATTGGCACCCGGGCAGTACGCGACGAACGTGGCGACCAAACCGGGCAGCGACGCGCGGGTCGAGTTCGCGATCATCCTGCCGGGCCAGGGCGGATCGGCTGGGGTAGTCCATCTGCCGATCGACGCCAAGTTTCCCCAGGAGGACTACCAACGCCTGCTGGAGGCGCAAGAACTGGCCGATGCGGCCGGGGCGGAAGCGGCGGCCAAGGCGCTGGAAATCCGAATCAAGGCCGAAGCCAAAGATATCCGCGACAAATACCTGTCGCCGCCGCATACGACCGATTTCGGTATTTTGTTCCTGCCGGTGGAAGGGCTGTATGCCGAGGTGCTGCGCCGGACTGGTCTGTATGAGACGCTGATGCGCGAGTACCATGTGACGGTGGCCGGACCGACAACCTTGTCGGCGATTCTCAGCAGCCTGCAGATGGGCTTTCGCACCTTGGCGATCGAAAAACGTTCCTCGGAAGTCTGGATGCTGCTCAGCGCGGTCAAGACCGAGTTCGGCAAATTTGGCGACATTCTGGAGAAAACCAACAAAAAACTGCAGGAAGCCAGCAACGTGATGGATGATGCGGCCCGCAAAAGCCGCACGATCGAACGCAAACTGAAAGGCGTGCAACTGCTGCCGTCCGCAGGCGCGGAAACCCTGCTGGCGGAAGCGGCGGAGGCCGACGACGGGGTGGACATTCGCCCGCCGGTATAATACAATATGGGTCAATGAAAATGAACGATGGCTGCATTTTTGGCAGTCGAACCAACAATAGATTGAGGTGGGCGAAATGAAAAAAATGAACGGCATACTCGTTGCTATAGTGGCAGTAACTGTCGTATTGATGGCCGACCCGAGCGGCGCGGCGGCAAAGAATCTGCCGGCCGGCGGCGACGTGACTGCGGCCTGCCTGCCTTACGGCATCGAGATGCGTGACGGCAAGCAGGTGAAATCCTGCCTGCTGGAAAAAGCCGGCGAGTTCACCGCGGTGGGCGGACAGCCGATTTCTTGCGCGCCCAAGCATGCAGTGGCCTTCACGCCGCAGGGCAAGGTCGAGTATTGCACACTGACCGTCGACGCGAAATATCGCCGCACGATGACCGAAACGGTGGCGGTGAAGGCGGGCGGTAGGGTGGCTTTTTATCCGGCGGGTACGCTGGAAGTCGCCAGACTCAAAGACTCGCAACTGCTGCCCTATAAAAAGGACGCCGCCGTACCCTGTCGCGGCGATGCGCCGGTTTCGTTCCGCACCGACGGCAACGTCGCCACCTGCATCCTCGACCAGGAGAGCCTGTTCGTCAGCGCGCTGAAGACCAAGAAGAAAGTGTCCAGCACCTGTCAGGCCGGCGGACTGATCGCCTTTGACGAGGACGGGATTTTTAACGGCTGTTATCCACCGCCGCCGCCCAAGCCGGTAGCGCCAGATAAAACCAAAACACAAGGAGGCCAGAATCAGTGAGAGAATTTGTTTCCCACAAAGCAGCCCAGTTCAAGGAATCGGTGATCCGGGAAATGTCCCGTGTCGCCGCCAAACATAAAGCCGTGAACCTAGCCCAGGGCTTCCCCGATTTTCCGGCCCCGCCCGAGATCAAGGACGCCGCCTGCCGGGCGATCATGAACAACCACAACCAGTATGCGATCACTTGGGGCACCAAGAGTCTGCGCGACGGGATTGTGGCGAAAACGCTGCGTGATTACGGCGTGCAGCTCGACCCGGAGACCAACCTGACCGTATGCTGCGGCGCGACCGAAGGGATGATCGCCTCGTTGATGGCGACCGTCAACCCGGGCGAAGAAGTCGTCGTGTTCGAACCTTTTTATGAAAACTATGGACCGGACGCGATTTTGTGCGGCGCGACGCCGCGATTCGTCAGCCTGAATCCGCCCGAGTTCTCGTTTGACCGGGCCGAACTGGCGGCAGCGTTCAATGACAAGACCCGCGCCATCATCATCAACTCGCCGAACAACCCGACCGGCCGCGTGTTTTCGCGCGGCGACCTGGAGTTCATCGCCGAGCTGTGCCAAAAACACGATGTCCTGGCGATCACCGACGAGATTTATGAACACATCCTCTATGACGGGGCCGAACATATCCCGCTGTGGACGTTGCCTGGCATGGCCGAGCGGACGATCGCCGTCAACAGCGTTTCCAAAACATACAGCGTGACCGGCTGGCGGATCGGCTTCATCATGGCCTCGGCTGCCCTGACCGCGTCCATCCGCAAAGTGCACGACTTCCTCACCGTCGGCGCGTCCGCTCCGCTCCAAGAAGCCTGCGCCGAGGCGTTCGCCTTTCCGGACAGCTACTATCAGGAACTGAGCGAGTTCTACCGCGAGCGGCGCGACTACCTGCTGCAGGCGCTGACTGACGTAGGCTTCCGCTGCGTGCGTCCCGGCGGCGCTTACTACATCATGGCCGAGATCGAGCCGTTCGGCTGGGACGACGATGTCGCGTTCGCGATTTACCTGGCCTCGGAAATCGGCGTGGCCACCGTGCCCGGCTCCAGCTTCTACCGCCCGGGCCATCCCGATGCCAAAAAATTCATCCGCTTCTGCTTCTGCAAGGAAATGTCGACGCTGCAAGCCGCCGTGGCAAAACTGCAAAAACTGAAAGTAAAATAGGAACCATACAAAAACGGGCCCTGAATCGGGGCCCGTTTTTTTGCTGCACTGCAAGCAGGGGTTAGGCGGTCGCGGCTCGAATAAATAACAGACAGCCTAAAATTCTTTGTTGACCGATTCGGACTCTGCCGCCGGCTCCGGACGAACCAGTTTTTCCACCAGCACATCGATCCGCTGCACGGCGTAGCCGGTCAGGTTCTCGACTTCTGCTTTCACGGCGGCGCGTACTTTTTCGACTACCTCGGGGATGCGGACGCCGTAAATCAGCGTCAGTTTGATTTCAAATGCGACCGCCGGCATCGCTGTCTCCGCGTCAAGCCGCTTGACAACGATTTGCGGCGCGATCCGCTCGGAAAACAACTGGGTCAGTTCCGCCAGGGCACCTCTTTTTTCCTGCCGGGCCACCTCGTTGACGGCCTGCATGGCCGAACGGGCGATCTCCAAAAATACATCGTCAGTCACCTGGGTGCGGTCCTGCTCGTCCATGACAATCCCTCCTGAATTTTGCTCCTGTCTGTTGTTTCGACATAAGTATTCAAACTCCTTGCAATGATGGTAAGATGATATCAAGGATGTGAGGTGAACAAAATGAACTTTGCGAGTAAAATGATCCGCACGTTGCTGCTAGCCCTGGGGCTGTTGTTCTTTGCCAATCTTTGCGCGCCGCCGGCGGCGGAAGCGCTGCTGATCGGGACCAAGCAGGAAATCGAGCTGGGCAAGGGCGTCGCCGCCGACCTGGAAAAGAAATACGGCGTGGTCAACGACCCCGAGCTGCAGGCCCGGGTGGCCCGGATCGGCGCGGCGATCGCCGCGGTTTCCGACCGCAAGGATATCCCCTACCAGTTCAAGGTGCTGAATTCGAAAGAAGTCAACGCCCTGGCGGTGCCAGGCGGCTACATTTACCTGTTCAAAGGCCTGGTCGACTACATGCCGTCCGACCATGAACTGGCCGGCATCATCGGCCACGAGGTCGGCCATATCGTCAAACGCCACACGGTGGTGCAGATCGAGCGCAGCCTGGCGGTGGGCGTGTTGTTCGCCATCCTGTTCGGCAACAGCAACAGCGCCATTTTGGGCGATTTGATCGGCAGCGCCCTGATGGCCGGCTACAGCCGCGAGGCGGAGCGCGAGGCCGACAACCTGGGCGTGGTCCACACGATGCGGGCCGGCTACAACCCCTACAGCATGCTGGTCGGCATGGAAAAACTGGAAGCGATGAGCGGCAAGGCGAACTACGGTCTGTTCTCGACCCACCCGGACACGGTGAACCGGGTCAACGCGATTCGCGGTCAGATCAACAACGACTTCAAAGTCCGGCCGATGGTGACGGAAAAAGACAAGACGGCCCAGGTCGTAGACGGTGCCTGGAGCCTGCCGGCGTTCCATGTCAAATACGCCGGATATACGCCGCGGATGCGGGCCCATCTGGCTGCCGGCAAGATATACCGGGTGACCAACCTGCCCGATTACTCCAGCGACAAGTTATATGTCAACGACCTGGAGAATGCGATGGCGGTTTATTATGACGAGGACCGCGAGCCGGTCGCGGTGGTGACGCCGCAGGATGCCTCGGCCAACGGGCTGGGCGGCATGAACGAGATGGCGCAGCTGATCGTGGTTCGGATTCGTGAAAGGGCGGGACGCTAAACAGATGAAACGTACTGATAGATTGACGAAAATCGTGAGCATAGCGGCGCTCGGCCTGCTGCTGTTGACTTCGGCGGTCGGGCTGGCCGCGCCCAAGGAAATGAAACTGAAGCTGAACGAACCCGGCGCCGCTGCCGAATGGAAGATCGGCGCTGACAATACGGTGAAATGGTCGTATCGCGGCGAACTCGGCGCTACGGTCCAGATCACGCTGCAACGCGTCGGCTGGCAGAATGCCCGCCTGACCATCGCCGAAGCGGCGCCGATCGGGGCGGAGCGTTCCGGCAGTTTTAAATGGACGGTACCGGACAGCCTGCCGCCAGGCGGCAACTACACCATCAGCGTGACTGCCGAGAACGGCATCGGCGAGACCTCCGGCGAATTTTCGCTGGTGGCCGGCAAAACGCCGCTGACCCAGATCAGCCTCGAAGCCTTGCCGAAAGGCGCGGAAAAATGGACGGTCGGCGCGCCGGTTTCGCTGCGCTGGACCTACAGCGGCAATCCCGGCCAGATGGTGCAGCTGGCGCTGATCAATAAAGCAGACAGCGATTTGATCCCGATCGTGGCGTCCATTCCGGTCGGTGTCGACGGAAAAGGCCGCTACGACTGGACTGTGCCCAAATTGAAACCAGGCGGCGACTATTACCTGGCGATCGCCAGCACGACCAATGCCTTTTATCAGGACGTCAGCAAAACACCGGTCGTCATTTCTGCGGCCAAGTAGGTCCGGCTTCGGTCGGACTTTCTTTGTAATTGGGGGAGGGAACGCTTTGCGCACAGAACCGCTGGATCAATCCAACCTGTACCTGTTTCACGAAGGGACCCAGACCCAGGCCTATGCCTTGTTCGGCGCGCATCCGCTGCAGCAGGACGGACAGTGGGGCACCCGCTTCGCGGTCTGGGCACCGCATGCGAGCAATGTCTGGATTGAGGGCGATTTCAACAACTGGTGCGGCAACGGCTTCCGCATGGAGCGGATCGCCGATTCGGGCGTCTGGGAGTTGTTTGTGCCGGGCGTTGGTGCCGGTGCGCTTTACAAATATGCGATTCAGCACGAGTCCGGCGAGATCCGCGTCAAAGCCGACCCGTTCGCTTTTGCGGCCGAACTGCGGCCGAGCACCGCGTCCAGGGTGGTGGATGCCGGTGATTTCCAGTGGACCGACGACGCCTGGTTCGCCGGGCAGCGCGAAAACCCGGTCTATTCGCGGCCTCTCAACATTTACGAAGTGCATCTGGGCTCCTGGCGGCGCGGTGCGGACGGCTCGTTCCTGAACTACCGGGAACTGGCGCATTCGCTGGTCGACTACGCGGTGGAGATGGGCTACACCCATCTGGAACTGCTGCCGGTGGCGGAGCATCCGCTCGACATGTCCTGGGGCTACCAACAGACCGGCTACTACGCGGTGACCAGCCGCTACGGCTCGCCGGAGGATTTCATGTACTTCGTCAACCGGGCCCACGAACGCGGCCTGGGCGTGCTGCTGGACTGGGTGCCGGGGCATTTTTGCAAGGACGATCACGGCCTGGCCCGCTTCGACGGCGAAAACCTGTTCGAGCCGCAGGACCAGCTGCAGGCGGAAAACATCGAATGGGGCACGCTCAACTTTGACCTCGGCCGCTCGGAAGTCCGCAGCTTCCTGATTTCCAACGCGATGTTCTGGTTTGATGTCTATCACCTGGACGGGCTGCGGGTGGACGCAGTCGCCAACCTGCTGTATCTGGACTTCGCCCGCCGGCCGGGCAACTGGCGGCCCAACAAGCATGGCGGCCGCGAGAACCTGGAAGCGGTCGACTTTTTGCGCAAGCTGAACGCGGCAATATTCGCCCGGCATCCGGCGGCGCTGATGATCGCCGAGGAATCGACGACCTGGACCGGCGTGACCCGGCCGGCCCATCAGGGCGGCCTCGGTTTCAACTACAAATGGAACATGGGCTGGATGAACGACATGCTCCGCTACATGAAGATCGACCCGCTGTTCCGCAAGGGTTCGCACAATCTGGTGACGTTCGCGATGATGTACATGTACTCGGAAAACTTTGTGCTGCCGCTGTCGCATGACGAGGTGGTGCATGGCAAGCGGTCGCTGCTGGACAAGATGCCTGGCGACTACTGGCAGAAGTTCGCCGGACTGCGCGGCTTCCTCGGCTTCAGCCTGAGCCATCCCGGCAAGAAGCTGCTGTTCATGGGCGGCGAGTTCGGCCAGTTCATCGAATGGAACGAGGCGCAGAGCCTGGACTGGCATCTGCTGGATTATGAAATGCACGGCAAGCTGCACGGCTATGTAAAGGCGCTCAACCATTTTTACCTGTCCGAGCCCAGCCTGTGGCAGCAGGACCACCAAAGGGCCGGCTTCCGCTGGATCAACGCCGATGACCGGGATACCGGCATCGTCAGCTATGTCCGCTATGCGAAGGACCCGGCCGATTATCTGGTCGTCGTCTGCAACTTCACGCCGGTGGGCCGCGAGGGCTACATCATCGGTGTGCCGGAGCCGGGCGAGTACCGCGAGGTGTTTAGCAGCGACCGGGCCGAGTATGGCGGCAACGACAAAACCCATGCGATGCCGCTGCTGACCGGCAAAGAGGGCTGGGGCGGCTGGCCAAGTTCCTTGGCGGTCGGCGTACCGCCTCTCGGCTTCGTCTGTTTCAAAAAGGCCTGAGCAAATAAGACTAAGGAAGCGCTGAAATAATAAGGAAGCGCTGAAATAATGAAGATTGCCTTAGATTGCGGCCATAGCATTCGCCGATGAGGAGATGCCGTTTTGCCTGGGCAAATCAACACGGATGTTGATTTGAGGCCAGACGCGGCGGATGAAGCGTTTCTGGCCGACCAGCAAAACCAGTCACGAATCGATGCGAATCAAGGCTGCAATCTTTAGCAATCGGAATTATTCAGCGTTTCACTAGAGTAAATGGAATACCATAAAGGAGGAGCAGTATGCGCAAAAAGAAAACGATCGCGATGATTCTGGCCGGTGGACAAGGGACCCGGCTGGGCGCGCTGACGAAGAACATCGCCAAACCGGCGGTGCCGTTCGGCGGCAAGTACCGGATCATCGATTTTCCGCTTTCCAACTGCAGCAACTCCGGCATCGACACAGTCGGCATCCTCACCCAGTACAAGCCGTTCTTCCTGCACAGCTATGTCGGGATCGGCAGTCCCTGGGACCTCGACCGCAAGGATGGCGGCGTGTTCATCCTGCCGCCCTACACGCATGACGCCGGCGGCGAATGGTACAAGGGAACCGCCGATGCGATCTACCAGAACATCGAGTTCATCGACCAGCATGACCCGGTCTGGATCGTCATCCTGTCCGGCGACCATATCTATAAGATGGATTACAGCCGGATGCTGGAGTATCACGAGGCCAAAGCGGCCGATGCGACGCTGGCGGTGATCGAGGTGCCCTGGGAGGACACCCGCCGGTTCGGCATCATGAACACCGACGCCGACGACCGGATCATCGAGTTTGAGGAAAAACCCGCCAAGGCCAAAAGCAACTTGGCTTCGATGGGCGTCTATATATTCCGCTGGCAGTACCTGAAGTATTATCTGGTCCGCGATGCGCAAGTCGCCGATTCGGCCCACGATTTCGGCCGCAACATCATCCCCGGCATGATTGACAGCGGCCAGAGCGTCTACGCCTACCGGTTCAAGGATTACTGGCGGGACGTCGGCACGGTGGAGAGCCTGTGGGAAGCGAACATGGACCTGTTGTCCGACCGGCCGCAACTGGACCTGCACGACCCGGACTGGCGGATTTACTCGGTGAACCCGGTCAGGCCGCCGCATTACGCCGGGCCGAACTCGCGGATCAACCAGTCGATGGTCAGCGAAGGCTGCCAGATATTCGGCCAGGTAAAGCGCTGCGTGATTTTCCCCAACGTGATGATCGGCGAAGGCGCTCAGGTGACTGATTCGGTGCTGATGCCGGGAGTGACGGTTGCGCCGCATGCCGTGATCAGCCGGGCGATCATCGGGCCGGACGCGGTGGTGCAGGAAAACGCCCGGATCGGCGGCGACGGCAGTATCGCGCTGGTGGTTCAGGACTCGAAGCCTGCCCGCAAAGGGGTGAAACCATGAAAGATTTGCTCGGACTGATCAACCTGTATGAGGATGAATCGGCGATGGGACCGCTGGCCGGGCATCGGCCGCTGGCCGCGATGCCGTACGCCGGGCGCTACCGGCTGATCGACTTCACCTTGTCCAATCTGGTCAACGCCGATGTGCGGACGGTGGGCGTGCTGGTGCGCGACAAGTACCGCTCGCTGATCGACCACCTACGGTCCGGCAAGGAGTGGGACCTGGCCCGCAAGCGCGACGGCTTGTACATCCTGCCGCCGGCGCACAGCCCTGCGGCCGGAAACGGCGGCGATATCGGCAATCTCTACTTCAACCTGGACTATATCTATGCCAGTTCAGAGGACTTCGTGGTGCTCTGCGGCAGCCAGACCGTCTGCAACCTGCCGCTGGACCAGGCGTTTCACTACCACCTGTCGGTGGGGGCGGACGTGACGGTGATCGGCCGCGATTGCCCGGACGACTGGCAAGGCCCTTGCCTGACCATGGATGAAGACGGGCAGGTTGCCGCGCTCTGCCGGCCGGAGGAACCCTCGCCTTATGATATCCAGCCGATGGGCTTCTACATCATGTCCAAGAGCCTGATGGCCGAGCTGGTCAGGCGCTGCGCCGCCGAGGGCGGCCACGACCTGTTTGTCGACGGGGTCATCAAGAACCTGGCCTCGCTCAAGGTCTGCGTGTTCCGCCATACCGGCTACGTCGCGCGGATCGATTCGATCGCCGCCTATTTCCAGCATCAGCTGGAGCTGCTGCATCCCTCGGTCTGGCAGGAATTATTCTTCCGTTATGGAATTGTCTATACCAAGGTCAAGGACGAAGCGCCTGCCAAGTACAAGGAGCAGGCGGTGGTGAAAAACTCGCTGGTCGCCAACGGCTGCATCATCGAGGGCACGGTGGAGAACTGCATCCTGTCCCGCTCGGTGGTGATCGAAAAGGATGCGGTGGTTCGCAACTCGATCATCAGCCAGAATGTGCGGATCGGGTCGCAGGCCCGGCTCAGCCATGTGCTGTGCGACAAGGACTCGGCGGTTTCCGCCGGCCGCTGCCTGACCGGCGCGCTTCACAACCCGTTTATCGTCAGAAAAGGAGCTGTTGTGTGATGATCAAGGTTTTATTTGCCGCCGCCGAAGCGGTGCCTTTTGCCAAGACCGGCGGATTGGCCGATATCGTCGGCACTTTGCCGCGGGCGCTGAAAAAATTGAAGGTCGATGCCCGGGTGATCGTTCCTTTGTACGGCGACGTGCCGGAGAGTTTTCGCAGCCAGCTGAAACGGGTGTCGGCCGAGACGGTCCAGCTGGGCTGGCGGCGGCAGCACTGCGGCCTGTTCGAGCTGCAGTACGAAGGCGTGACTGTCTATTTCATCGACAACGAATACTACTTCCGCCGCCAGGGCCTGTACAATTTCTATGACGAAGCCGAGCGGTTCGGCTTCTTCAGTAAAGCGGTGCTGGACGTGTTGCCGCGCCTGAATTGGACGCCGGACATCCTGCACTGCCACGACTGGCATACCGGCATGATCCCGGTGCTGCTGCGCTCGCATTACTGCAAAGCGCCCTGGTGCTCCACGCTGAAAACGCTCTGCACGATCCACAACCTCGAGTACCAGGGAATTTTCCCGACCAGCATCCTCGGCGACATGTTCAACCTTGAGAATGACGCCAAAGCGGTGGCGGCGCTGGAATTCTACGGCATGGTGAATTTTCTGAAAGGCGGCCTGGAATACGCCGACTTCATCAGTACGGTCAGTGCCAGTTACGCCCGCGAAATCCAGACCCGTTACTGGGGCGAACGGCTTGACGGCGTGTTGGCGCGGCGCAGCGAGCGACTGGTCGGCATCGTCAACGGGATCGACCCGGAACTTTACGACCCGGCCAAAGACGAAGCGCTGTTCGCCAATTTCTCGACTCGCAGTTTCAAAGGCAAGCAGGAAAACAAGCTGCGCCTGCAGCAGCAGCTGGGCCTGGAAGTGCGGGCCGACGCGCCCTTGTTCGGCGTCGTGTCGCGGCTGGTGAAAGCCAAGGGCTTTGAACTGGTGCACCGCGTGCTGGACGAAATCATGGCCGAAGGCGCCCAACTGGCGGTGCTCGGCTCCGGCGAACCGCAGCAGGAGGATTTTTTCCGCGATGCAGCACAGCGTTATCCGGGTCGGGTTGCCGTCCACATCGGTTACGACGATACGCTGGCCCGCCGCATCTACGCCGGTTCCGACCTGCTGCTGATGCCATCGCAGAAAGAGCCCTGCGGTATCAGCCAGCTGATTGCGATGCGCTACGGCTGCATCCCGCTGGTGCGCGAAATCGGCGGACTGGTCGACACGGTCGAGACGTTCAACCCGGAGACTCACGAAGGGACCGGCTTCTCCTTCACCAACTACAACGCCCACGATATGCTGCATGTGATCAAACTGGCCTGCTCCATCTTCCAGGACAAGAAACGCTGGACCCTGTTGATGAAGAGCGCGATGAAAGCGGATCATTCCTGGAAAACTTCGGCGAAAGACTATGTTGCGTTATATAGCCGGATTATAAAGGAGGATTTTCATGTATCATAACAAAGCCGCCTTTATCAGCGCCTATCTGCAAAAGTTCCAAAGCCTCCACGGCAAAGGCGTCGACGAGGGATCGACCCGCGAGCGCTATGAGGCGCTGGCCGGCCTGGTCCGCGACCTGATCGCCCAGAAGTGGGCCCGCACCAACAAGCAGTATCTGGAACGCGGCGTCAAACAGGTCTATTATTTTTCGATCGAATACCTGCAGGGGCGGATCCTCACTACCAACCTGCTGAACCTCGACCTGCTGGAAACCTGTACCGAAGGACTGGAAG
>Ga0209066_10007127_pt1 | contig 11176 bp, 12 predicted proteins | sample All_14_2_FD_187198 | JGI IMG/M metagenome (GOLD analysis project Ga0209066, IMG submission 187198) | Freshwater microbial communities in response to fracking from Pennsylvania, USA - Allegheny Zone_MetaG_DW_15 (SPAdes) (version 2) ... | reverse complement strand
ATATGATGGCGAGCACTTGCCTTCGGTCGTTTATTTGGATGCGCAATACCGCAACGACGGCGCCCATGAGTACACGGGCAATGTGATCTATTTGAGTACGTTCTCAAAATTACTTGCGCCGGGTCTGCGTTTGGCGTGGGTGGTGGCTCCGCCCAATGTTATTCAGAAACTGGTAATGACCAAACAAGCCGCGGATCTGCACACGTCCAGTTTTAATCAGCAAGTTGCATACGAGGTAGGCAAAGGCGGTTTTCTGGATGAGCACGTTAAGGTCATTCGCGCCACATACAAGGAACGCCGTGACGTGATGCTCGAAATGATGGATGAGATGTTCCCCACCGAAATGCGTTGGACCCGACCTCAAGGGGGCATGTTCCTATGGGGCATGATGCCCGAAGGCGTGGATGCAGCCGAAGTACTACGAATTGCCATCGACCGTAAAGTAGCTTTCGTGCCGGGAGCGGCCTTCCACCCGAATGGTGGCGGCAACAACACCATGCGCATCAACTTCTCATACTCCTCGCCAGACATGATCCGTGAAGGCATAACAAGGCTGGGATCCACCTTGAAAGAAGTCTTGAAGAAGAACGGGTATCACTAAACCGTTGAAAATGAAGGGCTCCACCATAAAAGTGGAGCCTTTTTTGTTGCCAGCGCCAAGTTTGTATGGCAATTCCACCCGTTTACAGAGACTCAATCTTGTAATGGTGTTTTTATTGTGCTACAAATAAATTGACGAAAATGATCGCCGCTTTGCGTTTAGCGGTGTTTCGTCCATGTACGGTGGCAGGGCAGAGAACACAAGTTTCACCATTCCTTATTTATTGAAATCGCGGCGAGTTCGCTTCAGTGCATGTAGATGGGAAATTCCCATTGCATACGGAAGGAGGACCTGCCGGAAAAAGTAAAGTCTGTAAGACAGGCGTTATTCTTGTACGCCTGCGATGTGTCATCCAAGTTTGATCGAAGGAGGATCAAATGGACACACAAAAGAAATTTAAGTTCATGAGCGCCTTGGCGGGTTTGATCATTTTAGCGCTTGTATTTCCAACAACAAGCAATGTGTACGCCCAAGACCTCGCGCCTTGGCGAGACGAGTTCGACAGTCCACTGGATGAAGGCTGGGCTTGGATAAATGAAAATCCTGACAACTGGACATTCGAGAACGGCAGTTTGCGCATCATCGCCTCGCCCTATAGTACTGGCGGAGAAAACTTATTGCTGCGCCCCGTCGCTGCAGGTGACTTCTCCATCGAAACACGCGTTTTCTTTGAACCCGATAGCAACTTCCAAATTGCAGGGCTGGTCCTCTGGCAGGATGCGAGCAACTTCATCAGTTTCGGACGTGCCTTCTGTGATGTGGAAGGCTGCATCGGCAGTGGCATCTACTTCGACAAGATCATAAATGGCGGATTCATCGACGGCAACTTCGCCACCGAGTTCTACAATCCCTTCAATATTGCCGAAAACTATTTACGCCTCGAGCGCCGCGGCAACATGGTGCGCGCTCTATATAGCCACGAAGGCATCACATGGACGGAGATCGGCATTCACTGGCTGCCCGATGATTTTCAAGTCAATGGTGTTGGCATTCAAGCAGCACAGGACTTCTACACTCCCGAATGGGATATCCCCGCGGACTTCGACTACTTTGAAATGACCGAAGGCTGGGGCTTCCTGCCCGAAGGTTTCCATGATTACGACTCGGGTGATGTACCCAACTGGAACTGCGGTGTGGGCGGCTGGGCAACCGACCCCGATGACCGTCTGACCGATGTCGCCATCGAAGTCGGCATCGACGGCACCTCCCTGCCATACTGGCTCTATGCCAGCGACTACCGCGAAGACCTCTATAACGCCGGAGTGTGCGAAGACGGCAACTGTTCCTTCTCCATGTCGCTGTGGGACGTGATCTCATCCTATGAACCGCACAACATCGTCACCTACGCTCAAGACCTGCAAAACGGCGAATGGGTACAGCTCAGCAACTCACCCAAAACGCTCACCTGCCGCACTTACGACATCTACGCCTACAACCCGCAGACGGGCACCACGCAACAACTCACCAACATCCGCAATGCGGGCGAATTCAACCCGAGCTTCTCACCCAATGGGAAACTGGTCGCACATGATGTGGCTAATTTCGACGGTTCATACGGCATCTACATCACAGACTTGACGACTGGAACGAGCGCGCCTCTTTCCGGTGCCGAAGCGGGTGGCAACGACGCAGCCTTTTCTCCCAACGGAAAGTGGATCCTCTTCGATACCGCGTGGACGGATACCCCCAACCTCTACATCGTCCCTGTCATCGGCGGCACACCTACCCTTGTGCGTGAGAATGGTATCAGTGGTGATTGGGCACCCAATGGCAAACGCATTGTCTTCCAGGTTATGGACGGTTCACTCCGCACGATCGCCATCAACAAAGGCTCTGAAACCTATCTCGTCCCAAGTGGACAGCACCCCGTCTGGTCGCCGGATGGCAATTGGGTTGCCTACATGCTCGATGGCGATATCTGGAAGATCGCAGTGAATGTACAAGGCATCGTGCAAGGCGAACCGATCCAGTTGACATTTGGTCCGCGCTGGGATGAACAACCTACTTGGACAATGGACAGTGCAAACGTCATCTTCCATGCAGGCATGGGACCCGACTACGACCTTTGGTCTGTGCCAGCAGCGGGAGGTGACCCGACCTGGCTGACTGGCGCCGTAGAATTCGGCGATTACGACCCATCAGCCGCGAAGAACAGCGCCAATGTTGCCTACGCCAGCTTCTCGCCCGAAGGGCAAGCCCCGCGAACATGGGTATCAGCCTTTACCTATGATCTCCCCGCAGGGTTTTGGACCAAAGGTATACACAGTTATCACTTTGAAGCAATCGGTGCCGAGCCCACGCAGGAGATTTTATTTGATGTGTGGAACAGCGAACCGCTCTACGATGGAAAGGTTCTTTTGCGATCCGGCTCGTTGCGCGCACGCAGTGGCGACTCATGCAATTGGGCAGGTACCATCAACCCAGCTCAGCCTACCCAATTCCATGTCGGCTGGACGGCAGACGGTACATATTCAGAAGCGCTCAACCAACTTGCAGCCATGATGCCTACTGTTATTTGGGATGGCAGTTCACCGGTTGCACTCATGCAGCATGAAGTCTTCCCATTCACCTCTCAGGTCGATTGGGGAACGTACGTCTGCTCATATACCTATCCATAAAGTTTTGTTCCGCGTTTTCAAGGCGGGGAGGTGTTCTCCCCGCCTTGAAAAATAACATATGAATCAACTTGCTTGTAATCTGCACCGAGCTTCATATGCAAGAACACGAGAATTAAGAATTCATATATTCTCTGTCTACAAATGACGAAGAATTTTATTTAAAACCTTACAGAATCTTTTCTCTGAGCTGAATTTACAAGTTGTTAATCCCAGGTTCAAAAAAGGTTAAGTGTGGGTACCTATAATCTCACCACCTCTCATGAAACCCACTCAGGTTCCACATTATTTCAACATCTTTCCTACGGGTAACATTCCAGTGCCGGTTTGTATCGGGGACTTACCCATGTCAGATTATCTCATCTCGCAGGAAGTCACCACAGAAGAAGTAGCTGCCTATATGGGAGCGAATCCATTAGTGCCGGGTGCGATCATCATTCGAAACCAAAAAGCGGGCAGCATGATCTCCCGGCACAAGATGTTTGAAAGGTTGGGGCACCGTTATGGAGTGGAGTTATTCCTACAAAAGCCAATCGGTGAAATGGAACGAGAGTTGAATGCAGAAGCATTCGCACTAAAAAGCCATATTTCGATCAACATGGCGGTCAAACTGGCGTTGAGTCGCACACAAAACCATATTTACGACCCGATCATCGTCGAATTCGAGAATGGCGATCTGCGTTTGTTGGATATGTATGTTCTTTTGCTCAGCCAGTCGCAGTTATCGCAAAATCTGAGCGGAATTATCAGTTCCCTCAACAATATCGAAATGATGCTCTCAAATTCCCAGATGAATCCAACCTCAACTCTTGAATTGATAATGGAAGGATTGGGTAAGGTTGTCCCTTCTCATCACATGCGTGTCGTCCTGCACCCTGAAATCAATTCAGCCGCGCTATTCCATCACTTCGTCCAATATCAAAAAGAACCGCTGGAACTCAACAGCATTTACAAATCTGTGCTGACCATGAACCAGCCGATCGTGATCGAGGATGTACACAAGGTTCCAGCCTGGTCGAATTGGGATACACCCAACAATACTCGCTGCTGGCTTGGAGCTCCCATCTCGCATCAAAACGGACAGATCGGGCTAGTCTCACTTTCACGCACCACATTCTCCCCGTTCACAAATCACGAAAAAGAGATCACGCTCGTCTTCGCGCGTTATCTGGGAAAATTATTCGAAAACATTTCTTTGCAACTGGAGAAAAGGCGGGTGTTCGAAAAAAAATATTACGTTCGATAAACCCAATACTCTTCTGCGTGTAAAATGGAGGGGACAGACCGCAGGAGCAAACCATGCAAACCATCATATTCAACGGCACGACCTACAAAAGCATCGAAGATATGCCCGCCAATGAAAGGCAGGCTTTTGAGCAGATGTCCCAAATGTTCGTGGATGCGAACGGAAACGGCATTCCCGATTTACTTGAAGGGGATGTGGTAAAGAATGTTATCTCTGCTCATTCCACCCATACCAGCATCAACGTGAACGGACAGACCTATACCTCATTCAACGAACTGCCGCCCGAATTGCGCCAACAAGTGGACGGCGCTTTTCAAATGCTTTCGAACATGGGTGTTCTCAACGGAACACCAGAGGCACAACCTCAAGAAATACAAACTAGATCAAAACCATCCACTGCGCCGCAAACATCTTCCGTCATTGAAGAAGACCGTGGAAATAGTGTTTTCCCCATGGTGCTTGGCGGTATCGTCCTTTGCTTTGCGATCGCCGTCCTGACGATTGCGATTCTGTATTTTATGGGTAGATGATGAAACTGATTCTGATCTATACCTTGCTCGCTGGAGTGATCTCCGGGCTGACAGCGCCATTCCCCGGCACATCCCTGTTATTAACAGCATTAGAGGTGTACATGATCGTACACCTCTCAAAAGCCAATGAAGCCAAACTGGGGTTGAAAGAGATCGGCTACTCTGCCATGGCGCTGTATGGACTTTCCACAGTGCTGAAAGACGCCGCGTTGGAGATCCTCACCTTCGTCCCCGTGATTGGCTGGGGAGCCGAAGTGGTCGTAGCCATGCTCTTCGTCTTCTTCCTTGGGATGCTGGCGAATTTATATTTCAGCAAACCATCACGGAAGGGGCGGGACCTTGAGCAAAACCCCGACCAGATAACCAGCCATCGCACTGATCGTCCCGATTAACATCATCTCTAAACCACTGCGAGTGGGCTTGCCTACCGTCACACGCGCTTTGTAAAAACCGATCCCGAACAAAACCAGCGCCGTCACCAACACTGACATCCACATACTTGTAGATACAGGCAGGAACACGAACGGCAAGATCGGCACCAACGACCCGATGACTGCAGAAAGCCCAACCACCCATGCCGCCTTCATCGCAGTGCCGCGGTCTATGGGCGAGAGCTGATGCTCTTCTGCCATCATCACTGCCACCCATACATCCTTATTGGCAGTGATCGTCTCCACAATGCGGTCCAACAAATCTCCTGTGAACCCTTTGCTTTCATAAATATCGCGGATCTCTTTCGTCTCAAGCGTTGGCGCTTCTTGAATATGACGATATTCGCGTTCGCGTTCGCTTTGGTATAAATCCGCATCGGCGAGCGTGGTGGTGAACGCCACTGCACCCATTGAAATGGATTCAGCAAAGGTCGTTGCCAGCCCAGCCACCAACACCACTCTTGTATCATTCGTCGCGGCAGCGATTCCCAGAACCACGCCGAGGACGTTGACCAAGCCATCTTGGGCACCCAGAATAAAGTCCGAAAGACCCGAGCCGCGTTTATGCGGGTCAATGTTGTTATGGTGGATCAATTCTTCATGCAAAGTTCGAGGGGTTATCGTATCCATAGCCAAATCATACTCCCACCCAAAATTATTTATAATGGATAAATGTCACGCACAAAATTTGTCGTTATTCTTTGTATTACCTTGCTTGCTTGTCAATTGCAAGCCACCCCCATCGTACCTACTGAAACAGCGACGCAAACTTTCACAGCGACTCTCCCCCCCACAGCGACAGCAACTCTCGAGCCTTCCATTACACCCACACCAACGCCTCTCGCGCGCCGAGTCCTGATTCTCTCCATCGACGGTTTCCGCCCCGACGCCATTCCGCTCGCGCCGATGCCATTCCTCACATCCTTGCTTGAACGTTCTGCATACTCGCTTACCGCGCAAACAGTGTATCCCAGCGTTACACTCGTCTCTCACACCTCCATGCTCAGCGGACAATGCCCCGCCAAACACAAAGTGGACTGGAACGATTACATCCCTGAGAATGGCTATGCACAAGTGACCGACCTGTTCGACATTGCGCATACTGCGGGCATGCAAACTGTGATGTATGTTGGCAAAGAAAAACTGCGTCAGATCACTGAGCCAGGCAGCACCGATATTTACAAATTCATCAACGACCGCGACCTCGTCATCACCGACGACCTCATTCAAAACTTCCCCGCAGATTTTCAGCTAATGTTCGTTCACTTTCCCACCACCGATTGGATGGGACACGAATATGGCTGGCTTTCTGGCGAACAACTCAGCGTGCTCTTCCGCGCCGACCAAGCTCTCGAAAAATTAGTGAACGAATTGACCCAACGCGGCTTGATGTCTGAAACGCTGTTCATCATCACCGCCGATCATGGCGGACATTCCACCACCCACGGTTCAAGTCTCTACGAAGATATGACCATTCCATGGATCGCATTCGGTGCAGGAATCCAACTTACCGCCTTGAACTCATCCATCACCACCACAGACACTGCCGCCACCGCCGCCTTCGCCCTCGGATTGGATATCCCCACCGAATGGGACGGCACACCCGTGTATGAAGCATTTGGTTTACAGATTGAAAAAGAGTCTGTGGGGTGCAGCAAGTAGTAAACGTAGTACTGTTTTTTTATCTTATTCCAAGAATCAAAAAGTCCCTGAACCCTAAGGGTTCAGGGACTTTTCTATAAAAGCTATTAGTTACAAACGTCGATGGTTTGTTCCACAGGGGCTGACTTGGAACTACCTATCACTGTCTGCACCCCATACTTTACTTGAGTATTGGCACCAAAAAGCACATTGAATTTATCAACATATTTTGTGACGTTAGCACCAAGATTTGCAATTGCTACGCCGTCTTTGTAGATCACATATCCGGTTTCACTGCTGGTATCACCCCAAGTGATGGTGGAGGTTTGGGTAGTGTTCGGAAAGTTAAAATCACAAGTCTTGGTTACATTGACATTGGAAGGTGGAGAAGGGACAATAAATGCCGGAATGATCGGTATGAGGGGAATAGTGGGGTTATTGTTGGAATTATCATTCCCGTTCCCAGAATCATTGGAATTTTCTGAATCTTTGTTATTGGAATCATTATCGTTCGAGTTCTCATTCTGATTTGGGTCTGCCTGCGCAACAGGGGGCGGAGCCGGAGCAGCGATCTCAGGCAAAACAGATGTGTCCCCAATGACCGTAGCGTACTGACCCCAAAGCCAGCAGGTGCCGCCTGTGGGCATGTTAATGATCCAATATGTTTTGGGAGTGTATTTACCGACCACTTCAAAGTCAGTGCCCGGTTGGACGGTCATCAGCAACTGATACGCTACATCTGGACCTGTACGGCAGTTGGTGGCGGTGCTCACCGAAACCCTCACACCATTAGGGACTTCTTCAGTAGGAACTTCTGTCTGTGCAACTTCAGGTTCTTCTGTGCTAACCTCGGTTGGTTCTTCCGTGCTGACTTCGGTTGGTTCTTCCGTGCTGACTTCGGTTGCATCTGCCGAGGGTTGGGCAACGGGCAAGTTACACGCCATTGCCGCGATCGCCAGGGCTGTGACTAAAATAAGAATAGGTTGATTTCTCTTCATGATAACTCCATAGAATTTGGTCGTCTCAAATTATATGGAGAGCCTGAAAGACTTACATCCCACAGAGGATGGATGACTTTTGGCTATTTCTAGATGCCCCCAAATTCCCATTGTGACTTTGCTAATCCAATCAAGGGATCAAGTCCCTAAACGGGTCTGCGGATTGATGAAAAGATAATAGATGGCAAGCCCTCCGCTATAGATGAGGACTGCCAGATAAACGACAAGACTGATATATCGACCCGGCTCCACTGTGTTGAGCAAGCTGATAAATGGGACTATCAACACCAAGTCGTATGCGAGGAAGCTTAGTAATTGACCCAGTGCATTGTCCCATTGCGGGCGGAATATGCTGTAGAGGAAGAAGAATGCATCACCAAGAAAGATGCAGCCAAAGATCACGGATGAATCGGGGTTCAATGCCCACGGGAGGATGGGAGCTTGCAGAATCAGTGCCCCGCCCGAAAGTAAGAGAGAGGCGCTAAAAATCCAAAATGAAACGCGGACCAATTTGGGTGTGGGTCTCGAATCTGCGAGCGGAATCCGCATACTCCACAAAAATAAAATTAGACTGGTGGCTGCTGAGACAACTGCAAGAGAGCCATAAAATGTCATGTTCGCCCGCCCTTGGGATGCCAACCTAAAAAAATGGATGGAGGTCGTTAGGGCGATCACGAAAACAGTCAATGAGCCGCCCGCCAACGCGCCGAGTTTTCCCGTCCAGCCGATCCAAATTGCCGAGGCGCTGACAGCGGCAAGGATGGAGCCAATGAATAAATACGAGTAACGCCCATCCTCCCATGGCCAGATGGCAAGCGCAAAGGGAAGCCGCAAGACAAAGCCTACTGCGTACAGGAGAAAGAACAACCCCAAAATAAATGTAAAGCCACGTATTAGTTTCATTTTGAACTACCTTATAAATTGATTTGGTTTAACAACCCCATGCGTTCGAGCGGACTTCGCCTCATTTAGTTTTTTAGCGCCTGAGGCAGGCATCGATGATCTGACCATCTGGTTTGATGTAACCGCACCATGAAGAATCATGGACCGTATCGAGAATGATAACTTGTTGATTTCCATCTTGCTTAGCTGTCTGATAGATGATCATGAGCCAATTACCGCTATAGAAACGGTATTCGTCTTGCAGGCTTGTTTCTTTATCCAATAACCAGGCTGTGCTTGGCGGCAGGGACGTAAGGCTGGAAGAGGTTGTTACATATTCCAAAACACTCTTTTGCTCTGACCGCACCAGATCTGGAACCGTAAAAAGCACTGCACTTGACCCAAGATGAGATGGGGGATTCTTGGGCAGACACCCTGCCAGTAATACAGCCGCCCACATAACGATCACAATGAGACGAATTGCCCTTTGGTTCATATTGCACTTCCTTTCAAATGAACCGAACCGCTCTGCCCTTTCATCATAGCACGGCAAGCAACGAAATACATCCACTTGCCCATCGCTTCCGGCGGGACTGGTTTCCAAACAGCTTTGTTGAGTTAGTACATTTAGGTGGTGTGGTCATAGCTCAAAACAAGACCTTGGTACCCTCCTATATTGAAAGTCAACCCTATACAATACGGAAATACTTCAACTTGAAATATTTGGCAGATGAACAGGAGAAAGCATGTCACCCATTAAATTCAACGGCAAGACCTATAACAGTTTTGAAGAAATGCCTCTAGAAGAACAGCAAAATTATGACAAGACCGTCGGGTTGATGGGAGATAAGGACGGCAATCAGGTACCTGACTTCATGGAAGATGAGCACTTCCAAAGTATGATGACAGGCGGCGCGAACGGAGTCACCTTGCGCGGTGTGACATACACCAGCTTTGACCAAATGCCCGAAGATGTGCGTACCAAGATGAAATATGCTTTTGATCAGTTAACGCAGATGGGTATGATCAATATGGCGTTGTACAACTTGTTAGTGAAAAAATAGTTTTACCATAGACGTAATCCATCGTTCTTTGCCGGACCGATGCTTGAATTCCAGTAAAGATAAACGATGCCCAACAACACCACAAAGAATATCAACCCGTAAAATGGACCAGCGATCAGGAAAACCGTATTCTGGTCAAGCTCTGTTTTGACGCCTGAAACTTCATCCACACAAAACCAGTTGGCAGTCCAGTAGGTAGCACTACCCACTTCAGAAACATCCTGTGTGTACGACATTTGTTGACCCGGGCAGACGAATGGTTTGGCAATCAGGTTCAGCTGCGGATACCGTGAACCAAATCCCATTGCCCCTCCGGTGATGCCCATGATGATGGAAAAGATCAATCCCACCATAAGCCAGATGATAAGCGAACTAGTTTTGACCTTTTTGGTTTTCATACCGATAAATTCCTTTGTGATGCAAAACGAATCAAGCTATTTTTACTGCGGCGGTTTATACCCAATGAGACGATCAAATCGCCTCAGAATGGCGGACCAAAACACGAGAATGGGAAGCATGATGATTACAAAAAGACCGAACGTCACCCACCAGCCGATCCGGGTTTGAAGTTTCAAAACTTCATCGTAGGTTTCATGGGTCACATCACGTTTCTCGCCTGTAACTTGATTGACACAAAAAAGTGTATTCTCGGTGACCCCGGTGTCAAACGCGTTCCCATCAATGACCACCATGCCGCCGCTCGTGCTCGTTGATTTTTCAAGGGACAATTCCTCGCCCTCCTTGCAAACATTTCTGGCAGTGTATGGGAACAGGGTTTCATATCTCCCCGCAAGGACTCCATTGGCGACGATCACCAATCCACAGAACATGCTTACAGCAAATACGATCACGGCAACTATAAATTTCATGGCAGATACCTGAATTTTCTAAGGATTTAACACAAATTATAAGAACTCTCATAAGCTTTCTCTACCCCCCATTCTGGTGGCAAACAGGAGAGATCAACACCAACCTCTCCTTGCTGGCGGATTTGTGTCAATGCATCTTTTTGATCTTCGACCTGCCTGAGGCTGCGATCAGCCCGATTCCCACAATCCCAATCATGGCAGCGACCCCAGACTCGATCACGTCCATGACCAGAAGACCGGCAGCCCCAAGGACAATGACCAAACCGGCTATGAACAGCCCAAGATTTAGGTTTTTATTC
>Ga0209066_10007125_pt1 | contig 11177 bp, 12 predicted proteins | sample All_14_2_FD_187198 | JGI IMG/M metagenome (GOLD analysis project Ga0209066, IMG submission 187198) | Freshwater microbial communities in response to fracking from Pennsylvania, USA - Allegheny Zone_MetaG_DW_15 (SPAdes) (version 2) ... | reverse complement strand
GCTCGACACCGGCAGCGCGAAGGGCATCGTGCTGCAGGTCGAGCGACTGCGAGCCGTCGGCTTTGGACACGCGGGCGTAGCCGATCAGCATGGATCACAAACGAAGGGGGCTGTTGAAAAATGCGCCGCTGTCACCCGGTACGCTTGGGGGCGGAATGACACCCCAAGGCATAGCGATCCCGTCCCACAAGGATGGTGTTTTGGGATTGCTAGCCGGTTGACCAAATAACGGTCGGGCAGCATATGCGCGACAACGGTGATGGATTTCCACCGGGCCTTCTGGTCGAACCGCCCTCGCAAGGGCCGATGATTCCTACCAGGCGCCGCAAGGCAGCAAGGAGGAATCGTGCGCGCGACGTTTCGCAATCTCTATGACCAGCTCAATGTAGCGGCCTTCGTTCGTGATCGTCACGGCCACGCCATATCGGTTCTGCGCTGGGCGCTGATCCTGGTCCCGATGGCAGCGACGGTCGGGCTGCTGTGCGCGGCGTTTCTGTGGAGCCTCGATGCGGTGACGCGGCTTCGCTTCGCCTATCCCTGGCTCCTGTACCTGCTGCCGATCGGCGGGTTCGTCGTCGGGCTGTTGTACCATCTTACCGGGCGCTCCGTGGACGGCGGCAACAACCTCATCGTCGAGCAAATCCACGAACCGGGGGGCGGCGTGCCGCTGCGCATGGCACCGCTCATCTTCTTCGGAACGGTCGTGACCCATCTGTTCGGCGGATCAGCCGGACGTGAGGGCACCGCCGTCCAGTTGGGCGGCAGCCTCGCCAGCGGGTTCGGACGCGCGCTCAATCTGGATGCGGAGGCGACACGCATCCTGCTGATGACCGGCATTGCGGCGGGGTTCGGCGCAGTGTTCGGGACGCCGATCGCCGGTGCAGTTTTTGCGCTGGAGGTGCTGGCGATCGGCCGCGTCGAGTATCGCGCGCTGGTGCCGTGCCTCGTCGCGGCGCTGATCGGCGACTGGACCTGCCTGGCGACGGGTATCCACCACGGCATCTACCGGGTCGGTACCCTAGTGCCGGTCGATTCCCTGCTCGTCGCCAAGGCCGGTGTCGCCGGTGTCGCCTTCGGACTGGTCGGGCTGGCCTTCGCGGAGGCCAATCATGCGCTCGGCGGATGGCTGAAGCGCGTGGTGCCCTATGGTCCGTTGCGCCCCGTCATCGGCGGCGTGGCGGTGATCGCTCTGGTCTGGCTATTCGGCACGCGCGACTATCTCGGCCTTGGCACGCTGTCCGCGACGCCCGACGCCCTGACCATCGCGAGCTTCTTCGGTCCCGACACGCATCCGTGGAGCTGGGCGCTGAAGCTGCTGTTCACCGTCGTCACCCTGAGTGCCGGCTTCAAGGGCGGTGAGGTCACGCCGCTGTTCTTCATCGGCGCGGCGCTCGGCGATGCGCTCGCACCCATGTTCGGGGTGCCGCCGGGCGTATTCGCCGCGATCGGCTTCGTCGCGCTGTTCGCGGGCGCGGCCAACACGCCACTCGCCTGCACCTTCATGGGGATCGAGCTGTTCGGCGCTGCCTACGCGGTGCCGATCGCGGTCGCGTGCTTCGTCGCCTACCTCTGTTCGGGTCACAACGGCATCTACCTGTCGCAGCGCGTCGCCGTGCCCAAGGTGCCGGCCGCGCACCTTACACCCGACGCGACCCTCCGCGATGCCCGCACGCATCGCGCCTCCCGCCGGCGCACGCGCGCCTGATCCCGCTTCCTCTCGAAAGCCCTGCCATGCCTAATCGTTTTACCGTCCAGCACCGCGAAGTCGGAATGCTGCGCATCTATCTGAAGCCGTCCGACAAGATCGGGCCGCGTCCTTCTGGGGCGCAAAGCCGCTCTATCGCGAGCTGATCCGCACCGCGAAGGCGGACGGCATCATCAACGCCGTCGCGCAGCATACCCATTACGGCTTCAGCAACCGCGGCCCGATCCGCGAAAACGGATCGGAAATCGCCGATCCGCATCTGACGATCTGTGTCGATCTGGTCGGCGAGCGCGATCAGCTCGACCTGTTCTGTCGCCGGCACGGCGATCTGCTCGGCGACAAGATGATCGTCTACAAGCAACTGGAGCATTGGTCCGTTATGCGGCGCAGCGGTACGGACTGATGTCGATCAGGAATAAGATGATCGTCATGGCGTAACGGTCAGGCAAACGAGGCGCGTTAATTGACACGCCTCGTTTGCCGTTATCGTACAGCGTCCTGCTTGCCGAAGGCCCGATCCAGCACGTCTACTGCCTTCCGGACCACACCGGCCAACGCGCTGTCGATTGACGACGCCTGATCCGTGACAGCGATCGGTTGCCCGCCGGCAGGTCGTGCCTCCAGCTTCGCCTCGATGCCCTGACCACCGTTTCGGTCGCCATCAACATCGCGCAAATGGACTTCGACCCGGGTCAACCGGTCGGCGAAGCGCGAAAGGCGTTCGCGAACACGCTCTTCGATTGCAACGTTGGAGCCATCAGATCCTTCGATCCGATTATCGGTATTGATCTGGACCAGCATCAGCGCACCTTCCGGCTACGTTCGAGGACCGGGCGATGGCCTTCCGCGTCGAAGGCACCCGATGGGGCCTGATCCTGGAACGGCGTTGAAATCATTCCTTCGTTGGCATGGTCTTCATTTTCCGGACGATTTTCTCGTCCGTCCAGATTTGCTTTCATCACGGCCGCCTTTTCCGCGATCCGTTGCTGATCGGTTTTTTGATTCATTGATAAACCTTCATAGATGTGGCCCCGCACTTTGTATTGCTGTGGCCTGTCCTGCCGATGTTTGAAACAACACCCTACCGAATGCAGGTATCCTTACAAATCATTGCTGAGTTGCATTACCCCGTCATAGTGATGCGCACCTCCCGCACGGCGTTGTTTGTCCGTAGCACCGGGATCGAGGCGGCGGTGGTGGCACCGACTGCCGGGTATGCCCGTCCGAAGTGCATGCCGATGGACGAACCTGGGTTGTGAGCATCCGGCGCATCGTGCAGTACGGAACTGCGGGTGTTCGCGAAGAAGTCGCGCGGGCAGTTTCTAACGTTGGTCGGGCCGCCAGCGACGCATCTTCGTGCCTGGAGCAACCGCTTGCCCGATCCGATCTTTACGCTCTGTTTCCGGCACCATGCCTCCGGGATGACGTTATCGACCCGCGAATTTCCCCCCTTGCAGGTTTCGCGGCAACGGCACGCCTCGTTCCTGCGCGCTGGCTAAGGCGACGGTTATGGTCCTGCTGATCCTTCTCCTTGCCCCGTTCGTGGCGGTCATCGCGCTGATGGCGAGCCGCCATGCGTCGCGTCGCGTTCATATCGCGATCGCCGCGACGGCCAGTGCAGGCGGGCTGGCGGCGTTGCTGTCGCAGGCGGGAGCCGCGCTGTTGGGGCGTCCGCCGATGGTGACAATCGCATGGCTGCCGACGCTTGGCCTCGACCTCGCGCTGTGGCTTGATCCGCTGGCATTGCTGTTCGCCGGGTTGATCCTCGGCATCGGGTTGCTCGTCGTTGTCTATGCACAGGGCTATCTGAAATCGAGCGAGCCGACCGCGCGCTTCCTGTCGTTCCTGATGCTGTTCCAAGGGGCGATGGTCGGCATCGCGTTGTCGCGCAACGTGCTGCTGATGCTGGTGTTCTGGGAAATGACCAGCCTCGCCTCGTTCCTGTTGATCGGGTTCTGGCGCGACAAGGCGGAGGCACGGCAGGGTGCGCGCATGGCCTTGACGATCACCGGCGGGGGCGGGCTCGCGCTGATCGCGGGGATGGTGCTGTTGGGCAAGGTCGCGGGCAGCTATGATCTGGCGACGATACTGACCCGCGCCGATGTGGTGCAGGGGTCGCCGCTATACCCGGCAATCCTGATCCTCATTCTGGCAGGAGCCTTCACCAAATCGGCGCAGTTTCCGTTCCATTTCTGGCTGCCGCACGCAATGGCCGCGCCGACGCCGGTCAGCGCCTATCTCCATTCGGCGACGATGGTGAAGGCGGGCGTGTTCCTGCTCGCGCGGCTGTGGCCGGTGCTGGAGGGAACCGACTTGTGGTTCGGCATCGTCACGCTCGTCGGGCTGGCGACGATGATTTTCGGTGCCGGCGTTGCGCTGTTCCGCCATGATCTGAAGGCGATCCTCGCCTATTCCACGATCAGCCAGCTGGGGCTGATGGTCATGCTGCTCGGCTTCGGCACGGTCGCGGCGGTCACCGCGGCAGTGTTCCACATCCTGAACCACGCCGCGTTCAAGGCGGCGCTGTTCATGCACGCCGGGATCGTCGACCATGAAACCGGCACGCGCGACATCCGTCGGCTAAGCGGTCTTGCCGCGGTCATGCCGCTGACCGCGACACTGGGCGTGCTGGCTGCCGCCGCCATGGCGGGGCTGCCGCCGCTGGGCGGGTTCATTTCCAAGGAAATGATGCTGGAGGAGACCACCCATATGGTCTTCGCTGGACAGGCGTTGCTGGTGCCGGTGCTCGCTACCCTCGCCGCCTTGCTGTCGGCGGCCTATTCGCTGCGCTATGCCGTCGCGCTGCATTTCGGCGAACGTCGGACCGGTGAGGTTCCGGCCCCGCATGATCCGGGTGCGTTGCTGCTAGGGCCGCCCGCGATCCTCGGTGCGCTGGCGCTGGCGTCGGGATTGTTGCCGATGACGCTGGCGGGACCGCTGGTCGCCGGGGCCAGCGCGGCGGTGATCGGTGGCGTCGCCCCCGAACTGCATCTCGCACTGTGGCACGGCGTCAATCCGGCGCTGTTGATGAGCCTCGGCGCGGTCGCAGCCGCCGTCCTGCTGCTCATCTGTTACCGCCCGGTCGCGGCGGTCGTGACCGGGCTGCCGTCACCCGATGCCAAGCATATGTTCGATGCCGCCATGGAGCATATCGTCACCGCGTTGCGCCACCTGTCGGCCGTGATCCATGTCGCGTCGCTGCAACGGTATCTGGCGGTGCTGTTCACGGTCGCGATCGCGTTCGGACTCGAAGTCATATGGCGTTACGGTGTTGCAGGCGGCGATCGGCCGACGACCCCTGCCTCGCCCGTTGCCATCGTCAGATAGCGCCGTCGATCGACCGCCACGATCGCCGTCGTGGCGGTCGATCGACGGCGCTATCTGGCGCTGATCTTCATCAGCGTCATCGGCCTGGTCATGGCGCTGGCGTTCATTCATCTGTCCGCCCCGGATCTCGCGTTGACCCAGATTTCAGTCGAGGTCGTCACGATCCTGTTGATGCTGCTGGCGCTGCATTTGTTGCCGGGAAATCCACCCCGCCTGTCGGCGCTGCCCCGGCGGCTGCGCGATGCTGCGATTGCAGTAGCGGGCGGCCTTGGCGTCGGATGGCTGGCATGGGCGGTGATGACCCGGCCGGAGCGCGCGGGCATTTCGCGCTTCCACTGGGATAACAGCTATTCGGGCGGGGGCGGGACGAACGTCGTCAACGTCACGCTGGTCGATTTCCGCGCGTTCGACACGCTGGGCGAGATCATCGTGCTCGGCATCGCCGGCCTTGCCATCTATGCACTGCTCGAACCCGCGGCGCGCGGGGTGGCGGGACGGCGGTTGCGCGCATGGCGATCGAACGACCGGCATTCGCCCGAACGGCATCCGATGATGTTCGTGATGGCAACGCGGCTGCTGCTGCCGCTGGCGCTGCTGGTCGGGAGCTATATCTTCCTGCGCGGTCATAATCAGCCGGGCGGCGGCTTCATCGCTGCGCTGGTGTTCTCGATCGCGATCCTGCTGCAATATCTGGCGTCCGGGTTCGACTGGACCGACCGGCGGCGCAAGTTCGGCGAACATATGCTGATCGGAGCGGGGGTGCTGATCGCCGCCACCACGGGCCTTGGCTCGCTGGTGTTCGGTGCGCCGTTCCTGACCAGCAGCTTCGGCTATTTCCACCTGCCGCTGATCGGCGAGTTCGAGCTGGCGACCGCCATGTTCTTCGACCTAGGCGTCGCCTGTGTCGTGGTCGGCGCGGTGCTGATGGCATTGGCGCAGCTCGCCCAGATCGCCCAGCGCGCTGCCAAGGCCGAAGAAGCGGATGAACCGTCATGAGCCTGGAGTTCCTCGTCGCTTCCGCCATCGCAGTGCTGGTCGCGGGCGGCATCTACCTCGCCTTGCGCGGGCGGACCTTTCAAGTCGTGCTGGGGCTCACCTTGCTGTCCTATGCGGTCAATATGTTCCTGTTCGCGATCGGCCGGCTGATCGTGGATAAGCCGCCGCTTTATGCCAGGGGGGTCGTCGAGCATGCCGATCCACTGCCGCAGGCATTGGTGCTGACCGCGATCGTCATCACCTTCGGCATGACCGCGCTGACCGTTATCCTGTCGCTGCGCAGCTTCCTCGAAAGCGGGTCCGATCAGGTCGATGGCGACGGCGATCCAGTTCGGGAGGACGCCGCATGACCTTGGTCGATCACTTGGTCGTCGCGCCGATCGTCGTCCCGGCCATCGTCGCGCCGGGCACGATGCTGGTGATGCGGCGTCGCCGGATGCTCAGCGTGATTGTGTCGCTTGGCGGTGTGGTCGCGATGCTCGCCGCTGCGCTGGCATTGTTCGGGATCGCGCAGGACGATGCGATCCGCAGCTATGCGCTGGGTGGATGGGTCGCGCCATTTGGAATCGTGCTGGTGGTCGATCGGCTCGCCGCGACGATGCTGGTGCTGGCGGCGGTGCTGGCGCTGGTCGTCCTAGCCCATGCGGTCGTCACCGGCGCGGATCGCAAGGGATGGCATTTCCACCCGCTGTTCCATTTCCAGCTGCTGGGGATCAACGGCGCGTTCCTGACCGGTGACCTGTTCAACCTGTTCGTGTTCTTCGAAGTGCTGCTGATCGCGTCCTACGGCCTGATGCTGCACGGACAGGGGGCGCTGCGGCTGAAGGCCGGGGTGGCCTATGTCGTGGTCAACATCGTCGGATCGGCGCTGTTCCTGATCGCACTGGGGCTGCTCTACGGGCTGACGTCGACGCTCAACATGGCGGATCTGGCGGTCCGCGTCGCGGCATTGGGCGCAGCGGATCAGGGGCTGCTGCGCGTCGCCGGGCTGTTGCTGATGACGGTGTTCGCGCTGAAGGCGGCAGTGGTGCCGATCCATCTGTGGATGCCCCGCACCTATGCCGCGACGATGCCGGTCGTCGCCGCCCTGTTCGCGATCATGACCAAGGTCGGCGTCTATGCGATGATCCGTACCGTGCCGCTGATCTTCGGGTCGGGGGCCGGCGCGGCGGCATGGGTGCCCGCGCCTTATCTGCTGCCCGCCGCCATGGCCGGGGCGGTGCTGGGTTTCGTCGGCGTGCTGGTGGCGCGGGGAATGCGCGAGCAGGCGGCGTTCGCGGTGCTGGCCTCGACCGGCACCTTGTTGATGGCGGTGGCGACCTGGCGAGAGGCAACCCTGGCCGCCGCGCTCTATTATCTGGTGCAGGCGACCCTGGCCGGAGCGGCACTGTTCCTTGTCGCCGACGCAACGATGCGCCGCCGGGGGCAATATGCCGATGCGATCGTGCCTAGCCCGCGTTTTGCCGGACAGGACGCCACGGGCCTGCTGTACTTGATCGCCGCCGTCGCCGCAGTCGGTCTGCCGCCGCTGGCAGGCTTTATCGGCAAGCTGCTGATCCTCGATGCCAGCTTCGCCACGCCGGATTGGCCGGCGATCTGGGCGACGATCCTCGGATCGACGCTGGTCGGCGTCATCGGCTTTTCGCGCGGCGGATCGACGCTGTTCTGGAAAGCAGCACCGCCCGGGACCGATGCTGTTACAGCGCCTGCCCGGTCTCGCGTCGATCTCGCCGCACCGCTCACCCTCCTGACGCTGCTGGCGCTGCTGGCCGTTGCCGGCGGATGGGTGACCGCCCAGACCCAGGCGACCGCGCGGCAGGTGATGGCCCCCGACCGTTACGTCTCCGCCGTCCTGGGAGAAGGGCGATGAACCGCCTGTTACCGCACCCCGCGCTGTCGGCGATGCTGCTGATCGTGTGGCTGCTGATGGCCAACAGCATCACCATCGGCGGGATCGTGCTCGGCGGCATGTTCGCGCTGGTGCTGCCGAAGTTCACCCAGCCTTTCTGGCCGGACCGGCCCCGCATGCGGTTCGGGCGCGCGTTTCTCGGCTACCTGGGAATCGTGCTGCTCGACATCCTCGTCGCCAATTTCCAGGTGGCATGGCTGATCCTGTTCCGCCGCAATCGCGACCTGCGCGCCCGCTGGCTGGTCATTCCCACCGACCTGACCACGCCGGAGGCGATCACGATGCTGGCCGGCACCATCAGCCTGACGCCCGGCACGGTATCGTCCGACGTATCGGCCGATGGCCGCTATCTGCTGGTTCACGCGCTCGACGTCGACAATGCCGAGGCGGAAATCGCACGGATCAAGACGCGCTACGAAGCAAGGTTGCAACGGGTGTTTGCATGATCGGCATCGCACTCCACATCGCGGCCGCCTGCATCGCGCTCGCCCTGTTACTGAACGGATGGCGGTTGCTGCGAGGGCCGGCATTGGGTGACCGGATCGTCGCGCTCGACACGATGGTCATCAACGCCATCGCACTGATCGTGCTGATTGGCATGATCGGCGGCAACGACACCTATTTCGAAGCGGCACTGCTGCTGGCGATGGTCGGGTTCGTCAGCACGATCGCCTATTGCAAGTTCATCCTGCGCGGGGACATCGTCGAATGAGCGTCATCGCCGACACGATCATCGTCATCCTGGTGCTGCTGGGAGCCGCTTTCGCACTGATCGGCAGCTGGGGGCTGGTGCGCCTGCCCTCGACGATGGAGCGGCTGCACGGTCCGACCAAGGCGACGACGCTGGGCCTGGGCGCGCTGCTGCTTGCCTCGGTCGTCTATTTCCAGACGCGGCTTGGGATATGGACCGCGCATGAACTGCTGATCTCGCTGTTCCTGTTCATCACCGCACCGATTTCCGCCAACATGATCGCCAAGGTGCATCTGCACCGCGTCCGCACAGGCGCGATCCGCGAACCCGACAGCATCGCCGGACCGCCGCCCCGGCCCGGGGGCGAGGGCGACTGGGCGACATTCGAGGCGCCGAAGCAAGATACCCCCGCGTCGACCGCCAACACCTGATCCTTGGCCGACCGTGAACAGAGACGATCCGACGCCGCACTATCATCTGTACCGGCGCAGCCGAACGCCGGTCTGGCTGGCGCTGTCGTGGCGGGCCTTGCTCGCTTTCGCGCTGATCGGCATCGCGCTGGCAGTCCACTGGTTCGATCGCGATGGCCTGCGCCAGTCGTCAGGCGCACCGGTTACCTTCGCTGATATCCTGTATTTCACCATGATCACCGTCACGACGGTCGGTTACGGCGACATCGTACCGGTCACGCAACAGGCGCGTTTGTTCGATACCTTCGTCGTCACGCCGATCCGGCTGTTCGTGTGGCTGATCTTTCTGGGAACCGCCTATGATTTCCTGCTCAAGAATGTCTGGCAGCGCTGGCGCATGTCGGTGATCCAGAAACAGCTCAGCCAGCATGTCGTCATTGCCGGTTTCGGCAACAGCGGGTCGGAAGCGGCAAGCGAGCTGATCCGTCGCGGTGCCCATCCCGATACGATCGTCGTCATCGACGAAAATCCCGCCGCGCTGCGCAGTGCGGAGGCACTGGACGTCGCAGTCATGGAGGGCAACGCCACGCGCGATGCCGCCTTGCAGGCTGTCCGTGTCGCCACCGCAAGCGCCATGATCGTGGCAGCCGGTCGCGATGATACCTCTATTCTGATCGTCCTCACCGCGCGCCGGATCGCACCCACGCTACCGATCAGTGTGGTGATACGTTCACAGGATAACGAAGCGATCGCCCGACAAGCGGGCGCAAATACGGTTATCAATCCGGCAAGCTTTGCCGGGCTGCTGCTTGCCGGGTCAACGCATGGTGCGCATCTGGCAGACTACATGGCCGATCTCGCTGCGACCCATGGCCGCGTCGCGCTGCGTGAGCGCAAAGTCACCGACGCGGAGGTAGGCATGGCACTGCACGCAATAACAACCGGTCTCGGCCATCGTATCTATCGCGGCGATGCCATGTTCGGCTTTTGGGAGCGTGAGGCAGAACGTCTTGAGGCTGGCGATGTGATCCTTGAAGTCGTGCCCGTGGCGATGTCCGACGCTCCGCCTTTACCATGAGTGACATCCTGGCTCTTGTTGCTGCGCATCGCCCGATGTTGGGCCTGGTATTCATCGTCACACTGTTCGTAGCGTTCGCGCTCGAACGCTTTCCACCGGTCACGATCGCCGTTGCCGGGGCGGCGTTGATGATCGCGCTGGGCTGGCTCACCCCGCCGCTGGTCACCGCCGCCTTCGCCAATTCCGCCCCGATCACCATCGCCGCGTTCTTCATCCTGTCCGGCGCGCTGGTCCGTACCGGAACGATAGAGGCGCTGGCCAGCCTGATCGTCCGGCGAGCGGGCAAGGCTCCGCGCCGCACCGTTGCTGAAATGCTGACCGGTGCCGCGATCGCCCCGGCGTTCATCAACAACACGCCAGTCGTGATGGTGCTGATCCCGCTGGTGCGCCGGCTCTCGCGGTCGGTCGGGATACCGGCGACGCGGTTGCTGATCCCGCTTTCCTATCTCTCGATTCTGGGCGGCACGCTGACGCTGGTCGGCACCTCGACCAATCTGCTGGTCGACGGCGTCGCGAGGGCGAATGGGCAGCCTGGCTTCAGCATCTTCGACATCACGCTCGTCGGGCTGGTGACAATGGCGGCCGGGGTGGCGACCATGTTGCTATTGGGGCCGAAGCTGCTCCCATCGCGTCCCGACAATGCCATCGCCGACCGACATCAACTGCCCTATTTGACCGAGGTTGCGCTGTTACCTGGCGTGCTGGGCAAGGTTGTCCGCGTTGCCGACCTGCCGTTCCTGCGCCGTGATGCGGTCCGCCTGATCGCGATCCGCCGGGGAACGCGCGTCGACCGCAACCCTTCACTCGACCTGACGATCAACGCCACCGATCGACTTATCCTCAGCGCGACCGCCGACGAACTCGACGACTTGGCCCGTAGCGAGGGCTATTTGGTAGGGTTGCAGAATGTCGGCCGAGCCATCCGACTTGCCGCCAGCGCGCGCAGCGACGACGGGGGCGTTTGCGGGAGGGGGCGGAATCCTACGCTAAGGATTTGGGCCAGCGATATTCCCCGGTTAGATTGATGTGTTCCCATCCCAACGGCGAGACGTGGGCGAGTA
>Ga0209066_10007123_pt1 | contig 11183 bp, 9 predicted proteins | sample All_14_2_FD_187198 | JGI IMG/M metagenome (GOLD analysis project Ga0209066, IMG submission 187198) | Freshwater microbial communities in response to fracking from Pennsylvania, USA - Allegheny Zone_MetaG_DW_15 (SPAdes) (version 2) ... | reverse complement strand
CCGTCATCCCGCCCCGCAAGAATGCGAACCCATAGAGGGCGATCGCGCCAGCAACCGGCACTGTCCCGGTGGGTGGAAGCTGGCGCGCAGCGCGCGGGATCATGGCTTCAACCGGCCCTTGCCCGCAGAGCCCCGTCGCGCGCGTGGGCGGAACGGCGGTAATGTGATGGCGACATGCCAACCCGACGCAGGAATGTGCGGTTGAAGTTCGAGATGTTGTTGAACCCGGATTGATAGCAGATTTCCGTGATCGGAACCGTGGATTCAGCCAGCAGCTTTTGCGCGGTAAAGATGCGCAGCGACAGAATGTGTTCGGTGAATGTGTTCCCGGTCCTGCGCTTGAAGAACCGCGAGAAGACGGATTCTGACATGCCAAGCTGCTCGGCCACCTCGCCGATATTGAGCGTCTCCAGAAAATTTTCCTGGATATAGGCCAGTGCGTGGCCCAGCTTGCGGTGCAAATGATCGCTGCTGTGGTCCAGCGTGTCGATGAAATGCTGCGACGCCAGGCAGCGCTGGTCAGGCGTTTCGGCCGCCAAGGCCAGGAATTCTAGCAGCCGCGGCATCTGTTGTGCCGAACTGTGGTCCCCCATCCCCTCGATGATCTCGCGGCCCCGTTTTGCGGCTGGCCCCAGAAGCTCGATCCCCCGCCGGGCCTTGTCCAGCAGGGGGGCCAGATAGCTCAATTCCGGTAATTGGCCCACGCTGGCTAGCAGCAGGTCGGGGTCGAATTGCAACACCATGTCGCGACCGTGAATGGTCTTGCCCTGGAGGTTGGGGGTCATCCAGTTGTGCGGCAGGTTGCTGCCGAGGATCATCAGATTGCCATCTTCAAACGGCCCGATGTAATCGCCGACAAATGCCAGACCCGATGCATTGCGGATCAGGTGGATTTCGACCTCAGGGTGATAGTTCCAGACGGCAAGGTGCCAAGGGTAATCATGCTGACGCCAAAGGAAACTTCGCTTTGGCGGAATGCGGATTTGTTCAAGCTGTGCTTCGGTCGGAGAGACTCTGGCGGGATAGGTCGCGGCGGTCATGTTGCCAGTGCATAGCGGATTTGCGTTGAGTCATGAAAGTATAGAATCTGCGCATCGCACGCAATAGCGCCCCACCGCGATCCCCTGCAAATATCAGCCATCGGAACGCCAGACAGGCGGAGCCGAGGGGAAAGAAATCTTGGGGAGGAGACCCAATGGCTAAGAAAACGCATCGCCTGTGGGCGACTGTGGCTGGTTCGGCATTGATGCTGGTCGCAACGGCGGCCTCGGCGGAACTGAAATGCACCGAAGATGTGCGCATTCTGGCCCAGCCTCGCGACGGTTTGACCACCACCGAGAAATATGCCGACGAATTCAGGGCCCTGACCGGGGTCGGGTTCCAGATCGACTATCTCAACGAGAATGACCGGCGCGCCAAGTCCCGCGCGGACGCGTCGACCGTTGGCCGCTACAATGTATACTATGTTGACGAGGCCAACCTGGCGCAGTTCGCGGCATCCGACTGGATTGTTCCGCTGACGGATTACTACCCGGCCGAGTATGACTTTGACGATTTCGACGCCGGTCGCCGCACCACCGCGTCTTATGACGGCAAGACCTGGTTCGCACCGATCCAGGGCGGCGGCGATCTGATGGTCTATCGCACCGACCTGCTGGAAAAGGCCGGCATCGCCCCGCCCAAGACGCTGGACGAAATGATGGCCGCGGTCGAAAAGCTTCACGATCCGGCGAACGGCGTCTACGGCATCGCACTGCGTGGCCAGCGCGGCTCGGGCGCGAACGTCTGGCGCTGGATGCCCTATTTCAAGGGATTTGGCGGCAAATGGTTCAACGACGACGGCACCCCGGCGTTCAACAGCGAAGCGGCCGTCAAGGCGACCGAAACCTACCTGAACCTGTTCAAGTATTCGCCCCCCGGCACGCAGACCGGGTCGTGGGATGAATCGACCGGGGCTTTCAATTCGGGGCAGGTCGCTCTGATCGTTGAATCGGCACCGCTCGGGTCGATCGCTCTGGATCCGGCTGTGTCTTCGGTCGCGGACAAGATCGGCTTTGGCATTCCGCCCTCGCCGCTGACGGGTGGCGGCTATGCGCACGGCTTTGCCATCGCAGCCAAAGCCAACGCCACGGAAGAGCAAAAGCAATGCGCGGGTGCCTGGATTGCTTGGGCCACCTCGAAAGAGAACGAGATGCGCCGTCTGGAAGCAGGGCAGGCGGGTGAACTGAACCGGACCTCGGTGTTCAACTCGCCCGAATTCGTTGCCAAGTTCGGCGAGGCTCTGCCTGCCGCGCTGGCCGCGACTTCGGCGGTGACGGCTGTGAACTTCTGGCAGAATCCGAAATGGCCGGAACTGGGCAACCAGTGGGGCATCATTCTGGAGGAACTCATCACCGGTCAGCGCACCGATGTGAAGGGCGCTCTGGATGAACTCGAAGCCTATGCCAAGGAGTTGACGGCAGGCTGACCTCCCCAGCCCGCATGTCGAGGGGTCTTGGCGACGACAAGGGCGCCAAGACCCGCTTGCACAATCATCACCGAGGCACCCGCCCTTCACCATGTGTTTGGGCCTTCGCCCTGTTCGGAGTAAGAGCTGATGAAGATGCGGAGTTCGCTTCCGTTTACGTTTCTGGGCCCGACCGTCCTGTTTCTGGCCGTATTGGCCTTTGTTCCAACGTTTTATGCCATCGGCCTGGCGTTCAGCGACAAGACGCTTTTCGAGCCCACCTCAAGCTGGATCGGTTTTGAAAACTTCGCCAAGCTGTTTGGCGACCGCCGGTTTCAGAATTCGGTACTTGTGTCGCTGAAATGGGAACTGGCGACTGTCAGCGCGACCATGTTGCTGGCGATTGGTCTGGGCGTCTTGATGTTCGAAGCCGCCAGCCGCAAGCAGCGGACGTTCTTTTGCCTGGTCTTTCTGGTTCCTGTACTGTTGCCGCGGGTCTGTGCGGCCTTTGTGTGGAAGTTCGCGTTTCATCCGCTGTACGGGATCATCACCTATCCCTACCGGGCAATCACCGGAAAACCCCTGGACGTGCTGTCCGACCCCATGTCGGCGCTGGCGGCTGTTGGCTTTGTCGATATCTGGCAATGGGGCTTTTTCTTTTCGGTCATCGTCCTGAAACTTCTGGAATCCCTGCCGCCCCAGCCGATCGAGGCTGCGCGTCTGGACAATGCCCGTCCGTGGCAGATCCACCTCTACGTGACCCTGCCGATGCTCAAGGCCTCCCTGATCAGCCTTGCTTTGGTCAAGGCCATCGAGTCTCTGCGGTCGTTTGACCTGATCTATGTGATGACCCGCGGCGGCCCCGGCATCTCGACTGAGACGCTCGATATGTATGCCTTCAGCCAGGGCTTCATTGAATCCGGCAACATCAGCTACGCCTCGGCGATTGCCGTGGTCATGCTGATCGCCACGATCGTGGTTTTCACCTTCATCTGGAAACGAGTGAACCGATGACCAGCAAGATTATTGGAAAATGCGTGCTGTGGTTCTTTGCGCTGGTCGTTCTGGTGCCGCTGCTCTGGACACTGCTGAATGCGTTCAAGATCACAGCGGACCTTCTGACCCCGGTGCCAAAGGTCTTCTTCGTGCCCACACTGGATAACATGGCCTATGTTCTGGGTCGCGAGAGTGTGTTCACTGCCCTGGTCAACTCGCTGATCATCTGTCTGTCGGCCGTTGGTCTTGGGCTGATCATGGGGCTTCCGGGCGCCTATGCCATTGCCCGCCATCCCAACCGGATCACGCAGGAAATCCAGTTCTTCGTGCTGTCGCTGCGCTTTCTGCCGCCGGTGGCTGTGGCAATCCCGCTGATGGTGATCTGGCTGAACATCGGGTTGTACGATTCCCGGCTGGGGATGATCGTGGCCTATTCGCTGATCACCGTGTCGATCACCATGTGGCTGGCGATCCCCGCCTTTCAGGCCGTCCCGATCACCGTCGAGGAAGCGGCCCGCGTCGATGGTTACGGCCCCTATGCGATCTTCTTTCGCGTGGCCTTGCCGATTGCAATGAAATCCTTGCTGGGGGCATTGGCGTTCAGCTTCGTGCTGGTCTGGAACGAATTCCTGATCGCGCTGATGCTGACAACCAGCGAAGCGAAAACCCTGCCCATCGTGGCGTCGGAAATGTCGCAGCTTGGCATGAACGTGCCGTGGGGCATCCTGAATGCCGCTGTCGTGCTGCTGTCGCTGCCCCCGCTCTTGCTGCTTGGTTTGCTGAGCGGCTTCCTGAACCGCGCGTTCGCGCAAAAGGCTCGATAGGAATATATGATGCAAAAAGCGCTTGTTCTTGAGCGTATTGGTGAGCTGTCGCTGCGCGACATCAACCTGCCGACCAATATGGGGCCGCAGGATGTGCGGATCGACGTGCACACCGTGGGCGTCTGCGGCAGCGACGTTCACTACTATACCCACGGCCGGATTGGCGACTTTGTGGTGAATGCGCCCATGGTTCTGGGGCACGAAGGTTCGGGCATCGTGTCCGAGGTCGGCTCTGCCGTCACCCATCTGAAGGTTGGCGACCGGGTCTGCATGGAGCCCGGGATTCCCGATCCGACCTCGCGCGCCAGCAAGCTTGGGATCTACAACGTCGATCCGGCGGTGACGTTCTGGGCCACGCCTCCGGTGCATGGCATCCTGACCCCCTCGGTCATCCATCCGGCGTCCTTTACCTACAAGCTGCCCGACAATGTCAGCTTTGCCGAAGGCGCAATGGTCGAACCCTTTGCCATCGGCATGCAGGCGGCGACGCGCGCACGGATCGTGCCTGGCGATGTGGCCGTGGTGACCGGAGCCGGCACCATCGGCATCATGGTGGCCTTGGCGGCACTGGCCGGGGGCTGCGCGCGGGTGATCATTTCGGATATCAGCGCGGACAAGCTGGCCGTCGCGTCCCAGTTCGACGGGATCAGCGGTGTCAACGTGCGTGATGTCAATCTGATCGACCATGTGATGGCCCAGACGAACGGGTGGGGCGCGGATATCGTGTTCGAATGCTCGGGCAGCGCTCGTGTGACCGGCGACGTGATCCGTGCGGCCCGGCCGGGCGGTTGCGTTGTTCTGGTCGGCCTGCCGCCCGATCCGGTGCCTTTCGACATCAGCGCCGCCTGCGCCCGCGAGCTGCGCATCGAAACCGTGTTCCGCTATGCCAATGTCTTTGACCGCGCGCTGGAGCTGATCGCGTCGGGCAAGGTGAACCTGCGGCCTCTGATCACCGAGACCTTCCCCTTTGACGAAGGCATTCAAGCCTTTGAACGCGCCGCCGAAGGGCGCCCGGCCGACATCAAACTTCAGATTCAACTCGCCAAGGCAGGACAATAACCATGGCCGGAATCATTTGCCGCAATATGCAGAAAAAATACGGCGAGTTGGTCGTCGTGCCCGACTTCAACCTTTCGGTTCAGGATGAGGAGTTCATCGTTTTCCTTGGCCCGTCGGGCTGTGGGAAATCGACGATGCTGCGCATGATGGCAGGGCTGGAAACCATCAGCGGCGGCGAGCTGCTCATCGCCAACAAGGTCGTCAACACGCTTGAGCCGCGTGAACGGGGCATCGCCATGGTGTTCCAGAACTATGCGCTTTATCCGCATATGACGATCCGCGACAACATCGCCTTTGGCCTGCGCCGCATCAAGGTGTCAGAGGACGAGATCGCCCGGCGGACGGAAGAGGTGACTTCGGTCCTGGGGCTGAAGCCCTATCTGGACCGCAAGCCGACCGAACTTTCGGGTGGTCAGCAGCAGCGTGTCGCCATTGCCCGCGCGATGATCAAGACGCCTGACGTGTTTCTTTTCGACGAACCGCTGTCAAACCTTGATGCCAAGCTGCGCGCCACCATGCGTGAGGAAATCGCGCGGCTGCACAAGAAGCTGAAGACGACAACGGTCTACGTGACCCACGATCAGATGGAAGCGATGACGCTTGCCGACCGCATTGTCCTGATGAAGGACGGCCGGATCGAGCAGGTCGGAACGCCGGAAGAAATCTACGAACGCCCTGTTTCGCAATTCGTTGCGGGCTTCATCGGGACACCTGCCATGAACTTCATGGAGGCAACCGTTGATATCGTGGACGGTGCCTATTTCGTCCTCGGCGATCAGATCAAGATTGGCATTGATGGCGCCCGCTTCGATGTCAGGGCTGGTCAGAAAGTCGTTCTGGGCGTGCGCCCAAGCGATCTTGAACAGGACAAATCAGGCCCGTTCCCGCTGGCCGGGCTGTGCGACCTTATCGAGTATCACGGTGACCATGCACTGGTCAGCTTCACCGTCGGCGGGACGATTCTGCACGCCCTGGTCTCTGCACGCAAGCGCCCTTCGGAAGGCGAGGCCGTCAGCTTCACGATCCGCGATGGTGCGGCGCATCTGTTTGACCGGGAGACCGGCCGAACCTTGCTCCGATCCACGCACGCCCGCACCCGCTGACCCCGGCGCTGAGATGAGCTATCTAGGTATAGACCTCGGCACGTCCGGGCTTCGCGCCTTGCTGGTTGACGGCGACGGCACCCCGATCGGAGCTTCGGAGGCTGCTTACGGCGTTTCAAACCCCGCCAAGGGCTGGTCTGAACAGAATCCGGCGCTTTGGATCGAGGCATTTCAGAACTGCATGCGGGATATCCTGTCTCGCTTTCCCATCGCACGGGACCTGCGCGGGATTGGCATTTCGGGGCACATGCACGGGGCGACGTTGCTGGATGCCGAGGGGAAGGTGCTGCGCCCCTGCATCCTGTGGAACGATACCCGCGCTGAGCGGGAAGCCGCGGAAATGGATGGCAACGAGGCTTTCCGGCGCATCTCTGGCAATATCGTGTTTCCGGGGTTCACAGCCCCCAAGCTGACTTGGGTGCGTCGGAACGAACCCGAGATTTTTGCTCGCATTGCCAAGGTTTTGCTGCCTGCCGCATATCTGAGCCATTATCTGACCGGCGAATACACCTGCGACATGTCCGACAGTTCCGGCACAGCGTGGCTTGATGTCGGGAAGCGGGCATGGTCCGAAACGCTCCTTGGTGACGGTGGCGTCACCGAGGATCAGATGCCGAGGCTTCTTGAAGGGTCCGAGGTTGCGGGCACATTGCGTCCAGACCTGCGGCGGGAGTGGGGTTTCTCCCACGAGGTCGTGGTTTGTGCCGGCTCTGGTGACAACGCAGCGGCGGCCTGCGGCGTGGGTGCGCTTGGCGAGGGGCAGGGGTTTGTTTCGCTGGGCACCTCGGGCGTCGTGCTGGTTGCCCGTAACCGGTATGCGCCCGCCCCCGAAACCGCCGTACATACCTTCTGTCACGCGCTGCCGCAGCGGTGGTACCAGATGGGCGTGATGCTGGCGGCAACGGACAGTCTGAACTGGCTGTCACGGATAACGGGGTCACGACCGGCAGAAATGACCGGCAGGCTGGGCACCGACATCTTCCCGCCGCAGGGGCTTCGTTTCCTTCCCTACCTGTCGGGTGAAAGAACGCCTCACAACGATGCCCAGATCCGGGGCAGCTTCACCGGGCTTTCCACCAGTACGGATCAGAACGGTCTGACCCGTGCCGTTCTCGAGGGGGTCAGTTTTGGCCTTCGCGATTCGCTGGAGGCTTTGAAATCGACCGGCGCCCAAGTTGAGGCCCTTACCGTTGTCGGCGGCGGTGCGGCGTCGATCTATTGGTTGAAACTGCTTGCGACCATCCTGGATGTCCCGCTGCAGCGACCAGCCGGAAGCGAGAACGGGGCCGCGTTCGGGGCGGCGCGGTTGGCCATGATCGCACGCGAGGGCCATGCCCCCGAAGCGGTCATCACGGCGCCAAGCCTGCTTGAGACCGTAGACCCTGAATACCGGCTGACCGCAGAATTCGAACACGCCTACCGCAAATTCCAGAATGCCTACGCCGCAACGAGGACGATCCAGTAGCGGCCGCTAAAAGGACAAATTCGCATGACGAACACAAACCTTCGCCGAATGGCGCATGCCATTCGGGGGCTTGCGATTGACGCAGTTGAGGCGGCTGGCCACGGGCATCCCGGGGCGGCGATGGGAATGGCAGATATTGCGACCGCGCTTTACGCAAGGCATCTTCGATTTGATGCATCCGCGCCCGATTGGAACGACCGGGACCGGCTGGTTCTGTCGAACGGGCATGCGTCGATCCTGCTTTATTCCCTGCTCTATCTGACGGGCGTGCCGGGGATGACGCTGGACCAGATCAAGGCCTTCCGGCGGTCCGGGTCGCTTACCCCGGGGCATCCCGAGGTCGGGCATACGCCGGGGGTCGAGGTGACGACCGGCCCGCTGGGTCAGGGTCTTGGCATGGCTGTCGGTCTCGCGATGGCCGAACGGCGCCTGCGGGAAGAGTTCGGCGAGGACATCTGCAACCACCGCACCTGGGTCTTTGCCGGGGATGGCTGCCTGATGGAAGGCATCGGGCAGGAGGCTGCCTCGCTTGCCGGGCATCTGGGGCTGGGGCATCTGAACGTTCTCTACGATTGCAACAGCATCACCATCGACGGCGCCACGTCGTTGTCCTTTACCGAAAACACCCGCGCCAAGTTTGCCGCCATGGGCTGGCACGTGCTGGAGGCCTGCGGCCACACCCCGTCCGAGATCGACGATGCGCTGGCTGCGGCCAAGGCCGAGACCGCCCGGCCCACCCTTGTGATCTTCCGCACCATCATCGGCTATGGCGCGCCGACCAAGGCAGGGACATCGGGTGTTCACGGATCGAAGCTTGGCGCGGCAGAGGCGGCAGCGGCGAAGGCCGCGCTGGAACTGCCCGAGGCCCCTTTCGAGATCGCCGCGGACGTGCTGGACGCCTGGCGCGACATCGGGTCCGCCGGCCGGCCCGCCCGCGAGGCCTGGCAAAGCCGCCTTGACGAGCTTTCGCCCGACTATGCACGGGCCTACGGGCGGCGCATGTCGGCGATCATGCCCGCGGATTTGCCCGCGGTCATCGCGAAAACCAAGGCTGATCTGGTGGCCGCGCCCGTGACACTTGCCACGCGAAAGGCCAGCCAGATGGTGCTGGAGGTCCTGACCGCCTATCTGCCCGAGATGATCGGCGGATCGGCCGACCTCACCGGCTCGAACCTGACCCGGACCACCGCCACAACACCTGCCTTCTCGCGCGATTGTTCCGGGCGCTACGTGAACTACGGCGTGCGCGAGTTCGCCATGGCCGCCGCGATGAACGGCCTGGCGCTGCATGGCGGGTTCCTGCCCTATGGCGGCACCTTGCTTGTCTTCTCGGACTACATGCGCAACGCGATCCGCCTCTCGGCGCTGATGGGTGCGCGGGTCTGCTTCGTGATGACCCACGACTCCATCGGCCTTGGCGAGGACGGGCCGACCCACCAGCCGGTCGAACATCTTGCCAGTCTGCGCGCCATCCCGGGTCTGCACGTTTTCCGCCCCGCCGACGCGGTCGAGACGCTGGAGGCCTACGAGGTCGCGCTGTCGCTGAAAGCCCCCTCGCTCTTTGCCTTCTCGCGACAGGAGACCCCGCAGGTCCGTACCCGGGCAGGCACGGCCAACCTGACGGCCCAGGGCGGCTACGTCCTCCACGAACCGGACGGGCAGCGCGATATTACCCTGATCGCAACGGGCACCGAAGTCGCCATTGCGCTCAATGCGGCGCAGCTTCTGCGCGCCGACAATATCCGCGCCGCTGTCGTTTCCCTGCCCTGTTGGAGCCTGTTCGACGCGCAACCCTACAATCACCGCGCGGATGTGCTCGGCACCGCCCCGCGTCTCGCCATCGAGGCCGCCAGCCCCTTTGGCTGGACCCGCTATGTGGGCAGCGAGGACCATGTCATCGGCGTTGATCGCTTCGGGGCCTCGGCCAGCGCAGAACAGCTCTACGAAGACTTCGGTCTTACACCCAAGGCCATCGCCGCCAAGGCCAAGGCCCTTCTCGGACGCAAGGGACAGTGACCATGCAAACCGCTCTCGACCAGCTTCGCACAATGACCACCGTCGTCGCCGATACCGGGGATGCCGCCGAGGTGCGGGCCTATCGGCCCGAGGACTGCACGACAAACCCGTCGCTTGTTCTGGCCGCCATGAGCAGCGCCGAGACTGCCCCCCTGATCAGCGCAGAGATCGCGGCAGGCAAAGCGCGTGGCTGGGACGCTGCCATGATCTGCGATACGCTGACCGTGGCGATCGGTGCCAACCTCGCCTCGCTTGTCCCCGGGCGCGTTTCGACCGAGGTCGATGCGCATCTGTCCTTCGATGTTGACGGCTCGATCCGGCGCGCGCATCACATCGTCGAGGATTATGCCCGGCGGGGAATTGCCTCGAACAGGATCCTCATCAAGCTGGCCGCGACCTGGGAGGGTATCCGGGCCGCGGAAGCCCTTGAACGGGACGGAATCAACTGCAACCTGACACTGCTCTTCTCCATGGTGCAGGCCAAGGCCTGTGCGGATGCGGGTGTCTTCCTGATCTCGCCCTTTGTCGGTCGCATCACCGATTGGTACAAGCGTGCCGAAGGCGTCACCGCCTACGAGCCGGACGAAGATCCCGGCGTCCGGTCGGTCCGCGAGATCTTTGTCCATTACAAGGCGCATGGGATCCGGACCATCGTGATGGGGGCCTCTTTCCGCAGCACCGCCCAGATCAAGGCGCTGGCAGGATGCGACCGGCTGACCATCGCGCCCAAACTGCTTTCGGAACTCGAGCAGGACCCAAGCCCGCTCCGGCGCCGACTGATGCCCGGGGAACAGACCGCACAAACCCTTACGCCCCTTGACGAAAAAGCCTACCGCTGGGGTCTGAACCAAGACCAGATGGCGACCGAAAAACTCGCCGAGGGCATCCGAAACTTCCACAATGACCACAAAAGATTGGGAGAATTGGTCGCGAAGGAGCTCTGATCGCTTCCGGCGCCTGCGCCCCATTGGGATCTGGGGGGCAGATCTGGGCGCGAGCGGGGAGCTTTCTTTTGAGATTTCAGGGGGGCAGGTCCGTCAGGCTGATGTAAACGGCTGGATGGGATGAGGGTGTTGTCGTCGTGCCGTCAGACTGCCAGCGTTTGACAGGCATCACCGCGGCCCGGCTGCTGGGCTTCAATATGAACACCGTTCAGCGCCCTCGGCCGCTCTCTCGAACCCGTGGCGTTCGCGGCTTCGATCCAGATCAAGGGCTGGCAGGTCCGCAAGCGCCCGTGCATCGAAGCGGTGCCCTCGGTCGCGACAGCGCCAATC
>Ga0209066_10007122_pt1 | contig 11185 bp, 6 predicted proteins | sample All_14_2_FD_187198 | JGI IMG/M metagenome (GOLD analysis project Ga0209066, IMG submission 187198) | Freshwater microbial communities in response to fracking from Pennsylvania, USA - Allegheny Zone_MetaG_DW_15 (SPAdes) (version 2) ... | reverse complement strand
ACCCTTTGGCCCAGCAGCACCTGCAGCCAGGAATCGACCTGGAACAGCTCGCCCGGCGCCTGGAACACCTGAGCGTTTTCGCGAAACAGGTCGATGCGCTGGGCCAGGCTGTCGGGAATGTCCATGGTTCGGCAATAGTCCCAGAACGGACTGTCGGTCCGTTCTGTGGCCTTGTAGTGCAGGATGATGAAGTCGCGGATCTTCTCCAGCTCATCCTCAGCCAAGCGATTGTAGCGCTCGATCAGAGCGTCGTTGACCCCGCCAAACGGGAACAGCTGCATCAACCGCGTCACCCCGATCATGATCATGTGGATCGAGGTGGACTCGAGAGGCTCAACGAAGCCGCTGGCCAATCCCAGGGCTACACAGTTCTTGCTCCAGGTCTTGCGGCGGCGGCCGGCGCCGTAGCGGATCAGACGGGGTTCGATCAGGGGCTCGCCGTCGATCTCGCTCAGTAGTAGGGCGCGGGCCTCGTCGTCCGACAGGTGGTCGCTGCAATAGACCAGTCCATTTCCAACACGATGCTGCAGCGGGATCTTCCAGCGCCATCCGGCCTTGTGTGCGATGGCCCGGGTGTAGGGCACAGCCGGTCCGGTGGCGGTGGTCTGGACGGCCAGGGCGCTGTTGGTCGGCAGCCAGGGGCTCCAGTCGTCCCAACCGGCCTTCAGGGTTTGTTCAATCAACAGCCCGCGAAAGCCGGTGCAGTCAATGAACAGATCCCCCTCGACGATCTCGCCAGACTCCATGACCAGGGCCTCTATGAAGCCGTCCTCTGCCTTTTGTCGAACGCTGGCGATCTTGCCCTCAACCCGCCGCACGCCCTTGCCTTCGCTCATCTTGCGCAGGAAACGACCATAGAGCGTGGCGTCCAGATGATAGGCGTAGTTGGTCGTCGCTTTCTCATCGGTGAAGAACTTGTCGGCCTCTGCGGCCTTCAGTTCGAAGCAGTAATCGCCCAGCTCGCCGCCAAAGCCCTGAGCTCTGGCCTGCAGCCAGAAGTGATGGAAGCCGCCCATCCAGGTGGATTTGCCGACCTGCCCGAACGAGTGGATGTACCGGTCGCCGACCCGGCCCCAGTTCTCGAACGAGATGCCCAGCTTGAAGGTCGACTGGGTCTCACGCATGAACGTGGCTTCGTCGATGCCGAGCAGAGCGTTAAAGGTTCGGGCGGTAGGGATCGTCGACTCCCCCACCCCCACCGTGCCGATGTCGTCGGACTCGACCAGGGTGATATCCAGCAGCGGCCCCAGCTGCTTTGAAAGCGCTGCGGCGGCCATCCAGCCGGCGGTGCCACCGCCCGCGACGACCACCTTCTTCACGATCTGACCGCTCACGTGGTTCTCTCCCGCACTAACGGTTCAGCCGGTCCAGCAGAGCGGCGCGCAGGCGGCGCGCCTTGGGCAGGTCCATCGGTCCCAGCGCACCGCGCGCGGCCTCGGGCAGATGGGCGCCGGCCTGATCGGCAGGACCAAACAGATAGTAGTCGAACAGAGCCTTCCAGCCCTGCTTTTCGAAATCAGAGCGGTCGCGCAGGCTGAGCAGACCATGCAGCAGGGTGTTCATGGGCGTGTCCATGAAGGCCGGCGCGGCATTCCACCAGTAATTGACCAGCACATTGAAAGGATCCAGCGCCTCGACCTGATGCCACCACAGGGCCGGATAGACCAGCACGTCCCCAGGCTCCAGATCGGCGACCTGAGCAGCGGCGAGGGCGTCATGGAAGCGCGGATAGCGGTCGAAATCGGGAGCGTCAAAGTCGACCATGCTGACGACCTGGCCGCCCGGCGTCGGCTCCAGCGGACCCGGATAGAGGTTGGCGACCTGATCCGGCGGAAACAGCGTGAAGCGGCGGTGGCCGACAGCGCAGACGGCGATATTGTTGGACATGTCGTAGTGGGCAGCCGCCACCGTGCGATTGCCGATCCAGATACTGGCCAGAGGCGGCTGCGAGCCGAACGACTCGACGCCAAGCCCGAGATCGTTCTCGGCGGCCAGCCCGGGGAAATAGGCGCCAAGGTCGGTTGAGCCGATATAGAGGGACGGCGCATCAGCCCGCCCGCAGCCGGCCTCGATCCGCTGAAGGATGGCGGCGAGCTCGGACCGTTCGGCCCGGAAGTTCATAGCCGTTCGACTGTCGTCGTAGAAGAACCGGCCCTTGATCTCAGGCTCGCCGACATAGGCCAGCAGCCGTCCGCCTCGGTCGTGAGACAACAGATAGTCCATGGCCGCCCGTGGAGTTTCCAGGCCCTTGCGAACCAGCGGCCAGTCGCGCGCCAGTCCCTTGAAGATCATCGGCGTCTGCCCCTGCAGCACCGCGTCGAACGGGATGGCGCGCGCCGACGGGATCGTGGTCTCAAGCACCTTGCGCGCGAGCGTGGTCATGCCGTCGCAAGCCGCCGATTCTTCAGCTCGACCAGGTGCTGAACATTGCCCAGCGACGAGATGATCCATTGAGCGGCACGCAGCAGCCCCGACTGATGCATCCGCTCCAGGTTGGCCCCCGACAGTGCGGCCAACCGGTCGGCGTCGATCGTATGGAAGTCCGGCAGATCGTAGGACGCTCCGCCATCTAGGGCAATGTTGATCTCGACCGGCGCGATCAGGTCCAGGGCGGTGAAAGCGGCGTACATCTGCGGCGCCACATCCAGGCCGTCGTAGATCGTGCCCAACACGCGCATCATCTGCTGCAGGTAGGGCGCATGACCGCCCGCCGGCAGAAACACAGGCTGGCCCTCGCCAGAACCGATACGCGGATGGTCCAGATCGACATGGATCATCGGCGCGGGGGCTGAGCCATCGCCGGGATCCTGAAGCCCGATGGAAAAGGCGCCCCGTTGCTGCACAGCCGGAACATAGCGCGCGCGCCAGGTCTCGCCGTCAAGAAACAGGTTCTCATCCCGGTCCAGGCCCAAAAGGGCCACGGCTTGATAGTCGCCGTGCTGATCCTTGCGCAGCAGGATGGGGTACTCACGCTGGACCTCCTCGAACTCGGTGGGCAGCACGAGGGCCAGATTGATATTGTCGCCAAATCTCGGGCCATAGCCCGGGATCACCCGGAGATCGGCGTGATCAACGTTGTTGAGCAGCACTCTGTTCGTCATGCGCACCTTTCGAGCCGGATCGGACCTGAGACACAGGCCCGATCCTAAGCTGATCTCGAAGAAAAAGGCCGCTGCGAACAGCGACCTTTCCCCTCGCCCTCCAGACGTTCAGTCTAGAAGCGGTAGCGAGCGCCGAGGAGGAAGCGCCTGTCCAGCTCCTGGGCGAACCAGAGTTGGTTCACATCACGTCCGTAGGTCCGCAGGCTTTCGCGCGTCAGGTTGAGACCTTCCAGCGAAACCGCAAGCTTTTCGGTAACGTCGTAGCTGATGTTGAAGTCCAGCTGGCCGAAGGGCTCGACGAACACCGGGTTACGCGAACCACCACGGTTGGTCTGTTGCAGGAACCGGTCGCGCCAGTTGTAGGCCAGGCGAGCCGAGAGCCCGTTCTTGTCATAGATCAGGGTGGCGTTGGCCGTGTCGCTCAAACCCAGCAGAGCAAACTGGTCCTGCCCAGGATCCGACGCGATGTCGAAATCGACGTCGCCGCGAACCATGGTGTAGGCGCCCGCCACGCCGATTCCCGTGTCGCCGAAGAAGTGCTGAGCGGCGACTTCAAAGCCGTGGATCTTGCCGGTCCGGTTATTGATCGGACGCGCCACATTGAAGTTGAACAGCGGGTCAGTCGAGGTGGGTTCGATATCGTAAGCGGCCAGGATCTGGTCGACAAAGGCTTGGTTCAGGTCACCGCCAGCGCTGCGGTTGGCCTGGAACTGGGCCGAGGCCGCCGCCACCGAGCCGGTTTGCTGGATCAGGGCCGTCATCGTGAACAGGTTCACGTCAGTCTGGTCGGCGCCGAGCGCGGTCAGTTGCGCCTTGGCGTCGCCGGAACGGGTGCCCGCCGCGCCGGAGCTGGCGTCACGCAGACCAAACAGATTCTGGGTGACCGTGCCCGTCCCGATGAAGTTGTTGACGCGCTTTTCGAAGAAGCCCGCCGACACATAGCTGCTGGGCTTGTAGTACCACTCCACCGACACGTCGAAGTTGTCGGAGATCAGCGGCTCCAGATCGGGGTTGCCGCTGGTGCCGAGCGGGATGGCGCCGTTTGCGACCGGACGGTTGGGGGCGCCAGCCGTCTGCGATGCAAACAGGTTGCCGTAATCGGGACGCGCGATCGTGCGACTGAAGGAGAACCGGCCGACCACGTTATCGGTCAGATCCACCTGAAAGTCCAAGGCCGGCAACATGTTGCTGTACTTGCCCTTGCCGGAAACCGGAACATAGGTCGCGGTCGTGTCGACGCGGAAGTCATTGTCCGCGGTCCAGACGATGGCGCGCGGCGAACGGATCAGCGAGATTGAGTCGACCTTGGTTTGCTCGTAGCGCACGCCCGCCACAAGGGTCGCGTCGCGGCCGGCCAGTTGAGCCTTCCAGGTCACCTGGGCGTAGGCCGCCGTGATGTCCTCGTCGACGCGGTTGTTATCCTGGCCCGTGACGCCCACGGCGTTGCCGCGCGCCACATAGACCGGTGATAGCGCATTGTAGAGGTCCACGGCGTCGGCGCGGAACGAGGTCAGGCCGGCGCCCGACTGGTTGGGCTCATAGGTGTTGAACTGGCAGGCCAGGCAGAAGCTGCTGACCAGGTTGCCCGCGTACTGCGAGACGTCGCGGGGGTTGGAGATACCCCAGCTGCCCAGGTCCTGCTGGGTATTGGTGGTCGACTGGATCATCTTGGACGTACGATAGTCGACACCGAAGTCGAGGCGGCTGCCGTTGTCGTCGAGATCCCAGGTGGCGTCGGCCCGGAATTCCTTGATGTCGTGCTGCTGGCGTTGGGCCGAGGTCCGCGCCACCTGGCTGCCCAGATCGCCGGCATCCAGCGCACCGTTGCCGTTACCGCGCGGCGCGGCGTCGTTGATCGTGAAGCTCTGGACCGGAACATCGCCGCTGTAGTCCACCGAGTGCGACGACACGATGGGCGCGCCGATGCTGACCGAGGTCATGCTGGTGCCGTTGGGAGCGTCAGGCGAGCTGTCGGTCTTCGAGACATGGCCATCGAAGTTCACCCGGAAGGTGTCGCTGAGCGCCCATTCGGCGTTCAGGCCGTAGGACTCCAGGGTGTCCTTGTTGGCGCGATACTGCTGCTCGAAGCCCATGTCCTTGGTGCCGCTGAGCGTTTCCTGCAACAGAACCGCCGTGGCCACGACGGGATTGCTGTCGAAAGTCACGCGGTCGAACGGACGGTTGAACCAGTTGGTGCTGTCGTTGCGCCGTTCGTAGGCCTTGTTTTGCGCATACAGCACATCGCCGGTCAGGGTCAGGTTCTCGGTCGGGCGGAACTGCACCGACAGCTGACCATTGATGCGCTCGCGTTCGCCTTCGGCGAAGTGGTAGCGGCTGTCGTTGGGGATCGCGACCAGGACGTTGCCATTGGCCGGCGCATTGGTGATCTGGGTCGTGCCGTTGTTGCGGACGAAGCCGTTGGCCGGGTTGATGAACTCCGAGTAGCGGCGGATATTCCAGTCGTTGGACGTGGCGCTACGGCCAGTGAAGTTCCGCTTTTGATAGCTACCGAACAGGCCGATGCCGAACTTCTCGGAGTCGTCCAGCCAGTTCAGCAGGCCCGAGATTTCCGGCGTGATCTTGTCGGCGCCTTCCTGGCTCTTGTCGACGCCCTCGTCATAGACGCCCTTGATGCCCAGGCTGCCGCTCAGGCCGGACTTGCCGTCCAGAGGACGACGGGTCTTGACGTTGATCGTGGCGCCGATGCCACCCGAAGGGATCGCCGCCCGGCCGGTCTTGTAGACCTCCAGGGTGGTGACGCCTTCCGAGGCGAGGTTGGAGAAGTCGAACGAACGGCTGGTGCCCCCGGCGAAGTCCGCCGACTGGTCGCCGCCGACCGTGGCGACGTTGGCGGTCGGCATGGTCCGGCCGTTGACCGTCACCAGATTGAAACCGCCGCCGAAACCGCGGACCGTGACCTGCGAACCTTCGCCGTTGGTCCGGTCGATGGAGACGCCCGTGATGCGCTGGAGCGATTCCGCCAGGTTGGTGTCGGGGAACTTGCCGATATCCTCGGCCGAGATCGCATCGACGACGCCGCTGTTGGTCCGCTTGATTTGGATGGCGCGTTCAAGCGAAGCCCGGATGCCGGTGACCACCACCTCGTCAACGGCGGTGTTGTCGGTTGCCTGGCGCGCATAGGCCTGGCCCGCCGTGAGCATGGCTGACAGCGCTATCAAAGATACAGATGTGGTCAGGCGTCGTTGCCGCTTCATGATCGTTTCCCCGCAAGAGGCCCCAATGTTGGGGCATATTTGTTTTTTTCATCGCCGCCAAAAAAGCCGGCGACGGCGTTTTTGACCCAGCTCACCAACAACCTAGCAGCGAAGATGACGGTAGCGGTAACATTGGTCTAGGAGTGGGTCAAGGGCAAGATAGACCCAAAATCTGAAAATGACAGCGCTGTTTATGGGAAAACTTGACCACACAAACGGTCGTTTGAACCAATCTCGCAGCGTTGGAATTTCACCGATACGTCAATTTAGGAGCGCAGGCAGCATTCTTAGCCCTTGAGGTCCGCATACGACCGTCGCGGCCCTCGAGACCAATCAAGACGCGACCCTTCGCGCCAAGCTTGTAACCAAGGCCTCTGCGTGCTGCGCGGGCGTCAGTCGCCGCCAGGTGAGGCGTTGCACAGCGCCGTAGTTCCAGATCGCGCCAAGCAAGACGCCGACCACACCAGCAGCGGACCAGGGCGCCCTTAGAGCGTGCAACCCTGCGCTGACGGCCTCACTCACCATCGCACCGCCCAGACAGGCGACGTAGAAGCCCAGAAGCCCTTGCCACATGGCCCCGCCTCGCAGCCGCTGATCCCGAAAAGTGAGGCCATTGTTGAGCGTGAAGTTCCAACTCATCGCCGCCAGCATGGCGCCTCCACGGGTCAGCCAGAGCGGCGCACCAAGCTCTCGCCCCACCGTCACAAACATGAGGTGGACCAAGAGGCCGGTCAGACTGACCAGCAGAAACAGGATCATGCGCGCCGATAGCCCCCCGCCTGCAAGATGGCGACTGGCGACCAAAAGATCGATGGACGCTCCATCCAAGCGGCTCACCCTCCGAGCATTACGGCGCGGATCACGCTGACCTCTACTGCCGATGAACGCCAGGATGTCATCGCGTGCGAGGCCCCAGCCTGCGATCGCAGCCGGCATGGGACCAGCAACGCCCTGGCGGCGCACCAGCCGGACTGCTGGATGGGACCCGGCGCGGGAGAGAACGACCTGCGCCGACAGGCCATTGGCGGAATCGTCAACGACAGGGACTTCATGCGGAAGGTGCGCAAGCTCAGCGACAACGCCGTTGATCATCTCATGATCGTCCAAAGCACAAGTGACCACAGATACACGGGGCCCAAGATCCGGCGCGGCCTCCGGGCTATCCACGCGGGGCGCGGGACCTGCTCTGGATTCGCTCTGCAGACGCATGGGGTCCAAGAAAGGCGGGCAGCACGTAGGTGGCGCGCCGCAGGGTACGGCAGCAACCAATATAAAGTCTAGTTTTTACTGCACACGGTTGCGACTTTGACGGCGGGCTGGCCTCAGCCGAAGATTCCAGTCCAGTCCAGAGAAACGCCAACAGTCACACTTCCGTCGCTCTGCGTCACAACATCGGGCGAGCCGTGGACAAGCAGAACGTATCCGTCGATGCGGCCGTCCCCATCGAAATCAACCTCGACCCGTTGATCGCCGTCTGGCGTCGAGGCAAAGCCCAGATCGCTTGGCTCACCGCCTGGACGCCCGACGATGACAAGTTCGCCCGCCGTGGTCGTCAACCGATCGCCCTCGCTGGCGTTGAAGTCAAAAATAGTGCCCAGCAGTGTATCTGGCTGATCCAGGATAGGGGGCGCAGAGATCACGAACGTGTCCCCCCCCTGCCCCCCGTGCGCCACGGAGTCGGAGTTCAGGATGATGCGATCATTGCCAAGACCACCATCCAGGGTGTCGCGCCCACCGCCGCCGGCAAGCAGGTCATTCCCCGGACCGCCCACCAGTCGCTCTGCGCGGAGCGCCCCGATCAGGCTGTCATCGCCATCGCCGCCGCGGAGTTCCTGCGGCTCATCTCTGGGTGGGGCCGCCTGGACCTCCGGTTTGACCAGATCTGCCGAAGGCGTGGCCTCAGTGATTCCTCCGGACTGAGCCCCCGAGGTGGCTCGATCAGGCCCAACCTCGATCGGCGTCGACGCTGTGGCGGTGTGACTATCGTCGCCCGATGACCGATCGGCCACCATGGCCACCGCACCGGCTTTCGGATCGCCTGCAGCGTCCAACTCAGGCAGGACTGCGGACCCAGCATCAGACGGTTCCATTGGAGACACCGTCCCGCCATTCGCCAAATGGGGCGCAACGAGGCGCAACTGGTCTTCCAGAAAGGTCACTACCGCGAGCAGGACCAAAACGCTGGAGCCAGTGTGCGCGCGACTGAAGGGCACGACCACGCCCTCGCGCTCAAGCTCCGGGCTCAACCATTGCTCCAAGGCCTCACGCAGGTTTGCGCCGCTGGCCATGACGTCTTCCGCCACAAAGTGAACCAGGAACTGGTCGGCGAGGCGGGCGACGTGCACCACCACCTCGTCATCCTCGTTTGTCAGCGCACACCAGGGCGCGCCATCATCGCTCGCGCCAAAGACGACCTGAACGTTATCGGAGGGACCGAAGAACTGCTCCGTCAGCGCCTCGAGGCGGCTTCGCTCCGACGCGGTCCATTGGCCGCTTCCCGGGATGCGATTGGCGAACGACAGCACGGTGCCCACGGCGAGACGACTCTCGAAGAACTAGGCAATGGCTCGGCTGCGAGAGGCGTCGCTCTCAAACAGCAGCCGATGCAGCTCGGGTTCATAATAAGCCAGCAACGTCCTGGCGAATTCACCTTCGTCCAGGTGGAGGGCCTTGGCCCAAGCGCCCTGGGTCTCGATAGGCAAGCGGCCTACGCCGCTCTCGACCTGGGAAACAAAGGTGTAGTAGCGCAGGCCGACCTGTTCGGAGAGCTGGGCCTGAGTGAGGCCGGCAGCCTCACGGGCGGCCTTTAACCATCGGCCGGCTTCCTGCCGCAGGGCTTTGGTGCGCGCGGCCTTGGCGGCATCAGGAGTGGCTCGGGGCATTTGGACTCGAGATCAACGGGCGCAAAATACGCTGCGGGACGTTCCGCTACATTCAGTCATTATGCAACGTTTTATTGGGTCACGGGCGAAAACTGTTGATGGGCGCGATGAGTGCAAGGGCACCTTTCAGGCCGGCGCGGTAGCGCGTCGCCGACTTGGCGCTCCAACCTTCGCGACGAACATCGCTTGACTACAGTTATAACTAGACTTATTGTTATTTTCTCGTCGTCTGGTCGCGGGCTGGAGATTCCCTGCGATCGGTAACCCCACCCCCCCACTGATCGCGAGCGATCCAGGCGACGAGACTTGAAATGTCCCGGTGCCTCCCGGCGACATGATCGAGCTCAGGCGAACGCGCCCTTGCGACCGTCGCGCACGCCTCTCATGGTACGCCCCATAGCCGATCATTTTTCGGCAACCCTGGGGGACCGATGCGGAATTCTTTGATCAGCCTGGCAAGCCTCACCCTGCTGTTGGCCAACGAGGCCATGGCGCAGGATCCCAGCGCAGGCGCGCCGGTGCAGTACGAGGTCGCTTTTGACAATGCGAGCCACCACGAAGCGCAGATCTCAGCGACCTACGCCAATGTTCCGAGCGGACCGCTGAAAATGCAAATGTCGCGCTCGTCGCCCGGGCGCTACGCCATTCATGAATTCGCCAAGAATGTCTATCGGGTGAGCGCCACCGACGGCGCCGGCCGCCCCCTGACCGTTGAGCGGACTGATCCCTACAGCTGGATCATCGCCGGTCACGACGGAACCGTACGCGTCACCTACACCCTCTATGCCGACCGCGGGGATGGCACCTATTCGCAAATCGACAAAACGCACGCTCACCTGAACATGCCGGCCACCTTCCTCTGGGCCAGCGGATATGACGACAAGCCAATCCGCGTGAAGTTCAGGCGCCCGGATATGACCTGGAAGGTGGCGACGCAGCTCCCAGCCTCAAGCGAGGCGGACACCTATTGGGCGCCCAACCTGCAGTACTTCATGGACAGCCCCACCGAGATCAGCAACTTCGCCCTGCGCGAATGGCAGGTCACAGACGCTGGCCAGACCTACACGTTCCGTCTGGCCCTGCATCATCAAGGCACGGATGCGGATGCGGACGCCTTCGCCGACAAGCTGAAGAAGATCGTCCCCGAACATATCAAGGTCTTTGGCGAATTGCCGAAGTTCGACCATGGGACATACACGTTCATCGCTGACTACTTGCCTCAGATCACGGGCGACGGGATGGAGCACCGCAACTCCACCATCATCAGCAACACCCAATCCCTGTTTCGCGCCAACTTCGCCCAGTTGGGCACCGCGAGCCACGAGTTGTTTCACGCCTGGAACGTCGAGCGGATTCGGCCTGCGGAACTGGAGCCGTTCGACTTCACAAAGGCTAATCCCACGCCTTCCCTTTGGTTGGCCGAGGGCTTCACCCAGTATTATGGGCCGCTGCTGATCCGCCGCTCGGGCCTGTCGACCATCGATGAGTATCTCAAGGGCCTTAGCTCGACCGTGAACGGCGTGGTCAATGGTCCAGGGCGGAGCTACGGCTCGCCGCAGGACATGAGCTTGCGAGCGCCTTTTGTCGATGCGGCGACGGCTCTCGACCCGACCAATGCGAACACCTTCACCTCCTACTATCCCTATGGTGCGGTGATTGGGCTGGCGTTGGACTTGCAGTTGCGAGGTCGCCCTGCCCCCCTGACCCTGGATGATTACATGCGCCGACTCTGGCTGACCCATGGGGTTCCGGAGACGCCTTACAAGCCCGCCGATTTGCCCCTGGCCCTAACGTCCGTGACAGGAGACGCCGCCTTTTCGGAGCGCTTCTTCAAGACCAGTATCGAGGGCGCCGAACTGCCTGACTTCGAGCCCCTGCTGGCACAGGCTGGCCTGAAACTTCGCCGGAAAGCGGCCAAGCGCGCCTGGCTGGGCGCTCTCCGGGTGCGCGTGAACGGCTCCGAAGTCCTTTTGGCGGAAGCGCCGGC
>Ga0209066_10007117_pt1 | contig 11190 bp, 9 predicted proteins | sample All_14_2_FD_187198 | JGI IMG/M metagenome (GOLD analysis project Ga0209066, IMG submission 187198) | Freshwater microbial communities in response to fracking from Pennsylvania, USA - Allegheny Zone_MetaG_DW_15 (SPAdes) (version 2) ... | reverse complement strand
GACCAGTATGATGAATGTTTGAGATAGTCGGCCCGTCCCGCTGAATTCACTGCCGCAGAATCGGCGGAAAGGCGCCGACGGGGGAAAGGGCCGGTGGGAGAGATGCAGAGGGGATACGGGAAAATCGAATCTGCCCAGACACTACCGAGGAAGGATCTTTAATTCAACAGTTTTTCCGTGAAAAGAAGGGAAAATGCGGCCATTTCGGGCCAATGGAAGACGACCGGAGCGGCGGCGGCAGACGGCGCCTACCTGGCGCTCCATGGCTTGGGCAAGAAAATCTGCTCGTAGAGATTGAGCGCATACCGGTCGGTCATGCCGGCGATATAGTCGCAGACCTGGCGGTGGGCGATCCTCTCGTTCGGCCAGTCGCTCTCCTCCTCGCCCGGTTCCCAGCCCTCGTCGATCCGCAGGGAGAGGCCGTTCTCAAAGAAGTAGCCGTAGAGTTCACGGATAATCTTCTGGGCCTTCTCGAACTCGTTATGGACCTTGTAATAGCGATAGACGTTGTCGTACAGAAAGGTGCGGAGGTCGGTGATCGCCTCGAGCATCGCCTCACTGACGTGCAACCGGCCGTCATCCGCCCCCAGGGTCTCGACGATCAGGTCCCGGACCATGGCCCCGATCCGTTTCGAATGCCGCTCGCCGACGACGTCCTTGATCTTCTGCGGCAGATCCTTGCCCTTCAGCACCCCCGAGCGCAGGGCATCATCCATGTCGTGGTTGACGTAGGCGATGATATCGGCCAGCCGGACCAGCTGGCCCTCGAGGGTCACCGCGATCTCCGAGTCATCTTTGGGCAGGATATCGCCGTTGCCCTTGGAATGCTTGACGATGCCGTTGCGGACCTCGAAGGTCAGGTTGAGGCCCTGGCCGCCGTTTTCCAAGGTGTCGACGACCCGCAGGCTGTGGATGAAGTGACGGAAACCGCCGGGGTGAAGTTCGTTGAGGGTCGCCTCGCCGGCATGGCCGAACGGGGTATGGCCGAGATCGTGACCGAGGGCGATGGCCTCGGTCAGGCATTCGTTGAGGCACAGGGCGGTGGCCATGCTGCGGGCGATCTGGGACACCTCGAGGACGTGGGTCAACCGCGTCCGGTAGTGGTCGCCGGTCGGGGCCAGGAAGACCTGGGTCTTGTGCTTGAGGCGGCGGAAGGTCTTCGAGTGGGTGATGCGGTCCCGGTCGCGCTGGAAGGGCAGACGGATGTCGCGGAGATCGTCATCCTCCGGCTTGGTTCGCCCCCTCGACCGTTTGTTCAGGGCGGCGTAGGGAGAGAGGATCTGTTCCTCCCGTTCTTCGAGCTGTCTTCTGATCGATGTACCGACCACAGGGATAAATGCCATGCCGCTTCTCTGCCTGTCCAGGAATAGAGATTCTTGACCCCACCGGCTTTCTTTACACACCAGGGGCGACAAACGCAAGCAGGATTGGCGGGCCGGACCGACGACCGTCGGACTTCGCTACTCGTAGCGTGCTATCGGCTGACCGTCCTCAAACGACAATACGATCGTCGAGATTTCGGTGAGGTCCACCTCCGGCCAGTCGATCGCATCGCCTTCGCCGTCGACGACCCTGATATTCCAGTAATCGGCCTCTTCCCCCAGATCGAAACTGATTTCGATTTCCTGACCGTCCGGCAGGGTATCCTTCGACAGTACGTCCTCCTGCCAGTCATGGGCCAAAGCCGGCCTGATGTAAAGCTCATAGATCTCCACCCCCGTCCTGTTGACCAGGGTGAAATCCTGTTCACCCGCCGTCGCCGGGCCTACGGCAAGCAGGACCAGCAGCACGGTCGGCAGCAGATTGTTCATGGCTCGCATTCCTCGTTGAAATTGGCGCCGCCGCACCGGCAACCGCAGCCCCGACCCGTAGCATTGTCGGCAAAACGACAGGATATGTCAAGTCGCGGCGATTTTTTTTCCGGGCCGGCAAGATGTGCTGCCGGCCGGCGACAACAGGTGTCGACTGCTCCTGCGCTCTCGCATGCCGCTGCCTGGGTCAGGCCGACGGTTACAAGGCATCGAGGGCGAGCGTGGCGGTGGGCTGCGCTTTCGCGGCCAGCGGTTCCGCGGCCTTGACGGCGATCCTGGCCTTCGCAATCCGGCCTTCGCTTTCCAGCCCGGCGACGATCGATTGCGCCCGCGCCTCGGCCAGCCGCCGGAGATCCGCCTCCGCCACCGCTTCGCTCTCGACAAGCCGGCTGTACAGTTCCTCCGCCCAGCCGACCGCCTCGTCATGCAGTTCCTCCGCCCAGCCGACCGCCTCGTCATGGCTCATACCGCCCGGGACCAGCGTATACAGTTTCAGATCGTCCGCCAGCTTCGCCAGCCCCCTCGCCTCCGAGGCCTCCCCCCGGTCCTTCGCCGCAGATGCTCGAGGTTGGGTCGCTCCCGCCGTGAAGGCCTCCTCGAGCTCGTCCAGCGCCTGCTTCCCGAAACGCTCAAGATACAATTCTTCCAGGATATCGCGGGCGTCGGAGTCACCAAAATCGATCGGTCCGGCCTTGTCCTCCGGCTCGATCTCCTCTCCCAGGCGGGCGGCGACCGTGCGGCGGAGGCTCCGGATCCGCAACTCGGAGCCGTCGACATCGGGACTGTAGCGCCCCTGGACGATCAGCTTGAGCTGCGGCCGGCGTTCCAGGGCGGCGGCGAGTTGCACCAGCTTTTCCTTTTCCGGAGGCAGGAGCCTGGCGCTGCCCGGGTCAAACGCCAGCCTATCGAATTTTTCCGTCTTGCCGCCAAACATCTTCGCCAGGACCTGAAACGGGGCGGTTGCCGTCCGGGTGATGACATTGGCAATCATTTTCCGCACCAGCACGCCGAAATTGAAATGGGGGTCGTTGAGATCCCCGGTCACCGGCAGGCCGATATCGATCCGGCCGCTTGAATCGCGCAACAGTGCCAGGGCCAGATCCAGTGGGAGATCGGCGGCATCGGGGTTGTCAACCTGCTCGCCCAGAATCAGGTTGTCGATGACGATCTTATTATCGCCCATCATCCGGTAGTCCTGCAGCTTGTATTTGAGGTCGGCGGAAATCTTGCCCGACTTGATCAGACGGCCGGCGAATTTGCCTGAATACGGCGACAGGCTTTTCATCTCGAGGTTGCGGAAGATCAGGCTGAGATCGGATGAACGGCGAAAATCATCGGGCCGGATCACCCCGCTGATTTTGGCAGTGCCGAAGCGATCGACTTGGCCTTCCAGTTGGATCCGGGCCTGGGCATCCCGGTCCGACGAGAGTCCCGTGACCGCGCCCTTGAGGTCATGGATGCGGGTCTTGAACTGCGGTTGCAGACTGAGATCGGCAAACACCATATCGCCGTTGTCGATCCGGATCCTGGAAAGATCGAAGGCGAAGGCGTCCCGGTCGTTGCGTCCCGGTCGTTATCGGGCCGACCACCATCCGCCGCCGGCTGTGGCGAAGATGGGGGCGAATCGCCGGCCGGCCGGTCTTTCAGGACCCTGGCGAGATTGAGGGTCTTGTCCTCGCCGATGATCAATTCCCCGACCGGCCTGGAGATCCTGATCTCCTGGGCCTTGAGTCCGTTCGGCTGCAGCGTCAGGCTGAACTTGGGCAGCCGGACGGCGTCGACACTGAGGTAGGGCTTACTGGCCGCAGGATCGACCAGCCGCAACCCGTTGAGGCTGAAATTCCCGGCGAAGGCGGCCTTCGACGCCTCACCCGGCAAGCCATAGCGCAGGTTCCCTTTGACAGAGGCCAGTGCCGACTCCAACTTCAGGGTGACATAGGGATCGAGATAGGGTTGCAGGGATGTCAGCGCCACATCGGTGGCCTCGAGCTCGGCCGCCACCGGACATAGGGATCGAGATAGGGTTGCAGGGATGTCAGCGCCACATCGGTGGCCTCGAGCTCGGCAGCCACCGACGGCCCGGCGGGATCGACCGTGCCGCTGACAGTCGCCGTCCCCCCCGGTGCCATCTGAAATCCGACGGTGAAGTCCATCGGCGATCGGCCGTCGATCCCGGTCAACCTGGCCTTGAAATCCTGGAGGTTGAGCACGGGGGCGGCCGAAGACGTCGTCAGGTCGGTGAATCCGGCCTTGAACGCCTCAATCTCGAAGGATTTGACGAGGTATTTCCACGCCGGGCCGGGATCGGGGGGCGGGGCGGCCTTGCCTGATTTCGCGACTTTGGCGTTCGGCTGCAGCAGCTGCTGCCAGTTTATGTTTCCGGCGGCATCCCGGGCGACGTTCAGCCCGCCGCGACGCAACGCCAGCCGTTCCAGGGACAGCGATCGGGCGCCGAGATCGACTGCCCCGCCTTCCGCCGTCAGCGTCTCGGCGGCAAACAGCGGTTCCGGCGAGCGGCCGCGGTCAACCCGGATTCCCCGCCATTCTCCGGCGATCCGGCTCAGGACAGCACGGGTCGGTCCGCCGCCAACGGCAAGCTCCGCCTGCAGATGGAGATCGGCGCCGGCGACAGCCGCCCTGACCGGGACCTGGCGACTCCTGTCGTCGAGGGTCATGGCGATATCCTTTATTTCGACAACGTCCGCCTTGACCGTGAACGGCCGGGCGGAGGCGGCCGGGGGAGGAGTCTGGGTCAGCCCGGTCTTCTGCGGCGATGCCTGGCGGATGACCTGCTGCAGATTCAGAGCGCCGGCATCGTTTATCCGGGCATCGATGGCGCCGCCTCCCAGCAACAGGCGTGAAACCTGCAGTTCCCGACTCGCCAGATCGAAACGAGGCGCCGTCAGCTCGAACTTTTTGGCTTGAAACAAGGGCTTCTCGGCCTGAGGCAGTTTAGGCGCCGTCAGCTCGAACTTTTTGGCTTGAAACAAGGGCTTCTCGGCCTGAGGCAGTTTGAGCGCCAGCTCGGTGATGGAAAAATGCAACCCCTCCAGGGTCAGTTGGAGCGGAGAGGATCCGGCGTTCAGCCGGTAGGCGGTGGCGAGATCGATTCGCCCCTCGGGCTCTTCCAGGTTGACGCTGTCGCGGACAAATTGCCACAGGCTGGCGGTCCGGACGCTATTGAGAGTGAGTTTGCCGCTCGACCGGAACGGGGCCAGGGCGATCTCACCCTCCCAGCGGATCGACTCCCCGGCGTCGGTGACGGCGGCAAGATGACAGGTGCCGTTTTGTTCCCTGACCGTCGCAAAGCCCTGCAGGTCGAGGTCGAGTGCCTGCAGCGTGAAACCGGCCGGGGTGCCCGGGCGCTTGTCGACCACGGCCAGCCGCCCTTCCCGGATGGTGGCGTTGCGGAGGATCAACGGCAGGGGGCCGGCATCGGCCGCCTCCGCTGCGGCGGGCGGCGGGGAGGCGGCCAGCCGCGCCAGATTGAGCGAGCCGTCGGCCTCGGCGACCAGATGCACCTCCGGCCGGGTGAGGGCGATCTCCCGCAGCACCACCGCCCAATGGAACAGACTGCTCGCCTCCAGGTCGACGAACAGCCGCTCGAAGGCGACCAGCGGCGCCCCGTCCGTCTGCTGCAGGCTGAGGCCGTTGACCTCGATGGTCAACAGGAAGGGGTTGATGGCGATCCTGTCGACCGCGGCCCGGCTGTCAAGATGACGCGCCGCATAGCCGGACGCATACCAGCGCAGGACCCTCGGCGCCGCGACAAAACCGGCGAGGGCGTACAACAGCACGGCAACCGCTGCAATAATCAGGTATCTGTTGGTCAACGCCTTTCGAATCGTGGGATGCATGTGTCGGTAACGTGGCTACCCTCGGCCGTTGCCTTCAGACCACCGCCAGGGACGGCGGGGAATTCAGGGCTGCCATTTTTTGATCTTGCCGGCATCGGCGTGTTCGGAAATATCATCATCGGCGGGCTCGAATGGCGTATCGCGGCGGAAATCGGGGATCAGCAGATCCTGGCTGGCCAGTTCCTGGATAAAGGCGTTGTCGAGCCCGAGATCGAGGGCGTAGCCCATGATGTCGTCATACTCTTCCTCCGTCAGGGTCCGATCGATGCCGGGATACCGGCAGGCCTGGTACTGGGGCGAATACTGCGACATGATGCTGACGGCGATCTCCGGCGACATCTCGGCCAGGAACTTGAGGCATCGGCGGCTGTTGTCGAGGTGGCCGGGCAGAACGAGATGGCGCACCAGCAGCCCCCGGGTGGCGATCCCGGCGTCATCGAGCTGCAGGTGCCCAACCTGGTCAAGCATCTCCCGCAGAACGCCGGTGACGATATCGGCGTAGTCGCCGACCGCCGACAGTTTCAGGGCCAGGGCGTTGTCGAGGTACTTCAGGTCCGGCAGGTAGATGTCGACCAGCCCCCGGATCAGCCGCAGGCTCTCGACCTCGTCGTAGCCGTTCGAATTGTAGACCACCGGGATGGTCAGCCCCCGGGCCCTGGCCAGGACGATGGCGTCGGCCATCTGCAGGACCATGTGCGAGGGTGAGACGAAGTTGATGTTGTGGGCACCTTCGTCCTGCAGCTGCAACATGAGGGCGGCCAGCTCGTCGATCGTCAGCAGCCAGGTCGGATTGTGCTCGAACTCCTGGCTGATCTGGTAATTCTGACAGAAGACGCAGCGGAGATTGCAGCCGGCAAAGAAGACCGTCCCCGACCCGCGGGTGCCGGACAGCGGCGGTTCCTCGCCGAAATGGAGCCCGGCATGGGAGATCAGGATGCCGGGCGGCACCCGGCAGAATCCGGCCTCGCCGGCCGGACGGTCGACCCCGCAGTGCCGCGGGCAGCATTCACAGTGGCTGAGTCGCGCCGCAAAGGACATCTTCCCTCCTCTCCGACAATCCTGGCCTTCCGCCCCAGACCCGCTCGAAGGCGATCTGGCCGGCGGCCGTGTCCTGCTGCAGGGTTTCCAGCAGGGACGCGGCCTTGTCCCAGGGATAGCCGGGATACTGGTCTTTCGCCTCGTCGAGCTTGTCGCCGAAGATCTGGTGCAGACCGCTGCAGACGGCCCTGGCATGGGGACCGATGCCCTCGTGGTCGATGAACAGGATGGCATCGATCAGGTCCGCCAGCTTGATCACCAGCAGATGCTCCGGGTTCCGCCGGCGGATGTCCTCCCGCATGTCCTCGAGCCAGGGCGCGATCTGCCTCTCGATTTCGCGCACGGGGTTGTCGGCGCCGCTGATCGCCTCGATATGCCGCTTCAGCGGGCTCGGCAGATCACCCATCAGCAGTTCCGGGGCGTCGTGCAGCGAGGCGTAATCCATGATCCGCAACAGGGCGGCATCGTCGAGACCGGGCCCGAACATATCCCTCGCCAGGTGGCTGGCGATCCGGGTCACCATGAAGAGGTGCTCGGCCAAGGTCTGGTCCCGGGAGGTGCGGACGCTGTGCCAGCGGGTCACATGACCGGCGCGGGCGAGATCGGCGAGTTCGAGTTTCGGCAGGGTCATCGGCAGTTGCAGTACGGGGTTGCCGGAACACGCCGGCGCGCGGTCCGTCACTTACGAACGAAATCCGCCGGATACTCCTTGTCCGGCACTGATACTCCTCATCCTACCATCTTTTGCCGGACCTGTCCAAGGACCTCTGCGCCCGGTGGCTTCTGGTCGCGCGGCGGAATTTTCCTTTGCATCGACAGCCGGGGCAACTAACAGTTCGACAACAGCGCCGACTGACGGTCGGCAGGCACTTTCAGCCGATGACAACGGATCATGACGACTCTCCACCAGTTCAACCGCCGGACCCACGTCGACAACCTGAAAAGCTGCAGCCCGGTCGGGAACGGCGACATCACCCTGTTCGACGAACCGGGCCACGGGAATCAATCACCACATGCGGGCCGCCACCGGTTACCCCTCTTGACAGAATGGCGCAGGATACGAATAATTGATGAGCATACTCGATGTTCAAGAGTTGTACCCAGATGCGGCAGCGAGATTTTGTTCCCGCTGCCCGGAACCTTCACCCAGGAGTACACTGATGGCGACAATCACACTGAAAGGCAATCCAATTGAAACTGCAGGCAATCTGCCGGCCATCGGCAGCCAGGCGCCGGCCTTCACCCTGACCCGGACCGATCTCTCCAATTGCAGCCAGGACGATTTTGCCGGCAAGACGGTCGTCCTCAACATCTTTCCCAGCATCGACACCTCCGTCTGCGCCGCTTCGGTGCGCCGGTTCAACGCCGAGGCCATTCTCCAGAAGGATACGGTCGTGCTGTGCATTTCCGCCGACCTGCCGTTTGCTCACAAACGGTTCTGCGAGGCGGACGGCCTGGAAAACGTCATCCCGCTGTCAATCTTCCGTCCGTTCACCGGCCTTCGGCAGCGATTACGGCGTCACCATCACCACCGGGCCGCTGGCGGGATTGCTGGCCAGGGCTGTGGTCATCATCAATACCGACGGCAAGGTGGTCTACACCGAACTGGTGCCGGAAATCGGCCAGGAACCCGACTACCACAAAGCCATCAGCGTACTTTCATAGTACGCTTCGACTTCCGATCTATCTCCATCCTGACTGCCACCGGCAGTCAGGATGGAGCGGTTGCCGACGCCAATCCCCCCGCACGACCATCGATCCGGAAAAACCCATGCCGCGCCGCTCGGCGCCATCGCCGACAAGCTGTTTGTAATTCCCCGCCGGAACGGGTATGATAGCCCCGGAAATCGCTGCTTTAAATACAACATGTTGAATCCACCACATTTATTACCGCTCAGGACACCCATCCGGTCATGAAATATCCACTGCCAGACAACGCCTCCGTCCTCATCACCGGCGCCACCGGTTTCACCGGCCGCTGGCTGGTCGACAAACTGCGTAACGAAAAGGTCAGGATCAAAGTCATCGCCCGCCCGTCGCACCGCGCCGAGGAGTTGAAAGCCCTCGGCTGCGAAGTCTTTGAAGGCCAGATCTACGACCCGGCGACGGTGGCGGCCGCCTGCCGCGATATCGACTATATCATCCATATCGCCGCCGCCTTCCGCGAGGCCGGAGTCTCCGACGACATCTACGGCAAGGTCCATGTCGACGCCACCAAGCTGCTGGCCCGGGCGGCGGCGGCCATCCCGGGGTTCAAGCGCTTCGTCCATGTGTCGACGATGGGGGTGCATGGCCATATCGAGAACCCGCCGGCGACCGAGGAGTCGCCCTACGGCCCGGGGGATCTGTACCAGGAGACCAAACTCGAGGCGGAACTGTGGATCAGGGATTTCGCGAAGAAAAGCGGGATGTCGCTTGCCGTCATCCGCCCCACCGGCATCTACGGGCCGGGCGACCGCCGCCTGCTGAAGGTCTTCAAGATGGCGCAGTGGCCGGTATTTCCGATCCTCGGCTACGGCAAGTGCCTCTACCACCTGACCCACGTCGAGGACCTGACCAACTCCTTCCTGCTGGCGGCGACCCACCCCCAGGCCGAGAACGAGGTCTTCCTGTGCGGCGACCCCGAGGCGATCGCGCTGGTCGACATGGTCAGGGTCAGCGCCGAGGTCACCGGCCACATGCCGAAGATCCTGCGGCTGCCGGTCACCCCCTTCTTCTGGCTGGGAGACCTGTGTGAGCTGGTGTGCAAACCGCTGAAGATCGAACCGCCGATCTACCGCCGCCGGGTGGCCTTCTACACCAAGGACCGCTCCTTCGACACCTCGAAGATCCGTACTCGGCTCGGCTTCGAAAACGTCTATTCCAACCGCTCGGGGATCATCGAGACGGTCCGCTGGTACCGGGACAAGGGCTGGCTCTAGGGATCAGCTCGTGCAGTGTGCGTAGCAGTCGCGGAGCACGCCGCTGAAGATCCGGTGCTGCTCGTCGCCGCCGATCCGCCGGGCCTCGGTCGTCAGCCGCTGCCTTTCCTCGTCGCTGGTCTCGGCCAGGCCGCGGTAGAGGGTGCGGGCCAGAGACGCCGGGTCCGGGTTCGCCAGCAGGCAATTGCCGGCATTGAGCACCTGGGTGTGGGAGGGGATGTCGGTCGCCACCAGCAACCGGCCGGAGGCGAGATAGGTATAGATTTTGAGGGGGACGTTGTTGCCGGTGCTCCGGCTCGACACCAGGAGATCGGCCCCGGCCATGAAGATCGGCATCGCCTCGGCCGGATGGGCGCCGCAGAACACCACCTCCTCGGCGATCCCCAGATCCGCAACCTTCTGCCGGTAGGCGGCCACCGATTTCGCCTCGCCGTCGCCGCCGCCGACCAGCAGCAGGGCGAAGGGGAAGCGGCCGGCCACCAGGTTTTTCAATTCTCTGATTCCTTCCAACAGCAGATCGATCCCCTGGTAGGGATGGAAATTACCGGTATAAAGGATGACCTTCCGCGGCACGGCGAAGAATTCCTGCGTAATCCGCTGCCGCAGGTCGCCGGTGTCGAGATCGTCGAAGACCAGCGGGCAGTCGGGCAGGGTGGCGGCATAGACCCCCGGCGCCAGCTTCGTCCGCAGGATCTCGGTCATCTCCGGGCCGACGGTGATGATCGCCCGGGCGTGCTGCATCGCCCGTGACTCCATCTTCCTGAACAGCTCCAGCAGCGGCGCAAACGGCAGGTAGTTGCCGTCCTCGATCTGCTGCGACATCCACGAGTGCATGTCGTAGACGTAGGGCACGCTGAATGATCTGCTGCGACATCCACGAGTGCATGTCGTAGACGTAGGGCACGCTGAATTTTTTTCCCAGCCACGCGGCGATGAACCCCGCCTCCTCAACCCCGTGAATGACCGCATAGCCGTTGCGCCGCACCATCCGGTGGGCGGCGCAGGCCAGCGGGATGTCGAAGATGACTTTCTGCGGCGACGGCCCGATCTTTACCGAGGTCAGCAGCGGCGGCCGCAGCGACCGATGGATCTCGTATTTTTTCTTTTTCGGATCGATCCCCAGGGGGTAGCAGAGCAGGTCGACCCGGTAGCCGAGCTCGGCCAGGGCGTTGACCGTGGCCAGGGCCCGGAAGGAGCTGCCGCGCGACAGGAGAAACGGTTGCGGCAGGATGTAGAGGATCTTATGTGCGGTCATCGCCCCGGTCTTTCCTCAACGTCCGGCGTCGAGCTCGGCGACACAGTCGGCGGCGATCATCGCCTTCTGCTGCAGCTGCGGGATCCGCTCGGCCAGGATCTCCCGCGTCGCCTGCCGCCGCTCCCAGTTGGCGAGGAGAAAGCGGTGGATCCGCTCGCTGCTGAACTGCTGGAAATCGGTGCAGGAATCGGCGATCCCCAGCTGATCGAAGTAGTGCTGGACCTTCGGCTGGTAGGCCAGGCCGGCAATCGGCGTCCCCGACGACGAGGCCAGGATCATCGCATGCAGGCGCATCGCGAACAGCATCG
>Ga0209066_10007116_pt1 | contig 11191 bp, 8 predicted proteins | sample All_14_2_FD_187198 | JGI IMG/M metagenome (GOLD analysis project Ga0209066, IMG submission 187198) | Freshwater microbial communities in response to fracking from Pennsylvania, USA - Allegheny Zone_MetaG_DW_15 (SPAdes) (version 2) ... | reverse complement strand
CGAAGACATGGGAGCGTATTGAGCGCGTGTTCGCACCCCTGTTTGAGGCGCGTGATTCGGACAGCGGCTACACCGTGCGTCTGGTCTTGGCCGCGCTGATTCGTGCACGACGGGAGCACACCTATGAGATTGATGCCGCCAGTTTGATGTTGACCAGCGAGCACTGGATCCCGATTGAGGGTGTCCACGAACTGCCGCTGGTGCATGCCTTGGTGAATCAGCAGCGACGCTTTGTCAAACCACTGCGCTACGACGCCAAGAGTGCCGCAAACTTTCCCAATGCCCTGCTGTTGGATGCGGGGCCACTACCCGTGCCTTTGCACGTCCTCAGTGCCTTCATGCCGCTCAAGGATCGGGTAGAAAAAGAGCGCGCCGCCCGGATGGGCGATGCGTTGACATGGTTGTGGTTCGGCAGCGAGGCCATGCCAGGTTTGCCTGAAAGGGCCGGGCCGCAGCCAAATTGAGAGGGTAAGCATTGACGGTCGTTGCAAGAGCAAAAACAAGGTGGAGTGCATGCCAAAGGGCTTGTCAACCCGTTCGGCAATTGAAGGGGTTGACGCCTCACGAAGTCGCGAGAGCATGAACCATCGCATGTTCATGAAGGAGCGCCGCCATGGCTAACCCCAACGTTACCGTTCACGGCGGCCTCCCTGGCTTGCCGACCTTGCTCGGACAAGGCCCTGCCCGCATTCCCACAGGCGGCAAGATCCGCGCAGGCATCAAGGTGCTCACCCGCAAGGCAGCGGAGCAGCCCCAGGCCCAACGCCTCTACGATGAGGGCGTTGAGGCCGGGCAGTCTTTCGATCAGATCGAGCGTGCCATCGTGGGCGCGCTGCCGCAACTCAAGTCACCGCTGATCCCGCGCAACGTGCCCTGGTTCACCGTGCGGGCGCAAGACTTTCCCAATCCCGAGATCCCCAAGCAGATTCTGGAGACCTATGGCGAGGACCGTGGTGACGGCCTTCACCTCTATCGCTTCCCCATCGTCTTTCCGTCCGACCAATGGCAAACCGTGATGCCGCATGAACTGTCTGCCTGGGGCGCCCAAGACAAGCGCTACTGGTCGCAGTATTCGGCTGATGGCCGTGTGCGGCACTGCATGTGCCACGCACCGGTGCCCATGGATAACACGGGGCGGCGCGCCATCCGCATCTTCGGTGGCCGCAAAACGATTCTGCGTGAAGACAACGGCGGCATCTGCGAGCCCGAGTCCTGCGCTGACTACCAGCAGCGTCGGTGCAACCTGACCGGGCGATTCCTGTTCTTCATCCCAGGCATCCGTTCAATTAGCGCGTTCGAGCTGCCCACCAACAGCTTCTACGCCATGAACGCGGCCATCCAGAAGTTCGAAACCATCGGCTTCCTTCGAGGTGGACGCATCTCCGGCTTTCTGGATCGTCAGCGCACCCCGTTCTACCTGACCAAGCGCTTGATGGAGGTCGCCCACATTGATGAGATGGGCCTGCCCACGCGTGTCTCCCAATGGATCATTGAACTCGAAGCGCCTGTTGATGTCACTGCCTTGCTGCGCGACCGCGAGGATGAGGACACGGCCATTGTTCAGGCGCAGCTTGCCAGCCAAGTCTTGGATGGCGCTGTAGGCGTGGAGGCGCGCGACACCGATGTTCTGGTCGATCCGGTGACCATGGGTGCAGCCATGGACATCCCGGTGCGCGAAGGTGATCCCACGCTGGCGCACCTCCTGGCGCGTGCGCAAGACTATGGCATCGCCTCCGAGCAGTACCAGGCTTACGCCGACCGGCGGTGGGGCCGAGGGTGGCGGCTCAACCCGCATGGACGTCGCCGTGCCTGGGAAGAACTGGACCGCTATCGCAACGACCCGCAGGGCTACCTCGACAAGATCGAGAGCGAACTGCACCGGGTGTCATGAGGGAGATGCACCATGGTTCGCATCGCGCATTTTTCTGACCTTCACTTCGGCCCCAAGAACCTGATCGAGGCCGACCGCTGTTTCGGGGCGGCCATCGACATGGCCATGGCCTCAGGCGTTCAGGCTGCGGTGCTGTCCGGGGATTCGACCGACCACGCCTTGGACTTGCACTCGCCCGCCGCTGCACGTCTGGTGGCGCAGGTGAGGCGTTTGGCCGACCATTGCCCGGTGCTGATGCTGCAAGGCACGTACTCGCATGAACCGCCTGGCACCTTGTCGGTTTTCAAGTCGCTGGGCGGGCGCTATCCGGTTCATGTGGCAGATCGGATCGGGCAGGTGGCCCTCATGCCGAATGGCGGTTGGCAGGTTTCAGGAGGTTGGCGCTTTGATGTGCTGCCAGTTGGGCTCAAGGCCCTGTTCAGTTGCTTGCCGACAGTTAACAAGGCTGCTGTGGCGGCCACGGTGGGTGCGGGGGCTGCAGCGGAGGCTGTGGGTGAACACCTGGCCACCCTGCTGGCCGGGTTTGCCGAAAGCCACCGAGGCGCCCAGGCCTTGGGGGTGCCGTCCATTGGTGTGTCGCATGGCACCGTCTTTGGCTGCTTGAGCGAGCATGGTGTGCCCATGGCCGGGTTCGATCACGAGTTCACCACGGGCGCATTGTTCTCTGCTGAGGCCCAGGCTTTCATGCTGGGGCACATCCACCGACATCAGGCGTGGGACTGTGAGGGGCGGCATGGGCAGCAGCGCATCGCCTATGCGGGCTCCATCGGGCGCTTCCACTATGGGGAGGAAGGCGACAAAGGCTGGCTGCTGTGGGCGGTGGATGCCTTGTCAGCGGTGTGCACCCTGCAGTCGACACCTGCTCGGCGGACTGTGGACATCGTGTTTGAGGGCAAGCCTGACCTCGATGCCTTGCGGGATGCCGTGGCGCAGCAGGACGTTGCCGGGGCGTTCGTGCGTGTACGGTGGACGGTGGCGGACGAAGATCGCCACGAGGTCAATCGGGAGGCCATTCAGCAGGCCTTGGGGGCGGCTGCCGAGGTCAAGCTGGAAGGGCGCATCGTGCCGGTGGTGCGGACCAGGGCAGCAGGCATTTCGCAGTTGGCCAGCTTGGAGCAGAAGGTGGCGGCTTGGGCGCAGGCAACGGGTGTTCAGGACGCGGGGCTGCTGAGATGCCTTGATAAATTGGTGTGTTCACAGCCCGATGAAATCGCTGGCAGAATTTTGGAAGCGAAATGCCTAAGTTGCGGTGATGGTGGCATCAAGGGCGTATGAGCCGCGAATGGTGTCTAGCGATGACGTTCTGCTGTGTCGATCTACCGATCCGCAGTCATACACGTGCAGGGCGGATGAGGGGTGCCATCGACCAACGCGGATCTGCCATGAGCAGTCGTTGTGCCCACCCACCTGAGCGGCAGGCCAAGGCTGGGAGCAGTCGGCTACCACTCGTCGACCTCATCGCGATACGAGCACTGGGTCAGATGCCCATCGGCGGTCCTTCACCAGGGCCGGCGATCGACCCAAAGCGGGTGTACGTCAAAAATGGAACGGTCATTCGGACATACAGCCTCCCATGCCCTTACGAACGCTCGCCGCCGGGCCTACGTTCAATCGATCTACACATCATCAATCGTGACGATCTGCGGCTCGGCTACCGGACTGATTGGGCGCAGGATTGTATTGGGTTCTATGCAATCCCGCATCCTCAAACGTGGGATATCGCGCTAAGGTGGCGTAAGCAATACTCCTCAAACGGAAACCAAAATCGGTCACAACTTAGGGAGAAGTGGGATGGGTATTCGACTGGCTCTATCTTTGCTGTATGCGGCTGCAATGGTTGGCTGCGCGGCACCGCGCATCAAATCCCCCGAATTGCCAAAGTTTGCCTGCCTGCTCGCACCCAGCGGAAGCTTTCGCGCCGGTTCAGTGCTCCGAACCATCGCTGCCGGATCTCCCGCAGCGGATCGCGTCTCGGCTGATGATCTCGTGATCGCGTATGGCCCAACAGGTGTACCTCTCCGCAGTGACTATGTCGACATCGAACAGTCGGTGGTCACGAGCGCCAATGCCGCGTTGACCGGCAAAGTCCTTAAACGCATCGGAATCGTTCTGGACGTTTCTGGAGGCGCAGGCTATTCCGTCGTCCTGTCCGCAAAGGACAACTCTGACTACACTGCCGATGACGACCTGCGCGCGACGACCTTTGCAAAAATGAAATCGCTGGGCGGATCACTCGACCTTCAAGGGGTTTCCTACTTTTTCGTCAAGGAAGCCCTCGGGTCACAAAACATCTCATACGTGGTGAAGTCGAATGCCGATATCAAAGGAAATGCTCTCATCAAAGCCGATACCTCAGGCTTGACTGCCGATATCAAGTTCATTGATGCAACCTCCTCGGTTGCCGGCCAAAAGAAGGACTTGATTGCATGCGTAGTGCTTGAGGAAATCAAGGTCGTCCGCGCTGCAAACGGGCAAGAACTACTCAATCCTGTACCGGTGAGATCCGACTCGCCGGTGCTTGGGATCGTACAAGGCGTGTCCAAGATCTATTGACCCTTGTCGCCCTACAAGGGCGTAAGTGACTGCCGTTGCAGGCTTAGCTAGTGAATGTGAACGCGCCACAAGCACTAAGAATAGAGTTCGGATTCTTGTCCTCAATCTTCCGAAACTCTACAATCTGATTGCGTCGCTCCCTGAGCCGTTGTGCTCCATCCGCACTGAGTCTAAGGATCGAAGCGCGAGGCGAGTCCAATGGGGCAAAGACCATCGAACCGAAGATGCCCATCTCGGAGTGACCTGAAAGGCGGATCATCGAGACTGCCAAGCAGTCAGCCTTGCCCTCCTGTGTATCAACCAGCGCATGCGCGAGCTCATGCGCCAATAAGAAGGTCGCCTGCTGAGCAATGCAGGTGTCCATCTCCAAGATGTTCCTCTCCGCCATTCCAGTGATTCCTCTCACATCTGAATAGGTGAGTCTCCGTTCTGCCAGCCAGGGCCGCTCCGTTGCAATTAGTCGGGCGCGCAGCGAGGGCAGGTACTCCACCTTAGCGGTGCAGGCGACGACTGCCGCCCTTGCGAAAGTCGGCGACACGTAGACTTTCCCCTCACCTGCAAGCGCGTTAAACCAACCTCTTGGAGATTGTTGAATGTCTTTGGAGCCCGAGGCGAACTTGTATCGATCAAACACGAAGCCTTCAATACTCTTCTTCGCGATGGGCCGATACAACGTAACGAGGCGCGCGCCCTCTAACTCGAAAATGCGCGTCACATGACGAGGAACTGGAATGTCGTTGTCCTCGGTCGCGGAAAAGCGGAAGACCTGTCCGTCCATGATCGCCATGCGGTCGCTCGCCGAGATCTGAAATGGTTTGTTGAGCGCCTCATCCCTATCCCTTTGTGCCTTCACCCACAACTCCTTGGAGTTGGTGTTCGTAGCCTGAGTGGCAGCTCTTGAGTTGAGCTGTTGGCCACTGTCTACTGCACACGGAACCAACCTAATAGAGGCCACCGCGTCAAGCTGTCTGCTTACGGGATACTTGTAGATGTCCTTTTTAAGCGTGGTAATCACCCTGTCCGAATCGGTGGCGCCTGAGCATCCTGATTCGTAGAGCGAGCGAATCGGCGCGCCGCTGTTGGCGTGCTGCAGCATCGCAACTAGAGCAACGTCGAGATGGGTCGCTTGCTCTTCAGTGTCGAGGCGGGCAACAAGGTCAGACGGCACGAATTCGCTGGCCGAATTGCCATCAAGGATCTCGTTTCTTGGGACTCTCAGTTGGATTCGGTTGCGAGACAGCACAGTTGTCACGGCTGACTCAACCGCTCCCAGTCGTTCAATGGCGGAGTCCAATCTTGCCAACGCTTCGGCATACTTGTCCATGTCAGGGTCGGCTTCTGATGCACAGCCCATAACGCAGCAAACAAGTGCCGTCATCCAGTGACGCAACCTCATGAGTTCGAACACTTCCATTGTCAGCTCCCGATCTTGGTGACCAAAGTATGTTTGCGGCCGAAACGCCGCGCAACCCCTAACGCGTGGCCCGCCGACCGAGATCCCTCTTTCTATACGGCCACGTGAGCCTAATGATGGTGACGCAAATCCATGATGCAAAGCGAACTGCAAGCACGGCTGGACGCGCTACCCGGCCAACGCAGTCCGTCAGGCAAGCACCATGGGGCAGACATAGCAGACATAGAGGGATCTGTCCGGTCATGCGAGCAGCCTTCATCGCATGGCACATCTTGCCTCGCCCACCACGGCTTTGGCCACCTCGGAACATGCCTCGCTTCCAGCGAAGCTACGGGTGCATTTCTCCGAAGCATTCCGAAACACGCCGACAGACCGCACCATCCCTCACGTCGCGGGAAAATGTGCAAGGTAAGGTGCCAACGGGTCATTCGGAGAGCGTACATGCGGAACGCATGGTTGTGCTAACGGCTGAATGTCAGCTTTGCAGCGCGCAAGTTGAGCGACGGCCAATGGCCGAGTCGAGCCGGCCATCTTTCGGAATTGCTTGCCCTAAACCGGCCGGTCATGACGTGACTCCTAAACTACTGCTCTCGGGCGATGAAGTTGGCCGAGGAGGCACCCACACCCGGCCAGGAGCGGAAGCTCGCCAGGGTCAGCTTTAGTGAAAGTTGTCCGATGTGAGGTAGCTCTGAAACAAGGCAGAAGCAAGTAGGCTTCATCCCCGGAAGTCCTGCGCCTAGGCTGGCTGTAGGCGCAACTGGATGCGCCTGACATAATGGTTAGCGTATCGATTCCCGCTGGCCACTACGCGCCCACATAGGCCTCTCAAATGACTTCGTACGCAAAGGCGCTGCTAGAACACTGGGGAATTGCGGTTGAAGACATCCCGACCTCAGATGCAGACCAAAAGCAGGAATGCGACTTCCTCGCGAACTTCGGCGGCGTCCGCGTTCTGATTGAAGAGAAGACGAAAGAAGGCGATCCGGCCTACCTTGCACAACGAGCACAGGAACTCGATGGCGGCCAGATTCATGCAGCAACCTTGCCACTTCGGCGTGACGAAACGCTGTCGGGCTTGGTCCGTGATGCGTCTCACCAACTGCGATCGTCGTTAGACAAGCCGCACGACTTCCGACTCATGTGGTTCACAGCCACGGGACCACTGGCTGTAGGAAAGTATGAGCAATTCCAGGCGACTCTTTATGGGCGCACCAACATCCTCGAGATGAATGCGTCTGGCTACCGACGCTGCTCTTACTTTCATTACGCCGATTTCTTCCGTCGCGCGAGCGTCATTGATGGCGCGGTTGTGGCGCACACCGACGGCAGATCGATATCAGCAAGGCTCTGCTTGAACTCGCTGTCGCCACGCTTTCAGGCCTTACGTGGCTCAAAGGTACTCAAGCCGTTCGGAACGGCGGTAGAAGACCCCGAGTCGCTTGAAGCCCAAGGAACAGCCTTCGTCCTTGACGCCGCGCTCGACAGAAAGCAAGAGGCCCTCCTATTGGACTACTTGCAGCGGAAATACGGGACCGGTCCACTCATGAAGTTCGATCTCGGCTACACCAATGCCTCTATCCTGTGTGGGAAAGATTAGGCCAGACCGCCCGATAGACGAAAGAAAGCCCCTGCATGATTGACCATCTTAAGTTCAAGCCAGTCTTGCTTGTCCACCCCTTCGAGCCGGACCCAGACTGTCAGGAATTTGCCGAGTCCACTCGGACAGGACTTCGCTTTATTGCAGAGGCGCAGTACGGAGGATCGCCCGCTAGCCTGAAGGCCGATTTTGGTGACTTTGCCAAATGGATTCGTGTGCAGAAGCCTGATTTCAATATTCAGATCCCGGAGGGAACACCGAAGATCGCGCTACATGGTGCAGATATTTGGCTTCCATTGATTCAGTTGGCGGCTGATACGTCCATGCAGGTCTTCCTAAATATGGCGGCCAGCTACTTGTACGACCGTGCAAAAGGTGCACTCAAGACCGACACACCGCGCGTTCACATGTCCGTGATCTACCAAGACAAGAAACAGGGAAAGACTAAAAAATTTGAATTCTCAGGTGACCATGAAGCCCTTGCCAAAGCCATCAAGCGATTTGATCTTGACAACTTCTTCCACGACAACCCTTAGGCTCCGGTCCTCAGAAGGCGAGGCGATTCTGGCCAGCTTCGCGGAGCCTCTCAGGTGCAACTTGCTAGCCATAAACGCGGGGGTGGGCCGGGAGCAGGCGCCCGAGCTCGATCAACTGACAGTCCAACTCAAGGAAGCGCGAGAGTTATACAGCGAGGCGTCAGATGAAGTTCTTGATGACATTTTTGTCCTTGAGTGCTATGTCCGAATATTCGGTGAGTACGGGTTTCTTTGGCATCAGATTGCTAACTCAATGTTTTCCGAATCGTGGAGTACCTTACAAAACATTTTTGACCTGATCCGCCTATTAAAACGGTTCTCAAAAATAGACACAAGTGCGCTTGAAGATCAACTCTACGCACTAGAGACTTTGTATCCATACAACGTTTTCTTTAGTATGGGCGCTGTAGTAGAGCGATTTGAGTGCAGTATATGCGGCGAAGCCATTGACTCATTCAAGTGCACGCATCGGCGAGGCGAGCTTTATCGAGGCCAAATGGCAGTGGCGATTGCTCGAAACATCGTGCAGTTGGATCATTTGGCAATGGTTGCGCAGCCCGTTGATAAGCGATGCGTCATCTCTTACGGCAACGATGCCCCACAATTCGGCGTAGTGCGATATCTCGCAAATCTGCTATCGACTCGAGCCCTCAACGTCCTAAACTTCGCCGGTGCGGTTTGGGGAAAACGCATCGTCTCCAACGAGCGACATAGAGTGATGGGACGGAACGAGCACTGCTACTGCGACAGCGGAAAGAAGTACAAGAAGTGCTGCATTGGAAAGGCATATATTGAACAGGATCATGTGCAGATAATGCCTGGCCTCTCGATCCTTGCGCGCGCTGTCGTCTGACCTCACGCTTGAAATAGCCGAACAAATGGGTCTCTTTCGCTAGGCTGTCCAGTGGTCGCAAGCGGGGCGTAGATGTGGCTCAGGGTTCGTCGCCTTTGGGTCGATCACCGGCGCTCTCGAATGACCGCTGCACGGCTTCCAACGCGGCGGCCATGCAGAGGTGCGACCGTTCAGGGTTGACCGGCCGCTCACGCTGCAGTGCTGGCATTCACCGTACTGACGGGCAGACGTTGACAACGTGACATCACGTCGGAAACTGGTTTCAGCAAACCGCTGGAGCCAACCATGCAACCACTCAAACTCACCCTCAAAGGCTTTCGGGGCATCCGTGATGGCCTGGGGCAAGACGTGTTGACCCTGGACTTCGAGCGCCTGGCCGATGGCGCTGAACTCGTCGCCATTGCCGGGGCCAATGGGCGGGGCAAGACCACGCTGATGGACAACATGCACCCCTATCTGACGATGCCGTCACGGGCGGCCTTGAGCGGCCCCGGCGGCTTTTCCTACTACGACCATGTCTGTCTGCCGGAAAACGAGAAGGATCTGACCTGGTCACATGAAGGCAGGTGCTATCGATCCCAGGTGGTGATCCGGCTCAACGGGCGCCGCAAGACCGAGGCCTATTTGCATGCGCTCAGTGATGTGGGCCAATGGCGCCCCGTCTGTCTCGACGATGGTCTGGTGTCTGACGGCAAGATCGAGACTTACACGCGCTGTGTAGAAGCAATTTGTGGCAGCGCTGATACCTTCTTTACCTCCGCGTTCTCGGCCCAGGGCAAGCGCCAACTCAGCACCTATCGCAATGCCGAGATCAAGAGCTTGCTGTCCGACTTGCTCGGCCAGGAAGAAATCCGAGCGTTGGGGCAAAAGGCCAATGACACCGCCAAACTGATCAAGGCCGGGCTGTCGGCCATCAGGCAGGAGTCGGCCGGGCTGGATGCGGAACAGGTTCGTCTGGATGCGGGGCTGTATCGCTTGCAAGGTGCATCCGACCGCGTTGCGCAGACCTTGATTGAGCGACAACAAGCGCTGCAGGCATTGGATGGGCATCGTGTTGGCCTTGCCCGCTTGCAGGCCCAATGCGATCAGTCACAGAGCACCGAGGCGCGTCGAGCTCAGTTGCTTGAGGAGCGCAAGGCGTTGATCGTTGCCGGCACGCGAGCCATCGAGGGGCTCAAGGCTCAAGAGCAGGATGCCTTGCAGGGTCTGGAGCGCTTGGTGCAACGCATCACGAGTCGGCGGATGCAAGCGCAGTCTCGGCATAGCACGCTCATGCAATCACGTCGCCAGTACCTGAACGTGCTCGAAGAAGCTGGTGCTGTCCAGCGTGCGGCACATCGCCTGCCTCTGGCCGAAGCGGTGCTGAGTGCCAGGCAACAGGGGATCGTTGTGTGCCGACAGCAGGTTCAGGCGATGAGGGATGCACAGGCCACGGAGCGACTGCTGGTGCAGAAGCTAGCCAGCATCGAACTGGAGGCAGGCAGGGCGGCTTTGAAGGCCCAGGAGTTGGCGCACCGCTTTGGCTTGGTCGGTGAGGTGCCTTGTGCTGGCACTGATCTGCAAGGGCAATGCAAGCTGCTGGGGGATGCGCATGAAGCCCAGACCCTGATGCCCAGCGCACAAGGCCAGATCAGCCGCCTGGCGCAGGACAAGGCCCTGGCAGAACAGGAACTGTCCCTGATCCGCCATCGGTACGAGGAGCTTGCCCAGGCGCCGCAAGCGCTGGCTCGGGCAGAACGCTTGGTCGACATGGCTCGAACACGGGTGTCCCGCTTGTCGCTGCTGGCGACCAGGGCGGGCCAGATTTGCCAAGCCCGCGCCGCCTTGCAGACCCTTGAGATTGAACTGTCCTCATTGATGGCAGAGCTTGGCCGGACCCAAGGCAACGAGACGACCGAAGAGCAGGCCGAGCGCTACCAGATCGAGGCCACACGCCAGCGCATCGCGCAGGCGCTGGAGCAACAGGCGCAGCATTTCCGGGAGGCGCTCAATCGCCTGGACGCGGTGCTTCATGGTTTGCCAACGCCCTTTGACCATCAGTTGCTGGCCGCTGCCGCCCAGGCTGAGGCGCAAGCGCGCCTGGCCTTGTCCACCGCAGAGCAAGCCCACTTGGCCGCCGAACGCGATGCCCAGTCCAGGATTGAATTGACGGCTCAGGCGCGGGCCCTGGCTGATCGGCGTGTGCAGGTGCAGTCCCGCATGGCCCGAGCGGAGGACAGTTTGGGAAGTTGGAACCTGTTTGCCCGATGCATGAGCAACGATGGCCTGATCGCCCTGGCCATTGACGATGCAGGCCCGGCTTTGTCTGGCTTGGCCAATGACTTGCTGCTGGCCTGTTATGGCCCAC
>Ga0209066_10007115_pt1 | contig 11193 bp, 5 predicted proteins | sample All_14_2_FD_187198 | JGI IMG/M metagenome (GOLD analysis project Ga0209066, IMG submission 187198) | Freshwater microbial communities in response to fracking from Pennsylvania, USA - Allegheny Zone_MetaG_DW_15 (SPAdes) (version 2) ... | reverse complement strand
GCGGGCGCATGAGCGCCACGATCCACCAGTACAGATTCCCGGCGGCCGAGGCGCAGGCGCTCGGAGCGAACCTCATCCGCGTGTGGGGCGGCGGCGTCTTCGAGGACGACGAGTTCTACCGCGCGTGCGACGAAGCGGGGATGCTGGTGTGGCAGGACTTCTTGTTCGCGTGCGCCGCCTACCCCGAAGAAGAGCCGTTCGCCACCGAGGTCGAGGCCGAGGCGCGCGACAACGTGTCCCGGCTCATGCCGCACCCGAGCCTCGTGCTGTGGAACGCCAACAACGAAAATCTGTGGTTCTGGTTCGTCCAGGACTGGGAAACGGTGCTCGAGGGCAAGACCTGGGGTGACAGGTTCTACTTCGACATCCTGCCGCGCGTGGTCGCTGACCTCGACCCCGCGCGAACCTACCTGTTCGGCAGCCCGTCGTCTGGCGGGCGCTGGGAGGATCCCAACGACCCGACCCGCGGCGTCGTGCACCTGTGGGTTCCGGGCGACTACCGCGAATACGACCAGACGCGTGCCCGCTTCGTGTCGGAGTTCGGCTTCCAGGGTCCGCCGGCGCGTGCCACCTTCGAGGCAGCCGTGCACGAAGACAGCCACGCACCGTTCAGCCCCGGCACGATCCAGCGGCAGAAGGCCGAGGGTGGCACCGAGCGGATCAACGACGTCCTCGACATCCATTTCGGTGTGCCGACCGACTTCGACGAGTGGTACTGGCTCGCCCAGCTCAACCAGGCACGGGCCGTGCGATTCGGTGTCGAGCGGTTCCGCACGCTCGAGCCGTACTGCGCCGGAACCGTGATCTGGCAGCTCAACGACTGCTGGCCCTCGCTCTCGTGGTCGGTCATCGATGTTGCCGACCGGTGGAAGCCCGTGGCATACGCCGTGCGCGAGGCATTCGGCGATCAGATCGTCGTGCTGCGCCACGAGGATGACGGCCCCGCGCTGTTCGCGTGCAACAGCACCGCCGCAGCGTGGAACACCGAGATCCAGGTGCAGCGCTGGCGGCACGGCGGGCTGGTCGGGCGCGAGGTGATTCGCTCGTCGGCTCCCGCGCACACGGCGCTGCGGCTGGAGCTTGCCGGGCTCGGCGAGGCTCTCGGCGTCGACGAGCTGCTCGTGGCAACCGCCGGATCACGGCGCAGCGTGCTGCTCGGCGGCGTCGACCGTGAGTATCCGGATGCTGCACCCGACTTCGCCGTCGAGGTCACCCCGGGTGCGACTAGCGTGTCGGTGGTGATCACCGCCCGGAGCCTGATGCGGGACACCTTCCTCCCGGTTGACGCACTGTCTGTGGATGCCCACGCAGAACAGAACCTGCTGACACTGTTGCCCGGCGAATCCGCGACGTGGACGATTCGCACCGCCCATCCCGAGGCCTTCACAGCGGATGCGGTCCGCGCCATCGTCCAGACCGCGCACGCCGCGACAGACCGCGACGAGTCCTATCGCGGTCTCGCGCAGCTCGAGGCCGAGAAGGCCGCCCGCCGGGCGAGCGCGGCATGACGAGGGTGGCGTGACCCGCGCAGAGTGTGCACCCCACCCCGGGCCGCCGGCGTCTCCTGCCTCGGCGCCCGGGGCGGGGCCTCTCGCGGGCCGCTGCATCCGCTATCGCGTGCCGGCCCGGCCCGGTGGTGCGGTGCGGATGCCGATCGTCGTCGATCTACCCGGGCGACCCCTCGAGGCCGACGACGAGCTCGTCTGGGAGCTCTACCCGCGTTTCGACGAGGATGCGGCGCAGATCGGTGACGGGTTTCGCGCGGCATCCGTCGCCCTTGACCTGCACACGGCTGACGGGCGGCGCCTGCTCGACACGCGGGCGCTCGAGACCGACGGCACGGGCAGCGCCGCACGCGGGCGCGCCGACCTGGACTTTCCTGACCAGTGGAATCAGCGGCGGATCTCCCTGGCGCCACTGGCAGGAGCTATGGCTTCCGCGGTTGAACTCGTCATCGATCCGCCGGGTGCCACGGGCCCGGTCGGGAAGCGGCTGGAGGGGTGGATCTCGGGACCGCGGGTGGAGAAGGCGCGTGTGCTCGCGGCATCCTCGTCTCCGAGCGAGCGGGTGCTGACCACCCGCGGAAGTCACTCCTCACCCGACCGCTCCCGCGGACTCACCCAGCCCTCGGTGGCGGTGCCGCACGGCGGCATCCAGCTCACGCCCGCCACGAGCCTCGACAACCCGCACTGGACGTACTCGTGGAATGCTCACGGCCCGGGGCCACTCCCCGTTCTGCAGGGGCTGCTGATCTCTCGCTCGCCAAGCATCTGGATCGGAGACCGCGGGGCGCTCGCTCTGGCGATCGGCCTGGCCAGCAGCGACGATCCGCCGTCTGCCGCCTTCGACCACAGCGCCGAGCGGGCCCAGCCACACCGGTACAGCCTCGACACCGTCGAGGGCATCCGGATCGACGCTGCGGCTACCGATCACGCCGCGCGCGTCGAGGTGCGCTTTCCTGCCGCCGGGCGCATCGCGCTGAGCGCCCCCGGAGCCCCGGTGGAAATCCTCGAGGTTCGCGACGGAGAGCAGGGCGTCGTCGAGGTCGACGTCGCGAGCGTGCTTCCCAGCCCGCACGAGGCCGATCCGCTCCGCGGCTTTCATGCAGTGACCCTCCGGGGTGCCGGCGTTCGGGTGCGGAGCGGCGCGGGCGGATCGTCCTTCGACACTGATGCGGGGCTCCTCTCGATCACCGTCGGTTCCTCCCAGATCTCGCTCGAGATTGCGCGCGCTGCCGCGGCGGCGATCGCGGGCCGCAGCGTCGCCGAGCTTGCGCGCGAAGCCCAGGATCGGTGGGACGCGGTGCTCGGCACCGTCGAGGTGACTGGCACTGACGAGCAACGTGCCCTGGTGGCCAGTGACCTGTACCGACTCTTCCTCTTTCCCTCCCGGCACGACGAAGACACCGATGCCGGACCGAGCTACCCCAGCCCCACGAGACGCGAGAGCCCCGATACCGCGGCTCGGACGGGCCGCACAGTGCGGGCGGGGCGGATGCTGACCAACAACGGATTCTGGGACACGTATCGCACCGCATGGCCGGCGTACGCGCTGCTCGCGCCGCGTCGGGCAGTGGAGCTTCTGGACGGCATGCTCGAACATGTCCGCGACGGAGGTTGGTCGCCCCGGTGGACCGCCGGAACCCCGCTGGATGCCATGGTCGGCACGAGTCTCGACGTCATCGCCGCCGACCTGGTCAGCGCCGGTCTGGCAGGCATCGACCTCGACTCCGCCTACGCCGCGGCGCTGCGCAACGCGACGTGTGCGTCGAGCGATCCGCGCTTCGGTCGCCGCGAACTCACCGCGTCCCTCCGCCGCGGCTGGGTCAGCGCCGCCACCGAAGAGTCGGTCTCGTGGACCCTCGAGGGCGCGATTGCGGATGCCGGAGCCGCCGTTCTCGCCCGAGCTGCTGCCCGAGCCGACCCGGCGCACGCGCCGCGGTATCAGGCCGAAGCGCGCTACCTCGCCCACCGCGCGCTCGCCTACGCGGCGGTGTGGGATCCGGTCACGAGGTTCTTCCGGCCCCGCGCAGATGACGGCACCTGGGCCGACGAGCCCTTCGACCCGCGGGTGTGGGGAGGTGCGCATACCGAGACCAACGCGTGGGGGCAGCGGTTCTCGGCGCCGCACGACGGAGCCGGGCTCGCGCGGCTTTTCGGTGGCCCGCGAGGGCTCGGTGAGGCGCTGGATGCCGCATTCGCGGAGCCCGAGACCGGCAGGGCGAGGTTCGCGGGAAGCTACGGACGCGTCATCCACGAGATGATCGAGGCCCGTGACATCCGCCGTGGCATGTGGGCACTGTCGAATCAGCCCGCCCACCACATCCCGTGGATGTACGCGCACAGCGACCGACCGTGGCGCACCAACGAGGTGCTCGGCGACGCAGCGGCGCGGCTGTTCCGCGGCATCCGACTCGGGCAGGGCTACCCCGGTGACGAGGACAACGGGGAGATGTCGGCGTGGCACCTGTTCACGACCCTTGGCCTCGCGCCCTACCAACCCGGCTCCGGGATGCTGCTGCTGACCGCCCCGCAGGTGCCAGAGGCGCGGCTGCGGCCGATCGGGGGAGAGGAGCTCGTGCTGCGCGCGGCGCGGCGTTCGGCATCCGACCGCTACATCCGATCCGTGCGGCGCGACGGCGTCGAGTGGACGCGCCCGGCTGTCTCGCTGCAGGAGCTCCGCGCCGGCGGCGAGTGGGTGATCGAGCTCGGATCCGAGCCGGTCCGGTGGGCTGAAGCGCCGCAGTCGCGTCCCTTCTTTGCGCCGGACGGCGTCGACCAGCTCGCGCTGCGGGACCTCATCGATGGTCCTGTCCCGCTCGGGCGGATCGGGCCGGGGGCGAGTCGGATGCTCAACCTGACGCCCTCGGGTGCGTTCGCTGATGATCCGCTGCTCGTTCTCGGCCTCCAGGAAGCCGGATCGTACGCCTTCCGGCTTCTCGCGGACGGAAAGCCCCTCGCAGCCTTCACGGATGAGCACTGGCCGTGGCCGCAGCAGTCGCGCCCCTTCGCCGTGCCGGTCGCTTCGGGAACTCGGCAGCTCGAGATCGTGTGGGAAGCGCAGCCCGTGACTCTCTCGCTGATCCAGCTGCTGGCGGCAACGGTGGCCTGAGCGCGCGGGATCAGCCGATCACGCCAGCCGTGGCTGCCAGCAGTCGATGCCACCGGGGATCGTCGCCCGGCGGCGGGAACGACATCCGTTGGCCAACGAACGCGAAGCCCAGCCGGCTCGGCGCGTGGGCGAAGGCCAGTCGCCCACCCATCCCGGCGTGACCGAACGATCCGGGCCCGAGCATCGGGTTGGCGGGGTGAGAGATCTCGAAGCCGAGTCCCCAGCAGGTCGTCGTGCCCGCCCCCGCCAGACATACCGGCTCGGTTATCCCCCCGAGGTGATCGGCCGAGACCGCGGCGACGGTCTCGTCATCCAGCAGACGCACGCCGTCGACCGGAGCGACGCACGCTCCATAGGCGCGGGCGAGGGAGCGAGCATCCGAGACGAGACCGCCACCACCAATCTGCGCACCCCGGAAGGATGCCGTGTTCATCATTTCCGTGCCGATCTGGTCATCGACGCGCTCGAAGATCGGAATGATCTGCGCCGTCGAGCGGTAGGCGGCTCCGCATGCCGCCGCGCTCGGCCCGGTTGTCACCTCGGGCAGCGGCGCCGGCTCGACGGGTCCCATGAGAGACAGAAGCACCCGGGGCTCGGCCGATTCCGGTGTGCCGAACCACATTGAGGCGCCGAGCGGCGATGCCACCTGCGCGCTCAGGAGGTCACCCAGACCTCGGCCCGTGACGCGGCGCAGCACCTCCGCGAGGATCGTCCCGTAGCTGAGGATGTGGTAAATCCGCGCCGAGCGCGGGGGGTAAGCGGGCGGCTCCGCGGCCAGCTGAGCTGCGAGGTCGACGGGATCGAGCAGATCCGTGAGGCTATGCAGCGGCAGCACGGGGACTCCCGCGACATGGGTGAGGACGTCGCCCACGGTGATCTCTGCCTTGCCCGCCGCCGCGAACTCGGGCCAGTACCGTGCGACCGGGGCGGCAGGGTCGAGGGAGCCTGCCTGGACCTGCTGGGCAACCAGGAGTGCGACCATCCCCTTGGCTGCTGAGAACGTGAGAACGGCGCTGTCGCGCTCCCACGCGCGACCGCTGAGGGGATCAGTGCCGCCCCACAGGTCCACGACGAGGTCACCGTCCTGCACGATGGCAACCGCGGCGCCGGCGGCATCCGTGTCGAGGACGACGGCTAGCGCATCGGCGAGGGGTTCCCATCCGGGAGACACCTCACCATGCACTGTGGGACGATGCTTCATCGGCCCTCCTTCGGGTGACTAAGCGCTTTGGCATATACTCTCCACGATAAGCTCCCGGCGCGCACTTCTGCACGCAGGATTCGACCGAAGGTGGTGACGATGGCAGTCCGACTCGCCGATGTCGCCCGCGCGGCGGGCGTCTCGGTTCCCACCGCTTCCCAGGTGATGAACGGCACCGGTCGCGTTGCCGATGAGACGCGAAAGCGGGTGCTGGATGTCGCAAAGGAGCTCGACTACCGCCCGAACGCGCTCGCTCGCAGTGTCGCACTGGGGCGCAGCCGCACGATCGGGGTGCTCGCCGAGAATGCCGCCGGTGCGTTCTGCATGCCGGTGCTCATCGGGGTCAACAGAGCGCTCAGCTCGCAGGACCTTGCGAGCCTGCTCTTCGATGCCCGACACGATCCCGCTACGCGGCGCGATCACATCCGGCACATGCTCGACCGGCAGGTCGACGGCATCGTCGTGATCGGTGAAGGGCCGGATGTCGCCATCGCCGCGCTCGAGGAGCAGTTTGACGGCCCGATCGTCCACGCCTTCGGCCCGCACGATCCGCCGCACGCGGTCGGTGTTTATCCCGATGAGTTCGCCGGCGGGGCGCTTGCCGCGCGTGAACTGCTGGCGCAGGGCCGCACGCGCATCGCGCATGTCACCGCTGGTGCCGACCTCCCGTCGGTGCGGGAACGAGAAGCCGGCTTCCGCGCTGCCCTGGATGAGGCGGGCATCAGTTGCGAAGTCGTCTTGCACGGCGAGTTCACGCGCGCGTGGGGCCAGGCATCGGCGGAGCGCCTGCTTGACGCGCTGCCGGATGTGGACGGCGTGTTCGCGGGCAACGATGGCATCGCCGTCGGCCTCGCCGCGGCGCTCGAGGCGCGCGGCAGGCGCGTACCCGCCGATGTCGCGATCGTCGGCTATGACAACGTGGCAGGGTACGGCGAAGACACCAAGCCCTACCTCACCTCCGTTGACCCACACCTGGAACTGGTCGGTGAGCGGGCCGGCGCCTACCTGCTCGCAGCCCTCGAGGGGGATGAGGGCGATCGGGCGCCGGTCGCGCCCGACATCGCTCCGGGGGCATCGACGCGCGGCGAGGGTGATGACCGGCGGCTCGACCTGGTCGAGGCGCTCCTGCGTTCGGCGACCGCACCGCCCGTGACCTATCTGCCGCCGGCGGGCGCATGAGCGCCACGATCCACCAGTACAGATTCCCGGCGGCCGAGGCGCCGATCGTCGGAGCGCTCGATCTCGATCCTGGCGCGCTCGGCGTACGTCCGCGGCGGCTTCCGGCGTGGACGCGCCGACAGATCCCCGACCGGGTGTTCGACTTCGTCGTCGGAATGGGCTCGGGCCTGCGGATCGCCACCGCGACCGATGCCACCCTGCTCGACCTCGAGTTCGTGGTGATCGGTATCGACCCGTCGGTCGGTGCGACGATCCCGGCCACCGTGCAGCTTGTCATCGACGGTGAGGTCGTCGCGACCCGGGTCTTCGGAGTCGACGTGCAGACACTCATCGATGCGAACGGCGCCGTGACTCAGCAGCGGGGCGCTGTGCACGCGCGGTTTGACGGACTCTCTCACCGGATGAAGAGCGTGGAGCTGTGGCTTCCCCACTCGACGGCCATGGAGCTCGTCGGCCTCAGCTCCGATGCCCCGCTGCATCCGCCGGTCGATGACCGCCCCGTGTGGGTCCACCATGGCTCATCGATCAGCCAGTGCGGTGAAGCTCTCGCCCCGACTCTGACGTGGCCTGCAGTGGCCGCCGCGGCCGGGGGAGTGAGCCTGCGCAGCCTCGGCTTTAGCGGCAACGCGGTGGGTGATCCGTTTGTGGCGCGCACGATCCGCGACCTTCCGGCCGACCTCATCAGCGTCGAAATCGGCATCAATGTCGTCAACGGCGACCTCATGCGCAGACGGATGTTTGAACCCGTGCTCCACGGGTTCCTCGATACCGTGCGGGAAGGGCATCCGGAGACTCCGTTGCTTTTCCTCGGGCCGATTCCGTGCCCCGCGCACGAACATCTTCCCGGACCGACGGTGATCGATCCGCTCACGGGTCAGTGCGCGAGCGCGGGCCATCCGGGCGAACTCGAGCGCGGGGCAATGAGCCTCAGGGTCGTGCGTGAGGCGATCGACAGCGTCCTCCGCGCGCGGGACGACGACCCGAACCTGCATTACCTCGATGGGCGCGCGCTGCTCGCCGAGTCCGAGATCGTCGATCTCCCCGACGGTCTGCACCCGAGTGCCGATGCCTACGTGCGGATGGGACACCGGTTCGCAGCAGCCGCATTCGCGCCCGGCGCTGCTCTCGACCCGCGTCGACAGGCTCTCGCTCAGGGACGCCCGTAGGCCTCCAGCCAGCGCAACCAGACCTCGCTGACCGTCGGGTACGACGGCACCGCGTGCCAGAGCCGGCTCAGCGGAACCTCGCCGACGACGGCAATCGTGGCCGAGTGCAACAGCTCTGCGACATCCGGACCCACGAAGGTCGCCCCGACCAGGACTTCTCGTTCCCGGTCGACGACAGCCCGTGCCTGGCCGCGATAGTCATCCGAGACCGTTGAGGCACCAGCGACCCAGGAGAGGTCGTAGTCCAGCACCCGGATGTTGATCCCCGCCGCTTCGGCGCGCTCGGCGGTCATCCCGACCGAGGCGACCTCCGGGTCGGTGAAGGTCACCTGGGGGACATGATCGTGGTCGGCCGTTGCGACATGGGTGCCCCAGCGGGACGTGTCGACGTGGGAACCGCGGGCGCGGGCGGCGATGACATCTCCCGCGGCGCGCGCCTGGTACTTGCCCTGATGGGTGAGGAGGGCGCGGTGATTCACGTCGCCGACGGCGTAGAGCCAATCGGTGCCCTGGACGAGCATCGTGTCGTCGACGTCGAGCCACGCGCCCGGTTTCAGATCGACGGACTGGAGACCCAGATCTGCGGTGCGTGGCACCCGTCCGGTGGCCACCAGGACCTCATCAGCTGTGACTGCCGTTCCGTCCGAGAGGGTGAGGGTGCGGCCGCTTGCGTCGCGGGATGCCGAGACAACGTCAACCCCCGTGAGCACCTGGGCTCCCTGCGCCGTCAGTGCCTCGGCTACCATCTCGCCCGCGAACGGCTCCATACCGCCCAGCAGCCCGGACCGTGCGATGAGGGTCACCGCGGTGCCGAAGCTCGCGTAGGCGGTCGCCATCTCGCACCCGACGACTCCGCCGCCGATGATCGCGAGTGAAGCGGGTGCGGATTTGGCGCTCGTCGCCTCGCGGCTCGTCCACGGTTCGATCTCGCGCAGCCCCGGGGTGTTCGGCAGCAGGGCCGCCGATCCGGTGCAGACCGCGACGGCGTGGGTGGCGATGAGGTCGACGACCTCGCCGCCGGGCCCGGTGACCTCGACCCGCTTGCGCCCCGCGATCCGCGCGTGGCCGCGGACGAAGTCGATCCCGGCGCTCTCGAGCCACTCGACCTGCGATGCGTCGTTCCAGTCGTGCGTGATGCCCGTGCGCCGGGCCAAGGTCGCCGCCACATCGACGTCACCGGTGACAGCCTGCCTTGCGCCATCTACTGCTCGAGCAGCCCGGAGCACCGCACCGCTGCGCAGCAGTGCCTTCGAGGGCATGCACGCCCAGTACGAGCACTCGCCACCGACGAGCTCGCTTTCCACGATGACGACCCGCAGGCCCCCCTGCACGGCCCGGTCGGCGACGTTCTCACCGACAGGTCCTGCCCCGATAACGACAAGGTCATACTCGCGCGCGCCCATATGCCACGGTAACCCGCCGACGCCGGCGTTGCGTGAGACAGTGGGCGCGAATTGTCGCGACCCGGCGAAAATGTGGGCGCGAATTGCCGCATCCGACCCCGGAAGCGACACAATGCGCCCACTCTTCGCGTGAGAGGGCGGCTGCCGCAGGATAGGGGGAGCTTCAGGGGTCGCGGATGCCTCCGCTGCCGTGTCTGATTTCCGCCAGTGGGTGGGGGAGGGGCGTGGCAGTCTTGACCCGTGCTCTCCATGACCTTCGACGAACGGTACGCGGCGATCCAGTCGCGCGATAGCCGGTTCGACGGTCAGTTCGTCACCGCGGTCAGCTCGACGGGTATCTACTGCCGGCCCAGCTGCCCGGCACGGACGCCGAAGCCGGCGAACGTGACGTTCTATCCGACAAGCGCAGCCGCGCACGAGGCCGGATACCGCGCCTGCAAGCGGTGTCTGCCCGAGGCGGCTCCGGGCTCCCCGGAGTGGGACGTGCGCGGGGACGTCGCCGCGCGGGCGATGCGCCTCATCGCCGACGGGGTGATCGAGCGCGAGGGTGTTCCCGGGCTCGCTCGTCGCCTGGGCTATTCGCCGCGGCATCTGACCAGACTGCTGACTGCTGAACTCGGTGCTGGCCCGCTCGCACTCAGTCGAGCACAGCGCGCCCAGACGGCACGGATGCTGCTCGTGGGTACCGCGATGCCGGCATCCGACGTCGCTTTCGCGGCGGGGTTCGCGAGCGTTCGGCAGTTCAACGACACGATCCGCGAGGTCTTCGGCCTCACACCGCTCGAGGTGCGCGCCCGGCGCACGGGATCCGCGGCACCCGGTGGCACGATCGATTTGGTGTTGCCGGTGCGGGGGCCGTTCGACGCGGCCGGACTGTTCGCCTGGATGAGTGCGCGTGCATTGCCCGGCGTCGAGGTGGCGGGCGAGGCATCCTTCGCCCGGACGGTGCTGCTGGCCTCGGGTCCGGCCTGGTTCGAGGTGAGAACGGATGCCGGCGGCCTGCGCCTGCGCGCGACGGTGACGGCGCTGTCCGACCTCGCGACCCTCGTTGCTCGGGTTCGTCGCATCTTCGATCTGGATGCCGACCCTCTCGCGATCGACAGGGCGCTCTCGCGCGATCCGCACCTCACGCCGCGGGTGAGGGCCATTCCCGGCATCCGGGTGCCCGGCGCTGCCGACCCGCACGAGATGCTGATCCGCGCGATGGTCGGCCAGCAGATCAGCGTCGCCGCTGCGCGCACGGCCTTGACGGCGCTCGCCGAGGCTCTGGGCGACGAAGTGCCGGGGCCCGATGGGCTGGCCCGGCTGTTCCCGACGATGACGGCGATCGCCGATCACGGCGCCGAGGTGCTGCGAGGGCCGGCAGCCCGCATCCGATCCATCACCGGCGCCGCGGCGGCGCTCGCCGACGGCAGTCTGACTCTCACGATCGCCGACGACGGTGCCGAACAGCGTCGGGCTCTGCTGGCACTGCCCGGCATCGGTCCCTGGACTGCCGACTACGTGCGGATGCGGGTGCTCGGCGACCCCGACGTGTTCTTGCCCACGGATGTCGCCGTTCGAAGCGGCGCCCTGGCACTCGGCATCCCCGCCGACGGGCTCGAGGCGTGGGCTGCGACGGCCGCGCCCTGGC
>Ga0209066_10007114_pt1 | contig 11193 bp, 9 predicted proteins | sample All_14_2_FD_187198 | JGI IMG/M metagenome (GOLD analysis project Ga0209066, IMG submission 187198) | Freshwater microbial communities in response to fracking from Pennsylvania, USA - Allegheny Zone_MetaG_DW_15 (SPAdes) (version 2) ... | reverse complement strand
TCATCGTGGACCACAAGATCGCCGACGCGTTCGTCGAGCGCTTCGTGGCCAAGGCGCGTGCACTTCCCCTGGGCGACCCGCGCGGCAAAGACCCGGTGGTGCTGGGTTCGGTGGTCGACCGCAGCACCGTCGAGCGCTGCAATGCGCTGATCGACGACGCACTGGCCAAGGGCGCGAAGCTGCTGTGCGGCGGCAAGGCCGACAGCACCCTGATGCCGGCCACGCTGCTGGATCACGTGACACCCGAGATGGCCATCTACCGCGAAGAGTCGTTCGGACCGGTCAAGCCGATCATTCGCGTGAACGGCGTCGAAGAAGCCATCGCCTGCGCCAACGACACCGAGTACGGCCTGTCGGCCGCCGTTTTCGGCCGCGACATGGCCCGCGCGATGCAGGTGGCCGGCCGCATCGAATCGGGCATCTGCCACGTCAACGGACCGACCGTGCACGACGAAGCGCAGATGCCGTTCGGCGGTGTCAAGGCCAGCGGCTTCGGTCGCTTTGGCGGCCGCGCCGGCGTGCACGAGTTCACCGAGCTGCGCTGGCTGACGGTGCAGACCACGCCGCGTCACTACCCGTTCTGAGTTTGTTGTCCCCCTTTCCTCAACGAGTCACACCATGAGCTTCACTTTCAAACCCAACGTTCGCTACCGCATGCCCGTGATGTTCGGCCCGGCCCCGGGGCCTCGCCAGAAACACGACGGCACGCCCTGGAGCGCCGAAGAGTCCGGCACCGCCAACGTGCAGTGGGCCACCCTCGCCTACCGCACCCACCAGCACAAGCTCGAAGCGCTGCTGCCGGCAGGCTTCCGGCTCAACGGCGAACCACTGGTCTACGTCACGCTGGCGTTCTTTCGCGACCTGTACTGGCTGGCTGGGCGCGGATACGGCCTGGTCAACGTCGAGGTGCCGGTGGTCTTCACCGGCAAGACCGAGACCATCGAGGGCGGTCTGTGCCTGTCGATCTGGGAAGGTCGGCCCGATGCCATCACCACCGGTCGCGAAGAGCTGGGCTTCCCCAAGCTGTTCGCCGACATCCCGGATGTGCGCCTGAACCCCGACAGCGGCGCCATCAGCGGCCAGGCATCGTGGTTCGACTTCAAGTTCTTCGAGATCGACATGCACGGCTTCGAATCCGTGCCGGTGGACCACATGCGACTGCTCGGCGCACCGGGTGGCCCCATCCACTACAAGTACATGCCGCGCACCGCCACCTGGGGTTCGGGTGGTGCCGATGTCACTTACGCCACCAGCTCGCAGCCCTTGCCAGGCGCGGGCAGCGGCACCTCCCCCATCAAGTTTGAAGACGCCGCCTTCAAGAAATGGAAGGCCAAGGGCGGGTCGGTGAAGTGGCACCGCGCCACCTTCGAGCAGTTGCCGACCACCTGCCACGTGGTCAACGGCATCGCCGACCTCGACATCCTGGAGGTCGTGAGCGCGGAGATGATCGAGTTCTCGGCCCCCGGCAACGCGGTGGCCACCAACGGTCACCGCGCGGTGGAACCGGCCTGAACGGTTCATTCGCTGCGCTTGTTCAACGTCGACACATACACCCATGACCCATTCACTTGATCCCGCTGCGCTGGACCAGCTGTTCCTGCAGGCGCGCACCTTCAACAAGTTCACGGCCGAGCCGGTCGGCGACGACCTGCTCAAGCAGCTGTACGACCTGTACAAATGGGGTCCGACCTCCATGAACACGCAGCCTGGCCGGGTGGTGTTCGTGCGCACTGAGGAGGGCAAGCAAAAGCTCAAGCCTGCACTCATGCCCAACAACGTCGACAAGACGATGGCGGCGCCGGTGGTGGCCATCGTCGCCATCGACACCGCCTTCTATGAGCACATGCCCACGCAGTTCCCCGCCAACCCCGCCGCGCGCGACCTGTTCGCCGGCAATGCGGGCCTGAGCACGGACACCGCAACGCGCAACAGCAGCCTGCAAGGCGCCTACCTGATCATGGCCGCCCGCGCGCTCGGGCTGGCAGCCGGCCCCATGAGCGGGTTCAACCCCGCCATGGTGAACGAGGCCTTCTTCCCCGATGGGCGCTGGAAGGCCAACTTCCTGATCAACCTCGGCTGGGGTGATCCGTCGGGCAACCGTCCGCGCGGGCCGCGCCTGGCGTTCGAGGACGGCGTCCTGTTGGCCTGAGCGTCGGCGCCTTCGCCGCATTGACGTGGAAGAAGGACTTGCGCAGATCGCGAGGTCGCTGGTCACCGCGCGCTGTTCCGTGTTGCCCAAGCGCCTGATCAGCCCAGCGCCGAGCGCAGCGCAACTCCAGCAACTCTTTGAGATGGCGGCGGCGGCGCCCGATCATGGGCAACTGGTGCCATGGCGCTTCATCATCGTGCCCCGCGAACAGCGCCACCGACTGGCCGAGGTGTTTGCGTTGGCACTGACGGACCGCGACCCGCACGCCAGCCTCCAGCAGATCGAATCGGCCCGGGAAAAGGCGCATCGCGCGCCCTTGTTGATGGTGGCGGTGGCCCGGCTGGGCTCGGCGCCATCGGAAATTCCCACGCTGGAACGCATGGTGTCGCTGGGTGCCGCCGTGCAGAACATGCTGCTGGGCGCGCAGGCCATGGGTTTTGGCGCCGGTCTGACCAGTGGCAAGGCCATGGCCTCGGCGCGCATGTCGCAACTGCTGGGTCTTGGTGACGGCGACGTGGCCGTGTGCTGCGTCAACATCGGTACGGTCGCCGAGTCCAGGGTCCGCACCCGGTCACGCCCCCATCCAAAAGAATTCGTATCGACCCTGGGTTGCTCAAACCAGCCAACCGCGATGGAGCACGGGCCCAACTTGGCTGGAGATCGATCAGGTCAGGCCTGCACAGGCTCCTGGCACTGTGCCAATGAGCTGCCCGACGGTATGTCGAAAGTGATGCCCGCATGATCGCCCATCGCACGCCAAAGAGCATATTCTGAGATTCATCTCAAATACTGGCGTTTGTCCCGTTGGTGCAGGCAAGCTTGTCGAAGCATGATCATTTCGTGATTCCTCTCGAATTCGAGCATCCGATCAAGACAGCTCCTTGATGCCTGGACTGCGAGCGGACCCGTCACTGACATACCCGGCACCGGAGCGCTCGCTCCTTGTGCCCATGATGTGCCCCGGGTGGGCGCCCGCGCCGGGCTTGAGAACTATTTTCAAAGACCAACGGAGAACTCAATGGATCACCACACCGACACAGAAAAGCGCAACCTGCAGATGGCGCGCGACTTCTACGACAAAGTCCTCAATGGCATGCAGATCGAAGCACTGGATCGCTACGTTGCGGTCGACCACATCCAGCATGCGCCGGCGGCGGCAGATGGCTTGGCGGGACTGCGCGCCTTCCTGGAAGAGAAGAGCAAGGAAGCGCCCAAGAAGGTGACGTTCACCGTCAAGCGCATGGTCGCCGATGGGGACCATGTCATCGTCCACCACCACGTGCATTGGGAGGGTTTCAGCGGCCTGGCCGTGGTGGACATCTTCCGCGTCGAAGGCGACAAGTTCGTCGAACACTGGGATGTCATTCAGCCCATCCCCGAGCAGTCGAGAAACAACAACACCATGTTCTGACGCATGCCGGTCACCGACCGGCTGGAGGCACAGGCGGCGCAGGTGATGGGTGATAATCGGCGCTGGTCAGACACACTAGGCACTCGATACCGCATGAGTCGCAAACCCCAGGTTCTGCTCACCCCCCGCCATTTCCAGGAAGCCAGCAGTGGCGACGGCAAACGCACGCGCACGTACGCGCTCTTGCTGGACACGGCCATCGAGGTGTTTGCCAAAGAGGGGGTCGAGGCCGCATCGATTGTCGAGATCACCAAGGCGGCTGGGTTGGCCAACGGCAGCTTCTACTACCACTTCCCCGACAAGGCCGCGCTGCTCGAAGCGGTGGGCCGCGCGATCTCATCCACATTGTCCGACCACACCGCCGTGGCGATGGAAGACATTCGCAAGGGTGCCGATCGGGTGTTCTTCGGCGTAATGTTCTTCATCCGCCATGCGGCGGCCAACCCGTCCTGGGGGCGTCTGATCGCGCAGGCGCTGGATGAGCGAGGCGAGTTTCCCCAGCTGCTCCTGACCGGTTTGCGCAAGGACGTGCAGCTGGGCATCGAGCAGGGACAACTGAACGTCGCCCCCTCACCGGCGCTGTATGCCGTCGTGCTGGGCATCGTCAGAGCGGCACTGCTGGAGCGCTTGCAGCATCCTCAGGGCGGTGATTTCGAGGCGGTGGCTGGCGAGGCGGTGCTGCGCGTGCTGGGCTGTCGCCCTGCCCGGGTGCGGGCCCTGGTGGCGGCGGCGATCGCGCGGGACGACCAGCAGACGCAGGCCGCGCAGACGGCATCGCCGGTGCGATCCTGAGCCGCGCTGCGGCCCAGGAAGCGGCGCAGCACCAGGAGACCTTTCACATCGCCGGTGTGGCGGCTGCAGCGCAGCCGCCACGTCAAATGCAGCCGTTCAGGCCCAGCCCAGTTCCTTCTCGCCGACCCAGATGCCGTGGAAGCCTTCATGGATGCGAAACGGCATCTTCACCGTGGCCACCGGGCCGGCGGCGATGTTCTGCGCGTCCAGGATCACCAGGTCGGTGCGGTTCTCTGCACGGCGTCCCACGATGGTCAGGATCCAGCCTTCGCCCTCCGGCGCGCCAGCGCGCGGCACGAAGATCGGCTCTTCGGGCGCCGAGTCGGGGCCTGCGTACCAGAAGTCGAGTTTGCCGTTCGCTTCGTTCAGGTGTGCCACGCAGGTGAAGGGCGGACCCTTCGGGCCCCATTCCAGCATCGGGCCCAGCGCCGGGTTGATGGTGCCGAACCACGCGTGCTGGGTCTTGCGGGTCGCAAAGCGTGGGTCGAAGATGGGCATTTCGCCGGGCATGGGCGCCAGGCGCTTGATGCCGATGGTGTCTTCCGGGTTGCCCAGGTCGAAGGTCCAGCGCTCAGGGAACGGCGGCAATTCCTTCGCGTCGGGGTCGTTGATGTCCGGGAACTGGCTGATCCAGCCCGATTCCATGATGCAGCAGTTGGCATGCACGACATCACCCTGGGGGGTCTGCTCATCCCAGGCGTTGAAGGTGTGGCCGAACGTGACGGTCCTGGGCGCGTTGAACCAGCGGATCTTCTTGACGCCTTCGCGGCGCGGAATGATGGCCACGTAGGACTTCTTGCTGGAGTCCCAGTGCCAGTAGGGCTCGCCCTTCTTGACGCGGTCCCAGTCACAGACCAGCGGACCGAAGCCGATGACGAAGTGGTTGCGGGTGATCAGGAAGTCGTGCACCGCCGAGCAGTACGGTGCTTCGAAAGACTCGTTCCAGGTGATCTTGCCCTCGGGCGAGATCACATAGAGCTCAATGGTGTTGCAGGCATGGCCGGGCGCGTTGTAGGCAATGGCCAGGCATTCCCCGGTTTCCGGGTCGATCTTCGGGTGTGCGGTGAAGGTGCGCTGCAGCTTGCCGTCGAAGTCGGTCTCGCCAATGGTCTCCAGGGTGGCGGGGTCCATCTCGTAGGGGCGACCCGACTCCTTGAGCGCATACAGCTTGCCGTGGTGCCACATCACGGAGGTGTTGGCCGTGTTGTTGTCCTGCCCGGCCACCTCGGGCAGATCGGTGAAGGAATTGCGGTAGGCGCCGAAGAGGGCGCGGCGCGCAGCCGTTTCCAGCTTGTACTTGGTGGTGCGCACGTAGCGCGTCTTCAGGTCGGCGTGGCCATTCTCGAAGCGCACCTGGTGCACCATGCCGTCACCGTTGAGGAAGATGTCGGTGCCCAGCAGCGGCGGGTAGCAGGCGTCTGCACAGTTGCGGTAGTAGGCGCCGTTGAGCGCCTGCGGGATCTCGCCGATCACTTCGAGGTCGCGCACGTCGGCCTCGACGCGGGACGGTGCCGAGTAGCCCTGGTAGAGCAGGATGTCCGGAAACTGCAGGCCTTGGGTCTTGGGGTCGGGTTGGGTTGTCATGGTGTCTGGGTTGGGTTGTTCGTGGGAATACGAGGGGTCAGAAGGGGTAGTGGCGCGGTTCCGTCTGGACGGTCATCCAGCGCAGTTCGGTGAAGGCGTCGATGCCGGCCTTGCCACCGAAGCGGCCATAGCCCGAGCCCTTGAGGCCGCCGAAGGGCATCTGTGGTTCGTCCTGCACCGTGGGGCCGTTGATGTGGCACATGCCGGATTCGATGCGCTGCGCCACGCGCCAGGCGCGCGCCAGGTCGCGGCTGAAGACGGCAGCCGACAGGCCGTAGGCGTTGTCGTTGGCGCAGGCGATGGCGGCCTCGTCGCCCGAGACGCGAATCACCGGTTTGACCGGGCCGAAGCTCTCGTCGGTGTAGGCCTGCATGTCCGGGCGGACGTGGTCGAGCACGGTGGCGCCCATCATCAGCGTCGTGCCCTTGCCGCCGCAGGCCAGGGTGGCGCCCTTGGCCAGCGCATCGTCGATCAGCGCGTTGCAGCGATCCACCGTGCCGCGGCCGATCACGGCGCCCAGTGGGCTGGGGCGGCCGCCCGTCTCGCGCGGGTCGGCGACGGCGAGCGCGGCCGATGTGGTGGCGAGCTTGTTCACGAATTCGTCGGCGATGCGCTCGTCCACGATGATGCGTTCGCTGGACATGCAGATCTGCCCCGAGTTGGCAAAGGCCCCGAAGCGCGCGGCCGCCACGGCGGCATCGATGTCGGCATCGTCGAGCACCAGCAGTGGCGACTTGCCGCCCAGTTCCAGCACGGCTGGCTTCAGGTGCTGCGCGCACAGCAGCGCGATGCGGCGGCCCACGTGGGTGGAGCCGGTGAAGTTGACGCGTCGCACGCGCGGGTGCGCGATCAGGGTCTCGACCACTTCAGCCGCCTGCTCCGGTGCATTGGTGATGAAGTTGAGCACGCCAGGCGGCAGGCCGGCGGCATTCAGGGCCTCGACGATCAGCGCGTGCGTTTCGGGGCATTGCTCGGAGCCCTTGAACACCACGGTGTTGCCACAGGCCAGCGGCACCGCGAGTGCGCGCACGCCCAGCGCCAGCGGCGCATTCCACGGGGCAATGCCCAGCACCACACCGGCGGGCACACGCATCGCCATGGCCAGGCTGCCGGGCACGTTGGACGGGATCACCTCGCCGCTGATCTGGGTGGTCAGCGCGCCGGCTTCCAGCAGCATGCCGGCGGCCAGCTGGATGTTGAAGCCGGCCCACAGCGCGGAGGCGCCGGTCTCGCGCGCCATGGCGGCGCAGAGGGCGGGTGCACGGGCTTTGAGCTCCTGTGCGGCGCGCATCAGGTGCTCGCGGCGGGTGGCCGGGCCGGTGGCGGACCATGCGGGGAAAGCCTGGGCGGCGGCATCCGCCGCTGCGGTGCAGTCGGCGGCGCTGGCCGCGGCGGCGACCGTGGCAACGCTGTCATCCAGCGGGTTGCGGCGCTCGAAAGTGGCGCCGTTGGCGGCGTTCTGCAGGTTGCCACCGATCAAGAGTTGTACAGGGGTCATCAGATGCTCCGAGGTAGGGTGAGACCGTGAGGGCACGGAGCCCTCGTCGTCCGCGCACCCCTGGCATCCCAGGCATCGGAATGCATTTTTGAATGATTGCTCGAATTCGAGGGGTGTCGCGAAAAGATGATCTTCCATCGCCCTGGTTTGGACCATTCGGGTAAACACCAATATTCGAGGGTATTCTCAAAAATGGAACTTTTCGGGCCTGTTCTGAGGGGCGCTTGAAGCAACGCGTGAGGTCTGGCGGTCCAGGCGTGGTCCCACGCCGAAGCGCTTCGGGGCGCCAGGCGGCCTTGCCCGATCGTCATGGGGAGTTCATGTCACCACGCATGGGCCTGGCTCATGCATTTGGCCGCACCAAATGGAGGGGGCTGCCCATTCCGGCAGGCTTGCGTGCTCCGCCTTCCGGGGAGCAGGCCCATCGGCATCGTGGTGACCCGTGCGGTGGCACGGGAGCAATGGGTGGGCTCGTGAACCGCAGCCAAAGCCGCAGGTTTGCGTTCACTCCAGCGGTTGGCTGCAGCCCGGGGTGTGCAGGAAGGTCAGATCCGCCCGCTCAGCGGTCGTACGCGCCCCAGTCCATTGAAAGCGCGTGGCGGACGACGGCGAGCCGGTCGGCGCCGATCACCGTGGCCACGTGGTCCTCCGCCTCCTTGAACAGGGCCAGCAGCTGCGGCCCCTGCCTGGCGTGCTCGACGGAGAAGTCCACCAGCTGGGCGCGCGCGTCCTGAGGGTCCCGCTCGACCGTGAGGATGCCCAGCTCGACCAGCTCGTTGATGACGCTGGCGATGGTCTGGCGCGTCAGCCCGAGCTTGCGCGCGATGCGTGCCGCGCGCCGCTCACCCATCGCCACATGGGCCAGCAGTTGGGCCTGTGGCCGGGTGACCGACTGCATGCCTCTGGCTTCCTGCATGGAACGCAGCGACTCCTCGAACCAGTCCAGCGCCTTGATCAGCTCAAGGACGAGCGGGGGGTGCTGGGGGTCGACGAAGGTTCGCGCCGTAGGCGCGGGTTGGCTTGTGTTTTTCATAGACAGTTTTTTAACTTATATATTGAAGAACGCAGAAAGCAAAACTCTGGCGCACAGCAACTCAAAAATAACCCATTTATACGGATAAAAAGCAGGTTTTGACATAAAAACGGATGAGAAACTAGGTGAAAACCCTGGTGACAAGAATGTATATATTGTCAGAATTACTGACAATAAATCAACATTACCAAGACACAGAAAAGAGGCTTCCGTGACCACCATCGAATCGAGTCATCAAAAACTATCGGCCGAACGTGCGCGTCTGCAGGCCGCCCTGAGCACCCTGGGTCTGTCGCGACAAGACGGCGTTGCCGAGCCCTGGCGAGGTGATCAGACCACCGCAGTCGCACCTTCTCCGGTGGCCATTGTGCAACCCAAGAGCAGCGACGAGGTCATGACCGCCGTGCAGTGGGCGCGCCGGCATCGGGTGCCACTGACCACCTTCAGCTCGGGCGCCGGGCCGCATGCACGCGGCCTGACCACGGGCGAGCCGACGGTGCTGCTGGACCTCAGCGGCCTTCGCCGCATCATCGACGTCGATGAGTGCGATGCCATGGCCATCGTCGAGCCGGGCGTCACCTTTGCCATGCTGGACGCGCGGCTGGCTTCGCTGGGTCTGCGCGCCTACCGGCCGCTCATGCCGCGCGCCAACAAATCGGTGATCGCCTCCCTGCTGGAGCGCGAACCGCAGCTGAACGCCCATGCGCACTGGGACGTGCTCGATCCCTTCGGGGCCGGCGAGATCGTCTTCGGCACGGGTGAGCTGTTTCGCACTGGCTCTGCGGCCATCGCCGGGACCATGTCCGAACAGCTGGCCGCCGGGGTTCGTTTCCTCACCGCCTACGGGCCGGCCGGGACGGACTTTCTTCGGGTGCTGCAGGGCGCGCAGGGCACGCTGGGCATCGTCACCTGGGCGGCCATCCAGTGCGAGCGCACCCCGGCGGTCGAACGCGCGTACTTCATTGCCGACAACTCTCCGGCCCGGTTGACGCAGTTGCTGACCTGGATGCACTGGCGCCGCCTCGGTAACGCGGCCTTCCTGGCCAACGGCCAGCAACTGGCGTCGCTGATGAAGCCCGGTGCAACGGGTGTCGCAGATCTGGCCGTGCGCCTGCCCCGCTGGGCCATTTGGCTGCGCATCGGCCACGGTGGCAGCGAATTCCCGCAGGAGCAGTTCGACTGCGAGCTGGAAGAGCTCCAGCAGCAAGCGGCCGAGTACGGCCTGAAGGTCGAACCCGCGCTGGCCGGCATGCCCGCCGACGCGCTGGGCCAGGTGCTTCAGGCCGAGCCGAAGGACCTGTACCAGAACCGATTGCTCGGCGCGCACCGTTCGGTGTTCTGTCTGCAACAGCTCGACCGCGTCGAAGCACTCGTGTCGGCAGCGCAGGCCGTGCTCGCGCAGCGCGGCTGGTCGGCCACGCAGCTTTCGGTCTACGTGCAGCCGCGACTGCAAGGGCGCAATGCGCATGTCGAGTTCATCCTGCCGCACGCCCCGGCCGAGGCAGGGCGAGCCGCTGAACTGACCGAGCGGCTGGCCCAGGCCCTGCAGGGCGCGGGTGGCTTCTTCAGCCGCCCCTACGGGCCCTGGGCCTCCATGGCCTATGCCAAGCACCTGGCGCTGCAACCCTACCTTCGCCAGACCAAAGCGCTGTTTGATCCGGACCGGATTCTCAACCCCGGTCGTCTCTGCTACTGACCGCGTCCCCTCATACAAACCCGACCGTCCTCAACATGTCATCACTCGAATCACGCAAGAACTACCTGACCGCCTGCACCCGCTGCTCCTCCTGCAAGTGGGTGCCGGTGGTCAAGAGCGAGCGCTTTGCGCACATCTGCCCGTCGGTCGTGCACGGCCGCTTCCACGCCTACAGCGCCAGCGGCATGCTGATCAACGGCTATTCGCTGCTGAGCGGCACCGTGGCCTACGACGACACGCTGAACGACAGCATCTATTCATGCTCGATGTGCGGCGGCTGCGACGTGTCCTGCAAGACCAACTTCGCCGACCTGGTCGAACCCCTGGATTCGCTCTACGCCCTGCGCGAACAGATCGCGAGCGAGAACCAGCAGCCGCAGGCGCTCAAGACCATCGCCAAGCACCTGCGGGCGCTGGGCAACCCGCTGGGCCTGCCGCCCGAGCGGCGCGGTGAGTGGATGGCCGGCACGGGTCTGGGCCGGGATGGCAACGGCCCCGCCTCGGTGCTGCTGCATGTGGGCGATGACGCGTTCGACAGCTCGCGCTGGCCGCAGCTGCACCATGTGGTAGACCTGCTTCGGCGGCACGGTCTGTCGGTGGCCACCGGTGGTGTGCAGGAGCCGGACTGCGGCGCCCTGGCCTTCGACATCGGCGAGCGGCAGCTGGCCGAGACCCTGGCGCGCAAGACCGCCGCGTGGATCCAAGCCAGCGGGGCCAGGCACCTTGTCACCTGCAGCGACGCCGCTTTCTCGGCGTTCCGGAACATCTACCCGCGCCTGGGCGTGACGCTGGAGGGTGTGCGCGTCCAGCACATCAGCGAATGGCTGGCCGAACACCCGTCCCCTCCCGTCGAGGGAAGGAAGAAGGAGGTCGTGACCTACCACGACAGCTGCAAGCTGGGCCGCTTGAGCGAACCCTACCAACCCTGGACGGGCGAATGGGTCACCGAGCTGAACTCCCTGCCCGTGCGCACCGGTGCGCACGGGCAGGGAGTTCAGCTCGGTGACCCATTCGCCCGTCCAGGGTTGGT
>Ga0209066_10007113_pt1 | contig 11194 bp, 9 predicted proteins | sample All_14_2_FD_187198 | JGI IMG/M metagenome (GOLD analysis project Ga0209066, IMG submission 187198) | Freshwater microbial communities in response to fracking from Pennsylvania, USA - Allegheny Zone_MetaG_DW_15 (SPAdes) (version 2) ... | reverse complement strand
GGTGTGTTATACTTAACCCTCTTTTGACCCTGTTTGGGTTTCTGTCTAACTGTGGAGTTGCCGAAAAATGAGTAGAAATGACCTCTGGAAGTGGCTGGTTCTTGCCATTCTGGCTGTTTTGTCCGTCTATGTTGTTGTCCCCCCCCAACAGAAGATCCGGCTGGGGTTGGATCTGTCCGGCGGCACGAGCTTTACCGTGGCGATCGATCAGGCGAAGCTGCGCAACAATATCCGGTCTGAAGAGGTCGAGCTGAGCGAGACGGAGGTTCAGGGCCGGGTCAACACGATCCTCAAGGACGCCGATGCGCGGGCGATCGAGGTGATCCGCAACCGCATCGACGGGCTGGGCGTGAATGAGCCGGTGATTCAGGGCGGCAAAGACCACCGCATCACCGTGCAGCTGCCGGGCATCAGCGCGGAGCAGCGCGACGCGGCCGAAAAAAGCATCCAGAGCGCGGCGTTCCTCGAGTTCAAGCTGGTCCACAAGCAGAACGAGCAGCTGGTCGACAAGCTGCTGGCCTCGGGGCGCCTGCCCGAAGGGTATGTCGTTTCGGACACGGATGCGCGTTCGTTCAAGCGCGGCCCCAACTACAACGACCTGGTCAAGGATCCCGACTACACGCGCCGGCTTTCGCTTTTTGAGGTTCCCGACCCGCGTTACGCCTTTATGCTGGAGCGGATGCAGAACGCCAACGGCCAGGTGACGTTCCGCCCCGTTTTTGTGCTCCGCAAGGCGGAGATGACCGGCGAAGCGCTGGATAGCGCCTCCGTCGAGATCGAGTCCATGACCGGCCGCGTACACGTCTCGCTGGTGTTCAACGCCAAAGGTGCGGCCGAGTTCGCCCGGCTGACCAAGGCGTTCGCGCCGCGCGGCTCGCGCAACAAGGACAGCGACGTGGGCCGCCAGCTTGCGATCGTTCTGGACGACACGCTGTACTCGGCGCCGGTGATCCGCACGGAGATCCCGAACGGCCGGGCGGTGATCGAGGGCAACTTCTCCTGGTCCGAGGCCGCGGTGCTGCGCAACATCCTCAACGCCGGCTCGCTCCCCGCTCCGATGAAGATCCTTGAAAAGCGCTCGGTCGAGTCCACGCTGGGCGCCGACGCGATCCGCAGCGGCGTCAACGCGGCCATTCTGGGGATTATCCTGGTCGGCCTGTTCATGCTTTTCTATTACTACTACTGCGGCATGATCGCGAACGTGGCGCTGGTGCTCGACCTGCTGCTGCTGCCGGCCGGCCTGATCGTGGCCTCGAACATTCTCGGGATCTTCGTGAAGGATGCGGCGGTCGCCAAGAGGTCGTTCGACCTGCCGGTGCTGACCATGCCCGGCATCGCGGGTATCGTGCTGACGCTGGGCATGGCGGTGGACGCGAACGTGCTGATTTTCGAGCGCATGCGCGAGGAGTTCGCGCTGGGCAAATCGGCCCGCGTCGCGGTCTCTGCCGGGTACGACCGCGCGTTCTTGGCCATTTTCGACTCGAACATCACCACGCTGCTGACGGCCGTGATCCTGTTCATCTTCGGAGCCGGACCCATCCGCGGCTATGCGATCACCTTGTCGGCCGGCATCATCGTCAGCATGTTCACCGCGCTGGTCGTGACGCGCCTGATCTTCAATGCGACCGTGTCGGAGAGCCGCACCAAGCCGTACAAGATGCTGCAGTTCATGAAGAACGCGAACTACGACTTTCTGCGCTGGGGGAAAGCGGCCGGGTTCGTTTCGCTGGCGGTCATCGTGGTCACGCTGGCGATTTTCCTCGGGCGCGCGTTCAAGAGTCCCTCCAGCGTCATGGCGGTGGACTTCACGGGTGGCGCATCCATGACGTTTGATTACGACACGAAGACGGAGATCGGCGCGGTGCGCAAGATCGTTGGCGGGGTCGTTGCGGACGCGACCATTCAATATCAGTCTACGCTGGACGGCACCGGCAACCTCTTGCTCGTCAAAACGGGAACGATGAAAATCGGGGAGGAGAACGTCTCCAAGGTTATCGGCGATGCGCTGGCTAAAGGTGCCCCCGAGAGCAAGTTCACGCTCGCCGGCGAGGAAGATGTCGGCTCGGAGATCGGCCATGACCTTAAGAAGTCGGCCCGCTGGGCGATCCTTTTCTCGTTGATCGGGATCCTGATCTATGTTTCGCTGCGGTTTGAGTTCGGGTTCGCGCTGGGCGGCGTGGTGGCGTTGGCGCATGACGCGTTCATCACGCTGGGCCTCTATAGCCTGTGCGGGCGACAGGTGAGCCTCACGATCGTGGCGGCGTTGCTGACGATCGTCGGCTATTCGATCAACGACACCATCGTCATTTTTGACCGGATCCGCGAGGATCTGCGCAAGGACCCGAAGATGGAGTTCAAGCAGCTGTGCAATCGGGCCATCAACCAGACGTTGAGTCGCACGATTCTGACTTCGCTCTCGACGCTGATCGCCACACTGTCGCTCTTCATCTTCGGCGGCGGCGCGATCAACGACTTCGCCTTGGCGATGCTGATCGGTCTGATCGCGGGCACCTACTCGACGATCTTCATCGCGACCCCGATCATGCTGGCCTGGTACCGCGGGCACCGTCCCGCGTTCGCCCAGTCGAAGTAAGCGGGGCAGGCGGACTGAAAACGGATGCGGCGTGCGCGGTGAGCGCACGCCGCATCTTTTTTTGCTACAGCGAGCGGATCGCCAGCGTGACCTCGCCGTTGGGCGCGCCGCGCTCAAGCAGCAGCTTGCGCGTCACGCGCGGGCGGCTGTTGACGGTACGGCGGCTGATGCGCACCAGCCGCTGCGCGGCGGTCATCCGGACGGTGAGCAGGCGTTCGCCTCCGCTCGCCGGGAAATCGCTTGCGTCCAGCTCCGCCAGCCCCTCGACGAGAGTTGTCGGGCCAGGGTATTTGCTGACGCTCTTGGCAACGTAATCCAAGGGCGCGGACGCCAGCTTGCCGAAGGGTTTTGCGGCGTTCTCAGCCATGCTTGCGCCGAGGGAGAGGAAGGCGCCCGCCCAATAGCGCAGGAACTGCTCGACCGCTTCGTCGTCCAGCGCTTCGGTCACGGTGAGCCCCAGGGCGAAACGGCCCTCGACGTTCTCCTTGAAGAGAACGCGCCGCCCCCAGTTCACGGCCTCGAAAGAGGCGTTGCCCTCGTCGAGCGTGCACGGTTGGCTCGCGGTTTTTTGGGCCACGCCCGTTCGTGGCCAGAGCAGTTCCGCGTTCAGCAGGTGCGATGTGTGGCTGTCGAGCCCTGCGTTTGTGATGGGGATTTGGATGCTTTGAAGCGAGATCTCTAACTCGCGCCGCGTCTGTGCCATGGCCTCACCTCCGCTTAATCGATGGTCATCATGCGGATAGCTTGGCAAACGTTGGGCCTCTGATCAAGCGTCTTCTTAACTACTTTGGGGCAGGAAATCGGGCACGGCGATTGTTTATACTGGTGTTGAGCCGGGCAGGCAGATATGATTAATCCCCATTTTTCAGGTGCGGATCCGTGAATTTTTGAAACAAGGAATGTGATTATGGCGAATGTCCCCGTGAACCGTGAAACCGTGCTCGATTTTCATCAGGGAGGCAAAGTCGGCGTCCGTTTGGTCAAGCCGCTGAAAACCCAGAACGACCTCTGTCTGGCGTACACGCCGGGCGTGGCGCATGCGGTGAAAGAGATCGCCGCGAAACCCGAGACGGTGTTCGACTACACGGCGAAGCGCAGCCTGGTGGCCGTGGTCTCCGACGGCACGGCGATTCTCGGGCTGGGCGACCTCGGGGCCGCGGCGAGCATTCCCGTGATGGAGGGCAAGGCCGTTCTGTTCAAGGCGTTCGGCGATGTGGACGCCTGGCCGGTTCCGGTGGACCACTGCCGCAAAGGCGGGGAGAACACCGGCAAGACCGATCCGCAGCGGGTGATCGACGTGGTGATGGCGCTCGCCCCGATGTACGGCGGCATCAACCTCGAGGACATCGCCGCGCCGGCCTGCTTCGAGATCGAGGACCGGCTGGACGCCTTGCTGGACATTCCTGTTTTCCACGACGACCAGTGGGGCACGGCGGTGATCACCGTGGCCGGGCTGCTGAACTACGCCCAGCTGTGCGGCCGTCCGATGGGCGGGCTGCGCGTGGTGGTGAACGGGGCGGGCGCGGCCGGCATCCGGATCGCCGACATGTGCAAGGCGGCGGGCGTGAAGGAGTTGGTCATGTGCGACACCAAGGGCGTCATCCATGCCGGGCGCACCGACCTGAACGACCACAAGCGGCGCCATGCGGCCGACACGGGCCTCCGCACGCTGCAGGAGGCGCTGCGCGGCGCGCACGTCTTCATCGGGGTTTCGGCCGCCGACAGCGTGACCGCGGACGATGTGCGCGGCATGGCGGACTATCCGGCGATTTTCGCCATGGCCAACCCCGATCCGGAGATCAAGCCCGAGGTCGTGGCGGGCGTTCTGGGGTCGAAGCCCTACGTGATGGCGACGGGGCGTTCGGACTATCCCAATCAGATCAACAACGTGCTCGGATTCCCCTACCTCTTCCGCGGCGCGCTCGACGTCCACGCCCGCACGATCAACACGGCGATGAAGGTGGCTGCGTCCGAGGCGCTGGCCGCCTTGGCCCGCGAGCCGGTGCCCGCGGATGTCCAGGCGCTCTACGCCGGCGAGACGCTGACGTTCGGCAACGGGTACATCATTCCGAAGCCGTTCGACCGCCGGCTCTTCGTCGAGATTTCCTACGCGGTGGCCAAGGCCGCCGTCGAGTCCGGCGCGGCGCCGGCCGGCACCGATCTCGCCGCGCTCAAGGCCAGCCTGATCGCGCGCAACGCCTCGCGCTGAGAGGACTGCCGAGGCGCAACATAAATGGAGGGCGAACCTGCGGTGAGCCGTTCGCGGGTCAGGCGGTCGTGAGGCGAAAGGCGGCTCGGCGCAGCCTCGCCCCCCACACCTGTGTCTGCTCGCGTCCTGCAGCGCGTTCTCAGCGGTTTTCCGTCTGCCACAGGAATCCGGTCAGGGGCGAGGAGGCTTCGGCGCCGGCCCTCGCCGCGCGCGGACCGGCGTTCAACCCTTCTTCGGCGGCCTCGACGGCTTTGGCAAAGGCCTTGGCCATGCCGACCGGATCGGCGGCTGCGGCGATGGCCGTGTTGACGAGCACGCAGTCCGCGCCGAGTTCGATGGCGGCCGCCGCGTGGGAGGGCATGCCGAGTCCGGCGTCGACCACCACGGGCACGCGGGCGTTGGCCACGATGATCTCCAGCATGTCGCGCGTGCGCAGCCCGAGGTTCGACCCGATGGGCGCGGCCAGCGGCATCACGGCGGCGGTGCCGGCCTCTTCCAGCCGTTTGGCGAGCACGGGGTCGGCGTTGATATAGGGGAGCACCTTGAAGCCCTCTTTCACCAGCACTTCGGCGGCCTTCAGCGTTTCGATGGGGTCGGGCAGCAGGTGGTGCAGGTTGGGGGTGAGCTCGAGCTTGACCCAGTCGAAGCCGCCGGCGGCGCGCGCGAGGCGCGCGATGCGGATCGCCTCTTCGGCGGTGCGCGCGCCGCTGGTGTTGGGCACGACCACGACTTTCTCGGGATCGAGCTTGGAGAGCAGGGGGTCGCCTTCGGGGTTTTTGTCGAGGTCCACGCGGCGCAGCGCGACGGTCACGAGCTCGCAGCCGGACGCTTCGATGGCCTGCCGCATGAGGTCGTGCGAGCCGAATTTTCCGGTGCCGATGAAAAGGCGTGAATGGAACGTGTGTCCTGCGATAATCAGAGCGTTCATAGAAAAGAGTTACAGGTTAGGGGTTACGGGTTGGATGGCACAGGCTGTGAAGGGGTGCCGCATCGGGTCAGCCTCCGCCGACGAACTGGATGATTTCGATCTGGTCGTTGTCGGCGACCGGCGTGGTCGGGAGATCCGAAGCGGGGATGATCTGGCCGTTGCGTTCGACGGCTTTTCTGGAGGCGTTCACGCCCAGCGCGGCCAGGAGTTCGGCGAGCGTTTTAGCGTCGCCGAGCGGACGCGTCTTTCCGTTGACGGTGATCGCCATGTGGCCCTCCTTTACGGTTTGCGCGCCGCGTGTCCGGGGCCGGTGCCGATGTCGCGGCCGAGCGTGGCGAGGCGGCCTCGCACGCAGAGGGCGCAGGCCGCGCCGTCTTCGTCGACGCACGGCTTGTTGGGGTAGAGTTGGTACAGGCGGCGATACTTGCCGGGGGTGACGTTCGGCATGAAAACGTTGGCGCCGCGCTGGAGCACGAGGTTGCGCCCGTCGGGGTCGAGCGCGTCGAACGCCGTGGTGGCGGGAATGTGCGCGTCCGGGTTCAGGAGGCGCAGCAAGGCGATGGTCCTGTAGTAGACGCCGCGGTCCTCCAGCAGAGGCTTTTCGGCGAGCGGCGTGTCGGGGTGCGAGAGAAAGGGGCCGCAGCCGATCATGTCGAGTTTGAGCCGGGTGGCGAAAAGGATGTCGTGGGCGATCATCTCCGGCGTGGAGCCGGGAAGCCCGATCATGAACCCGCTGCCGACCTGGTAGCCGAGGTCGCGCAGGTCATGGAGGCACTGCACGCGGTGCTCGAAGGACTCGTCGGGGTGGATCGCGGAGAAGAGCGCGTTGGAGGTTGTCTCGAAGCGCAGCAGGTAGCGGTCGCAGCCCGCCGCTTTCAGCTGCGCGAGCTCGCCGCGCGTGCGCACGCCGACCGAGAGGGTGATGGCCAAGTCGGCCTCGTCTTTGATGCGGCGCAGGAGTGCGCACAGCCGTTCGGTGGTGAAGAAGGGGTCTTCTCCGGATTGCAGGACGACGGTTCCGCACCCCCAGCGTTTGGCGTTCTTGGCGGTGTCGACGATCTCATCCGCGGTCATGCGGTAGCGTGCGACGTTGCTGTTGTCGCACCGGATGCCGCAGTACCAGCAGTTGTTTTTGCAGACGTTGGAGAACTCGATGATGCCGCGCAGGTAGACCGCATCGCCCATGGTCCGGTGGCGCAGGTCGTCTGCCGCGGCATAAATCGACTCGCTGTCTTTGCCTTGCGCTTTGAGCAGGGAGGCCAGCTCCGTGGCAGGAGGGAGGCCGCCCTCGGCATTCAGCAGATAATTGAGGTACTCTTGAATGGCTGTCGTCATAATGGGTCTTTGATGGGCGAGAGTATACCGCAAATTCAGGAAGGCGGGAAGCGCGAGGTGCACGGTTGCCGAGAGAAAGGGGAGGGGCGTGCGGAAAATAAAGAACCGCTCCCGCGAGGGAACGGTTCTTTCAGTCGTGGGCCGCAGCTGCGGCTCACCAGGTGCGACTACCAACGGGACTCGCGACGCTCTCCGCCACGGCCACCGGCTCCGCCGCGGCCACCGGCTCCGCCGCGGAAACCGCCGCCGCCGCCGCCGCCCGGGCCGCCGCGGAAACCGCCGCCGCCGCCGCCACGCTCTTCACGGGGTTTGGGCTGCGACTCGTTGACGCGAAGCGTGCGCCCGTCCAGCTCTTTGCCGTTGAGGGCGTCAATCGCCGCCTGTGCTTGGGCACGGTCGGGCATCTCGACAAACCCAAAACCCTTGGAACGGCCCGTCATACGGTCGGAGACGACACGGGCTGAGGAAACCTCGCCGTACGCACCAAACGCGCTTTTCAGGGACTCATCATTCGTCGAATAGGCAAGATTGCCCACATAGATGTCCATGTCTCTATCCTTCTCTACTTCACTCGCGCCATGTTGTGTTCGTGTGTCAGGCGCAACAGGATCCCATGGCTGATCCGGTTTCGTAGGCAACCTCGCCTATGTCGCCAGGCCCGCAACGTGCGGGCAGAAGCGACCCCAAAGGGGTGTGGTGTTCCAAAAACGCGTTCCGCCTTCTTTCAGGCGAGTCCTCCATCACGATAAGCCGAAACCATGGACAAAGAGACAATGAAAAATCAGCCAATTCGCAATTGATGAAAAAAGATTAATTTATTTTCTTTTGGGTGTCAACAGCAGATTTTCGTTTCCGCTGAAAAAGCCACGCTAACCAGCCCTGGCCGCCACATTCGGCCCCGGCACAATTCTCCAATAACGTCTCATGGCAGTTCGGAAAATAGAGGGTCGAGTTCGCATAATCGAGATTGAAGGACGCAGCCGTGCCGCGTATGATGAAAGTGAATTTGATAAAAGCGTTGGACCTGTGGTTGTGATGTGAGGAGGAGAGACAATGAAACGAACATGTGGCGGGTTGCTCAAGGCGGCAGGGGCGGGCCTGTTGCTGCTCGCGGGTGTCGGTGTTGTGTCGGCGGCCCCCGTGCCGGTGACGGCGATCGCGACAAGCCCGGGGTTCGCTCCGGGGCAGATCGAGTCGAATGGGCAGTCATTGGTTTACATTCAAACGGCCGCCGGTATCTTCGCGCCGGTCGGCGCGACCTGCACAACCGTCTCGGGAGGCGAGTCGGGACGAGCTTGGTATGAGACCGCACCGTCTTCTTCGGTAGCGGCTCTGAGTGGACTTAAGTATACGCAGGGTGTTTTGAACATGGGGACCCGTGCGAAATTCAGCTTGGGCGTGACGTTGACAAACGACAGCGTCGGCATTTTGCTCGGCGAATTGGGGAATGACCAGCAGCATACAGGTGACGCCATCACTGTTTATCCGACGACGAACGGGGTTCGGGTCGGCACATGGAAGCGTGTCATCGTGAGTTCCGATTACAGTGAACTCTTGAGTGAGGACTGGCGGTTCCGATATACCGGCGATTTGACGCAGCAGGGCCTTCACGCATTCCTTACGACCTTTCGGTTGAGCGATTTCACGAATGATACCGGCGAACTGAGCTTCGACGGGATCGAGTTGGCTGATAACACGGGCTATGATCCGAACATCGTGGCCACGTTCAACCTTGCTGTCCCGCTCGCGCCGTATGTGCCGGAGAACCCTTTGCTGATGCCGGTCACGGCCGCGACCTTCTCGCCGGGCTTCGTAAACAATCCGGAGACCAACGGGCAGATTCTTGCCAGCATTACGACTGCGGAAGGGCTGTTTCGGGAACTCACCGGCTTGACCTGCACGGTGGCGAGCGGGACCAAAGCGTACGCTACGGGCGAACCGGTGCCCGCCACAACGGCCGAAGCTTTAAGCGGATTGCGCTATACGCAGTTCTCTGTGAATGCGGGAGACATCACGTGGACTTTGGATAAGACCGTCGGCCAGAATGATGTCCGCCGCCGATTCTTCTTCGGAGAGGTCGGGCGGTCAGGTTATGCGAACACGGACAATACGGTCACGATCCGGCCGTTGTTCGGAAGCACCCCGGTCAACACGTGGATACTTCAAGTAATGACGGGGCAGTACGGCGCCCCCGTCAGCCCCGCTTGGGCAAGCACGTATTCGTCCTACATTTTCAAAGGGCAGATGGTCTCGTTTGCGCTGAGCGATTTCACGAACGGCGTGCCTGGCACGCTGATCGGGGTGACCGGGTTCAAGGTCTCTTGCGGAAATGATGCAGATCCCAACGTCTTCGGCACCTACGAGCTTCCGCCGGACGGCACGGTGATCCTGTTTTACTGAAAGGCCAGCCGTCAGTACGGTGGGCGTTCCGAGCCCGACGAGGTGGTGTTCGCAGGAGTTGGCGGACGGTTCGGGGAACCGTCCCTGCCGTGAAGCGTTGAGAGTTGAAAGTTGAACGTTGAGAGTTGAGAGTTCAAGCAAACGTTCAACGCTCAACGCTCAACGTTCAAGTTGTCGACAAGGGAGGATAAAGATGATGATGACACGGGGGATGATGGCGGGGCTGCTCGCGGGAGCGGCCGTGGCGGGGGCGTGGGCGGCAGAGCCGGCCAAGAGTCAGTTGCCGGAAGGCAAACAGTGGAAGCTGGCGTGGAGCGACGAGTTCGACGGCGCGGAGCTGGACCGGACGAAGTGGGACTTCCGGCTGCACATCATGCAGACGCGCCACCAGACCTTCACCAACGCGGGGGCGCGGGTGGAGAACGGGCTGCTGTATCTGGACCTGATCGAGAAGGACGGGCAGTACTACTCGGCACACTTGCAGACCGGGCGCAACTATCTGGACCGGCCGGGCAATCCCTACAGCACCGGGCTGGTCTGGCCGATCGCCGAGATCGAGCCGCCGCTGTTCGTGCATAAGTACGGCTACTACGAGATCCGGTGCCAGCTGCAGCGGCAGCCGGGGTGGTGGTCCGCGTTCTGGATGCAGTCGCCTATCATCGGGGCGAACCTCGACCCCGCGGTGTCGGGCGTGGAGCTTGACATCATGGAGAACTTCACGCGCGACAACAAGGTCAGCCACAACATCCACTGGAACGGCTACGGCAAGAACCATCAGCACGCGGGCTCGGGCAACCGGACGATCGCGGAGACGCCCGACCGGTGGCACACGTTCGGCATGCACTGGAGCAAGACCAACTACGTGTTCTACGTGGACGGCAAGGAGTCGTGGCGCGTGGACGGGCCGGTCTCGCACACCGAACAGTTCATCCTGGTCTCGACGGAGTGTGAGGGCTATCGGAAGGGCAGCCGTGACCAGCCGTCGGCGCGGCTGAAGACGGCGGTGTTGCCGGATGCGTTCGTGGTGGACTTCGTGCGGGTGTACGACGAGGTGGAGTAGGGGGGCGGGGAGGGAAACGCTCAACGCTGAACGCTCAACTTTCAACGCTCACGTGTTACAGGGGGGACAGGGATTATGAAACACCGGTTGATATCGGGATGTGCGGGCGTGCCGCTTGCTCTTGCGGCGCTGGGCGGTCTGGGGTGGGCGCTACCGGGGAACGCGCAAACCGCGGCGGGCGGCGCCGGGGACGAGCGGTACACTGTTTTTCCCGCGCCGGGGTTTGACAGTCAGAGGATCGTACAGCGGGGGCTGAGCGTCACGCGCGAGGGGGACGCCCTTGTGTTCTCGCAGGGACAGCGGGAGACCTGGCCTCAGGCGTTGCTGCCGCTGCCGCCGCGCCTTGCTGGCTGTACGGGGTTGGTGATCCAGGCTGAAAACACGGGAGGGGAGCTGCTCAAGATCCGTTTCGCGGCGCCGGGTACGGCGCTGCCGACGGAGCGCAACGCCTGCATGGCGCTGCCCTCGCTGGAACTCAAGGCGGGCGAGAAAGGGGCGCTCGCGCTCACGTTCGGCCCCCTGCCGCCGTTGCACAAGGACGTGGTCAGGCGGCTGTCCGAATCCGCGGGATCGGATCAGGCGAAGCCGGCTGCGGACATTGAAACGTCGGATCGTCTGACGGTCTTCGTGTATCAGACCGGCCAACCGCGCACCTTCCGGATCAATCGG